>Ga0164243_10010806_pt1 | contig 13082 bp, 11 predicted proteins | sample OricompcompostOP_FD_108781 | JGI IMG/M metagenome (GOLD analysis project Ga0164243, IMG submission 108781) | Organic Plus compost microbial communities from Emeryville, California, USA - Original compost - Organic plus compost (OP) | ecosystem: Engineered > Solid waste > Mixed feedstock >... | reverse complement strand
TCGCGCGCAGCTTGGAGAAGACCGGGTACCTCTGCGACGACGAGCTCGGCACGGTGCTCTTCCTCTCTCTGCAGATGGGCCGGCCTCTCCTGCTCGAGGGCGAGCCGGGCACCGGCAAGACGGCTCTCGCCGAGGCGATCGCCACCGCGCTCGACCAGCCGCTGATCCGGCTCCAGTGCTACGAGGGGATCGACGCGACGCAGGCGCTCTACGACTGGGACTTCCCGCGCCAGATCCTGCACCTGCGCGCCCTCGAGGCGCTGTCCGGCGGCGCCAAGGGCGACATCGAGGAGGCCGAGAAGAGCCTGTACGACGAGCGCTTCCTCCTCGCCCGCCCGGTGCTGGCCGCGCTCCAGCAGAGCCCGGCCGTTCTGCTCATCGACGAGGTCGACCGGGCCGACGACGAGTTCGAGGCGTTCCTCCTGGAGGTGCTTTCGACCTTCCAGGTGACCATTCCCGAGTTGGGCACCGTGGCCGCGACGACGCCCCCGACCGTCATCCTCACCTCCAACCGGACCCGGGAGCTGCACGACGCCCTCAAGCGTCGATGCCTCTATCACTGGATCGACCACCCGGGCCTGGAGCGAGAGGTTGCGATCGTCCGCTCACGGGCCCCCGAGGTCAGTGCGGCGCTCGCTCGGCAGGTGGTCGAGGTCGTGCAGCAGCTGCGCACCGACGCCGACCTGCTCAAGCCGCCCGGCGTCGCCGAGACCCTCGACTGGGCCCGCGCGCTGCACCACCTCGGCAGCGCCGAGCTCGACGTCGAACTCGCTGCCCGCACCCTGGGCGCGCTGGTGAAGTACCGCGACGACGCCGACCGGGTGAAGGCCGCCCTCGACCGGATGCTCGCTGCGTAGATGACGACCGATCTTCGCAACCTCCCCGACGAGTTGCTGCTCGGCTTCGGTCGGGCGCTGCGGGCCGCCGGCGTCCCGGTCACCCAGGACCGCACCCGGGCCTACCTCGATGCGGTCGTCCTCGTCGGTCTCGACGATCGTGAGGCGACGCGGGCCGCCGGACGCGCCACGCTGTGCGCCTCGCCCGAGGATCTGCAGCGTCACGACCGGATCTTCGAGGAGTGGTTCGGCACGGACACCGCGAACCCCTCGATCCAGCCGCGCGCCAGCCGGCCACAGACCACCCGATCGCTCCTGCCCGACAGCGAGGCGGGTGCCGACGGTGCGGGTGCGGAGGAGGACGACGACCCGGTGCGTGCCGCGGCCAGCGCTGCGGAGGTCCTGCGCCAGCGCGACGTCGCCACGCTCGACGCCGCGGAGCGCGCCCGGCTCGCGCGCATGTTCACCGGGCTGACGGTGCGGATGCCCACGCGACCCACGGCTCGCCGTACGCCCCATCGACGCGGGGAGGTGGATGCCTCACGCACCTTGCGCGCGAGCCTGCGCCGCATGGGCGAGCCCGACCGGATCCACCGCCGTCGTCGCAGCCAGCGGGCGCGCCGCGTGGTGCTGCTGGTCGACGTCTCCGGCTCGATGAGCGGGTACGCCGACGCGCTGCTGCGCCTGGCTCACCGCATCGCGCGCAGCGGCGACGACCGGGTCGAGGTCTTCACGCTCGGCACCCGCCTCACCCATGTCACCCGCGCGATGCGGCTGCGCGACCCGGACCGCGCGATCGCGGCGGCCGGAGAGGTGGTGCCCGACTGGTCGGGCGGCACCCGGCTGGGGGAGACCCTCAAGGCGTTCACCGACCGGCACGGCCAGCGCGGGATGGCTCGCGGCGCCGTCGTGGTGATCTTCAGCGACGGGTGGGAGCGTGGCGATGCCGCACTGCTGGGCGAGCAGGTCGCCCGGCTGCAACGGCTCGCGCACCGGGTGGTGTGGGTGAACCCGCACCGTGGCAAGGCGGGCTACGCTCCGATCCAGCAGGGGATCGTCGCCGCACTGCCGCACCTGGACGCCTTCCTGGCCGGTCATTCGCTGGCGACCTTCGCCGACCTGCTCGATGAGATCGCGAGGTAGAGACGATGCGTGAGGTGCTGCCGCAGCTGATGGCGTGGTGGGAGGCCGGTGAGACGATCGGCATGGGCACGGTGGTGGCGACCTTCCGCTCCGCGCCCCGCCCGCCGGGCGCGTCGATGCTGGTCGGCCCCGACGCGACGGCCGTCGGGTCGGTCTCCGGCGGCTGCGTGGAGGGCGCGGTCTACGACCTCGCCCAGGACGCCGCATCGTCCGGTGAGCCCGTGTTGCAGCGCTACGGCGTCTCCGACGACGACGCCTTCGCCGTCGGCCTCACCTGCGGCGGCATCCTCGACGTCTACGTCGAGCAGGTCAACCGCGACACCTTCCCCGAGCTGGGCGAGATCGCGGCGGACATCGAGGCCGGCCGCCCGGTGGCGGTGGCCACGATCGTCGACCACCCCGAGTCGTCGTACGTCGGCCGCCGGGTGGTCATCCGCCCGGACCATGACGCGACGAGCGGCCTCGGCAGTGCCCGCATGGACGACGCCGTCCGCGACGACGCTCTCGGCCTGCTGGCGGCCGGGCACAACGGCACGCTGACCTACGGCCCTGACGGCGAGCGTCGAGGCGAGGGCATGCGGGTGTTCGTGTGGGCGTTCGCCCCGCCGCCGCGGATGCTGGTCTTCGGGGCGATCGACTTCGCGGCGGCCGTCGCCCGCATCGGCGGCTTCCTCGGCTACCGGGTCACCGTCTGCGACGCCCGCCCCGTCTTCGCGACGACCAGCCGCTTCCCCGGCGCCGACGAGGTGGTGGTCGACTGGCCCCACCGCTATCTCGCCGCCGAGCAGGAGGCCGGCCGCATCGACGGCCGCACCGTCATCACCGTGCTGACCCACGACCCCAAGTTCGACGTACCGCTGCTCGAGGTCGCCCTCCGGCTTCCCGAGGTCGGGTACGTCGGCGCGATGGGCTCGCGGAACACCCACGACGATCGCGTCGACCGACTGCGCGAGGCGGGAGTCACCGAGGACGAGCTGTCCGGCCTCCGCAGCCCGATCGGGCTCGACCTGGGCGCCCGCACACCGGAGGAGACCGCGATCAGCATCGCTGCCGAGATCATCGCGGGTCGCTGGGGCGGCTCCGGCAAGCCGCTCGCCGTCCGGGAGGGCCGCATCCACGTCTGACCTGCCGGGCCGTCCCCTCCGATCGGACAGTGCCCATCGATGCATCGGACTCCTAGCGTCGGTAGGCGGACGCACCGATCTGGAGGAGAAGCCGATGAAGTGGATGGAAACGGTTGCCGAGGCACAGCGCAGAGCCAGGAAGCGGCTGCCGCCCTCGGTCTACAGTGCACTGCTGGCGGGCTCCGAGCGCGGGTCGTCCTACGACGACAACACGCGCGCGTTCGCCGAGATCGGGCTCGCGCCGCACGTCGCCGGACTCGCCCGGCAACGTGACCTGGGCACCAGCGTGATGGGGCAGGACATCTCGATGCCGGTCCTCATCTCCCCGACCGGGGTGCAGGCCGTCCACCCGGACGGAGAGGTGGCGGTCGCTCGCGCCGCCGCCGCCCGCGGGATCGCGATGGGCCTCAGCTCGTTCGCCAGCAAGCCGGTCGAGGAGGTGACCCGGGCGTCCTCCCAGGTGTTCTTCCAGTCCTACTGGCTGGGCGATCGCGAGGCGATCACCCGTCGCATGGACCGTGCGCGCGAAGCCGGGTGCGCCGGTCTGATCGCCACCCTGGACTGGTCCTTCTCCTACGGCCGCGACTGGGGCAGTCCCGCGATCCCGGAGCGGCTCGACCTGCGGGCGATGGCCCGCTTCGCGCCGGAGGTGCTGCGCCGCCCGAGGTGGCTCTACGACTTCGCCCGCTCCGGCGATCTGCCCGACCTGACCACTCCGAACCTCGTCGACCCCGGCCGAGAGTCCGAGGCACCCACCTTCTTCGGCGCGTACGGCGAGTGGGCACAGACCACGCCACCCACCTGGGACGACATCGCCTGGATGGTCAAGGAGTGGGACGGGCCGTTCATGCTGAAGGGGATCTGCCGGGTCGACGACGCGTTGGCGGCGCGCGATGCGGGCGTCACCGCGGTCTCGGTCTCCAACCACGGCGGCAACAACCTGGACGGCACGCCGGCACCGATCCGGGTGCTCCCGTCGATCGTGGACGCGATCGGTGACGACGTGGAGGTGGTCATGGACGGCGGCATCCGTCGCGGCAGCGACGTGGTCAAGGCGCTCGCCCTCGGTGCTCGTGCGGTCATGATCGGCCGGGCCTACCTGTGGGGGCTGGGCGCCAACGGCCAGGCCGGCGTCGAGAACGTCCTCGACGTGATCCGCGGTGGGATCGACTCCGCCCTGCTCGGCATGGGCAAGTCGTCGGTGCACGACCTCGGTCGCGACGACGTCCTCCTGCCGGACGGCTTCCTGCGCACCCTGGGCGCCACTGGGGCGGCGCGACCGGTGTGATCGAGGACCGCGTCGCCCTGGTGACGGGCGCAGCGCGTGGCATCGGTGCCGCGGTGGCGCTACGCCTGGCCGACCAGGGCCTGCGGGTGGTGGCCTTCGACTCCTGCGCCGGTACGACGCCCGCGAGCGGCGCCTCCTACCCGCTCGCCACGCTCGCGGACCTGGCGGCGGTCGCCGAGCAGCTGGGGGACCGCGGCATCACGATCCGCGGTGACGTCCGCGACCGCGTTGCGCTCGAGGATGCCGCCGCCCGGGCCGTTGCAACGTGGGGCCGTCTCGATGTCGTGGTTGCTGCTGCCGCTGTGGTCGCGGGCGGGCAGCCCCTCTGGCTCGACGAGAGCCTGCCGGACCTGTGGGAGGTCGACGTCCTCGGCGTGTGGCACACCGCCGCCGCAACCGTTCCGCGAATGATCGCCGGCCCGGACCCGTCGCGCTGCCGGTTCGTGGCGCTCGCGTCGGCCGCGGGCCATCGTGGCCTGTTCCACCTGGCCGCCTACAGCGCCGCCAAGCACGCCGTGGTCGGCCTGGTGCGGGGACTGGCCGCCGACCTGGTCGGCACCGGGATCACCGCAGCAGCGGTCGCGCCCGGCGGCACCCGCACCGCGATGCTCGACGCCACCGCGGACCTCTACGGGGTCGGAACGGAGGAGCTCGCCCAGAGCCAGCTGCTGCGTGAGCTGATCGCCCCCGAGGAGATCGCCGAGGTGGTCGCCCTGTGCTGCTCGGACGCCGGCCGGACGCTCAACGGGGCGCTGGTGACCGCCGACGGCGGCTTCGGCGGATAGGGCCCGGACAGGTCCGGTTGCGACGTACCTGTCCGAACGGACAGGTAGGAACCAACCTGGTCGCAACGTTCGACGTGCAGTGTGGTGACCGTCACAGGACGAAGGGATCCCGATGGTGCTCACCGCAACTCCGGACTCGGGCCGACGGCCGGCCTGCGAGGACCGGGAGCCGACTGGTCTGGTCAAGTTCCACGCGCCCGAGGTCGTGTTCGGCACCGGCTCGCTCAGTGAGGCGGGGTTCGCGGCAGCGCGGCTCGGTGCGCGCCGACCGCTGGTGGTGACCGACCCGGGCATCATCGAGGCCGGTTGGGTCGACGAGCTCCTCGCGCACCTGCGCACTGCGGGGCTGCGCCCGGTCGTCTGGTCCCAGGTCACGCCGAACCCGCGCGACCACGAGGTCCGTGCAGCGTTCGCGCACTACCTCGAGTGGGAATGCGATGTGATCATCGGCATCGGTGGCGGGTCGTGTGCCGACGCGGCCAAGGGCGTCGCCGTGCTCTCGGGCAACGGCGGCGACATCCTCGACTATCGCGGAGTCGACCAGATGACGCAGCCGATCCCGCCACTGCTGATCATCCCGAGCACGTCCGGGACGGGCGCGGACGTCAGCCAGTTCTGCATCGTCACCGACACGACTCGCTCCGTGAAGATCACCATCATGGGCCGCGCACTGGTGCCCGACATCTCGATCACCGATCCGCGGCTGCTCACCACGATGCCTGACCTACTCAACGCCGCGACCGGCCTCGACGCGCTCACCCATGGCATCGAGTCGTTCGTGTCGCTGGCGCACAACCCGCTGGCCGACACGCATGCGGTCAACGCGGTTGGCCTGGTCTGCCGGCACCTCCGCGCCACGATCGACACCCCTCACGATCCCGAGCACCGCCGCAAGATGGCCCAGGCCAGCCTCCAGGCGGGTCTGGCCTTCTCCAACGCCATCCTCGGCGCCACCCATGCGATGAGCCACCAGGTCGGCGGCCTGCTGGACGCGCCGCACGGCGTCGTCAACGGGGTGCTGCTGCCGCACGTGATCCGTTACAACGCGCTCGCCGCGCCCGAGCGTTTCGGGTCGCTCGCCGCGGCCGCCGGTCTCGACGTCGACGGGCTTCCCGGGGTGGAGGCAGCCGATCTCCTCGCCACCCATGTCCGCCGCCTGGCCGACGACGTGGGGGTGCCCCGCGGACTGCGGGAGCTCGGCGTCACCGTCGCCGACGTACCGCGGCTGGCGGACACCACCCTCGATGACGCCTGCCTGACGACCAATCCGCGCGCTGCCACGTTGCACGACGTCGAGAAGCTCTTCCTCGAGGCGCTGTGAGCCTCCCGCACCCGGGCCCCGAGGAGCCGGTGGCCCCGCCGAGCGACCTCGACCTGGCCACTCTCACCGGGGTGCGCTCGGGCAAGCGCTCCTACTATCGCGCCTACGTCCGCTCCGACGAACGGATGCAGCAGGCGGTCCGTGCCATGGACTCCATCTCGCGGGGACTGGTGCGCACCATCGAGGGCCCGCGCGGACTCCTCGAGCAGGTCGCCCGCGCGGCGGCCGAGCACCTCGACGCGCACTGGCTCATCCTCGGGTTGGCCGACGGCCAGCTCCCGGGGGCCCGGCCACGGTTCCTCGTGCTCGACGGACCGGCCGGTGCGGTGATGGACGACGATGCCGACCTGCCGCCGGAGGTGCGACGGGAGCTCGGCGCCATCCGGGCCGGGCACGCCACCCGAACGCCCCACGACAACAGCTGGGTGAGGGTGCCGATGACACTGTCCGGCGAGCGGATCGGCAGCCTCGTCGGACGGCACGGCCTGCAGGACGAGCCCGAACCCAGCGACCTGTCCGTGCTGCGGATCCTGGCGAACGAGGCCGCCGTCGCGCTGCACACCTCCGAGCAGTATCAGGCCGGGCTCGCGCTGCACCGGCGTGCACAGCGGCTCTACGACGAGACCGCTGCCCAGGCCCGTGACCTCGCCGAGCGCACCCGCGAGCTGCGGCAGGCCGAGGAGCGGTTGCTGGTCGCCCACCAGCGCGAGCTGCTCGACCACGAGCGGCACCGGATCGCCCGCGAGCTCCACGACAGCGTGACTCAGTACGTCCTCTCCGCGGGCATGGCGGTCGAGGTGGCGCGCGGCATTGCCGCCGACGAGGGCCACGCCGCGATCGAGGACCGACTCGTCACGGCCAAGGATCTCAGCGCGCAGGCGGTCGACCAGCTGCGGCGAGCGATCTATGCGCTCCACCAGCGGCAGTCCGATGGCGTGCGAACCCTGCCCGAGCTGTTGCAGGAGGTGGCCGATCACCACCGTCCCCACCTGGCCGTCACCGTGCGCGTGGACGGCGAGGTCCACCTCCTGCCCGCTGACGCCGACCACGAGATCGCCCGGGCCGTGGGGGAGGCGCTCTTCAACGTCGCCACCCATGCCGTCGCCACCCGGGCCGTCGTACGGCTGCGCTATCGGCCGGACGAGCTGTTCATCGCGGTCGCCGACGACGGCACGGGAGACCCGACGGTGCTCGCGCGACGACTACGCCTGGAACGGGGGCCCTCGGTGGATGGCCGGCATCGGGGACTGGTGAACATCGAGTGCCGGATCAACGACCTCGGCGGGTCGATCGCCTTCCGGCGGGCCCGCATCGGCGGGGTCCGGATCGAGATGCGGATTCCGCTGCCGCTGGGCGCACAGCGCCCGGGCATCATCGCCGGCCTGGTGGGAACCGGGCCCAGAACAGGACAGAGGGAAGAGCCATGGCAGCACTGACGCCCGAAACCGCGGTGGGCACGCTCGAGCGCCCACCGACGACGGTCGACATCATGCTGGTCGACGACCACGCCATCGTCCGCCAGGGCCTGCGCTCGATCCTCGAGCGGGAGCAGGACCTGCGGGTGGTCGCCGAGGCCTCCAGTGCAGCAGAGGCGCTGGCCGTCGTCGGCCGAGCCCGTCCCGCGATCGTGCTGCTGGACCTCAAGCTCTCCACCTCCTCCGACACCGAGGGCCTCGACCTGTGCGAGGAGCTGGTGGCGGAGTATCCCGAGCTGGCCATCCTCGTCCTGACGACCTTCCTCGAGGAGCAGCTGGTGCTGCGGGCCGTGCGCGCGGGCGCCCGGGGCTACGTCGTCAAGGACGTCGACATGACCGGGCTGGTGCGGTCCATCCGCGATGTAGCGCGCGGCGAGAGCGCGTTCGACGCCCGTTCTGCGGCGGCGATGGTGCGCGGGCTCCGGACGCCGCCGGCCGGTGAGGACAAGAAGCTGACGCCGCGGGAGTGCGAGGTCCTCGGACTGCTGGCGCGGGGCCTCTCCAACCGCGACATCGGCGCCCGCCTCTACATCTCCGAGACGACCGCGAAGTTCCACGTCGGCAACATCCTGCGCAAGCTGGAGGTCTCCCGCCGGGCGGAGGCCGTCTACGAGGCGTCCAAGATGGGCGTGATCTGAGACGATCAGCCGCCCGCGAGGAACGAGCGGGCGGCGTGGGGTCGGCCAGGTCGAGCGAGCGACGCGGCTGGGGGACGAAGCCGCGCGAGCGCGTCGAGGCCCCGGTGGCGGTCGAAGGACACTCGCCACCGGGGCCGGACCGCTCTACGGAACCGGGAGGACGGTGCGCTCCCAGGTGGTGTTCACGATGATCGCGGCCGAGGCGTACAGCGCGATCGCGGCATCGACGACGAGGATGTAGCCGGCCAGGTGGCCGAGCGCGTCACTGTCCAGGAACGAGCCGAAGGCCGCGAGGTAGAAGACCGCGGTCAGGAGCACGAAGATCGCGATCGTGGTGGTGTTGGTGCGCAGTGCGGCCAGCAGCATGTAGGTGGAGAAGATCGCCCAGGCGAGCAGGAACATGCCGGTGATGGCGGCGCCGTCGGCGGTCACCATCGGCGCGTAGAACTGCACCAGCAGGGCGTAGCTGAGCCAGAACCCGGCGTACGCCGTGAACACGAGCCCGGGAAAGGTCTCGCCGCGTCGGAAGTGGATCACTCCGGCGACCAGTTCGGTGGTGAAGCCGAGTGCGAGGGCCAGCGACAGGACAGCCGGTGTCGCCGCTGCGTCGATCATGCCCGACATCACGCTGGCGAGGACCAGCGCCGAGATGCCGAAGCTGGCCAGGCCCAGGGGGAAGGGGTCGCCCCAGTCGGCGACGGACGACGGTGGCGCGGCGGTGGTGGTGGGTGCGATGTCGGTCATCGGATCTCTCTCCTTGGTTGGGGTGGGGGAGTCAGGGAGCGTCGGCGGTGTCGATGACCAGCCAGCCGCCGTGGTGCTGGAAGACGCGGTGTGGCAACCCGGTCCGGCGCCCCCAGGCCGCCAGATCGGCAAGGGCGACGGTGCGGACATGCCCCCAGGTCTCGTCCGCCTCGTCCTCCAGCGGCACCGCCACCACCACCCGTCGACGGGCCAGGCGCAGCGCCTCGGTGAGGACGTGGTCGCCGTGCTCGGGGTCGAGGTGCTCCAGCAGGTGGATCGCGAGCACGTTGTCGGTGAACCCGTCGCCCTCCGGGAAGCGTCCGGCATCGGCGACCCGGGTCGCGAGCGCGACGCCGAGGCGGGGCGCGATCGCGGCCAGCAGGCCCACGGTGCCAGGAGAGACGTCCGAGGCCACGACGTCGCGGCCGGCCCGGGCCAGCAGCAGCGCCAGGAAGCCGAAGCAGGAGCCCAGCTCGAGGACGCTGCCCGGCGCGAGCTGTCGCTGGGTGTGCGCATACACCGGCGCATAGTCGGCGATCGTGCCGTGGGTGCCGGTCGAGCCCTGCCCCCTGAGCTCGTCGTGCACCCGTGCCAAGGTGTTGCGGTAGAACCGCTCCCACGCTGTCAGCGGATCCGGGTCGGTGCTCAGCACGATCCCCGTGAACAGGTGCTCGAAGAGGTCGGCGCCGCGCAGCCAACCGGGCTGGAACAGCTCCTCCACCAAGAGGCCGGACAGGTCGTCGTCGATCCGGTTCCGCCCGACCCGGTGCGTGAGGGTGACCCGCTGGTCCACGAGCGTCAGGTCGAAGTGCGCGGTGCGGACCGTGTGGAGAGCGCGGCGCGCCGTCGGCCCGCGCTGGGCCACGACTTCCACCAGGCCGTCACGATAGACGCCGTCCAGCGTGCGGCCGAGCGGGTCGATGTGCGCGGCAGCCGTCATCACGGGACCTGCACGGCCGTCGAGACCCGGTCCAGTCCGTGCAGGTTCCGCACGACCTCGACCCGGTCGCAGTGCTCGGCATACAGCGGGAGGTCGCATCCGCCGAGCCCCCAGGAATAGCGCGGCTCCGGCGTCAGCCAGATCGTCGATCGCGCCCGACGCGCGATCTCCTCGAACGCCCGCAGGCCCGGGTCGCGGCCGTTGTTGCGTCCGTCGCCCAGGACCAGGACCGTCGTACGGCGGGCCACGGCGGAGCCGAACTCCTCGAGGAAGTGGTCGAACGCGCAGCCGTAGTCGGAGTCGGCGTCGACGTCGAGGACGCCGCCGGCGGGCAGCCCGGACATCACCAGCGACAGCGCCTCCTCGGGGTGGTGCTCGGCGAAGAGGTCCGTGATCTCGACGAGGTCCTTGACGAAGGCGAAGGTGCGCACGGAGGACGCGAGCGAGTGCAGGCTGTGGACCAGCTGGAGCGTGAACCGCGCCGCGGACCGCACCGACAGCGATACGTCGCACAGCACCAGGAGCTTGGGCCGGTCCTCGACCTTGGAGACCGTGACCGGGCGGAACGGCACCCCGTCGTAGCGCATGTTGGAGCGCATCGTGCGGGCACCGTCGACCACCCCGCGGGAACCGGCCTTGCGGCGGGGGCGAGGGGCTCCGTGCAGGGAGCGGAGCAGCCGGCGCAGCGCCTCCTCGAGCTCGGCGCGCTCCTGTTCGACGAGATGTTCGGTCTGGGCGGCCTGGATCTCGCGCCTCTCGATCTCGCGCTCGACCGTCATCAGCTTCTCGAGGTGCTGCTTGAGACGCTCGGGCAGACCGGCGAGGAGGGGGGCCAGCGCCGCGCGCAGGGACTCGAGCGAGGCGCCGCGGTCCTCGTCCTCATCCGGCAGCGTGTCCTCCAACCAGCTCAACAGGGCCATCTCCTCGGCGACGCTGAGCTCGACGTCCAGCTCCATGCCGGGGGCCGAGATCAGCTCGCCGGGCGCGCCCGGGTTGTGCATCCGGTGGGTGGAGATCTGCACCCGGGCGGCCTCGCCGGCGCTGGTGTCGCTGTCGTTGGAGAGCACGATCTCGTCGGTCAGCGCGGCGATGTCGATCTTGTTGGCCTCTTGGTGGAGGTTGTACTGCTGGGCCATGTCCTCGGGCTTGAAGAACTCCTTGATGTCGTCTGGCTTCCCGTGCGAGTGGCCGTCCTCGGGGACGTCGCCGGGCTCGTCGGAGAGCGTGAACTGCTCGAGCTCGCCCTCGTCGCTCAGGTCGTCGTGCGAGTGGCCGTGGCCGACATCCTCGGCGACGACCGGGCGCAGTCCGAAGAACAGGTCGAAGACGCGGTCGAAGGTGTCCAGATCGCGTCGGTCCTTGACCAGGCTGACCGTGAGCGCCGAGCGGAGGACCTCGCGCTCGGCGAGGACGCCCGCCTGGGCCACGGCGTGCATCGCGTCGATCGCCTCGGCGGTGCTCACCCGCACCCCGTTGAGCCGGAGGAACCTGATGAACCGGTGGACCGCGCCCTCCATGGCTCAGACCGGACGCTTGCGGGCGGACCGGGCGGCGAAGGACCGCTCGCCCTGACTCGCGGTCACCGAGGTCGCCCGTGGCCCGCCGGATCCCGCGGGCCCGCCGTAGGTGTCGCCGTGCCGACCGGGGGTGTCCTTGGCGGCGCGGACGTCCTTGCCGGACACCTCGCCGTCGTGGCCGTGGTCACCGTCGTGACCGTGGCCGTGGCCGTGGCCGTGACCATGCCCGTGACCATGCCCGTGACCGTGGTCGTGCTCGCTCGGCACGGTCGCGTTCGGGTCGACCAGCCGGGGGATGGCGGCCAGCGCGTTCTTGAGGTCGCGCTCGTACTTCACCACCACGTTCACGGTCTGCGAGAGCACGTCGGCCGTCAGCTCGCTGACACCGAGGACGGCGAGGGTGCGCGCCCAGTCGATGGTCTCGGAGATGCTCGGCGCCTTGCGCAGCTCGAGATCGCGCAGGCCGCGGACGATCTCGATCAGGCGGACCGCGAGCGCCTCGCTGAGCCCGGTGTCCTTCGAGTCGATGATCTCGAGCTCGCGCTGCGCCTCCGGGTAGTCGAGGAACAGGTGCAGGCACCGGCGCTTGAGGGCTGCGGACAGGTCACGCGTGTTGTTGGAGGTGAGCACCACGTAGGGCAGGTGGCGGGCCTGCACCGTGCCTACCTCGGGGATCGAGATCTGGTACTCCGAGAGCAGCTCGAGGAGCACCGCCTCGAGCGCCTCGTCGGCGCGGTCCACCTCGTCGATCAGCAGCACGACGGGGTCCTCGGAGTCGATCGCCTCCAGCAGGGGACGCGGAGCCAGGAATCGCTCCGAGAAGAACACACTGTCCTGCTTGGCGATCCGCTCGACCGCCTCGCCCAGGTCCGCGGCGTCCTCGACGATCTGGCCGATCTTCTCCCGCAGGATCTGGGTGTAGAGCATCTGCTTGCCGTAGTCCCACTCATAGAGCGCCTTGGTCTCGTCCTGGCCCTCGTAGCACTGCAGGCGGATCAGGCGCCGGCCGGTGACGGCGGCGAGGCTGGTGGCGAACTGGGTCTTCCCCACGCCGGCCGGACCCTCGAGCAGGACGGGCTTGCCCAGGCGGGTCTGGAGGAACACGGTGGTGGCGAGGCGGTCGTCGGCCAGATAGCCGGCGTCACGGAAGCGCTCGAGCGCATGGTGGACGTCGTCGAACTCGCCTTCGCCGGCGGTGTTGCGCTGATCGGTGTTCACACGGTGCTCCCTCGAAGAGTGGTGGACAGGCGGTGGGATGGTCTCCGGACCGG
>Ga0164243_10010804_pt1 | contig 13083 bp, 8 predicted proteins | sample OricompcompostOP_FD_108781 | JGI IMG/M metagenome (GOLD analysis project Ga0164243, IMG submission 108781) | Organic Plus compost microbial communities from Emeryville, California, USA - Original compost - Organic plus compost (OP) | ecosystem: Engineered > Solid waste > Mixed feedstock >... | reverse complement strand
TGACCGGGGGCGTCAACACCGCGGTCCAGCCCACCCCGAAGGGCGAGACGCTGGTCTTCGTCCATAGCTCGACCGGCCGGCCCGCCGAGCTGTACAAGACCAACCGCGACGGCACCGGGCGGACCCGGCTGACGCACCACAACGACGGACTCGTGGACGCGCTCGACGTCTCCAAGGCCGAAGGCTTCACCTTCAAGGGGGCCGACGGCGACGACGTCTCGGGCTGGCTCGTCAAGCCGCCGGGGTTCGACCCGCAGAAGAAGTACCCGGTCGTCTTCCTGATCCACGGCGGGCCGCAAGGGGCCTGGCACGACGAGTGGCACGCGCGCTGGAACTACCAGATGTTCGCGTCGCCGGGGTACGCGGTCGTCGCGATCAACCCGCGCGGCTCGACCGGCTACGGCCAGACGTTCACCGACCAGATCAGCCGGGATTGGACCGGCCGGGTTTACGAGGACCTCATGAAGGGCCTCGACCACGCGCTGAAGACGTACCCGTTCCTCGACGGCGACAAGGTGGCGGCGGCGGGCGGGTCGTACGGCGGTTTCATGGTCAACTGGATCGCCGGGCACACCGACCGCTTCAAGGCCCTGATCAGCCACGCCGGGGTGTTCGACCTGACGAGCAAGTACGGCACGACCGAAGAGCTGTGGTTCCCCGAGTGGGAGTTCGGCGGCCCCCCCTGGGAGCAGCCGGAGCGCTACCGCGAGCAGTCGCCCAGCAAGTTCGTATCGGCCTTCAAGACCCCGACGCTCGTCATCCACGGCGCTCTCGACTTCCGCGTCCCCGATGCCCAGGGGCTCGGCATGTTCACCGCGCTCCAGCGCCGGGGGGTGCCGAGCCGGTACGTCTTCTTCCCCGACGAGGGGCACTGGATCCTCAAGCCGGCCAACCGGGTGGTCTGGTGGAACGAGATGCTCGGGTGGCTGAAGACGTACCTGAAATGAGGCGGGCCGGAGTCGAAGGCGGCCCTCCGTTACAGGCGGGCGGAGACTCTGTTCCCTCGACCCGGCGGCATTCGGGTATGATCTGGATTCACTTCGACCAGCCGACCGGCCCGCGGGCGGGGCTGTAGGCCGTCCCGACCGGGTCTCACAATACGGCGACACGACCGGCGTCGGGCCGCGGCCCGGACGGACCGGCCGCCACCTTTGATCGCAGAGAGGTTGTTCTCGCATGACGAAACCTGCCACCCCCGGGCTCCGCCCGATCGCCGACGTCGCCCGCGAGCTCGGGATCGCGGCCGAGCACCTGGAGCCGTACGGCCGCGACAAGGCGAAGGTGCGCCTCGAAGCGCTCGACCGCGCCGCGGCCTCGAAGCCCCCCGGCAAGCTGATCCTCGTCTCGGCGATCACCCCCACCCCGGCCGGCGAGGGGAAGACGACGACCTCGATCGGCCTCTCGCAGGGGCTCCGGCGGATCGGCAAGAACGCCGCCATCGCGCTGCGGCAGCCGTCGATGGGGACGGTCTTCGGCCGCAAGGGCGGGGCGACCGGCGGGGGCGCGAGCCGGCTCGAACCGTCGAACACGATCAACCTCCAGTTCACCGGCGACTTCCACGCGATCACCGCCGCCCACAACCTGCTCGCCGCCGCGATCGACAACCGGCTCCACTTCGGCGACACCCGGCTCGACCCCGGGAACGTCCTCTGGAAGCGGTCGCTCGACATGAACGACCGGGCGCTGCGGAAGGTCGTGCTCGGCCTCGGCGGACCGAACATGGGGGGCGTCCCCCGCGAGTCGGGGTTCGACATCACCGCGGCCAGTGAAGTCATGGCGATCCTCTGCCTGGCCGACTCCCGGGCCGACCTCCGCGCCCGGCTCGACCGCATCCTCATCGGCTACGGCGGCGACGGCAAGCCCGTCCTCGCCTCGGAGATGCGGGTGACCGGCGCGATGACGGCGATCCTCAACGAGGCGATCAACCCGAACCTCGTGCAGTCGCGCGAGGGGACCCCCGCGTTCGTCCACGGCGGGCCGTTCGCCAACATCGCCCACGGCTGCAACTCGGTCCTCGCGACCCGGATGGCCCTCGCGACGGCCGACTACGCCGTGACCGAGGCCGGCTTCGCCTTCGACCTCGGCGGCGAGAAGTTCTTCGACCTGAAGTGCCGCTCCGCCGGCCTGAACCCGGCGGCCGTCGTCATCGTCGCCACCATCCGCGCCCTCAAGATGCACGGCGGCGTCTCGCTCGACGGCCTCACGACCCCGAGCCCGGACGCCGTCGAGAAGGGGCTCGACAACCTCGCCGCCCACCTCGACGGCGCGGCGCAGTTCGGCAAGCCGCTGCTCGTCGCGATCAACAAGTTCGGCGCCGACACCGACGACGAACTGGCGGTCGTCCACCGCTTCTGCGAGGCCCGCGGCGTCGCCTGCGCCACGGCCGACGTCTTCGGCGCCGGCGGCGCCGGGGCGACCGACCTGGCCGAGAAGGTGGTCGCCGCGGCCTCGGCGCCCGAGACGCCGTACGCCCCGCTCTACCCGCTCGAATGGCCCGCCGAGAAGAAGATCGAGCGGATCGCCAAGGCGATGTACGGGGCCGACGGCGTGACCTTCCTCCCCGCCGCCGAGGCGAAGTTCCGCAAGGCGCGCCGGCTCGGCTACGGGTCGCTGCCGGTCTGCATGGCCAAGACCCAGGACTCGCTCTCCGACAACCCCAAGCTCCGCGGCCGGCCGCGCGGGTTCACGCTCACCGTCCGCGACGTCGAGATCGCCGCCGGCGCCGGCTTCCTCGTCGCCCTCACCGGCGAGATCGTCCGGATGCCCGGCCTTCCCGAGCGCCCCGCCGCCGAACGGATCGACGTGGACGAGCACGGCAACATCGTCGGCCTGTCATAACGACCAGGTCGGTCGACGGCCGGCCGACCCCGCCCGGCCGTCGACCGGCAGGCGCAGAGCCTCACCCCTTCTCGACCCGGCAGACGAAGACCTTGGCCTCGTGGATCGTCACGTTCGGGTCGCCGACGAGCGCCGAGAGGTCGTTCACCACGTCGCCGGTCACGACCCCCTTGTAGCCCCAGTGCCAGGGCATGCCGACGTGGTGGACGACCTTCCCGCCGATCACGAACGGGCGGATCCGGCGCGTCACCAGCGCCTTGGCGTGAATCCTCGCGCGGGGCGTCACGATCGCGACCACGTCCAGGTTCTTCGCGCCGACCTCCTCGGCGTGCTCGGGGCTGAGTTCCACGAACAGCTCGGGCTGTAGCGACGCGAGCCAGGGGAGCCAGCGGCTCATCGAACCGCTCAGGTGGTGCTCGGTCAGCCGGTAGGTCGAGAGGACGCACGGGTACTCGGCCGAGCCGACCGGCGCGTACGGGTTGCCCGGCACGTGATAAACCTTGGCCGCCGGGTTGCTCGACTGGCCGGGGTAGACGAGGTTCTCGACGGGGGACTCGTACGGCTCGTAGTGCGCCGGGAGGGGGCCGTCGACGAGCCCGCTCGGGGCGAACAGCCAACCCTTGCCGTCGCCCTTCATGATGAAGGGCGAGGCGCCGTCGTGGAAGTCGAGGCCGAGGCCGTCGGGCTTGGCCGGCGCGGTCGGGGGCTTGGTGAGGGGGAAGTCGGGGACGTCGAGGCCGACCCACCGGCCGGCGACGACCTTCGACGGGTCGGCGGGGTCGGGCCCTTTCGCCTCGGGGTCCCAATAGACGTAGCCCCTCGCCCCCTTGCCGTACCGTTGCGCCAGCCGCGCCTCCTTCGGCCAGGGGTTGCCCGCGGGGTCGGCGGAGGCGCGGTTGTACATGATCCGGCGGTTGGCCGGCCAGGCGAACGCCCAGCCGAGCGCGACCCAGTCGTCGCCTCGCCGGTTGGCCGCGTGGTTGTGGCCGTCGGGGTGTTCCACGGTGGGCGCGTAGACCCCGCTGTAGATCCACGCCCCGCACGCCGTCGAGCCGTCGGCCTTGAGGTCGCCGAACCCCCTCACGGGCTTCCCGGTGTCGACGAAATACCCGTTCACCTCCTTGAGCACCCGCGCGGCGGACGGCTCGTCCTTAACCGCCCAGCCCTCGTTCTCCTCTTTGTCGATGTAATCCCAGAGGAGGGCGCGGATCGGTCGGTCGCGTTCGTGCGCGCTCTCCCGGTACAGTTCCTTGAGCCGCAGGCCGAGGTGGACGGTGAACCAGAGGTCGGAGCGGGCCTCGCCGGGCGGGTCGGCGGCGCGGTCGTGCCACTGGATGAGTCGCTGGGTGTTCGTGTAGGTGCCGTCCATCTCCGCTGTAGCGGCGGCGGGGAGGAGAAAGACCTCGGTCGCGATCTCCTCGGGCTTCAGTTCGCCCGAGACGACCTCGGGGCCGTCGCGCCAGAAGGTCGCCGTCTCGGTCTCGTAGAGGTCCCTGACGACCATCCAGTCGAGCTTCGCCAAGGCCCGGCGCTGGAAGCCGGCGTTCTGGCCGCCGACGGCCGGGTTCTGGCCCATCGCCATGAACCCCTTGATCTTTCCCTCCGCCATCGCCACGAACATCGGCAGGTGCGAGTGGTCGCCGACGTTCTTCGGCAGCCAGTCGTACCCGTAGTCGTTCTCCTTCGTGGCGGCGTCGCCGTACCAGGCCTTCAAGAGGCTGATGATGAACTTGGGGAAGTGGACCCAGTAGCTCGTCGGGCTGATCTCGGTCTCGATGTAGTCGGCCAGGGTGTCGTGGTTCTTGAGCGCGCTGGGCGTGTTGAGGTAACCGGGCAAGAGGTTGTACAGGGTCGGGATGTCGGTCGACCCCTGGATGGTCGCGTGCCCGCGGAGCGCGAGGATGCCGCCGCCGGGGCGGCCGACGTTGCCGAGCAGGAGCTGGAGGATCGTCGCGGCGCGGATGGTCTGGACGCCCGTGGTGTGCTGGGTCCAACCCACCGCGTAGCAGATCACCCCGGTGCGGTCGGGCCCCGAAGCGTTCGCCAAGGTCTCGGCGACCTTGAGGAACGTCTCTTTCGGCGTCCCGCAGACCTGCTCGACCATCTCGGGGGTGTAGCGGGCGTAGTGCCGGCGGAGGATCTGGAAGACGCAGCGGGGGTCTTTCAGGGTCGGGTCGGTGCGGGGGGGCTTGGTGAGCCGGCCGCCGCGGGCGCTAAAGGTCGAGGCGTCGTTCAACTCGCGGACGGGCTGGTTGCCGGGACGCTCGCGCGGCTCGGCGTCGTAGCGCCAGGTCGTCGGGTCGTACTCGTTGCGCTCGGGGTCGAACCCGGAGAAAAGGCCGTCGAGGTCTTCGGGACCCTTGTACTCGTCGGTGATCAGGGTGGCCGCGTTGGTGTAGGCGACGACGTAGTCCCTGAAGAACTTCTCCTCCTCAAGGACGTAACGGATCAGGCCGCCGAGGAAGACGATGTCGGAGCCCGCGCGGAGCGGGGCGTAGGTGTCGGCCATGGCCGAGGTGCGGGTGAACCGGGGGTCGACGTGCATCACCTTCGCCCCGGCCAGCTTCGCCTGCATGACGAAGCGGAACGAGACCGGGTGGCACTCGGCCATGTTCGAACCCATGATCATGATGGCGTCCGCGTAGCGGACGTCCATCTGGTTGGTCGTGGCGCCGCCACGGCCGTACGAGGTGCCCAGACCGGGCACGGTGGCGCTGTGTCAGATTCGCGCCTGGTTTTCTAACCAGATGAGCCCGAGGGCGCGCCAGAGTTTCAGGTGGGCGTAGTTCCACTCGTTGTCCATCGTCGCCCCGCCGAGCGACGCGATCGTGGAACAGTGGTTGACCGTCTTCGAGACCGTCTTCCCGTCCCGGTCTTTGACGGTGTAGGTGGGCGTGAACGTGGCGTCGCGCGTCTCCTTGACCCGCGCGGCGATGCGGTCCATCGCCCAAGCGAGGGGCTTTTCTTCCCAGTCCTTCGCGTACGGGGCGCGGTATTTAACCTTCGTCAGCCGGTTCGGGTTAACGGCCAGTTGGAAGGCGGCCGACCCCTTGGGGCAGAGCGTCCCGCCGCTGATCGGGCTGTCGGGGTTCCCTTCAATATTGATGATCTGCCGGTCGCGGACGCTGACGATCTGCGCGCAGCCGACCGCGCAATACGGGCAGACACTCGGAACCTCTCGCGCGCCCTTCAGCTTTACCTTGGCCGCCGCGGCCGCGGCCGGCTTGAGGTCGAGTCCGAGCCCCGCGAGCGTCCCGCCCGCAAGGCCGGTGGTGCGGAAGAACTGACGCCGGTTCGTCGCGCCGGGTGTCATGGCGGGTTTCCCCACTTCGAAGAGGCGGGACGGCCGAGTCGTGCTCTGTCCCTTTCGCTTTGAATTATCCCGCAGCCGCCGTGCCGATTCTAGTGGGTCCGTGTTACGCTGGTGCCGTCGGGCCGTTCGGCCCGGGGAGTGGACGCACGTGAGACTCGGCGCCGTGGTCTTGTGTGGCGGGGAAAGCCGCCGGATGGGGCGGTCGAAGGCGTGGCTGCCGTTCGGCCCGGAACGGATGCTCCAGCGGGTCGTCCGCCTGGTCGGCGCGGTCGAGGGGATGGGGCCGATCGCGGTCGTCGCCGCGCCGGGCCAGGACGTCCCCCCCCTGCCCCGCTCGGTCACGATCGTCCGCGACCCGGTCTCCGGCCGCGGCCCCCTTCAAGGGCTGGCCGCCGGCTTCGCGGCGCTGCCGGATTCGGTCGACCTTGTCTACGCGACGGCGACCGACGTCCCGTTCCTCCAACCCGCCTGGGTCGAACGTCTCGCCGCGCTCATCGGCGAGAACGACCTGGCGATCACGACCTCGGAAGGCCGCCACCACCCGCTCGCCGCCCTCTACCGCCGCGCGGCCGTCGGGCCGGCGATCGACGACCTCCTCCGCCGCGACCGGCTCCGCCCCGTCTTTCTCATCGATGCGGTTCGAACGCGCGTCGTCGACGCCGACGAACTCCGCGCCGCGGACCCGGAACTTCGAACGCTCCGAAACCTGAACACGCCCGACGACTACCGGCAGGCGCTAGCCGACGCGGGCTTTGAAGACACCGGGGACGGGGCAAACGACTTCTGATGATCGGACCGACTCGGGCTGCTCACGCCCGGCAGCGGCTCGTTTAATCGGCCTCGTCGCGGAAGTCCTCAAGCCGAAGCCCGGGCTTCCCCGAACCCGCCCGGGTCTTGGCCCCGGGGGCTTCGGGGACGTCTGGGGTGCGGATCATCTGCGGGATCAACTCGTCGATCTTGACGTCCCACTGCATCTGGCCGATCGCGACGACGGCGCTCTTCTTCCGCGCGTCGATCTTCACGACGCGGCCGGGCCGGTCGTAGCCGAACCGGGGGACGACGACGCGGTCGCCGGGCTGGAGTCGGGCGCGGGCGTCGGCGATCCGGGCGTCGTTCTCGGCCTGGCGCTGGAGGTCGGTGAGACGCTGGTTCAGCGCCTCGCGGCTCCGTTCGGCCTCGGCCTGCGCGGCGAGCGCGGCCTGGCGGGCGGCTTCGGCGTCGGACCGGAGCTTTTGAACGACCGCCATCTCGGGCGCCTCGGCCCCTCGACTCTGTTCCAGGTAGCGGGCCGCGCGCGTCACGAGGTGTTCGGGCAGGTTCAGCCGGCGGGCGATCTGGAGGGCGTTCGACTGGCCGATGTCGCCGATGTGGACCCGGTAGCGCGGCTGGAGCGTCTCGACGTCGAACTCGACGGCCGCGTTCTCGGCCCGGGGGTTGGAGAAGGCGTAGGTCTTCAGGTCGCCGATGTGGGTGGTTACGATCGCACGACAGCCGATGCTGTCGAGTTCGTCGAGGATCGCCCGGCCGAGCGCGGCCCCTTCGGCGGGGTCGGTCCCGGCCCCGAGTTCGTCGAGCATGACGAGCGAGCGCTCCGTCGCCCGGCCGAGGATCTCGGTCACCCGGCGGACGTGCGACGAGAACGTCGAGAGCGATTGCTCCAGGCTCTGCTCGTCGCCGATGTCGGCCAGCACCTCGTCGAAGACGGGGAGTTGCGACCCCTGGTGCGCCGGGACGTGCAGCCCCGATTGCGCCATCACCGCGAGCAACCCGAGGGTCTTGAGCGCGACCGTCTTGCCGCCGGTGTTCGGGCCGGTGATCACCAGGATCTGGAACCGCAGGCCGAGATGAATGTCGATCGGCACGACCGAGCGCGGGGCCGGGGGCGGTGTCGGTTCCGCGGGGGCGGCGGCCGGCTCCTGAACGTCGTGTGAGTCGGCCTCCGGCTCGGACGCCGGGGGGCGGACGATCGCCGGGTCGCCGCGAAAGAGGGCTTCGAGGAGGGGGTGACGCGCGCCCCGGAGGGCGAGCTTGCCCTCAGTATTAAGGTCCGGCGGAGACATCCGGTAATCGAGGCTGTAACGCCCCCGGGCGTGGATCAGATCGAGTTCGGCGAGCGTCTCCAGGCTCATGAGCAGCGGCGTGGCGACCTGGCCGACTTGCGCGCTGAGCCACCGCAGGATTCGGCGGATCTCTTTCGCCTCCCGCGCGCGGAGGTAGGAGAGTTGCGCCGACTGCTCGGCGATCGCCTGGGGTTCGATAAAGACGGTCTCGTTGCTCGCGCTGGTGCGGTGGACGGACCCCTGGATCTCGCCCCGGTGCTCCTTGGCGATCGGAAGCACGTAGTGGTGCCCGACCATCGTGAAGTTGGGGTACCTCAGGATGCGCCTGAGCTCGGGGGAGCGGAGCATCCGCCGTAGCGTCTCCTGGATCCGCCCTTCGACCTGGCCGATCTCCTGGCGGACCGCCGAGAGCTTGCGGCTGGCGGTGTCGAGGATCCGGCCGCGGCTGTCGAGGCACGACTCGATCGCGTTCACCACCCCGGAGAACTCGCCGAGGCCGAGCTTTAGCGCCCCGAGCCGGGGGAACTCGTCGCCGACCCGCCCGAGCCAGCGGTCGAGGTTGCCGACGGCGCGCAGCGTCTCGACCGTCTCGGCGAGTTCCTCGGCGGAGAGCGTCGCGTCGATCTGGGCGCGGCGGACCTGGGGGCGGACGTCGTGGAGGCCGCCGAAGGGGGGCGTCAGGCCGGCGACGAGCGCCTCGGTCATCTCGGTGGTCAGCGCCTGGCGGTCGCGGACCTCGCCCGGGTCGCGGCTCGGTTCCATCCGCCGGGCCGCTTCCTTGCCCAGCGAGCACGCCGCCCGCGCGGCGACCAGCGCGCGGACCTTCTCGAACTCCAACAGCTCCAGCGTGTGCGTATCCATGACCCCTCGGACGGTCGTACCCCTTGCCTCTCACCGGTCGGTCGCCAACCCCGTTGGGACACGGGAACGCCCGGCCGGGTTCGCCCGACTGGCATTATTGCACGTCCCGGGCCGAAACGACCATGCCGGCCGGTCGCACCGGGCGACGGCCGGCAGGATGTCTGACGCGACGACCGTGCGTACGGCCTCGGGCGGCCTCCCCGTCTGTCGATCAAGGCCGGCGGTCGGCCGGCGGCGGAACGGGGAGGTTCGGGTTGCGGCTCGGGTAGGTCCCGGAGGGGGCGGCCGGCACGGGGCTCGGCGGCGTCTGAGCCTTGCCGAGGCCGAAGTCCGCGGAGCCCGGTTTCTGGGAGAGGCCGGCGGGCTGGGCGTTGAAATCGATTTGCGGGTCGCGGATCGCGGCCGGGCGCGGCGGGTAGGCGGAGGCCGTGGCGGTCGCGCCACCGTTCGCGGGCGACGGGGAGGCCAGGAGCGTCTTGGAGTCGGAGTCCGAGTCCGCGGGGAGGAGCTTCGCCCAGTCGGCGGCCTCGACCCCGGCGTCGCGGCCGGTGATCTTCCGCAAGGCGTTCACGGAGGCGAGGCGGATGGCCGGGTCGTCGTGCTGCATCCCGCCGACGAGCACGCGGGCGATCCGCGGGTCGTTCGGCTTCAAGACGCCGAGCGCCTCGATCGCGGCGATCCGGCAGTCCTCCAGCGTGTCGGTCGCCATCACGCGGGCGAGGACCGTGGCGTCCTCGGTCCGGCCGACCTTGCCGAGGGCGCGGCAGGCCTGGACGCGGAGGACCGGCTCGGGGTCGTTGACCGCCTTTAGCACCGCCTCGCGCGCCGCGGGGTCGCGGAGTTCGCCCAGGGTTTGGAGGATCACCGCGCGGGTCGCGACCGGCTCCTTCCCTTCGGCGAGCTTCGTGATCAGGGTGCGGACCGCCTCGGCCTTCTGGGCCTCGTTGTCGTAGCAGTTCGGGTGGGCGAGCTTGGCGTAGGCCAGGTAGCGGACGTTCGGGTCGGGGTCGGTGCGCACCCGGCGCAGGAAACTGGCCGCCGTCGTGCCGACGTAGGTGGTACAGCCGGCGGACGCCAGGGCGAGCGCGAGCGATAGCCCCGCGGCCAGGGCCGGCAGGCCGATTCGGGGACGAGCCGGGAACGCGTCTTCCATGACCGTTCGACCTCAACGCGAACAGGGGGGCGGCGTCTCACCCGTCCGCCGTAACACGCCGCCGAGCGTCGTCCCCCGACGGGTACGCGGGGCGCGTTATCGAAGCGAAGCTCGGCGCGGTTCCCGGCTCACACGGAGGCTCGGGACCGGCCAAAGGCGACGGGGCGAGGCGGTGGCGGCGGGGATCATAGTCGCAACCGCGGGATCGGCCAACCCCAACCCGGCCCGCGGGCGCCTCGGGGTCGACCCGCGGCCGGCGCGTCTCGGGCCGGCGCCCTCTCTCGACACTCGGGCCGGGGGGTATGATTGAAACCGCGTGAACGGCGATACGAGAGACGTTCGAGACCAAAGGGCCGCCGATGTCGAATAACCTGAACCGTCGGGAGTTCCTGTCCGTCAGCGCCGCCGCGGGGCTCGGGGCCACGGCCCTGGGCGCCTCGCCCCCCAAGCCGGTCGGCACGCACCGGCCCCTCGTCATCGCGTCGGCCAACGGGCTCCACACGGTCGACAAGGCGATGGAGTTGATCCGCGCGGGGGCCGACCCGCTCGACGCGGCGATCGCGGGCGTGGCGATCGTCGAGGCCGACCCGAGTGACCACACCGTCGGCTACGGAGGCATCCCGAACGAGGACGGGGTCGTCGAGCTCGACGCGGCCGTGATGCACGGCCCGACCCACGGCGGCGGCGCCGTCGCGGCCCTCCGCAACGTCATGCACCCGGCGGCGGTCGCGCGGCTGGTGATGAAGCGCACCGACCACTGCCTCCTGGTCGGGGAGGGCGCGCTCAAGTTCGCCCGCGCGCACGGCGTGCCCGAGGTCGACCTGCTCACCGACGAGGCGCGACAGATCTGGCTCCACTGGAAGGAAACGAGCCGCAAGGACGGCGACTGGATCGCGCCGCCCGACGCCGACCTGCCCCCGGCCGTGCGCGAGTTCTTCGGCATCCGCGCGCACGGAACGATCCACTGCTCGGCGCTCGACACGCACGGGAACCTCGGGTGCGTGACCACCACGTCGGGCCTGTACTACAAGATCCCGGGGCGCGTCGGCGATTCGCCGATCCTCGGTGCCGGGCTTTGGCTCGACAACGAAGTCGGTTCGGCCGGCTCGACCGGCCGGGGCGAGGCGAACCTGTTAAACCTGTCGAGTCACACGATCGTTGAGGGGCTGAGGCGCGGGCTGGCGCCGAAGGACGCGGCCCTGGAGGCGTGCAAACGGATCGCGGCGACCAACCGCAACCCGCGGCTGCGCGACTCGAAAGGGCGGCCCAACTTCGACGTCAAGTTTTACTGCGTGACCAAGGACGGGCGGTTCGCCGGTGCCAGCCTCTGGGCCGGAGCCAAGGCGGCCGTACATGACGGCGAAGAGGCCCGCCTGGTCGACTGCACGCCGCTGTATGACGAGCCACGTCCTTGCTGACGACCCCGGCCGGCCGGGTGGTGAAGGACCGCCGCCGAGGGACCGCCATCCCACTCCGCCCGCCCCGCCCGTCCCCCCGCCGGGGGCCGATGACGGGGCGGTTGTCGCCGCCGGCCGGGCCGCGTTGCCGGCCCGTCGCGGACGGACCGAACCGCTCCGGACGGCCCGGACGGCGACACGATAACCTCAGGCGCCGGGGGCCGCCGGCGGGGTGTTGACGTGCTTCTCGCCCGCCTTGGAGACCGTGAAGCGGTAGGCGCCGCTGGCCTTGTCCTTCGCGCCGCGCTTGATCAGCTTCTTGGTCTGGAGCGACTCGAGGATCTTGGCCTCGCCCTTACCGCCCACGTAACCGGCTTCTTTGGTCTCGTGGATCTTCTTGAGCAGGTCGGCCTGCTTGTCGGTCAGCTTGACCGGGGCGGCCTTCTTCTTCGGGGCGGCCTTCTTCGGGGCGGCCTTCGCCGCCGAAGCCTTGGCCGCGGCGGCCTTCTTCGGGGCGGCCTTCGCCGCCGAAGCCTTGGCCGCGGCGGCCTTCTTCGGGGCGGCGGCCTTCTTCGGGGCGGCCTTCGCGCTCGTCTTGGTCGTCTTCTTAACCGCCATCGCTGGATACCCTCATACCGCACAGGGGGTCGTCGTGTCGGCCGACACCGGAACGTCGGCCACACCGACCCCTTCATAGCGAAATATATCACGCCGGGGAAGACGGAGATGCGACGCGCGCACCCCTACCTCCCCCGTTTTCGTGCGGTTTTAGGCCGTTCGCATCGCCGGAATACTCAGGTCTTTAGAAAAAGCTGTCTTTGGAATCCACGAAATAACAGTTCATCTATTTTTCTCGTTCCATTGTTTTGATGCGTTTTTTGCTGGTTTTTCCCTGGCTCCGCGCGCGGCGCGCGCGGCGGCCCGCGCGAGTGACGGCGCTCGCCGCGCGGCCGGCCACGCCGAACGCCGGCGCGGGGCGCGGCGCAAAAAAAAATCTCCGCGGCCGCAAAAATTTTTTCGCGATTTCGGCCGCGGCGCGGGGACGTCCGGCAACGCGACGCGCGGGTACGGGCCGAAGGCCCGGCTCGCGTCGGGCCCCTATCGAGGGGCCCGCGCGGTCAGTGCTGGAAGAGAAACTCGGGGTGGTTGAGCAGCGACCACAGGAGGTCTTCCGCGGCGCGGCGGCGGTCGGCGCCGGGGCGCTGGAACGGCGCGAGGGCCGTCGCGCGCTCCGCGTCGGCGGGGGTGCGGCCGAGCGCCGCGAGGAACAACTCGTCGACGACGCGGCCGTCGTCGGACTCGGCGGCGAGGAGCGTACCGAGCCGGTTTCCGGGGGCGCGGACCTTCTCGCCGACGGTGCGACCGCCGACGATCTGGATCGCCTGTTCGAGCGTCGAGTCGGACCCGCGCTCGCACTCGCACGACTCCGAGCGCGGCGGCTGACCGAACGAGCGGAGGAAC
>Ga0164243_10010803_pt1 | contig 13083 bp, 6 predicted proteins | sample OricompcompostOP_FD_108781 | JGI IMG/M metagenome (GOLD analysis project Ga0164243, IMG submission 108781) | Organic Plus compost microbial communities from Emeryville, California, USA - Original compost - Organic plus compost (OP) | ecosystem: Engineered > Solid waste > Mixed feedstock >... | reverse complement strand
TGAGGGAGCGTCGCTATGATCGAAAGCAGAGACTTGAACGCACTACGGGAGGCGGCCACCCGCACGCTCATTGCGCTGCTCTGGCTGCATGTTGGGATCGCCGCGGCAATCGGCTTGGCGCGCGGCACGGACTGGCTCGCGCCGACGCTCTTCGCCGCCGCGCTGGCCGCGGTCGCGACGCTGTCGTGGCGCATGGTGGGCAACGGACTGTCAACCCGGCTCGTCTTCGCGGTCGCGGCGATGGGCGGTGTGGCGGTGTTCACCTATCAGATGTCGGGACACCCCTGGCAGATCGACCTGCATATGTACTTCTTCGCGGTGCTGGCGTTCCTCGTTGCTTATTGCGACTACCGGCCGATCGCGATTGGCACTGCGGCGGTCGCGCTGCATCACCTCGTGCTGAATTTCGTTCTGCCGGCGGCAATTTTCCCAGGCGGCACCGACCTTGCGCGCGTCGTGCTGCATGCGGTGATTCTCGTCGTCGAGGCAGGCGTGCTGGTCTGGCTCGCCCTTCAGCTCGAGCGCCTCTTCATCACTGCTGAAAAGAAGACTAGGGAGGCGGAGGCGGCGAATGCCGCCCAGGCCTCCGCCAATGCAGCGCGCGGTGAGGCTCTTGAGCGCGAGCGCATCGCACTCGCTGAGAAGGCCGAGCGCGATCGCCTGGCGGCGGAGGAGAAGTCTGCGGCGGACGAGCGCGCAGCACACGAGCGTGAGGCAGCGGCCGCCAGGATTATGGACGAGTTTGACGCCGCGGTTGGCGGCATCGTCAAGGCGGCGATGGCCGGCGACTTCAGCCAGCGGGTGCCCCTGGAGGGCAGGGAAGGCGTCGTCCGTAATCTAGCCGGCGCGCTCAACGACATGTGCGCCACCATGGGCAAGGTGATGGACGAGCTTGGCCAAATGCTCGGCGCATTGGCGGAAGGCGATCTCACCCGCCGCATCGAGGCCGACTATCGCGGCATGTTCGGAACTGTGAAGGACAAGGCCAACATCACTGCCGAGCGGTTGTCGCAGACCATCTCCGAGATCAAGTCGGCGGCGCGGGAAGTGGCGGAAGCCTCGGCGGAGATCGCGACCCGCACGACCGACCTCGCGCAGCGCACCGAGGAGCAGGCCGCGGGCCTGGAGCGCACCTCGGCTTCGATGGAAGAGATTTCGACGACGGTGAAGAAGAACGCCGAGAATGCCCAGCACGCCAGAAACCTCACCGGCGGCACGCGCGAGATGGCGGATCGCGGCGGCGAGGTGGTGGCGAGCGCCGTCGAGGCCATGTCCCGCATTGAGGAGTCCTCGCGCAAGATCTCGGACATTATCGGCGTCATCGACGAGATCGCGCGCCAGACCAACCTGCTCGCACTGAATGCCGCGGTGGAAGCGGCGCGCGCCGGCGACGCGGGCCGCGGCTTCGCGGTGGTCGCATCCGAGGTGCGCAGCCTCGCTCAGCGGTCGTCGCAAGCCGCCAAGGACATCAAGGACCTGATCACGTCGAGCTCCGCGCAGGTGCAGGAAGGCGTCGGCCTTGTCAGCCGCGCCGGCCAGTCGCTCGAGGAGATCGTGCAGTCGATCAAGAGCGTGGCCGACATCGTGGCCGACATCGCCCACGCCAGTACGGAACAGGCAACGGGGGTGGAGCAGACCACGCGTGCGCTATCGCAGATGGACGAAGCGACGCAGCAGAACTCCGCGCTGGTCGAGGAGAACGCTGCCACCGTCAAGATGCTCGAGCAGCAATCGCAGTCGCTCGATCAGCTTGTCAGCGCGTTCCACCTCGATCGCGGCTCCCGATCGGTATCGCACCGCACGGCCCAGGCAGCCTAGACTGGCTGCTGCGCTGAGGCGTTTCAGGCGCTCGTCGTCGTGCACGGGGAAATAGCCGTCGACGGCGATCGGGGTCCTCGCCACCCTCGCACAAGCCAGGAACTCTGGTCGTTGCCGCGGCACGCACACGACATATCGCCGGGACAATCCTGATGGGGCCGTCGATCAGGCGCACCGAGACGAACGCACATGCGCTGGCACCGGGCGAAAAGGACACTATGTTGGTCGTATGGACAACAGCCGCGTTCGCTACAATCCTGAAAAGAACCGGTTCGAGATGGACATCGGTGACGAGCTCGCAATCGCGGCGTATCGAGCCGGGCCGAATGTGCTCACGATCTATCACACGGAAGTTCCGCGCGTGCTTGAGGGACGCGGCTACGGCTCCGCCCTGGTGCGCGGGGCGCTCGACATCATTCGTGCGCGTGGGCTCAAGGTAGCGCCACGCTGCCCATTTGTGTCGGCGTTCATTGCGCGCCACCCGGAGTATCAGGATCTCGTGTCGTAACCGCGCGATGCGGGTCGCGGTCCGCCCCGTTTATCACGGATGGAAGCAAGTCCCGTCATCAGTACCCAGCCGCCAGCGCACCACGGCTGCGCCCATCGGCAGCGCCGACAAGAAATTCACCACTGCGTGCGATCGAATGTGCCGACCCCGAAGGCGGGCCGATGCGCACTGCATGGCCGCGCGCCTCGAGTGCCTTCACCGTTTCGGTGGGCTGGATGCGTTCGACCAGCACCTGATCGGGCCTCCATTGATGGTGGACACGCGGCGCGGCCACGGCCTCGCCGATCGGTCTGTGGAAATCGATAACGTTCATGATCACCTGAAGCACGGCGGTAATGATTCGACTGCCGCCCGGTGCGCCCGTCACCACCGCAGGCATTCCGTCCTTGAGCACGATCGTCGGTGTCATGGAAGAGAGCGGACGCTTGCCGGGACCTGGCGCGTTTGCGGTGGCGCCGAGCAGGCCGAAGGCATTGGGCACGCCTGGTTTGGCGGCGAAATCATCGAGTGTGTTGTTGAGCAGGATGCCGGTTCCGTCAGCGACGAAGCCGACGCCGTAGTTGAAGTTGAGCGAATAAGTGTTGGCGACGGCGTTGCCGTCGTGGTCGACCACGGAGAAATGCGTGGTGTTGGCGCCGCCCGCGGTCGCCGGGCTGTTCGGGCGAATCTCGCGGGAAGGACGCGCCCGCGCGGGATCGATCTCGCTGCGCAGCTTGGCTGCGTAGTCCTTCGAGATGAGGTGCGCCAGCGGCACGTCGACAGCGTCGCTGTCGCCCATGAACTCGGCCCGGTCGGCGTAGGCGAGCTTCATTGCCTCGATCATCAGGTGAAGCGAATCGGGCGCACCGAACGCAAGCTTGCCGGTGCCGAGCGGAAAGCCCTCAAGCATGTTGAGCATCTCGATAACGTGCGTGCCGCCCGATGACGGTGGGGGCATCGAGATGATGTCGTAGCCGCGGTAGGTGCCGCGCACCGGCGAGCGCTCGATGGCGCGGTAGGCTTTCAGGTCATCGAGCGTCATCCGCCCGCCGGCGGCGCGCACGCTCGCGACGATCTTCGGCGCAAGCGGGCCGTTGTAGAAGGCACGCGGACCGTCGCGGGCAATGAGGGCCAGGGAGGCAGCGAGATCGGCCTGCTTGAGCAAGCTGCCTTGCGGGGGGGCACTGCCGTCCGGCTCGAGGAAGATCTTTGCGGTCGCCGGTGCTCGCGCGAGGCGCGGCGCTGCCAGCAGCAGGGAATCGAGCAGGTCGTTCTCGACCGGTACGCCCGCGCGCGCATAGTCGACGGCGGGAGCGATCAATTCGGCGAGGGTCAGCTTGCCCGAGCCGTAGCGTTCGTGTGCGAGCGCTAGGCCAGCCACGGTGCCTGGGACGCCGATGGCAAGGCCGGTAAAGCGCGATTTTTGCGGGTCGACGTTGCCTGTATCGTCAAAGAAAACCTGGGCCGTCGTGGCGGCCGGCGCGACTTCGCGATAGTCGATCGCGGTATTGCGGCCATCCGCAAGGTGAATCACCATGAAACCGCCGCCGCCGAGATTGCCCGCACGCGGCAGCGTGGCGGCGAGGGTGAAGCCGACCGCGACGGCCGCATCGACTGCATTGCCACCGCGCTCCAGCACCGCGACCCCGACGCGGGTCGCCAGCGCGTCCTGGCTTGCGACCATGCCATTGCGCGCCGTGGCGGTCTGGGCCGGCGCGATGCCGGTCGACGGCATCGCCTCGGGTGCTGCGGGCGGCACCTGAGCCAAGGCGCCGCCGGCAAAGACGAATCCGGCAAAGAGCAGGATCAGGCCTGCGGTGACGCGGCGTCGGCTTTGACGGGGAGATATCGGAGTATTGGCCAACGGGGATCCTAGCGCGCCTGTCCGTGATAGACGCTGTTCGGGCGCATGTCGGTGGCGGAGGCGATGCGGTTCGACATGTTGAAGAAGCCCGTTACGGCGGCAATGTCCCAGATGTCGCGGTCCGAGAACCCGGCGCGGCGCAGGGCGGCGCGGTCATCCTCTTCCATCGACCATGGTTCGGCAGTGAGCTTGACGGCGAAGTCGAGCATGGCGCGGTGCCGCCTGGAGAGCCGCGCGGCGCGATAATTCATCACCATCAACTCGCCCAGGGCGGGATCTCCCGACAGCGCACGCACCGCAGCACCATGCGCCACCAAGCAGTAATAGCAGCGGTTTTGTGCCGATACGGCGACCGCGATCAACTCGCGCTCGAGCTTGGAAATGCCGGAGGGCGCCAGCATCAGGTCACTGTACATGGCGACAAAGGCTTCCAGCTTGGCATTATCGAACGTGTGGGCCTTGAGCACGTTGGGGACAAACCCCAGCTTCTCGTCGCATTTGGCGAGATAGGACTGCATTGCCTCGCTCAGCCTTGCCGCAGGAAGATCGAGCGCGACGATGCGGGTATCGTCACCATCAGTGCTGCGCGCCGGCGGCGATGTCGCGGGTTTTGCGGCCGTCGTACGCTTGCGTCGGGGGGATTTTGCGGCCATGTGGCCCTCGCTCCTGCTGCACGCCGCGGCAAGAAGGTCGCCCCGCCGGCGGAAATGAAATATAGTGGCGCGTCAGTGTGTTGCATGTCGTACAACGGGCGCAAGGCCTCGGCATCGAGTTACGGTCAAAAGTGGGCATTGTATCGACGGTGCAGTCGCATTTAGGTCAAACTGCGCGACAGATTCGTTCAACCGCCCCTCACAGCAGGTCATCATGAGCGCGGATCGTCCCACCGCACGAGACCTCATCAACCTCGACCTCGGGGCGCGTGACGATTTCGGGGCGGGCCACCAGCCGCAGAAGGACATCGAGACCTTCGCTGACGCGCTGTTTGGGCACGTCGCGCCGGAGGACATCAAACGTTACCAGCCGGTCGAGCTCGCGGCGCTGGCGTCCGACGCTTTCGCATTCCTGCAGGTGCGTGCGCCGGGCCGGCCGAAGATCCGGATCGCATCAGCGCCGGAGGCCGCGCGCAAGGAGCTCAAGACCACCTCGATCATCGAAATCGTCAACGACGACATGCCGTTTTTGCTCGATTCGGTGATGGGCGAGCTCGCCGAGCGACACCTGACCGTTAAGCTGGTCGCGCATCCGGTGCTTGAGGTGACACGCGACGCCTCCGGCCAGTTCATCGGGCTCGGCGCAGCCAGCGACGTGCTCACTAGCCGGCGCGAGAGCTTCATCCACATCCACATTGATCTGCTTGACGACGTCGAGCGGAGGGTTGCGCTCGTTGCTGGCCTGGAGACGGTGTTGGCCGACGTTCGGCGGATCGTGGGCGATTGGCGGTCCATGCTCAGGCGGGTGGATGCAGTAATCGCCGAGCTCAGAGCGAATCCGCCGCCGCTGCCCGCGGAGGAGATCGACGAGGCGGTGCAGTTCCTGGAATGGCTGGTCGCCAACAATTTTACCTTCTTTGGTGTGCGTGAATATGTCTTCACCGGGGACGCGCTCGAGCACACGCCGCAAGACGAGAGCGGCCTCGGGCTGTTGCGCGCACAGGACCTGCACGTTCTTCGGCGCGGCACCGAAATGGTGGCGGTCACGCCCGAAATCCGCGAGTTCCTGCGCGAGCCGCGAGTGCTGTTCATCACAAAGGCCAATTTGCGCGCACGCGTGCATCGCCGCGTGTACATGGATTTCATCGCGGTGAAACGCTTCTCGGCGGAGGGCCGCTTGGTCGGGGAATTCCGCATCGTCGGCCTGTTCACGTCGACGGCCTACACGCGCTCAATCCGTGCCATTCCCTACCTGCGCCGTAAGGCCGACCGCGTGCTCGCCCGTGCAGGCTTTGCGCCGGAGAGCCACTCCGGCAAGGCGCTAGCCAATGTGCTTGACACCTATCCGCGCGACGAGCTGTTCCAGATCGAAGACGACCTGCTGTTCGAGTTCACGCAGGCCGTGCTGCATCTCGACGAGCGGCCGCGCGTGCGGGTGCTGGCGCGGCATGACCGGTTCGATCGGTTTGTGTCGGTGCTCGTGTACGTGCCGCGCGAGCGTTATGACAGCGACGTACAGGCGCGCGTCGGACGCTATCTCGCCAAGACGTTCAACGGTCGGGTGTCGGCGTTCTATCCGTACTTCCCGGAAAGCCCGCTGGTGCGGGTGCATTACATCATCGGCCGCAGCGCCGAGCCTGCGCCGGAGGTCGGCCGCGCCGAGCTCGAAAGCGTCGTCGGCGAGATCGTGCGCACGTGGTCCGACCGGTTGGGCGCGTTGCTGCTGCTGGCGCACGATCCCGACACGGCACGCCGCCTCAATGCGCGGTATCGGCCGGCCTTCTCCGCGGCCTATCGTGAAGCCTATTCGCCAGAAACCGCGGTCGGCGATATCGCGGTGATCGACCGCCTGAGTTCCGAGCGCCCCTTGGCCGTGGACTTTCACACCCAGCAGGGCCCCGAGGAAGGTTCTGCCGCGCTCAAGGTGTGGAGCTTCGACAAGCCGATCTCGCTGTCGGACCGCCTGCCGGTGCTGGAGAACATGGGATTCCGTATCGTCGACGAGCACACCTATCACGTCACGGCGCACAGCGAAGGCGGGCAGGATTACTGGCTGCACGACATGATGCTGGAATGCGCCATCCATCCCGTAAGCGAGATCTCAATCCTCAAGGCGCGCCTGGAAACCGCGTTCCTCATGGTGATGCACGGCCTCGCAGAGAACGACGGCTACAATGCGCTGGTCTTGGCGGCGGGGCTGGGCTGGCGCGATATTGCGCTTGTGCGTGCAATTTCGCGCTACCTGCGCCAGGTCCGCATTCCGTTCTCGCAGGACTACATGTGGGCGACGATGGTGAAGCATGCGGCCATCGCCGAGAAGATCATCGCGCTGTTCTACTGCCGCTTCAGCACTGGCATGGCCATCGATGCCGCCGATCGCGAGCACCAAACGCGCGCCATCGTGGCCGACATCGAGGCGGCGCTTGCCGGCGTTACGAGTCTGGACGAAGACCGCATCCTGCGCCGTTTTGTGAATGCGGTCATGGCGGGCCTGCGCACCAACTTCTTTCAGATCGATAGCGAGGGCCACCCCCCGCAGACCATCGCCATCAAGTTCGCCAGCAAGGCGGTCGAGGCCATGCCGCTGCCGCAGCCGCTCTACGAGATCTTCGTCTATTCGCCGCGAGTCGAAGGAATCCACCTTCGCTTCGCCAAGGTCGCGCGCGGGGGGATCCGCTGGTCGGACCGGCCGCAGGATTTCCGCACAGAGATCCTTGGTCTCGTGAAGGCGCAGCAGGTCAAGAACGCCTGCATCGTGCCGGTGGGCGCGAAAGGGGGCTTCGTTCCCAAGCGCCTGCCGACGACGAGCGGACGCGAGGCCATTCAGGCGGAGGGTGTCACCGCCTACAAGGTCCTCATCAATACGCTGCTCGATCTCACGGACAATCTGAAGGGCACCGAGGTGGTGCCGCCCGAGAACGTCGTGCGCCTCGATGGGGACGATCCGTATCTGGTCGTTGCCGCCGACAAGGGAACCGCAACGTTTTCCGACATCGCCAACGGGATCTCGCAGGAACACGACTTCTGGCTCGACGATGCTTTCGCCTCTGGGGGGTCGACCGGCTACGACCACAAGAAGATGGGCATCACGGCCCGCGGTGCATGGGAAGCCGTGAAGCGGCACTTCCGCGAGATGGACATTGATGTCGGCGCGACCCCGTTCACGGTGGCCGGCGTCGGAGACATGTCAGGTGACGTGTTCGGCAACGGCATGCTGCGCGAGCGCACCATCAGGCTGCTGGCGGCGTTCGACCACCGCGACATCTTCATCGATCCGGATCCAGATCCGGAGGCGAGTTTCATGGAACGCAAGCGGCTGTTCGAGCTGCCGCGTTCGAGCTGGCAGGACTACGACAAGACACGGATCTCGGCGGGCGGCGGCGTCTTCTCGCGATCCACCAAGGAGATCCAGCTTTCAGCGGAGGCGCAGCGGGCGATCGGGCTCGCCAAGGCCGCAGCGACGCCCCAGGAGGTGATGAACGCGATCCTCAAGGCGCCGGTTGACCTCCTGTTCTTCGGCGGCATCGGTACCTACGTGCGCGCGCAGAGCGAGACCGACGACAGGGTGGGGGATCGCGCTAACGATGCGATCCGCATCACCGGCGCCGACCTGCGCTGCAAGGTGGTGGGCGAGGGCGCCAATCTCGGCGTGACCCAGCTTGGCCGCGTGGAAGCGGCCACGCGCGGGATCCGGCTCAACACCGATGCCATCGACAACTCTGCGGGCGTCAACACATCGGACCTCGAGGTCAATCTCAAGATCGCGCTCAGCCGCCCCGAGCGAGACGGACGCCTGTCGCGCGCCGCCCGCGACGTGCTGCTCGCGGAGATGACCGAGGATGTCGCCGCGCTCGTGTTGCGCAACAACTACCAGCAGACACTGGCGCTTTCGTTGGCGCAGCGCAGCGGCATGGGCGATCTCGGCTTCGAGCAGCGGCTGATGCAGGCGCTGGAAGCCCGCGGCGATCTCGATCGTAGCGTCGAATTTCTGCCCGACGACCACGCCATAGAGGAGCGGCGCCGCCGAGTGCAGCCGTTGACACGGCCGGAGCTGGCGGTGTTGCTCGCTTACGCCAAGCTCGCGCTCCGCGAGGATCTGCTCGACTCGCCGGTGCCCGACGACCCCTACCTTGCACGCGAGGTCTTCCGCTATTTCCCGCCGCTGATTGCGGAGCGGTTCCCCGATGCGCTCGAGCATCATCGGCTGCGGCGCGAGATCATCGCGACGCAACTCGCGAACTCCATGATCAACCGCGGTGGACCGTCGCTGATCGTGCGCATTGCCGACCAGACCGGCGCCTCGCCCGATCGCATCGCGGCCGCCTTCGCAGCCGTGCGCAACAGCTACGACATGATTGCGCTCAACGGGGAGATCGATTCACTCGACAACAAGGTCGCGGGGGACGTCCAGCTCGGGCTCTATGCGACGGTGCAGGATCTCCTGCTCGATCGGCTCGTCTGGTTCCTGCGCAATGTCGATCTGAGCCAAGGCTTGGCGTCGGTCGTCGAACGATATCAGGCAGGGATCACCGAGGTTGCCTCCGCGCTCGATGACACCCTGCCAGCGAGCGTGACGGAGGTGCGGCTCGCACGCCGCGGCGCACTGATCGCGCAGCGCGTGCCGGAGGATCTTGCGCGGCGCATCGCCGACCTGCCGGCGCTCACGGTGGCCCCGGACATCGTGCTGGTGGCGGACCGCTGCGGCCGCACGGTGACGGATGCGGCGGCAACGTTCTTTGCGGCCGGGGGCTATTTTCGCCTGGAGCAGATGGGAACCGCGGCGCGTGAAGTCCGCGTCGGCGACTATTTCGACCGCCTGGCATTCGACCGTTCGCTCAACACGATCGAGGATGCGTTGCGGCGATTGACCGCCGACATGCTCGCGACGGGGCGGGCCGGCCAGGAGGCGGTCGATGCCTGGGTGGGCCCGCGCCGCCAGCAGGTAGATCGCATCCGCACGGCGGTGCATGAGATCGCCAGCTCTGGTCTCACGCTGTCGAAGCTTGCGGTCGCTGCCAGTATGCTGGGCGACCTGGCGCTGGGAAACTAGGGCTTTCCTGCGTCTTCGCGAGCGCTGCTCCGCAAGAAGTTCGCGCTTGCTCCGAGCCTTTGGTTCGTCTGCAAGTTGCGCAAGATGCTCATCTGCGGACCGTGGCCCACCTTGCGGATCGGCCGCCTCCTAGCGGTCTCGTCGCGATCAAGGTGTTTAAGATGTCTAAAGTGTGGACGTTGAAATGGTCGACATCTTGAACCGGCGGGCGACACCTTGATCGAGAACTTCCGGAAAGGGGAAATCGTCGCCCGTGCCCGGCGCTTTCGATTTGAAGTTCAGGAATTTCTAAGCGGCGGCGCTAGTGGCGGAAGTGGCGTGTACCGGTGAACACCATGGCAATGCCATGGTCGTTGGCAGCCTTGATCACGTCCTCGTCCCGCATTGAGCCGCCTGGCTGGATCACCGCCGTGGCGCCGGCCTCGATGGCGACCAGGAGGCCGTCCGCGAATGGGAAGAACGCGTCTGACGCGACCACCGCCCCTTTGGTCAGGGGCTCCTGTGACCCCGCCGCCTCGGCCGCATCCTGTGCCTTGCGCGCGGCAATGCGCGCGGAATCGACTCGGCTCATCTGACCGGCGCCAATGCCCACCGTGGCGCGATCCCTGGCGTAGACGATCGTGTTGGACTTGACGTGTTTGGCGACGCGGAACGCGAAGCGCAGGTCAGTAAGCTCAGCGTCGGTTGGCTCGCGCTTGGTCACAGTACGCAGCTGCATGCCGTCGACCACGGCATTGTCGCGTGACTGCACCAGCAGGCCGCCGGCGACGGTCTTGGCGGTGAGCCCCTTGACGCGGGGATCTGGCAGGCCGCCGGCGATGAGCAGGCGCAGGTTCTTCTTTGCGCCGACGATGGCGATCGCCTCTTCGGTGGCCTCCGGCGCGATGATCACTTCGGTGAAGATCTCGGTGATGGCGCGCGCGGCCTCGGCATCGAGCGTGCGGTTGAGCGCGACGATGCCGCCGAAGGCCGAGACCGGATCGCAACGCAGGGCCTTCTGGTAGGCCTCCACAAGATTCGCGCCCTCGGCGACCCCGCAGGGGTTGGCATGCTTGATGATCGCGCAGGCGGCGGTGCGGGTGGGATCGAACTCACTCACGCATTCAAACGCGGCATCGGTGTCGTTGAGGTTGTTGTAGGAGAGCTGCTTGCCCTGCACTTGGCGCGCAGTGGCCACGCCGAAGCGCTGCTCGGTTGTACGATAGAAGGCGGCGCTCTGGTGCGGGTTCTCGCCGTAGCGCAGCGCCTCGACCAGCTTGCCACCGATAGCGCGGAACGCCGGTGCGTCATCGCCGAGCGTTGCCGCGAACCAGTTGGAGATCGCCGCGTCATAGGCCGCGGTGCGGGCATAGGCCTTGGCTGCAAGCCTTTGGCGCAGCGCCAGTGTCGTCATCCCGTCATGGGTGGAGAGTTCAGCCAAAACGGTGGCGTAATCGTCAGGCTCGACCACGACCGCCACGTCGGCGTGGTTCTTAGCGGCGGCACGGATCATGGCCGGACCGCCAATATCGATGTTCTCGATACAGTCGTCGTAGCTTGCGCCTTTGGCGACGGCGCCCTCGAACGGGTAGAGATTGACCACCAGGAGATCGATGGGCGCGATGCCATGCGCGCGCATGGAGCTGGCATGCTCGGTATTGTCGCGAATCGCAAGCAACCCGCCATGCACCTTCGGGTGCAGCGTCTTGACGCGGCCGTCCATCATCTCCGGGAATCCCGTCAGATCGGAGACGTCCTTCACCGGCAGGCCCGCGTCGGCGATCGCCTTGCGTGTGCCGCCCGTGGAAACCAGCTCGATGCCGCGGCCGGATAGCGCGCGGGCAAAGTCGATGAGCCCGGTCTTGTCGGAGACGGAGATGAGAGCGCGGCCGATGCGGCGGAGCTGGTCTGTCATGGCGGTCCACTGGCAGCCTTGCCGCTGACATGCCCGCGACGGCGAGCATCCATCATCCAAGGCGGCTGCGGCTACTGGATTGCCCGCTTTCGCGGGCAATGACAATGGAGGGGCAGCGGTTCGCGCCGCAGTTCACAACGGGAGTTCAGGCTCCTGACCACGCGTGCTGGCGCGGGCTCGGGCAGCGGTCGGAGCATGCTCGAAATACCAGCGCAGGCGGGGCGTCTGCCGGGCGTGTCCGCGAATGACGATCTGCTGGCTGCGACGCGGGCCGTCAGGCCCGCCGAGGAACGCGCTGTCTTCGATCTCGATCACGTCCTCGTAGGCATGGAAGTTCCATAGCTCGCGTCCGGGCAGCACCAGCATGACGCCGTGCCCGTCAGAGAGGCGCGTGGCGCGCACCGCCGGATGAAGGTGGAAGCGCAATGCGAACGCATCGGGCACCTTGGCAGGGAGGGTTTCACCCTTGCTTGACAGGAACAGATCCTCGCCATCGAGGCGGCAGCCGTCCGTGGCAAGTACGATCGTGCGCTGGTGGATGACGCTGAAGCGGAGATAGCCGTCGTGCGAGGCGCGCAGGATGGTGGCACCATCCTCGGCGGTCAGGCGCTCAACCTTGACGCGCGTCGGTCCCGCCGTGATCGGTACGCCGGCCTGACGGCGATAGCTCCCGGTTTCCAGGAAGCGGCACGACGAGGTGTCGTTGAACGTCACCGTCGAATGTGCGGCAGTTGAGCGCGCGTGGTCTCGCCAGTTCTCCCGACCAGTGGCGGGCATGCCGCAGTTCACGACCATGCGCTGCGAGCGTGCCGAGAGCTCAAACGAAAGGCAGCCGGCGTGGGCGTCGCGGCTCATTCCTACGGGTGGGGGTTTCCCCGTGTCCATCAGAACCACTGCCGCGCCGGCTTCGATGCGCTGGTACCCCGAATGCACTGCGTTGTGCACGGGCGCGCCGCGGGTGTCGTCGTAAGCCACCAGAGTGGCGACGAGGTCCGGCGGCGTAGGGCCCATGCCATTGAACAGCGCGAAGGAACCGTCGCCATGCCGGAAAAAGCGCAGCATCGGCATCATGCGGTCGACGGCATTGAGCAAGGCCGGTGGCGGCACGAGGTTGCGCGCCGCGAAAGCCTGGGTGAGCGGCAGGAGGTCGAGCAATAGTTCGATCACCGCCGCCGGATTGCGGCTGATGTGGCCTCCGTCGGGCAGCACCTGACGGTCAAGCTCGACCACCAGGTGACGCGCCACCTTGTTGAGGTTGCGCAATTGGCTGGCGATGCAGAGCGAGGCGTAGGTAAGCGCGATCTGCGCCTGCAGCCG
>Ga0164243_10010802_pt1 | contig 13083 bp, 11 predicted proteins | sample OricompcompostOP_FD_108781 | JGI IMG/M metagenome (GOLD analysis project Ga0164243, IMG submission 108781) | Organic Plus compost microbial communities from Emeryville, California, USA - Original compost - Organic plus compost (OP) | ecosystem: Engineered > Solid waste > Mixed feedstock >... | reverse complement strand
TCCTTCTCCAGCGCAACGTCGCGCCGGTCTGCATCATACGATGCCGGGACGAAGGGGGCATCCACCTCATCAGTTCACGCCGCCTCGTTGATCGGTCGTCATAGCTGCACCTAATACCGGCAGGCCATCTTGACCGTGCGAAGGGCGGCTGCGAGAGAGTGATAATGATCGTGACGATGATGCCTCGCCGCTCGTCCCTAAGCTTTGCTCAGCGCGACGATCTCGCCAGGCGATACGGTGTCGGAGTGCAGTGATGGCAACGCTAGATTCCACACGGCCGCGCCGCAAACGTTCGGGACATCGCACGGGCTTGATGGAGCGGCTCACTTCATCGCGAACAAAACTGGCGGTGCTGTGCGCTTTCCTCCTGATAATATTCATCACCGGCGGCAGTTCACGCGCCGACGTACCAGCACTCCTTCTTCTGCGACCCGTTTCCTTGCTCGTCCTGGCTTACGGCTTACTTATCCTCACAAGGGAACGCATCCGCAATTATTGGCCGCTCGTCGCGATAGCTGTTGCAAGCGTGACATTGACCGCGCTTCACCTCATCCCGTTGCCACCGGCATTGTGGCACGCAATCCCCGGCCGCGAAGGCCTCGTCGAACTCGATCGGATGTTGGGTCTTGGCGAGATGTGGCGACCACTCACTCTTGATCCGCAGGCAACGCGCAATGCGCTAATGGCGCTGACAACCCCCTGCGCGATCTTGGTGCTAGCGATTCAGCTCGATATGCGCGAACGTGAAGCATCATTGACATTCGTCTTGGCGCTTGGCGTCCTGACCGCTATTTGGGCCCTGCTGCAACTCGTGGGCAATCCGCGCGGGCCGCTCTATCTGTACGATTTGACCAGCTACGGCTCTGCGGTTGGCCTCTTTGCCAATCGCAATCATCAGGCAGTATTTCTCGCTAGCCTAGTTCCTTTGATGTATTGTTGGGTACAACTCGCGCCCGGGTCCTGGAAGGATTTCTCTGCCGGGAAAGGGCGTCGAGCCAGTGCTGCGGCGGCAGGAGCGTTGCTGCTCATTCCCCTGACCTTGATAGCAGGATCGCGGGCTGGGGTGCTGACGCTGATCCTGTCGATCTGCATTACAGCAGCAGGTATTGTTCTTGTTTCAGCGGCAGAGGGCGCGCGGAGGCGACAAGCCCGTTCTGGATTTAAACGTGTTGCCCCGGTGGCAACGGGAGGTCTCGTTCTTGCCGCTCTAGCTTTCCTCACAATGAGCCTTGGTCGCGATCGCGCTTTCGACCGGCTAATCGGCGCGGATCCAATCGCCAGTTTGCGAGCAGACCTGCTTCCCGTGACCTGGGAAATCGCCCTTAAACACTTTCCATGGGGCACCGGAGTTGGCTCCTTTGACGATGTCTATCGCATGTACGAGCCCGACATGCTTCTCATGCCCGAATATGTGAATCACGCGCACAACGATCTGCTGGAGATCTTCATGACCGGCGGGATGATCGGAATTCTGATCGTAATTTTCGGCGTTACACTCTTCGCAATCCGGTCATGGTCGATTGCCCGAGGAGGCCTTGCAAAGATCAGGGCCGATATCTGGCCTGCGGCGGCGCTGGCCGCGTTGGCAGTGCTGTTCATCGCATCGCTTGTCGACTACCCCCTTCGCACTCCTGCAATGGCGAGTTATGCTGTTTTACTTGCGATATGGGCAAGCAATGCTCGGAGCGTTACAACATCTTGAAACGCCGGCAATGCGCTGGTGTTGAACACATCTCGAATGCGATCGTCATCGCCCCACAGGCCGATGCCCGGGGTTGCTTATCCGAGGCGCTCCGGTAAGTGCTTGGAACAATCACGATACTGGACGAAGGTATGTCGACGATCAGGAATCTCATGATCTGCCTAGCAGCGGTTGGCCTGCTTGCGGGATGCGCCACCGATCGCACCGTTGCAGGTGCGCCCGGTATCGAACTTACCGACCTGGAGACACTTCCTGCGCCCGAAGGTGGGTATGTATCCCGGGTTCAGCCGGGAGATCAGTTAGAAGTCACCGTGATGAACGCCGAGTCCTTGAGCGGCACATATATTGTGGATGATAATGGGAATCTGGCATTCCCGCTCATCGGAGCGGTCGCAGTCGCTGGCGACTCCCCGATGCGTGTCGGGGAGGAAATCGCCGAGCGGCTCGCGGTTCAGTATATCCGCAATCCGAACGTCACTGTCATTCCAACCGAATTGTCGCAACCCATGGTATCGGTAGGTGGTCAGGTCACGAAGCCGGGCACTTACCCAGCGCGGCTTTCCCGAAGCCTGATCAGAGCAGTCAACAATGCCGGCGGTCTCGCCGAGTACGCCAAGATGGACGATGTGCTGATATTGCGCACAGTCGACGATACAACTTACATCGGTGTCTACAACATCGAGGCAATCCAGCGCGGTAACTATCCCGATCCGCGAATCTATGCCGGCGACATCATAACGGTCGGCGATTCCCCTGGACGTCGCCGCCTCGATAATATCCTGCAATTCGTACCTTTGTTGACGGCAAGCGCGATTATGATCGATCGCCTTGGCAGCTGATCGATCCGAAAGAGACCCCATGACAAACGCGGTGACATACACGGATCAACCGGATACAATCGATAACACCGAGGAGAATACCGGTGTTTTCGCATTCGAAAGATACTGGCGCCAGGCCGTCAATTCCCGGCTTCTGATTGCCGGCATTATCGCCGGTGGATTGCTGCTTGGGGTGCTTGTGACGCTCCTTTCCACTCCGCAGTACCGGAGCACGGCCATAATCGAGATTAGCCGCGCGACCGCAAATGTCACGAACATCGATGAGCCTGAAATCGAGGAAATCCAGGCTGACGAGCAGTATTTTCAGACCCAGTACGAGCTTCTCGGCTCACGCTTTCTCGCCGAGTCCGTGGTTGATGCAGGCAATCTGACCGCTTCCGCAGAATTTCGGGAAGCTTTTGTCGGCGACCCCGAGGCACCGCTCGACCAGCGAGAGGCGGCCGAAATACTCCTCAATAATATCAATGTCGAACCGGTTCGGCTTTCCAATCTGGTTCGCGTACACTTCTCAAGCCCTAATCGCCGGCTCTCTGCCGAGATCGCCAACGTCTGGGCCGAACAATTCCTGGCGGCAAACTACGAGAAACGTTTCGGTGCTAACATCGAGGCGCGACGTTACCTGCGAGATCAAATCGAAGAGTTACGCGAACGTCTTGCCCAGTCCGAGAAGGAACTGGTCGACTATGCCAACGCGAACCAGATCGTCATAGTCGACGCTGGCGCCAGCGAAGACGGCAGCAGCAGTGCGGCAAGATCATTAGTTGGCGATAGCCTTACGACGTTGAATGCCGCACTAGCACAAGCAACAGCCAAGCGGATTGCCGCACAGAGCGCGCTGAAAGCCGAAGCAACCTCAGTAGAAACGCGCGCTGCATCCAGCCAACTTCGCAGCATGCTGGCCGCAGCGGAAGCGAGGTTGGCGCGTCTACAAGCAAATTTCGGACCAGACTATCCGGAAGTCCAAGCAGCCCAGTCCGAAGTCGAGGCAATGCGCGAATCCATCGCGTCCTCGCGCGGGCGCGACATTTCGGCGCTTGAGGCCGCCTACCGCCAGGCTCGCGACGAGGAGGCCGGGCTACTCGCTCAAGTACAGGAGATCCAGGATCATTTCCTCTCGCAACAAGGCGGAGGCATTCAGTACGGCATCCTGAAACGCGAGGTCGATACCAACCGGCAGATCTACGATGCTCTTCTCCAGCGATCGAAGGAGCTGGAGGCGGCTGGCGCCGGCAAGAACAACATGACGTTGATCCAGCCCGCATTGGCTGCCGAGAAACCGTATAGGCCGTCGCTGCCGCTGAATCTGGCGCTCTGCCTGATCGCCGCACTCGGTGTCGCCGCTGCCGTCGTGTTCCTGCGCGAGATGATGGATCGGACGATCCGCGATCCGAACGATGTCCAGCGCCTGTTCGGACTGCCGGCGCTGGGCCTGATCCCACGGGTCGACGCGGAAGAGGTGGTCGAAGAACTCGCCCGCCGCAGTTCGGAACTCTCCGAGGCGTACATAGCTGCGCGTTCGAACATCTCGTTCTTGACCCCTGAGGGTGCACCCAAATCCCTCATGCTTACGAGCACCCGGCCGAACGAGGGCAAGTCGCTCACCTCGATCGCTCTTTGCCGCAGCTTCGCTCAACTTGGAAAGCGGACGTTGCTGATCGACGCGGACCTACGCAACACGGTCCTAGTCGATTTCCTCGACAAGAGCGCTCCAGCCGGCACAGGCCTCAGCAACCTTTTGGCGGGCGGAGGGGATCCGCTCTCCCACGTCATCCCGATCGAGGAGCATGGGTTCGACCTCGTGCCGAGCGGTGTGATGCCTCCCAATCCGGCCGACCTTCTCGCCAACGATGCGCTCGCACATCTGATCGAAACATTTGAACGATCGTACGATTTCGTACTTGTGGACAGCCCGCCGGTACTCGGCTTGGCCGATGCGCTCGAAATATCCACCGCAGTCCAAGGCGTGGTTTACGTCATCGAATCCAACGATGTGAAAGTGCGCGCCATCGAACACGCCTTGCGGCGCCTGAAAGCGGCGAACGCGAAGATCTACGGCGCGATCGTCACCAAGCTCGACAATCGCAATGCCGCGTATGGCTATGGCTACGGTTATGGCTATGGTTACGGTTATGGCGATCCCGAGGATCACGCGAATGCCGTCCGGGACTGACGCACTGCCAAGTCGCTGGCGCGCAGCCGTCATCATACTCGCGTTTCCCGTTCTGGCGTTCTTCGCCTTCACGCAAACGCTCGCAATCGTGGTCGAGTCCCGCGCGCCGGACAAGGCCGCAGCCGTGGCGCCCTGGGACGGCTCGGCCGGTGCACACCTCGCGAAAGCCGCCTACCGCGGCGAGTTCGCCGCAAGCCCGGAGGCTGCTATTCCGCCTTCGGATGAGGTCGTGACACTCGCGCGTGAAGCCTACAAACGGCAGCCCCTGGTACCCGGGGCACTGGCAGTCCTCGGAGCTGCGATGCCCGCCTATGACAAGGCGGCATTCTGGAAGGCGGCCGCGAGCATCAGCCGCCGGGATACGCTCCTGCAGGGATCGCTGCTCAACTTCTACCTGCAGGCCGACGATCTCGATCGTTCGATTCGCGTTCTCAATCAGATCCTTTTAGTCCGCGTTGATCAGCGGCGAGCCGCCTACGCAGCGCTGACCCAAGCTTTGCACGACACTCGCTCGACCGATACATTTGTTGATATCCTCAAGTCGGGTCCGGACTGGGGCAACGGTTTCCTCATTGCTGCCTCGCGCGACAACCAGGCACTGGCCAATCTCGGCCTCATTCGGGCAAGGCTGCCTGATGCAGCAATCGATCCGGAAACCGATCGGGTGCTGGTCGATGCATTCGCAAAATCGGGCGAACTCGATCTCGCGTACGATCTCTATTCCCGCTTGTCTTCGGAACGACCCGCGGCGCAAGACTGGTACTCGGAGATTCCACCGTTCGACTGGCATTTTGCCAATGAACCGGGTTTCGGGGCGCAACTGATCGGGAGCTCCGACCACCTTCAGGTGAATATCGCACGCGGCAAGGGCGGCGTGTTCGCCAGGCGCATTGTGCCGGCTCGCTCGGAATCGCTAAGCATCCGCGGCCAATACGATCTCAAGCCGCCGCAGCAATCGGACAGGCTCGAAATATCGGCTTCGTGCGTCGGCGCCAATGCACCACTCGCGCAGGCGAATTTTGCCAACGGCAAGATCTTGCTGGACACCGCTCTACCGGCCGGCTGCGGCTTTGTCGAAATTTCGCTGTCCGGCCGCATATGGTCGGAGGGAGAAGGGATCAACGGCAGCATCGCTCCGCTCACCATCTCCTATAACGAATAGCAAAGTTCTCCTCTCTATCGGAACGACTTCGGCGCACTGAGGCGATTCGAGCAAAGGGAACAGAATGCGCAAAGTGCTCGTCACCGGCAGCGCCGGCTTCATCGGCTTCCATCTCTCCCGGCTGCTGCTCGAAGACGGTTTCGAGGTCGTCGGTTATGACGGGATGACGGATTATTACGATGTCCGGCTCAAGGAACGCCGGCACCAGATGCTGTTGCAGAACCAGCACTTCAGCGCAAACATCGGCATGCTCGAGGATTTCGACAAGCTCCATGCGCTGGCGATGGCGGAGCAGCCCGATATCATCGTCCATCTCGCCGCGCAGGCCGGTGTGCGATATTCGCTCGAGAATCCGCGTGCATATATCGATGCCAACATCGTCGGCACTTTCAATGTCATGGAATGCGCCCGCGAGTTGGGTGTCGAACATCTTCTCATGGCCTCGACCAGCTCCGTCTATGGCGCGAACGAGGAAATGCCGTTCGACGAGCGCGAGAAGTGCGACACGCAGCTCACGCTTTATGCCGCGACCAAGAAAGCCAATGAGGCGATGGCGCACAGCTACGCGCATCTGTGGAACCTGCCGACAACGATGTTCCGCTTCTTCACTGTCTACGGGCCATGGGGGCGGCCTGACATGGCACCCTTAAAGTTCACCAAGAACATCCTCGAAGGCACGGCAATCGACATCTACAACCACGGCGAGATGTACCGCGACTTCACCTACGTAAACGACTTGGTGCGCGGCATCCGCCTCCTAATCGATGCAACGCCCGAACGGCCCGAGAACGCGGAGGACATTGCGGTACAGGATAGCCTTTCGCCGGTGGCCCCCTTTCGCGTGGTCAACATCGGCAACAATGAAAAAGTGCATTTGATGGATTTCGTCAAGGCGATCGAGGCCGAATGCGAACGCGAAGCGGTTAAGAACTTCATGAGTATGCAAAAAGGTGATGTGCCCGCCACTTGGGCAGATGCAACGCTACTGCAAAACCTCACCGGCTATCGTCCGAATACCGATCTGCGAGAAGGCATTCGCCAGTTAGTTTTGTGGTATCGCGACTATTACGGCGTTTAACCGTATCCGTCAGCCCGCAAGCCGCAGGCTCGGCTTTTCGAGCATACGCTGCGCGTCCGGCCAGATCCCGCGCGTGTCATAGATCAGCGCACTGCCGCGCTCCTCAGCCGGAATCACCCGGAAGACGTCGTGATCGACAAGGACGATCAGGATGCCGCAGGTTTCCAGCGCGGTGTCGAGGTCAATCAGCTGGGCACCGGTGCCTTCGAACTCGATCGGCAGTTCGACCGCATAGGGCTCGACCACGCGCAAACGCTCGCCAAACCTGCGTGCCAGCCGCGCGGCGACGAAACGTGCGGGACTTTCACGGAAGTCGTCGATGTTGGCCTTGAACGCGAGACCCAGGCAAGCAACCGGCACGCTCGGGTTGTCGGCGATCAGCTTCTCGGCCTGCGCGACCACGTGGTGCATCTTCGCATCGTTGATGTCGCGCGCCGAACGGATCATCTTCGCCTGTTCCGGTGCACCGTGAACGATGAACCATGGGTCAACCGCGATGCAGTGCCCGCCCACGCCGGGGCCGGGCTGGAGCACGTTGACGCGTGGATGACGGTTGGCAAGGCGGATCACTTCCCACACATCGAGATTCATGTGATCAGCGATCATCGAGAGCTCGTTGGCAAACGCGATGTTCACGTCGCGGAAGGCGTTTTCGACCAGCTTGCACATCTCGGCGCTGCGCGCATCCGTGGTGACGCAGGCGCCACGCACGAAGCGCTTGTAGAAGGCCAGCGCCTTCCTTGCACAGCGTGGCGTGATTCCGCCGATCGAGCGGTCGTTGTTGGCGAGCTCTTCGAGAATGCGTCCGGGAAGCACCCTTTCAGGACAGTAGGCGATGGCGACATCGGGCGTTTCGCCCGTCAGTCCGGGAAGCTTCAGATCGGGCCGCAGGCCGGCGAAGAGGTCACGCATCGCCTCGGTTGTGCCAACGGGCGACGTCGATTCGAGGATGACCGTGTCGCCCTTCTTGAGTACACCTGCGACTTCGGCGGCCGCAGCCATGACATACGAGATATCCGGCGTGTGATTGCCGTCCTTCTCGAACGGTGTCGGCACCGCGATCACGAAGACGTCGGCCGGTTGCACCTGAGTCGACGCGGTGAGCAACCCGCGCTGGACAACGCCGCGCACCAGCCCATCCAGATCGATCTCCTCGATATGGATCTCGCCGCGGTTGATCGTGTCGACGACCTCCTGCGAGACATCGATCCCGGTCACGGGGCAATTGGCCCGCGCGATGATCGCCGCGGTCGGGAGGCCGATGTAGCCGAGACCGATGACACAGACTTCCGGTTTTTCCTCGCCGCGCATGGCCGCTCCGTTCGCAATCCTTCTGGATGCGAGGGCTAGTGGAGAGGGGTAAAAATACCGGTAACGATCACCCAGTGTTCCCATCGGACCTGCGGCAAGAACAGGGGGGTCAGAGGGCAAGAAGTTCGACGATGCGCTGCGTCGCCTGGCCGTCGCCGAACGGATTGTGCGCATGCGCCATGGCATCATAGGCGGCAGGATCGTCGAGCAGTCGCTCGGTCTCCGCGACAATGCAATCGGCATCGGTCCCGACGAGCTTTGCCGTACCGGCTTCCACTCCCTCCGGCCGCTCTGTCGTCTCGCGCATGACGAGCACCGGCTTGCCCAGCGCCGGGGCCTCTTCCTGCACGCCCCCGCTATCGGTCAGCATGAGATGCGCGATATCGAGCAGGCGGGCGAAATGCGGGTAATCGAGAGGCTCGATCAGCGCGACGTTATCCAGTCCCGCCAGTCGTTCGTTCATTACCGCACGCACATTGGGATTGAGGTGCACGGGAAAGATCACCGCGATATCCGGGCGCGCGGCGAGGCGCGCGACAGCAGCCGCGATCGCTTCCATGCCCTGGCCGAAGTTTTCGCGCCGATGGCTCGTCATGCCGATGATTCTGCGCCCTGCGAATCGCTGTTCCAACGGTACGAGATCGTTCGCCAGCGACGGCTCGTCGGCAATTCTGTCCGTGATCCAGTGCAGCGCGTCGATCACCGTATTGCCGGTGACATGAATCGCCGCCGGATCGACGTTCTCGCACCGCAGTGCCTCTGCCGCTGTGGCCGTGGGAGCGAAGTGGAGCGCGGCAAAGCTGCCGATGACCTTGCGGTTGACCTCCTCGGGCCAGGGATGATGGATATCGCCGCTTCTCAGCCCTGCCTCGACATGGGCAACGGGGATCTTGCGGTAATAGGCCGCGAGCGCGCCCGCCATCGCCGTCGCGGTATCGCCCTGGACTACGACCACATCGGGCCGATCCCGATCGAGCACTTGGCCGATACCCGTTAGCAACCGTGCGGTGAGCGCATCGAGCGTCTGGTCCGGCTGCATCAGATCGAGATCGTGATCCGGCGCCACACTCGCGATCTCCAGCACCTGGTCGAGCATCCCCCGATGCTGCCCGGAGACGCAGACACGCGAAACGAAGCGTTCGTCGCGCTCCAGCGCGTGAATCAGCGGGAACAGCTTGATCGCTTCGGGCCGAGTGCCGAAGACGGTGAGAATCTTGCGCGGTGCGGTCATGCAGCAGGCATTAGCGCAGGAGGGTTAACGCCGTCTCAGCGTTCCGGCGTTTCCTGCGGCTCAGTGGGTTCGGGTTCGTCCATGATCGGCTCGGCACTTTCGCTCGGCAGGATTTCGGGGTTCTGCTCGTCGGGCAGCTCCGCGTCGCGTTCGCGTTCGAGGCGCTCCATATATTCGCGTTCGATCTGTTCGACGCGTTCCTGCTCGGCCGCGGCCTGTTCGTCGATCGTGGAGAGGCGTTCGGCCCGTGCGGCGGCGATGAGTTCGCTGAAACGCACGCTCGCGCTCGTCGCCTGCTCGCCATAGGCGCGGCGGATCAGGTCCTGGGTGCAGCCGGTGAAGCCGCCCGCGCCCGCGGTGGAGCACGAGAGGGTGCCGAAATCGCCAACCATCTCGAGCGATTCGACGCGCTGCGTCCATGCGGTGTTCTGAGGATCGTCGCTGTAGCGCAGCGTTTCGGGGATGCGGTAGCGGTCGGCTTCGGGCAGCCGCGCGACAACGCAGATCTCGCCTTCGGGGCACGGAGGTGCTGCATCGTCGCCGTAAACGACCGACATACGCACATCGTCGGGAACTTCGTCCGCCGTCGCCTGCGCCGCCAGCGGGCTGGCGAGAAGCGCGGTGCCGGAAAGCGCGAATGCTGCGAAAAGCGACTTCATGCGATGGCCGTCCTAATTGCGTTTGTACGCCACTCTCGGGCGCGAGCCGTGAACTCTATATGAAGCGTGCGGAGGGTGAAAGCGGTTCCCGGGTCTGGCAGATCAAACCCGCGCCGCCAGCTTGATCGCAACGCGGCAGCCCAACCGGATCGCGCCGGATAGCAGCGGATAGGCCGGCGCCCTCTCCGCCCCGGCGGCAAGCGCCGCATCGCGATGCTCGCGCTCGTCTTCGCGGAATTCCTCGATCATCGCGGCAAGCTCCGGATCGGCGTCGTTCTCGGCAAGCCTGTCGAGCTGCTCGGAATAATGGCGGTCGATCTCTTCTTCGATCGCGGCGGTGCAGGCCATCGCCGCTTCGGGGCCGATCAGGGCGGTACCTGCCCCGAGCGCGTAGCCGGCCGCCGACCAGAACGGCTGCAGCGCCGTCGGGCGCACGCCGCGCTGCGCCATCAGCGCATCGAACCGTTCGCGATGTCCCTTCTCTTGCTCGGCCATCGCGGCAATTTCCGTGGCATGAGGACCGCGATCGCCCATGACATCGAGCTGCCCCTGATAGATGCACGTCGCGCCGAACTCGCCCGCCTGGTCGACCCGGATCATCCGCGCGATCTCGTCCTTCGTCATATCGCGCGCCGTTCCTTCGCCAGCAACCGGAGGATCGCGATCCCACCCACTGCGGAGAAGAGGAAGTTCCACCCTGCGAGCGATATGCCCGCGAGCGTCCACGGTGCCTGATCGCAGCGAACCATCGGCGCATTCATGATCGCGGCCAGCGGATCGCCGGTGCCGGCCTGCGACGTCGCGGCACAGGCCGTCACACCTTCCCACCAGCCGTATTCGATACCCGCGTGGAAAGCGCCGATCGCTCCCGAAACCAGGATCGCGAGCGCCGCAAGCGCGATCCACACCCGCTGCGGCGGGGCGACGGTGGAGAGCAGCGCCAGCGCCAGCGCGGCGAAATGCGGCGAGCGCTGCCACCAGCACATCTCGCACGGGTAAAGGCCGAAGCCGTACTGCGAGACATAGGCGCCCGCGAGAAGCAGGGCGGGCAGGCCGAGCGCGAGCCGTTGCGCCAGCCGGGCATGAGGCGTGCCGATCATCCCTCCCCCTATTTCTTCCGGTGCACGAGGGCGCTTGGCGCGGTGCGGCGCAGCGTTTCGAGGGCGTAGTGCAACTGGAAATCCTCGATGCCCTGCTTTTCGAGCTCCTCAGGCGTCATCGAGAAGCGCGGATCCTCGCGCAGATCGCGCTCCATCTCCTCGTCTTCGAGCGATGCCTCGTTGATGAGGTGGCCGCGCAAGTCCGATTCGCGCAGCGTGAACTTGGCGCGCTTGGCAAGATCGGGGTCGGAAAGCTGCGGCACCCTGATATCGGGCTCGATCCCGCCTTCCTGCACCGAGTGGCCGGAGGGCGTGTAGTAGCGCGCCGTGGTGATCTTCAGTGCGGCGTCGCGTCCCAGCGGCAGCAGCGTCTGTACGCTGCCCTTGCCGAAGCTGCGCTGGCCCATGATGACGGCGCGGCGATGATCCTGCAGTGCGCCGGCGACGATTTCGCTCGCGGAAGCGGAACCTGCATCGATGAGCACGACCATCGGCACATCCTTGGCGATTTCGCCGCGGTAGATCGTCTCGGCCTCGTAAACATAGGTCTCGCCTGCGGCCCGCCCGCGCTGCGAGACGATGCGCCCCTTGTCGAGGAACAGGTCGCCCAGCGCGACCGCCTCGTCGAGCGAGCCGCCGGGATTGGCACGCAAGTCGAGCACGAGACCGCCGAGATGGCCGCCTGCTTCCTTGCGCAGCGCTTCCCAGGCCGAGAACACGTCCGAGCCCACATCGCGCGAGAATTCGTTGACCATGATCAGGCCGATGTTCCCGGGTTGCAACTCATGGGTCACCGGCTCGAGCTCGATCAGTCCGCGCGTGACAGTGACGTCGAACGGTTCGTCCCGCCCCGGGCGGAAGATCGTCAGCCGGATCGAAGTGCCCGCTGCTCCGCGCATGCGGCTGACCGCCTCGTCGAGCGAGCCGCCATAGATCAGCTCCCCGTCGAGGTGGGTGATGTAGTCGCCCGCCTTGAGCCCCGCCTCCATCGCGGGGCTGCCGCGAAACGGCGAGACGATCTTCACCGCCCCGTCGTCCATCTGCACCGACAGTCCGAGACCAGTGTAGTTGCCGTCGATCATCGTCTCGAGCCGCTGCAGGTCCGAACCGTCGAGATAGGCCGAATGCGGATCGAGGCTGGCCAGCATCCCGTCGATCGCGCCGCGAATCAGCGTCTCGTCGTCGACCGGCTCGACATAGCTCGCCTTGATCCGCTCATAGACGGCAAACAGGCGCGCGAATTCGGGGCCGGCACGGCCGTCGACCTGCGCGAGACCCGCGGTCGTCGCCGGAATCAGCGCCACTGCGGTGACGAGCGCGGCCGAACGGGCGAGATCGGCGAATTTGATCGGCATGAGGCCTCCTTGCGACGCGCTTTTATCGCGCGCGCGGGCTTAATGCCAGATGAGGATTGGCCGCGAGCATGGCGATCGGCCCTACCCGACCCCTACCCAACGTAGTCCAGCGGGTTCACCGGCGTCCCGTCGCGCCTGAGTTCGAGCGTGACGACCGGTGCATCGACTGCCGCGATGCCGAGCGGAGCGCCTGAGACCAGATCCTCTCCGACCTCGACATCGGTACGCGCGAGGCCGGTGACGAGGCTGGTCCATCCTCCTGCATGCTCGATGATCACGATCCGGTCGTAACCGCGATAGGGGCCGGCGAAAGCGACGCGGCCGCTTCCCGGCGCGACGACCTGTGCTCCCGGACGCGGCGCCAGCGAGAGGCCGTTGCTGCGCAAACCCGCCGGCGAAACCGCGCCGAAGCCGGCCACCGTCTGTCCGATGACGGGGAGCTGGAAATCGTCCGGCGGCGCGGTCGCGGAGGGCGC
>Ga0164243_10010800_pt1 | contig 13084 bp, 13 predicted proteins | sample OricompcompostOP_FD_108781 | JGI IMG/M metagenome (GOLD analysis project Ga0164243, IMG submission 108781) | Organic Plus compost microbial communities from Emeryville, California, USA - Original compost - Organic plus compost (OP) | ecosystem: Engineered > Solid waste > Mixed feedstock >... | reverse complement strand
GCGCCGGCGACGGACGTCGCGGCGCCGGCGACCGCGGCCGGCGCGACGTGGGCGCTCCCCGCGGCGACGTCGACGCCATGGCGGGCGGCCGCGGCGGACAGCGCGTCACCGTCGACGCCGGCCTCACGCGGCAGTCGCGCCCACAGCGACCAGCCGCCCTCGGGTGACGCGATCGTCCACTCTGGAACACGTCTGTTCAGCTCGGAACGGAGATGTTCCATCCGCGATCGCGCCTGCGCGACGCGGGCGGCCCGAAGCGCGTCGACGTCGCGCAGCAGCTCCAGCGCCGCGAGCTGGCCGAGGATGCCCGAGCCGAGGTCGCGCGCGGCCTTCAGCGCCGTGAGCCGGGCGACGGTCGCGCGCGGGCCGACGACCCAGCCGACGCGCAGCCCGGCCCAGGCGAGCTTGTCGAGCGAGCCGACGCGCAGCACCCGTTCGGGCGCGAGCGATCGCAGCGACGGCAGCGGCCCGTCGAAGCGCAGCTTGTCGAGCGCCGCGTCCTCGACGACGAGCAGATCGTGGCGCGCGGCGACCTCGAGCAGCGCGGGGCGCCGGCCGAGCGCGATCGAGCCGCCCGTGGGGCTGTGGCATCCGGGCATCAGGTAGAGCAGCGCGACGACGCGTCTGGCGAGCAGGCGGGCGAGCGCGTCGGGCCGCATGCCGGCGGCATCGCCGGCGACGGTCGTCGGCCGTCCGCCGGCGCGCTCGAACAGCTCCAGGGCGCCGGGGTAGGTCGGCGCGTCGACGGCGACCGGCTGGCCGCGGCCGACGAACAGCGCGGCGATCAGGCTCAGCGCCTCGTGTGCGCCGGAGGTGATGAGGACCTCGTCGGCGCTCGCGTCGAGTCCGTCGCGGGTCAGGCGATCCGCGATCGCTTCGCGCAGCGCCGGGATCCCCTGAGGGTCGTAGCCGTGCGGCTGCACCAGCCCCGCGGCGGCGCCCAGCTCGACGGCGATCCCGGCGACCAGCTCGTCGAGCGGCGGCGCGGCGACCGCGAGGTCGACGTGCTCGGCGTCGGGCGCGAGCAGGCGCTGGAGCTGCGGCAGCTGCGTGCCGGGCGCGCGCCCGCGGCGGCCGACCGCGCGCACGACCGTGCCGGAGCGCTCGCGCGAGGAGACCAGCCCCCGCTCGCGCAGCCGGGCGTAGGCGTGGACGACGGTCGCGCGGCTGACGCCCAGCTCGACCGCCAGCCGCCGCTCGGCGGGCAGGCGCATCCCGTCGAGCCGGCCGCGCTCGATCACGGTCGCGAGGGCGCCGGCGAGCCGGTCGGCGACGCCCGCCCCGCCCCGGGCGCGCCAGTCCCCCAGCTCGGCGGCGAGGCGGGTGACGTCCGACACCGCCGCCTCACGCTCCGTGGACGACGCTGCCGGCCAGCGCCTGCAAGGCGGTGTCCAGGCGCGCGAACGGGACCCCGCGCCCGTCGCGCAGGTGGGCGAACAGCTCGGCCGCGAACGGCGCCAGCAGCAGGTCGGCGAGCAGCTGCGCGTCGAGCTCGGGGCGCACCTCGGCGACGAGGATCGCGACGTGCTGCTGCCAGGCGACGTAGGAGCCGGTCGCGTAGCGAGCGCCCGCTCTCGCCGTCTCGGAGGCGAGCAGCACGTGGCGGTGGCGCTCGCAATAGGCCGCCAGCGCGTGGAAGAAGGCGTAGAGCCGCTCGTGCGGCGGCGCGCCGGGGCCGAGCGGCGGCGGCCCGCTCAGCAGGGCCTGCTGCAGCTCGCGCTCGCGCTCTCCGAGCAGCTCGTCGAGCAGCGTCGCCTTGTCGCCGAAGCGTCGGAAGACGGTCGCCTTGCCGACCCCGGCCGCGGCCGCGACCTCGGCCATCGTGACGTCGCCGACCCCGCGCTCGTCGAACAGCCGCTCGGCGGCCTCGAGGATGCGACGGCGGTTGCGCGCAGCGTCGGCGCGCTCCGGCGCCGGCGCGCCGACGACCGGCAGCGGCACGGGTTCCATTCCTCCGAGTCTAAGCGGACCCCGCTCTCGCCTCCACCCGCCCCAGCGGCGCCCCGGCTCTCGCCTCTACTTGCCCCAGCGGCGATCCGGCTCTCGCCTCCCCTGCCCAAGCGGCGATCCGGCTCTCGCCTCCCTGCCTCGTCGGCGAGCCGACTCTCGCCTCCACCCCTGCCCCATCAGCGAGCCGTTGTCTCGCCTCACCTGGCTCATCCCTGCTGCTTCCTCGCCACACGCTGCCATCCGTTTCGCATAAGCGGACCTAGATCTCATTTCGTGCTACGTTGAGTCCACCGCAGGAATCGGACCACGGTCTCAGTTAGAAGCAGGAGGAACGCCTCATGGGAATCTCGATCGCGATCGCCTTCCATTCGGACCACGGTCACACCGCGCGGATGGCGCACGCCGTCGCGGCCGGGGCCGAGTCGGTCGCGGAAGCGACCGCGGCATGTCTGCCGGTCGACGCGATCGACGAGGCGGCGTGGGCGACGCTCGACGCCGCCGACGCGATCGTCTTCGGCTCGCCGACGCACATGGGCGCGCCGTCCGCGCCGTTCAGCGCCTTCGCGGCCGCGACTCAGGGACGGTGGCTGCAGGACCGCTGGCGCAACAAGGTCGCCGCGGGCTTCACGAACTCAGGCACGATCGCGGGCGACAAGCTCAACACGCTGCAGACCTTCGCGATCCTCGCCGCGCAGCACGGGATGGTGTGGGTCGGCCTCGACCTGAAGGCCGGCTGGGCGACCTCGTCCGCCGGCCCCGACGACCTCAACCGGCTCGGCAGCTGGCTCGGCGCGATGAGCCACTCGCCGCTCGACCTCGGCCCCGACGCGGCCCCGCGCCGCTCCGACCTCGCGACCGCCGAGCACCTCGGCCGCCGCGTCGCCCTCCTGGCGCGCACGCTGCGCCGCGGGCGCGCCGTCGAGGCAGACCGCGTCGCGGCCGACGCCGACGCCCGTGCGATCGGCGCGAACCGCGGCGCGGCCGACGCAGACCGCGGCGCGATCGACGCGAACCACGGCGCGATCGACGCGAACCATGGCGCGGAGGTGACCGCGCCATGAGCTGGGTCTACCTGCTGCTGGCGGGCGGCTTCGAGGTCGCGTGGGCGCAGAGCCTCAAGCCGACCGACGGCTTCACCCGGCCGCTGCCGACGCTGATCTGCTTCGTGCTCGGCGTCACCGGCGTCTACTTCCTCACGCTCGCGCTGCGCGAGCTGCCGACCGGCACCGGTTATGCCGTCTTCACCGGCATCGGCTGCATCGGCGCCGTCTCGCTCGGGATCGTCGTCCACGGCGACGCCGTCACCGCGTGGCGGCTGCTGGCGATCGCGTTGATCGTCGCCGGCGTCGTCGCCGCCCGCGTCAGCACGTGAGCACGCGATCGCGTCAGAACCGCCGTGAACAATGACGTCCCTGAGCGTTCCTGTGCCCGATCGACCGAAATCGGTATGAAACTGCACATACATCGGTCAAGCGCCAGCGGGATGGACCGATGTCTGAGGCGTGTCCTCCCTCGTGTCGCTCCTCGCTCTCCTCGGCGCGGCCACCCTCACGGTCGCCTACCTGCTCCACACGCGCGCCGTCCGGCGCGCCGAGGCGAACCTGCGGACGATCTTCGACACCGCGCCGATCGGCAACGCCGTGCTCGGCAGCGGCGACCGCATCGTCGAGGTCAACCACGCGCTCGGGCACATCGTCGGCTTCACACGCAAGGAGCTGATCGGCCGCACGCTTGCGCAGCTCGTCCACAGTGAGGATGCCGCGCTGCTGACCGACGCCGTCGCCGCCCTCCGCGCCGGCGAGCGCGGTGGACTGGAGAGCGAGCTGCGCGTGGTGCACGCCAGCGGCCAGGCCGTCCCGGTCGCCGTCCACGCCGCAGCCCTTCGCAGCCCGGACGGCGGCACGCGCGTCCTGCTCCAGCTGCTCGACATCACCGAGCGCAAGCGCGTCGAGGCCCACCTCCAGCACATGGCCGACCACGACCCGCTCACGGGCCTGCTGAACCGCCGCCGCTTCGAGCAGGAGCTGGAGCGCCACGTCGCCCACGCCCAGCGCTACGGCACCGAGGGCGCCGTGATCGTGCTCGACGTCGACCGCTTCAAGCAGGTCAACGACGCCTACGGCCACTCGACCGGCGACCGCGTCATCACGAGCGTCGCGCGCGTCCTGCGCCGCCGCCTGCGCACGACCGACACGCTCGCCCGCCTCGGCGGCGACGAGTTCGCCGTGCTGCTGCCGAAGGCCGACCGCAGAGAGGCCGGGATCGTCGCGCGCAGACTGGTCGAGGCCGTCCGCGCGCAGGCCGACGTCGCGACCGGCGAGCGCGCGGACGCCGTCACGATCTCAGTCGGCGTTACCGTCCTGGAGGAGCATGCCGAGCTGACCGCCGAGGGCGCGATGATCGACGCCGACCTGGCGATGTACGACGCCAAGGACGCCGGCGGCGACGGCTTCGCCTTCTTCGCCGCCGACGCCGACGCGGCCCGGACGCGCACCCGCACGACCTGGCGCGACCGGATCGTCGACGCGCTCGCCAACGACCGCTTCGCGCTCGTCGCCCAACCGGTCTTCGACGCCGCCTCCGGCGCCCCGGTCCAGCACGAGCTGCTGCTGCGGATGACCGGGCCGCACGGGACGCTGATCCCGCCGGCGGCCTTCCTCTCGATCGCCGAGCGCGACGGGCTCGTCGTCGCGATCGACCAGTGGGTCGCGCGGCGCGCGATCGCGCTGCTGGCCGAGCGCGAACAGGCGGGCAGACCGGTCCGCCTCGAGGTGAACATAAGCGGCCGCTCGCTCGCGGATGCGACGCTGCTCGCGCTGATCGCGACGGAACTGCGACGGACCGGCGTCGACCCGCGCAACCTGATCTTCGAGATCCCGGAGACGGCCGCCGTCGCCGACGTCCAGCTGGCGCGCGCCTTCGCCCAGCACGTCCAGAGCCTCGGCTGCCAGTTCGCGATCGACGACTTCGGCGCCGGCCTCGGCTCGCTCTACTACCTCAAGCATCTGCCGTTCGACATGCTCAAGCTCGACGGCGAGCTGGTCGAGCAGTGCACCAAGAGCCCGGCCGACCGCCTGCTGATCGAGTCGGCGGTGAGAGTCGTCCACGGCCTCGGGCGGCGCGCGATCGCCGAGCAGGTCGGCGACGCCGACACCCATGCGCTGCTGCGCGAGCTGGGCGTCGACCTCGTCCAGGGTCACCACCTCGGGATGCCGCTGCCGCTGGAGAGCGCCTTCGACCCCTCGCCGACGCAGCCGCCGACGCAGCCGCCGACGCTGCCGCCCGCGTTGACGCTGCCGCCGGCCGTCCGGCTGCTGCAGCGCGCCGCCTGACGCGCGCCGGCCGCCGGCGCCGGCGATCGCCGGGCCAGTGATCGCCCACGTCAGCGGTCGCCCGCGCCGGCGATCGCCGGGCCAGCGATCGCCCGCCTTAGCGATCGCCCGCGTCAGCGATCGCCCGCGCGCGACCGCGCCGGTCTCTCGTCCCGGCGGTAGGCCGCCTGCGCGATCGCGTGCGCGGCGATCGGCGTGGTCAGCAGCAGGAACAGGGCGACGACGGCGGCGCGCGCGACGATCGCGCCGTCGCGGGTGCCGATCGAGGCGGCGAGGATCGCGACGGCGCCGAGCATCGACGCCTTCGACGCCGCCTGCAGGCGCGAGTAGAGCCCTCTCATGCGCACCACGCCGTAGACGGTGACGGCGATCGTGACGATGCCGAGCGCGACGAGCGCGACGCCGACGATCTCGAGCAGCGTGTCGATCACCGGAACGGCCCTCCGCCGCCGTCGGAGCGCACGGCCGCCAGCGTCGCGACGAACGACAGCGCCGCCAGCGCCAGCGCCGCGTCGAGGTAGTAGGAGACGTCGCGCAGGTAGGCGAGCAGCGCCAGCAGCGCGACGCAGATCACAGTCAGCAGATCGAGCGCGACGATCCGCTCGAGCACGTCACGGGCGCGCAGCAGGACGGCGGCGCCGACCGCCAGCAGAGCGACGACGCAGGCGAGCGCGACGACGATCACGATCTCGGGCATCGAGCGACGCTCACTCTCTCGCATGCGCCCGGCAGGCGCGGGTCGACACGGTCACGGGATCACCATTCGCTGTCACGGGATCACCTTTCGCTGGTAGCGCTCGTAGAAGTCGTGGTGGCGGGCGCGGATCGCCTCGGGGTCGCTGGCGTCGAGCGCGTGGATCACGAGCAGGCCGCGCTCCTCGTCGACGTCGAGCACCAGCTCGCCCGGCGAGATCGTCGAGATGAAGGCCCACGCCGCCACGCCCTCCTCCGAGATCCCCTCCAGTCTGATCTCGACGATGCCGTCGTGCTCGACCTCGCGGATGCCGAGCGAGTACTTCGCGACCTCGACGGTGCCGCGCGTGATCTCGACCAGCACCGCCCAGACGAGCGCCGGCGTCGCCAGCAGCGCGCGGTGCAGCGGCGGGCGCTCGACGCCCGCTCCGGCAGCGGCGCCGGGGTCGTCGGAGCCGATCGTCCCGCCGCGCGCGGCGCGCCGGCGCCAGCCGAGCTCGAGCAGCACCGCCAGCAGCAGGCCGACGAGCACGTCGCCCCATGCGAGCGAGCCGAGCGTCAGCAGCCACACCGCCAGCAGCACGACGACGGCGAGCGCGCGGGCTGGAACGGCTCTGTTCACCGTGGAACACCTCTGCTCACCGTGCGACACCTCTGTTCATCGTGGAACGCCTCCGTGCAGGACGGCCGCGGCGTCGGCGCTGAGCGACAGCAGCGGCTCGGGCCAGATCCCGAGCGCGAGCACGAGCGCGGCGAGCGCGACGCTGACGGCGCGGACCGCGACGCCGCTGGGCTCCTCCGGCACGCCGGGCTCGGAGTCGGTGCCGGTCGCGACGCGCCTGCCGCGCCAGAACTCGTGCTGGTAGAGCTGGAAGGCGTAGACGAACGACAGCGCGCCGCCGCAGAAGAGCAGCACGATCAGCGCGACGCTGCCCTCCTCGATGCCGGTGCGGAACAGCTGCAGCTTGCCGAGGAAGCCAGCGGCCGGCGGCATGCCGGCCAGCGACAGCGCGCCGACGGCGAAGGCGGCGGCGACGAGCGCGCCGCGCAGCGCGCCCGAGAGGAACAGCAGCGCCTTCGAGAGCGCGTTGAGGATCGCGTACAGCACCGCCGCCGCCAGACCGATCGGACCGCCGACGCCGAGCGCGACGAGCACGTAGCCGGCCTGGCCGATCGCCGAGTAGGCGAGCATCTCGGCCGGGTCGCGGCGGCTGACCGCCAGCAGCGCACCGTAGATCACCGACGCCGAGCCGATCACGATCAGGACCGCCGAGCCGAGCTCCAGCTCGTTCGGCAGCAGGCCGGCGCCGAAGCGCAGCAGGCCGTACGCGCCGATGTTCGCGAGCGCGCCGGAGAGGATCGCCGCGACGGCCGGGCGCGTGCCGGCGTAGACGGCCGGGAGCCAGAAGTGGAACGGGAAGAGGCCCAGCTTGGTGCCGAAGGCGACGAAGAAGGTGACGGCGATCAGGATCGCCGCGTTCGGCTCGACGTCGGCCATGCGCCCGGCGACCTCGCTCATCTCCAGCGTGCCGGTGACGTGGTAGGTCGCCGCGACCGCGATCAGGAACAGGAACGAGCCGACCAGGTTGACGACGGCGAAGATCAGCGCGGCGCCGAGCTGGTGGCGGTCGTCGCCGTAGGCGGTCAGCACGTACGCCGCGATCATCGCCAGCTCGAAGAAGACGTAGAAGTTGAAGACGTCGCCGGTCAGGAAGACGCCGGTCAGACCGGTGGCGAGCAGCACGACGAGCGCCGGGAAGGTGCGCGAGCGGACGCCCTCCAGCACCTCGTGCACGAGCGCGACGAGCACGACCAGCGACGACAGCAGCGCGAAGACGACGCCGAGCGCGTCGGCGCGCAGGACGATGCCGACCCCGTCGGTCCAGCCGCCGGTGATGATTCTCTGCTCGCCGTCGGGCAGCACGCGGACCGCCAGCCAGATCAGCGCGCCGAGGTTGGCGAGCAGGCCGGCGACCGCGATCCAGCCGACCGCGCGCCGTCTGCCGTCGGCGAGCAGCAGCAGGACGCCGACGACCCAGGGGAGCAGCAGCGCGAGCGCGAGCGACGTCACTGTTCCTCCCGCGCCTCGTCTGTTTCAAGGCGTTCGTGCATCGTGTCGAGCGACCGCTCGAGCTCGGCCGTGTGGGCAGCCTCGTCGCGCGCGAGCTCTCTGACCTCAAGCGAGCGCAGCGTCGCGCGCACGCGCGCGACGATCGCCAGCAGCAGCGCGGTCACGGCCAGCCCGATCACGATCGCCGTCAGCGCCATCGCCTGCACGAGCGGATCGCTCGGCGCTCTGTCGCCGGTCGGCAGGATCGGCGCGTCGCCGCGGGAGAGGCCGGAGGCGATCACGACGAGCACCGCCGACTGCGAGATCAACACCATCCCGGCGACGACCCGCACGAGGTCGTTCGTCAGCACGAGGAAGGCGCCGGAGCCGAAGACGACGCCCGCCGCGATCGCGAAGATGAGCGTCACGGGGCCGCCTCCTCGCGTGTGGCGGGCGCGCGCTGGGTGGGCGCCGGTCCGGCAGGGGCGGGCGCGGCAGAGGCGGGCGCAGACGCAGGCGCGGGCGCGGCAGGCGCGGATCCGGCCGGGGCGGGCACGGCAGGGGCCGGTCCGGCAGCGGCCGGCGCGGCAGGCGCAGGCGCGGGCGCCGCGGGCGCGGGCGCCGGGGCCGCGGGCGCCGGATGCCCCTGCTCCTCCAGCTCGGGCGGCTCGGCGAGGTGGTGGATCAGCGCGATCAGGGCGCCTGCGACGAGCAGGAAGACGCCGACGTCGAACAGGACCGGCGTCATCAGCTCGAGTCTGCCGACGTGGACCGGTCTCTCCCCCGGCCCCGGCTCGTGGCTGAAGAGCGGGTCGCCGAGCAGCAGCGGGAAGAAGCCCGAGGCGAGCGCGATCAGCAGGCCGGCGATCGCGACGCGCGGCGCGAAGCGCAGCAGCGGGATCTCCTCCTCGGTCCGTCTCGCGCCCAGCACCAGGTACTGCAGCGCGACCGCGAGCGTCACGACGACGGCGGCGCTGAAGCCGTCGCCGACGTCGACGTAGCCCTTCACGAGGATCGCGCCGGCGACCATCAGCGCCGGCGCCAGCAGCAGCCGCGCGACCGCTTCGGTGAGGACGCTCACCAGCTCCGCCCCCGGCGCAGCAGCGCGATCACGCCGAAGACGGCGACGCCGATGACGGTGATCTCGACCATCGTGTCGAGCCCGCGGAAGTCGGCCAGGATGACCGTCACGACGTCCTTGCCGTGAGCGGCGGGCGTCAGGTCGATCTGCTGGTCGACGACCCGCTCGGTCGCCGCCGGGCGCGACAGCGACGCCCACACGACGAGGAAGGCGGCGCCGCCGGCGACGGCGCCGATCAGCGGATCGCGCCAGCGGCGGCTCTGGTGGGCGCGCCGGTGCGGTCTCGAGGCGGCCCCCGCCAGCTCGCGCCTCGTCGGCCTCTCGCCGCGCGGCGCGTAGGCGACGATCGCGAGGAAGACGAGCGTCACGACCGTCTCGACGAGCATCGCGACCAGCGCCACGTCGGGCGCGCCGAGCAGCGCGTAGACGGTCGCGAGCCCGAGCCCGACGACCGCCAGCGCGAGCACGATCGAGACGTGCTCGTGCGTCGTCGTGACGACGATCGCCGCGACCGCGACGAGCGCCAGCATCGCGACGACGAGCAGGTCGGTGCCGTTCACCGTGCCGAGCGCGAAGGCGCCGGCGGTCGGCGTCGCGAGGAAGCCGAGCAGCACCAGGATCCCGCCCGGCACCAGGACCGCCGCGACGCGGCTGCGCAGGTCGCGCACCTCGATGTCGTGGAAGGCGGTCGAGAGGTGGTTGAGGAAGTTGAGGCCGACCTCGTAGGCGCGCGCGGGCCCGACGCGGTCACCGGCCCGCGCGAGCGCGAGCGCCGCCGGCCGCCACAGCGCGGGCGCCGCCAGCAGCAGCGCGCCGAGCGCCCAGGCGGCGAGCGCCATCAGGTTCTCCGTGCGCGTGTCGAGGTGGTAGGCGACGTGGACCTCCGCGTGGTGGCCGAGCGTCGCGCTCGCCGCGTCGCCGGCCAGCTCGGCGAACGGCGCCGTCCAGATCCCGCCGGTGAGGGCGAGCAGCGCGAGCACGGCGATCGGCAGCGTCAGCAGGAACGGAACCGTCTCGCGTGAAACGTCGCTGTTCCGTTCGGAACCGCGGCGTTCCCCGAGGAACACGCTCGTCCAGAAGCGCCACGTGTAGGCGAAGGTGAGACCGGCCGCGGCCACCGCGGCGATCGCCATCGCGGTCGAGCGGTCGGCGGCGGCGTGGAAGAACAGCTCGTCCTTGAAGAAGCCGACCGTCAGCGGCAGCGCGCTCAGCGTCGCCGCCGCGATCGCGCTGACGACGGCCAGCAGCGGCAGCTCGCGCCGCAGTCCGCCGACCTGCGACAGCTTTCTCGCGCCGGTCGCCATCGTCACCGTGCCGGCGGTGAGGAACAGCGCCGACTTCGCGAGCGCGTGCGCGACGACGTAGAAGGCGGCCGCGCCGGCGCCGGTTCTGCCGCCGAGCCCGTAGAGCACGACGACGTAGCCGTACTGCGAGATCGTCGAGTAGGCGAGCACCTGCTTGAAGCCGTCGCGCGTCAGCGAGATCGCGCCGCCGACCGCGATCGACAGCAGGCCGACCGCGAGCAGGCCGTCGGTGACGGTGCTCGACACCTCCAGCAGCTGGTAGGTGCGGCCGATCACAAGCACGCCGGCGGCGACCATCGCGGCCGAGTGGAGGTAGGCCGAGACCGGCGTCGGCGCCGCCATCGCCCGCGGCAGCCAGAAGTGCAGCGGGACCTGCGCCGACTTGATCAGCGCCGCGACGGCGATCAGCGCGCAGGCGACGGTCGTGCCGGTGGAGGCGGGGCCGCCGTCATCCAGCGCTCGCGCCAGCTCGGGGATCGAGAAGGTGCCATGGTCGGCGTAGAGGATCGCCGCTCCGATCAGCATCGTGACCGCGCCGGCGCCGGTCACCAGCAGCGCCATCAGCGCCGCCACGCGCGAGGCGCGCTCCTGCCGGTCGAAGCCGATCAGGAAGTACGAGCAGACGGCCGTCAGGTCGAACATCACGAACAGCAGCACGAGGTCCTGCGCCGTCGCGAGCCCGACCATCGAGAGGCTGAACAGCCCCATCCACGGCCAGAAGCGCCAGCGGTCGCGCGCGGGGCGGCGCTGATGCTCGAGATGGAGCGGCAGGTAGGCGGTCGCGTAGGCGAAGACGGCCGCGCCGATGCCGGTCGCCAGCAGCGCGTACAGCGCGCCGATCCCGTCGAAGTCGAACTGGAGCCGCAGGCCGAGCGTCGGCGCCCACGGCTCGTCGAGCGAGAAGCCGCCAGTGCGCCAGAGGATCAGCGACGCGACGAAGCCGGCGAGCGCGAGCAGCGCGACGGTCCAGGCGAGCGGGTCGCGCCGAGCATGGGCGGAGGGTTGGGTCGTCGTGGCCTGCACCGCCCCGGAGAACCTACCCCGGCGAGCCGCTGCTGCAAATGGCGTGCTGACGCCAGATGGCGACGCGCCAGCGGGAAGCGACGCCTGGATGGGCGGCGCGCGCCTGCGGGGCGGCGCCGCACCCGCGATGTGCCCGCGGCCGCTACGCCTTGCGCCGGATCGGCTTGACGTCGGCTCTCGTCAGCCGGACGAGATCGTCGGGGCCAGCTCGATCTCCAATCCGCGCCGGCCGGCGGAGACGAAGATCGTCTCGAACGCGAGCGCGCTGTCGTCGATCAGCGTCGGCAGCGGCCGCCGCTGGCCGAGCGGCGAGATCCCGCCCGCGACGTAGCCGGTCACCTTCTCGGCGCGGTCGGTCGGCGCCATCGCGGCGCGCTTGCCGAGCGCGCGCAGGTCGAGCGTGTCGCCGGCCGGGACGATGCAGACGGTGAGCGTCCCGTCGCGGTCGACGACGAGCGTCTTGAAGACGCGCGCGGGATCGAGCCCGAGCGCCTCGGCCGCCTCCAGCGCGTAGGAGTCGGCGGAGGGGTCGTGCGTGTACTCGTGAAGTCTGTGGTCGACGCGCGCCTGCTGCGCCGCGCGCGTCGCCGGTGTCGCTCTGCCGGCCATCGTCGTCGCGAGCCTACCGTGGCGGCGCGGGCGCTGGCGGCGTCACGCGCACGCCCGCAAGCGTCACGCGCGCTCGCACACGCCCGCAGCGCCACGCGCGCGCCCGCGCCGCCACGCGCGCGCCCCGCACCCCACGCGCGCCCGCGCATGCGAGCAGTGGGTCCGTGAGACCCGGAGATCGCGCCCGATACCGTACGGGTCGTGCGTCGCCTGGTCCTCCTCCCGCTGCTCGCGCTCGCCGCGACCGGCTGCGGCGGCGGCGCGGGAGACGACTCGGCGACCCGCCCCGACCACCCCGCCGACCTGCCCCCGACGCCGCGCGAGCAGCGCGCCGCGAGGGAGGCGGCGCGGCGGCCGCCGGCGCCGAGATGCCCGCCTGACGCCGGCAACTGCGCGACCGCGCAGGGCCGGGTGATCGCGCTCGAGTCGGTCGACCCCGACGGCGACGGCGACCTCCACCTGATCCTGCTCGGCGGCTCGATCACCGCTCCCGGGATCTCCGTGCTCGACGTCAACAGGGACCTGCGGCCGAAGGTCGACCCGAAGGTCGGCGACTGGGCCGCCGGCGCCGGGCCGGTCTACCCCGGCTCGCACCGGCAGCACCAGATCCAGGTCACCGCCGTCGAGGTGTGGCCGCGGCGGTGAGCGCCGCGCGCACGCCGGCGCGCGCCGCGCAGAAGCGCACCCGAGACCGCCGACTGGCTATGCGGCCAGTCGCGGTCGGGTAGCGTCCGCCGCCGCGCATCGCACCGACGAGGAGGCACGGCAACATGGCGGGAGAGCTGAAGCTCGGACTCAACACCGGCTACTGGGCGGCCGGGCCGCCGCACGGCGTCGTCGAGTCGATCGCGGCGGCCGAGGAACTGGGGCTCGACTCGATCTGGACCGCCGAGGCGTACGGCTCCGACGGCCTCACGCCGCTCGCCTGGTGGGGCGCCGCGACGAGACGGATCAAGCTCGGCACCGGCATCACGCAGATCTCCGCCCGCCAGCCGACGATGACGGCGATGTCGGCGATGACGCTCGACCACCTCTCCGGCGG
>Ga0164243_10010797_pt1 | contig 13086 bp, 7 predicted proteins | sample OricompcompostOP_FD_108781 | JGI IMG/M metagenome (GOLD analysis project Ga0164243, IMG submission 108781) | Organic Plus compost microbial communities from Emeryville, California, USA - Original compost - Organic plus compost (OP) | ecosystem: Engineered > Solid waste > Mixed feedstock >... | reverse complement strand
TGGCAGTCTGTGGCAGTCTGTGGCAGTCTGTTGGCATGGGGTCGCGACCCCATGCCTCATTTCCCCCATGCCTCATTCCCCCATGGCTGATTTTCCCTCTAATTATTTTTCAAACTGGAAAACTACTGCATATTTCCAGGCTGCCTTTTGCAATGATTTAGGAATTACAATATTGATTTGATTTCCTGAAACTTTCCATGGCAATTTTTGTTTGCTGCCCAGTACCCGCACCTTGGTTCCCCTTCTTGGAACAATCCCTGTAAAGGAAATGATCCCCGGTAGTTGTTCATTTTCAGGCAACAGGTAAATAGCATTTACCAAATGTCCATCCTTTAATTGTGTAAAACATACCTTGCCGTCTTTATATGGGGCTATCACCCTCGTATTATAAATGGCACTCCCATTTACAGACATCCATTGACCAATTGAATCTAACCTGGTGTAAGCTACCGGATCAAAATCACCATCCGGGCCGGGACCGATATTCAATAAATAGTTGCCGCCTTTTGCTACGATATCAACCAGGTTATGGATGATGGTGTTAGTAGATTTATATTGATCTCCCGGCACATAAGACCAGGAATTGCCCATCGTCATACAAGTCTCCCAAGGATAAGAGAGAGGTTTGGCAGGTATCTGCTGTTCGGGTGTGCGGTAGTTTTCATAAGGACCGTGAACACTTCTGTCCACGACGATTAAACCCGGCTGATGCTCCCTGGCCATTTCAGTAATTGCCGGCATATTGATATCCTGGTCTTGCGGTGGCGTTTTAGACCATGATAACGATTCTTCCGTCTGCATACTAAGTGGTCGTACCCAACCGCCATCTAACCAAAGAATGTCTATCTTTCCATATCCCGACATTAACTCCTCGATCTGTTTATAAGTAAATTGTTGAAATTGTTTCCAACGTTCAGGGTATTTCTTTATCTCATAATTCACATTCCTATCTTTAGGAGGGAAATAAGGCCACCAATAATATGGAGAATGCCAATCCGGTTTAGAAAAATACGCCCCGATGTGGAAGCCGTCATTTCTAAATGCGTCAAATACTTCGCGGGCTATATTAGCTTTCGGATTTTTACTAAAAGGTACATTAGCCGCTGTGATTTTGTAATCGGATTGCTTAGTATCAAACATATTAAAACCATCGTGATGCTTGGTCGTAAACACCAGGTATTTCATTCCGGCGGCTTTTGCGGCATCGGCCCATTTGGAAGGATTAAACTTTACAGGGTTGAACTTTGTCGGTAAAGCTTCATATTCTTGCAGATATTGATAGTAAGGGATGCCGTATGGTTTTCTTTGGGTCCAGCCTTCATCTTCCGGGCAAATACTCCAAGATTCTACAACACCTTTTATACTATATGGCCCCCAGTGAATCATCAGTCCAAATTTCCAGTCCTGCCAATTGTCGAGCTTATGAAGTACGGCGGTATCTGTTTCCGGGACATAAGGATGCTCTTCCTGGGCGAACATCGGCAAGTTATAACCTGCCATTAAGAGTAACAGCAAAAAATATTTTCTCATATTATTATTTTTAACGCATTTCTATTTATAAGCATCCAACAAGTTCATTACGATAAGATTCGATTTGACTTGTTTCAAAGTCAAATTGGAACGCAAATAAATATTCAATGTCTCACCAGGCAAAACATCCATATAATTATCACTAAATACTGCGGACTTATCAGCGGGCAATTGCAGGTAAACATTTTTAGCAAGCCCGGATGAATGAACCTGTAAAATATACTGATCCCCTTTAGCAATGATATCAACATCAACTGAAGGTTGTTGCAAATTCAAATCTTTAGGATCTTTCAAATAAAATACATTTCTGACGATCCCTCCTTTTTCTTCCTTCCATGTGGTTTCAATAAATACATTGGAAGTACTAGCAATATTTTCAATATCATTTATTGCTATATCAAGAACATTCAAACTACTATTTTCCTTCAGTTCGACCTTCAAACTGGTATCTTTCAAAACCGTACCATCAAAGCGTTTTAACATCCAAGTAAATTTACCTTTAGCGGTATTTAGACGATCGGTAATGATATAAGATTTCAAAATGTTTTTATCTATATAATTGCTGACAATCGTCGTATCATAAGCTTTCTTTACAAAGAATTGTAAGGCTTTCCACCGTCCCGTATAATCCATGCTAGACCATGAGGCGGCAGGCCAGCAGTCATTGAGCTGCCAGTATAGCGTCCCCATGCAATAAGGCATATTCCTTCTATGCGCTTCCATACCAACTTTTATTCCTTCTGCTTGTAAAACCTGGTTTAAATATAAAAACGACGGAAAATCCTTGGGCTCTTTATAATAATGAAGCATATAAGTATTGATCGCGGCATTTCCCCTTGTAACACTTTTCTGGTGCGCTTGCATGACGTTTCCGTAAATATCATAATCCTTTTCCGTAGCAAAATTCGGCATCGTTTCAATACCGGGGAAGGACTGGAACCCGTACTCGCTCATAAACCGCGGTACTTTTACATTTAGCTGCTCAAACCATTCCATGCCGTGCCACACTCCCCAGTAATGATTATCGCCCACCTTAAAATCTTCCGCTTTTCCCCAGTTACTAACCGGTGATGAAGAAAAATAAAACCTGCCCGGATCATTTTTATTAACTTCTTGCGGCAATAATTCTTTAAACAACTTATCGTATCCCTCCAAGAAATCTTCCCACTGTCGATCGGTATAAGCATAGCTGCCCTTCCAACCCCAGTTCTTGATAGCAACTGCAATTTCGTTATTCCCGCACCAAAGCGCCAAGGAAGGATGATTTCTCAAACGGCGGATGTTGTAAACAGCTTCTTTACGAACATTTTCAAAGAAATTTTCATCTGAAGGATAAAGGCTACAGGCAAACATGAAATCCTGCCATACTAGTATGCCCGTTTCATCAGCCAGATCGTAAAAAATATCTTTCTCATAAATACCACCGCCCCATACACGAACCATATTAAAATGGCAGTCTTTCATCGTGCGGAAGATCGATTGATATTGTTCATCTGTCACGCGCGGCAGAAAATTATCTTGCGGAATATAATTAGCCCCTTTCATGAATACGGGCACACCGTTTACTTTTACAAAAAAACTTTCGCCCCATTGATCGGGCTTGTTCACTACTTCAACAGTGCGTAAACCGATTTTCTTTACCTGTCGATCTACCACGTTATGAGCATAACTTACGGAAACTTCCACGGGATAAAGCACCTGCTTACCCAGTCCGTTCGGCCACCATCTATCCGGTTTCTTGATATTAAAAGGGATATCAATCTCTTGTTTCCCGGGTTGGCATGTAATACGCTTACTAACAGATGCAAATTTTTTAGCGGGACTGGAAATGCGGACTTCATATTCCCCTGCTTGCATAATATTCAATAGCAGCTGCGCATCTACGATAGCTACTTTTTCGCTTAATGATTTTTGTTGAAGGTATACATCTTCCAGGCTTGCTTTACGGGTAATCACCAGGTCTACCGGCAACCAAATACCTGAAGTTACGAACCGGGGCCCCCAATCCCAGCCATAATGATACGGCGCCTTCCGCGCATAGATGCTTAAGGGAATTTGTGCTTGGTCATTCCCTGCCGGATACAACCATCCATCTCTAACAAAATTGGGCATATCATGCCTGATCGGGCTATGGAAATACACCTTCAATTCGTTATCGCCTATATGTACAAATGGCTTTACATCTATCCAATGCTCAATAAACATATTATTTGCCGAATAGATTTTCTGACCATTGAGGTAGATATCCGCATATGTGTCCAGTCCTTTAAAATTTAATTGCAGGGCATCAGCATCGATGGCATCAGCAGGAATGTTCAAATTCCTCTTATACACCCAATCTATATTTTCAATCCATTGTAAAGATTTTTCATTGGTACCGAAGAAAGGATCGGGAATTAACCCGTTGCCGAGCAAGTCGGTATGAACGGTACCGGGCACTTTGGCCGGGAACCATTTTTGTTCGTCTGCCCTTCTGAAAGACCAACCCTGATCTAACGGCATTCTTTGTTGTTGGGCAAAGGATATTGAAAAATTGACAAAAATTGATACAAAAATGACTAGAAATAGTCTGAACATGCTCATCCTTCAAAAGTTTGTATAAAAATGGGAAATAATCTTTAGATGGCAAGGGGCTGGGGTAAAAAGAAAGGCATGACGAACACGCCATGCCTTTTCTTCGTTTGCTGCTTTTCTTGTTAATTATCTTTACCAATTATCCTGATATAATTATTTCCTTGCGGCTTGTTAGAACCTTCCAAGGTTAAGCCGATCCAACCATATATAGTAGGCGTCACATCTAAAAGATTAGGCGCCCTGTTGGAAGAAGCCAATATTTCACCTAATGGGTTCCAAGAGTAATTCCCCACTATGGAAAAGTTTGATTGGGAAGGGCTGGCATCGATAAATTGATCGCCTTCACCTTCATCGCAGGACCAATTACCGATCAAGTTATTAATATGCGGATGGTCGCTAGGAACAGTACTTAATACTGCAAGTTCCTTGATCTCTTCATCGGGGAGCGCCGTATTCCAAATTCTGACATCTGCCATGTAGCAATCAAAGTATTGATCTGTAAAAACAGCAGGCCAATAGCCTAACACTAAGGGTTTGTCATTAGTGATTGGGTTGGCCGGGGTAAATTGGATATCTTTCCTATTTTCACCATCCAAAAAGATAGACATAGTATATGTTTGACCATCGAAATCGGCTCTACCGGTAACTGTATGGAAGTTATTATCCAAAATAGCGGTTGTTTGCTTTACTTCTTTTGTACTTTCTCCATCGCACATCCAAAATACCATCTCGTTACCTGTTTTTAAGAACGAGTAACCTGGATTAGCGCTACCGTAACGCTCTTTAACTTTAGAGAAAAACGGGGGATATGAATACGAATAGTTTCCCGGCTCCCTTGGATTCACTTTCAATTTAAATTCAAAGGTCATGGAGCCATTAATATTATAACGATCATCCGGGTTTTCAGCTCTTACATAAGTGCTAGGAGTACCATTCAAACGTAATCCCTTATCCAAGATTTTCGGTCCTGTATATTTTCCGGGAACGATTATGGGGCTGTAATAAATGCTGAATACATTCCTTTGCGCAGAAAGCTTACCTCCTAATTCATGCCCTGCACCGCCGCTGGTAGATTGTATTACAACCAACCATTCTTCTTTTTCATAATTCTCCCTGGCAGCCAAAGCATCCATAATTTTCCCGATCTGTTGATCGATCGATAATACTGCATTTGAATATTCGGCCACATTTTCTCCGAAACCATACTGTTGCCCAACTAATGCAGTTTGATTGAAGTTTACAATCATCAAATCGGGATTCGTAGTTTGTAAACGATCGATAGCAGCATTGGAGATATCTTCCGTGCTGGCGCTTGAACCAAGAGATACCACGTTATCAGACTGCGGGATAATAAAACTGTTGATATCATCCCAGGGTGTGATCGCAGTTACTTTAAATTCCAGGTTATCATTTTTCAGGAAGTGAATGAAGTTATCGTAATATTTGATTTCACTATGGCTTCCTACAACGGTTTTAGGAATCAGGGTACTGTCCATGATCAGGTGATCTATATATGGAACACCGGTAGTCATGGTTGCCCAACCGGTAGCAACGCTCGTTACTGTATCTGTTAGTCCTTCGAAAGTGTACACGCTTTTCGGTAATAATCCGCTGATAACGGGGGGCGCCATATCTTGCACGGTTTTACCGGCTAATCCATCAATCGCAATTAAGAGTACTTTCCTGCGTTTAAATTCCACGTTACCAAAATCTTGGGTGGTGGAGTCGTTGTCGTAATGCGATGGCAAAAAATCTTCTTTCACACAGGAAGAGAGACTGATTGCAGTCAGCAAGGCGGCAAGGGCGCTATATTTAAAAATATGTTTGATCATATCAAGGAGATTAATATTAGAAGAATTTCAACCAGAAGCGGTTTGCAATTTGCCAATCGTTGTTGATCGGAACGTTTAACCAGTAAGCGATCTGGTTAAATACTTCCGTATTATACGGTGGCACTACAGATTCATTCCCGGCACAAGGCAATATATAATTCAATAAATCCCAGCGGGCGCCGCTTGCAAGAACGAAACTAGGTCCGCCTCCCGGGGCAGTATTACGGATAACATTCCCGGTTCCCTCGGTAGCGTTCCAATGTCCTACCAGGTTATTAAATTTAGGATGGGATTCATCTATAACATTGGTACAGCTGAACTGCTGTATTGTTTCCGTGCTTAAACTGTCATTAAATATTCTTACATCACTCATATAAATGTCAGCCGGCGTACTTACAGATCCAGGAATAAAGCCCATCCTTAAAGGTGCCGGGGAGTTGACATTTCCCCTATCTGTGATTTCTTTCTCCCCGTTTAGCGCTCCATCTGTATACGTTCTCACGTAACGTTTGTTATTATCTGTATTAGTATAAATTACCACGCTCAAGTGATGCCAGTTTGCATCATTGATAGTAGCACCTTTTAGTTGACTATTACCGGAGCCGGCCTTACCGAAGTTGATCATCCAATAATTACTTTCCAAGAACATGCACCATCCAACAACTCCCCCATCGAAAGATTGCCTCTTGGAAAAGAATGCAGGATAATAAGCGTTTGCTCCCTTATTAAAAGTGCGCATTTTCAACTCGATTGTATAATTGCCTGTTTCACCGAAGTTATAAGCCTGATCATCTTCCAAAACGGCATTTACAGCTGATTCATCTTTACCGAACAAGCGGGTATTATATTTGATCGATTGCGGCAATGAAATCTTGGTTCCGTATAATGATGGGTTATAGTACAAGCTAAAACAATTCATCTCTTGATCTGTTCTACCACCATACGATTTATCTACACCACCATGCGTTGATTGCACGATCAGTAACCAATCTTCATCACCAGAATTTGTCCTGTCATTGATTGCATTTAAAAGGTCAGCCAAGTAGCTATCAAAAGTTTCTAACGCTGCCGCATATGCAGGCGAAGATGCATAGAACCCGTCTTCCTTTCCAGCTAAATTAACATTGTTGAAATGAACGATTACCAAATCGGCGCTATCGGATTTAAGGTGTGCCACTGCTGAATCACGAACCAGGTCATTATCATTATTCGGGATGCTGATTTTCACATCTGCATTAGATAATAAAGTTTGATTCAACTGCTCCCAAGGTGTAATAGCAATTGTACGTATATTCCTAGAGCTAGTTTGCTCCATTAATTGTAGGAATGAAGGATACCTTTCTCCACTTGCTGTTTTAGCTGTTAACGTGGAATCGGTAATTGTATTGACGGACGATCCTACGGCAGTCATGATATTTCCCCATGAAGCGCCATCTGTCGTAACGGTATCTGCCAACGCATCCCAGCTATAAGTACTATGTGGCAATATAGTTTGAATAGTAGGCGGGTTAATGGCAGCCAATTCTTTTCCCACCAATCCGTCTACCACGACCAACAAAACTTTACTCTTGCTGGAAGTGATGCTTGGCACCTCGGTTTTATTGGAGTTTACCAATTCTATTTTTTTACAAGCGGCAATAGTGATGGCTGCACCGATCAATGATAATGCTATGCCTCGCTTCGCGGAAAATATTCGCATAATTTCTTTTTTTCAGATGATTAACGGATATCATTTGTCCACAATTCTTCGTCTAACAACGGCAGATGCGATACTTCATCTACTGCTGACGGCGACACCACGATACCCCAATGATCGAAGAATGGCTTTAAATTGGTTTGTGCATATTCGGAAGCCTTAACGAAGAAGAAATTCTTCTTGGCTTCGTTGATTAAAAATGGTCTCGGTTCCCTTCTTCCTTCCGATGCGATGTAGGTCATCATACCGTATCCATATCTTTGGAACAATTGAACAAATGGCACCAACCTTTGGAATACATCCTTCACCTCGCTGAACCTCCTGGAGCCTACAGCCTGTGCTGCCCAGTCTAAAGCCGGTTGCACAAAATCTTCCTGGTAAATACGTCTCGGCTTCCTACCGTACCTATTTGCAATCTTGAACACGAATAAGTTATTGGATGTTTCGCCTAAACCATCTGCACCACCCCAGCTCCAAATGCTACCCATCTGGAAGTTATGGCCAAACTCGTGGAATGCACCCCAGCTCGCACCATCCCTGATCAGGGCGGTATCTATGAAGGTGTCGTGCCAATCGAGGTAAGCCATGCAAGGATAACCGCTGTGGCCGCTACCCAAGCTAATTTGAATGTCCAATACGAAACGGTGCTGCGTTGTTGGAGCCTGGTCGATGATATCCGCGGGCTCATCCGAAAGACCATACCACTCGTTATAATCTTTTTCGATGGCTTCATCCCACAGTTTCATCACCTCTTCGGCGTTGAATTTATCGAGTAAGGAAAGCATTACTTTGCGGTAGAAGGTAAACACTACCCGCTTACTGCGCATTTCAAATACCGGAACATTTGACCTACGGAGCAATTCTTTCCATTCAGAATCCGAAGTTTCGCCCAATACGAAATCGGGCGATTTGCAAACGTTAGAGAATGTAAATGTGACCTTCTTGTCCGAAGGTTTGGAAGGTAATATGTAGATATTCCCCCCGTATATATTCCGGATGTAGTTAACACCCGGTACAAGCAATTTCCTGGTATAAATTACCCCGGCACGGAGCAAGGGATACTTGGCGCTCACATTATCCGTATGGGCGCCGATCTGGATAGAAGCCCCGTCCACGTTATCAGGAACCACTACTTTTACAAGTTCGCCCGGAGCTGCGTAAAAGCCGGTACTTAACCAGTTGCCCGGCACAACGCTGATACGGATTTGGTCTGTCGGAACTTTATAATAAAAATCCAAGGTTACCGCCTGTTCCATCAAGCGCGGTTCCACTACGGGTACTAAGCCCGGAAATTTCTTCGCATCAGGGAAACCGCTACTATCAATAATCAGCATATTGGTATCTAACCTCGACAAACCCGCCGTATCTACCTTGGGTGGCTCATCATAGCCATCTTTAAAATTATATTCTTTGTCGCAAGCCGTAATGGCAATGGCTAGGAATGCCGCGCCTAACAAACTTTTTATGGTGAATGATTTCATCATCATCGAATTTTAAGGTTCAATTACTGGTTATAATTTGGAAAATCGCGGAAAGTCGCTGGCCAGCTACGTCCATCCAAAGACCAACTATTATCGATCGGCACCTGGAACCATTCCATGATGCGGAAAGGTATATCCACCGTATTAGGAACATATTTTTCCTGGTTAGGAATGACCGGGTATAAATAGTTACTGAAATCATTGAATTCTGTCCAAGCGTAAGGGCCTTCCAAGGTCATATCCATGTGATTCGCCGTTGCATCTTTAAATTGATCTCCTTCACCATCCAGGCAAGACCAGTAACCGATTAGATGTGAAAAATATTTGTGAGATTTATTCACATATGTACGGGGCGCCCAGGTCTTAATAGTTTCATCATCCACGATCGTATTCCAAATTCTTACATCAGCAGCACTGAAATCGATCGTATTGTCGGTAAATACGGTAGTATTATACCCCAACCTCAATGGTGAACTTGAATTGGCATTAGGTTCATAACCGGATATTTGAGATGAATTTTGCAACTCTCCATCTAGGTAAACCGATAGGTAGTAAGAGTTATTGGAATAACGAATAGTGCCCGCCAGGTGGTGCCAATCACCATCTTTCACATCCACGGTTTGCGCGCTTAGGTTAGTGGCTGTAACCCCAACCCAAAATTGCATTTTAGCGCCGTTCCTAAAGAATGACCATCCCGGTGTGCTACCGTAACGATCTCCTTTTGTTAAAAACGGGGGATAGGAATAATTATAATCGCCATCTGCATCTTTATTAAGCTTAAACTTCATCTCGATGGTCAACTCATCCGTATTATGGATATTATATAAACCATTATCCTGAACGGCTGCCCTTACCATCGGTTTCGTAGGTTGGCCGGGCTGACCGGAAAGGCGAATGTACTTACCCTCGAATGGAACCCTCAAGTTTTCAGGCCTACCGACCACGCTCGCTTCAAACCTCGTGTTGAAAAACATCGTGAAGGTATTGCTGAGGGGATTACTGAAGATGGTACCATCACTATCCTCAGGATCAATGGCATAATCACCACCACGGCTGGAGGTAACAACCACCAACCACCTTTCGTCGCCGTATGTAGCGCGGCCTTGCATGGCAGCCATCAAGTCTGAAACATATTGATCGGCAGTATTGATAGCCGCGGCATATTGAGGCACCGAGGCATCGTATCCGTATTGCTCCCCGGCCTTATCAACTTCATTGAACTGAACGAACACCACATCCGCATCTGCATTCCCTAGCTCGGCAATAGCCGCATCGCGGGTTTGCAGATCAGATGCGAATGATTGATTTTGAGTAGCAGAATTCCGAATTACTTCGTTCAATAATTCAGGAGATGAACAGAATGCGGCACTACGTAAACCCGGCTTTTTCGCCTCTAACCTTTCGAAAAAGGTCGGGAAACTGGAGAAATCAGCATTGCTGAAATCATCACCGACTACGCCGCTTTTAGCAGAACGTACACCTGTTAGCATCGTCGTCCAGTTCTCACCGTAAGCGCTTGCAGTATCAGACAAACCGTTCCAGGTATACAGGGCGCTATCGCGCATCTCCCATAATTTTAATGGGCGTAATGCTTGAACGGCTGTACCCCTTGCTCCGTCAATCGTAATAAACAATAATTTAGGAGCGCCGGGCATCTTACCGTAATCATTATTATAAACATAGTCCTTCTTCGGTCCATCATCCGATTTATTACATGCCGCCAAGAAAGCGGTGGTAGCCAAGAAGTATAAGAATATTTTTTTCATTTGAACGATTTTTAAACCGTGAAACCGTGGTATTAACCACCAATTATTTTATCTCTCGAAAACAAGACGTACGATGTTGCCGACCGCGCTATTATCAAATGATTGAATAAAACCAACCAAGATCATGGCAGGATCGCCCTCTGCTGAAACCGTTTCAACCATATCTGTCACGATACCGTTGAATTTACCGGTGTTGTTATGATCGGCAGAAAGTGTTCCATCAGGATTCAATACCATTAATCCGTACCGGGTTACATCTCCATATTTTTGGAAAGTTCCCGTGGTGATAATATACCCGTTTGACATTTGTTTAGCATAAACAATGACACCGCCGGTTACTGCCTGTGGAATAAAGTTCGCATCCAGGGAACCGTCTTCATTCAAAACTGCCATGTTTTTGCGTGGTTGACCATTATAGGTGTCGAACAACCCGGTGATAACATATTTCTTAGTAGTCGCGTTGTAGGTGATCGAGTTGATGACGCCATTTGTACCGGTGCCGGCCATGAAGGTCGGATCCAAATCACCATTTTCATCCAAACGGACGATGTTTCCCGCAGGCGTTCCATCGTAAGAAGTGAATCTACCTACCAATATCAGTTGGCCGTTTTCAGTCATATAAGAAGAACCTATATTCCCGATTACGCCTTGCTTTCCCTTATGTTCTGCCAAGTCATAATGGAAAGTAGAATCCAGGTTACCGTTTATGTCCATCCTGGCAATATTGGACACTTGCCTATAATCAGAGACCTTGGTATAACGGGTGGAGTTAGGGTAGTACACCTGTTGGTATACGTAGAAGTTTCCGACAACGTAAACCTTTTCATCGTGATAATATATCCTATTAATCGATCCAGTGAAACCGGCGTTAAATGCAGGCACGGTATCCACAGTAACTACTTCCGCGTTCCCTTCATGTTCCCCTGCTGCATCAATATCATCTTCCGTAGGGATCACATTAACGATCATCGTATCTAAATATCCTTGTTGATTAATCGCCGTGATACCGGAAATCAAAGAAGTGTGAGAACCATAACGACTAAAACTACCACCAATCAGAATTTTACCGTTTGGCAACTGCGCTGCATGGCGGATGATCCCCGTTGCACCAACAGCGGAATCCACACCGAATGCGCTTACATACGCACCGTTGGTTTCCGTCATCGTAATGCCGTATAAAGGGTTACTTACACCTGCGGCATTGTATTGAGTGAAGGCGCCGACTAACAAGTAGCGATTATTGCTGGTTGGTACGATACTGGATATCGCGCCGTTTGCACCGCGACCAGCCAAGAAAGTGCGGTCGATCTTCAATTTACCTTTCACTGTAAAAACGGGAGTATAAAGTAACTCATCGCCAATTTTTACTGTAACAGCGCCGGAGCTGGCGAATGGCGGCACTTTTAGGGAAACAGAATTTTCACCGATATTGGTAACCTCCGCAAGTTGGTCGCCCATATAAAATTCAACGCTATCTTTATAAGGCAGCAGGCCGGTTACCTTAAAGGTTACGATATCGCCAGTACCGCCTTCAGCGGGCGTGGGCTGCCCCCTATCGAAGGCGATGCCTAATGGCGGCAAACCACCGGCATAAGGATCCGGGTAAACGGTTTCAGTTTCCTTACAAGCAAGGAAGCCCATTGCTACTAAAAGAACCAGGATAAAATATTTTGATAATTGCATCTTGTAATTTTTTTCGACTGATGTAATGCTTACTGCCCATTCAAGCCATACTGCCTGATAAGGAGATAAAAATCATTCACGATAAACCCAAACCTATGATTACTAAACTGGAGTGCATGCACGGCCCCATTCGTAGGTTCGATGTTTACGGAGGCTACATTTACCGTTGTCCAAAATATTGGCGAGATAGAATAATCACGGCTATAACTCAGTTGTAACTGGCGGTAACCAACATATTTCGCCCCTCCCTCGTCGTGGTAAAAAACGCCGATATGCATCGGTTCTTCCAGGTAGGAATTAAAAAACTGCCCGGGATAAGTATTAAATACGTTCGGATCAAATTGTTGATAGTCGTTTAACAAGCGTTTATCTTTAAAAAGATAACGGCTCAACATTGCTTTCCATACCGGGCCGGGTACCTGATCCAAAGTGCGGATCGTATCTTGCCCGATGTTAAACAATTCGCGGTTCGTATAATAAATGGTACTATCAAAGCTTACGTTACCTGGCGCGAAGAAGGTCAC
>Ga0164243_10010796_pt1 | contig 13088 bp, 12 predicted proteins | sample OricompcompostOP_FD_108781 | JGI IMG/M metagenome (GOLD analysis project Ga0164243, IMG submission 108781) | Organic Plus compost microbial communities from Emeryville, California, USA - Original compost - Organic plus compost (OP) | ecosystem: Engineered > Solid waste > Mixed feedstock >... | reverse complement strand
CGATCTCGGGGCTGATGTGCTCCATCGCCGTCTCAACATCGTGGTCGTTCAACGCACGATAAAGCTCAAGCAGCTTTTCCCGGTTTTCCTCGCTCACGACACGATCTCCGCCGTTTCGGCGACGGCACGGAGCAGAACGTCGGTGCCGGCGCGCGCCCATTCCGGCGTGATCGCCTCGTCCTCATTATGCGAGATGCCGCCGACACAGGGGCAGAAGACCATCGCCGCCGGGGCGACATGGCTGACCTGGATCGCGTCGTGGCCGGCGCCGGAAACCATGTCGCGGTGGGAATAGCCTAGCTCGGTCGCCGCCTTGCGGAGCGCCGCCACGCAAGCCTTGTCGAAGGCGACCGGGTCCGAGGCGCTGATTTCCTCGATCTCGATGCCGAGACCCATCTCCTTCGCGATGGCGCGGCCTTCACTGGCGAGGGCTTCGGTCATGGCGATCAGAACGCTCCAGTCGGGATGGCGGAAGTCGATGACGACGACCGCCTTGCCGGCAACAATATTCGGAGAGTTGGGATAAAGTTCCATATAGCCGGCATTGCCGACGGCGAGCGGCGGATAGCGCCAGGCGATCGTCTCGACCAGCTCCGCGATGCGCGCCGCGCCGAGGGCGGCATTGAGGCGGCGGTTCATCGGGGTCGAGCCGGCATGGGCCTCGCGGCCGGTGAGCGTGACGCGCAGCCAGCGCAGCCCCTGCCCATGGGTGACGATGCCGATATCGAGCCCCTCCTCCTCGAGGATCGGGCCCTGCTCGATATGCAATTCGTAATAGGCGCGTATCTTGCGGCCGCCGACAGGCCGGTCGCCCTTGAAGCCGATGCGTTCCAGCTCGTCGCCGAAGCGAAGCCCCTTCGCATCGGTGCGGCCATAGGCATAGTCGCGGTCGAGCATGCCGGCGAAAACGCCGGACGCCATCATGCCGGGGGAGAAGCGGCTGCCCTCCTCATTGGTCCAGTTGACCACCTCGATCGGGTGCCGGGTGCGGATGCCGAGATCGTTCAGCGAGCGCACCAGCTCCAGCCCGGCAAGCACGCCGAGCACGCCGTCATAGCGCCCGCCGGTCGGCTGGGTGTCGAGATGGCTGCCGACGAGGACGGGCGGCAGGGAATTGTCGGTGCCGTCGCGGCGGGCGAACATGGTGCCCATCTGGTCGACGGTGACGGTGAGGCCGGCGGCCTCGCACCATGATCTGAAAAGCAGGCGGCCCTCCCGATCGGCATCGGTGAGGGTCTGCCGGTTGTTGCCGCCGCGAAGGCCCGGACCGATCTTCGCCATCTCCTCCAGCGACCGCCACAGGCGGTCGCCGTCGATGCGGAGATTGTCGTTCGTCCGGGCCAGCGAGGTTTCGGTCAAGGCGATCAGTTCAGCGTCGGGAAGGCGAAGGAGGCACCCGACTTGATGCCTTCCGGCCAGCGCACGGTGACGGTCTTGAGGCGGGTGTAGAAATGCACGCCTTCCATGCCGTAGATGGAGTGATCGCCGAAGATCGACCGCTTCCAGCCGCCGAAGGAATGATAGGAAACCGGCACCGGGATCGGCACATTGATGCCGACCATGCCGACCTCGATCTTGTCGGCAAAGCTGCGGGCAGCATCGCCGTCGCGGGTGAAGATCGCCGTGCCGTTGCCGTACTCGTTCGAGTTGATGAGGTTGACGGCGTTGTCGTAGTTCGGCGCGCGCACGACAGACAGGACCGGGCCGAAGATCTCGTCCCTGTAGATGGACATGTCGGGCTTCACCTTGTCGAAGAGGGTGCCGCCGACGAAATATCCGTTCTCATAGCCCTGCAGCTTGAAGCCGCGGCCGTCGACGACCAGATCGGCGCCTTCCTTCACGCCGGCGTCGATATAGCCGAGCACCTTCTTCATGTGCTCCTTGGTGACGAGCGGCCCCATTTCGGAATCCGGGTCGGTGGCCGGGCCGATCTTGAGCGAGCGGACGCGCGGGGCTAGCGCCTCGACCAGCTTGTTGGCCGTGTCCTCGCCGACCGGAACCGCGACCGAGACCGCCATGCAGCGTTCGCCGGCAGAGCCGTAGCCCGCGCCCATCAGCGCATCGACCGCCTTGTCGATGTCGGCGTCGGGCATGACGATCATGTGGTTCTTGGCACCGCCGAGGGCCTGGACGCGCTTACCGTGCTGCGTGCCGGTGCGATACACATATTCCGCGATCGGGGTCGAGCCGACGAAGGACACCGCCTTGATGTCGGGATGGGCGAGGATCGCGTCGACGATCTCCTTGTCGCCATGCACGACATTGAGCACGCCATCGGGGAAGCCGGCCTCCTTGAAGAGTTCCAGCATGATGGTGGAGGCGGAGGGGTCCTTCTCGGAAGGCTTGAGGATGAAGGTGTTCCCGCAGGCGACGGCCACCGGATACATCCACATCGGCACCATGACCGGGAAGTTAAAGGGCGTGATGCCGGCGCAGACGCCGACCGGCTGGCGGTCGGAATAGGAATCGATCGCCGGGCCGACATGGCGGGTGAAATCACCCTTGAGGAGATGCGGGATGCCGCAGACGAAATCGACCACCTCGATGCCGCGCTGGATCTCGCCGAGCGCATCGGGGAAGGTCTTGCCGTGCTCGGAAGAAATGACGCGGGCCAGACGCTCGCTGTTCTCCTCCATGAGCTGCTTGAAGCGGAAGAGATATTTGGCGCGCTTCATGGGGGGCGTGTCGGCCCATTCGGGCAGCGCCTTCTTGGCGGCGGCAACGGCGGCGTCGAGCTCGGCCGCGGTCGAGAGCGGCAGGACCGCGCTCTGCTCGCCGGTCGCCGGATTGAAGACCGGCGCCGTGCGCGTGCTGGACGAGGTGATCGGCGTTCCCCCGATAATGTTCTGAAGCGTATTCAAGTCAGAGTCTCCCACACTTTGAAAAGTTGGCCGCGCGGAAGGCCCGCGCGGCGGAATTCGTCAGTCGATTGTTTTCAGGGTACCGCGCAGCGTGTCGAAAAGGAGGTCGATCTCGCTCTTCTGGATGATGAGCGGCGGCGACAGGGCGATGATGTCGCCGGTCGTGCGCATCATCAGTCCCTTCTCGAAGCCGGCGAGAAAGGCCGAGAAAGCACGCTTGGTCGGCGCACCGGGGATCGGCTCCAGTTCGATGGCGCCGACAAGACCTTCATTGCGGATGTCGATGACATGCGGCAGGTCGCGCAGCGAATGGATTGCGTCGGCCCAGTAATCGGCAAGCTCGGAGCCGCGGGTCAGCAGCCCCTCCTCCTCATAGGTATCGAGCGTGCCGAGCGAGGCCGCCACCGCCAGCGGATGGGCGGAATAGGTGTAGCCGTGGAAGAACTCGATCATGTTCTCTGGACCGGTCATGAAGGCGTCGTAGATTTCCTTCTTCACGAAGACGGCGCCCATCGGCACCGAACCGTTGCTGATGCCCTTGGCGGTGAGCAGGATGTCCGGCGTGACGCCATAGCGCTCGGCGGCGAAGGGCTTGCCGAGGCGGCCGAAGCCGGTGATGACCTCGTCGAAGATGAGCAGGATGCCGTGCTTGTCGCAGATGGCGCGGAGCTTCTCGAGATAGCCCTTCGGCGGCAGGAGGACGCCGGCCGACCCCGACACCGGCTCGACGATGACGGCGGCGATGGTCGAGGCGTCATGGAGGGCGACCAGCCGCTCAAGCTCGTCGGCGAGTTCGGCGCCATGCTCGGGCTGGCCGCGCGAGAAGGCGTTGCGGGACAGGTCATGCGTGGCGCGCAGGTGATCGACGCCGGCGAGCAGCGTGCCGAACATCTTGCGATTGGCGACGATGCCGCCGACCGAGGTGCCGCCGAAATTCACGCCGTGATAGCCGCGCTCGCGGCCGATGAGACGGGTGCGCGAGGCCTGGCCGATGGCGCGCTGATAGGCGAGCGCGATCTTGAGGCCGGTTTCCACCGATTCCGAGCCGGAATTGGTGAAGAAGACATGGTCGAGGCCGGGCGGCGTCAGCGTCACCAGCCGCGAGGCAAGCTCGAAGGCCTTGGGGTGGCCCATCTGGAAGGGCGGCGCATAGTCCATCTCGCGCGCCTGGGCGACGATCGCCTCGACGATCTTCGGCCGGGCATGGCCGGCATTGACGCACCAGAGCCCGGCGCAGCCGTCCAGCACCTTCCGGCCATCGGCGGCCGTGTAATACATGCCCTCGGCCGAGACGAGGAGGCGGGGCGCCTTCTTGAACTGCCGGTTCGCCGTGAACGGCATCCAGAAGGCTTCAAGATCGTTGGGAAGGCGAGCGCCATCCATGACGGGCATCCTCTTCGGGTCGAAGGCGGTGGCGGGAATGATAAGTTTCCCGAACGTATGCCACGCCGCCGGATACGGTCAATTCTTGTCAGACGTTAAGGCCGTTCGATATTCTGAACAAATGAACGACGTTTCTTCCGATATCGACATCGGCGCCCGGCTGCGGGCGCTGCGCCTCCGTCACGGCCTCTCGCAAAGGGCGCTCGCCAAGCGGGCCGGCATCTCCAACGCCACCGTCTCGATGGTCGAGGCCAACCGCTCCAGCCCCTCGGTCGCGGCGCTTCGCCAAATCCTTTCCGGCATTCCCGTCTCGCTCAGCGAGTTTTTCGCCGAGGAGCCGCTCGACGGCGAAAAGGTCGTCTTCCGAGCCAATGAGCTCGTCGAGATCGCCGGCGGCCCGATCTCCTACCGTCAGGTCGGCTCGGACCTCCGCGGCCGATCGCTGCAGATGCTCCACGAACGATATAGGCCGGGCGCCGTCTCGGGAAAGCCGATGCTCTCCCATCAGGGCGAGGAAGCCGGGCTGATCATCTCCGGCCGCATGCTCCTCGAGGTTGCAGGGCACCGCTACGAGCTCGGGCCGGGCGACGCCTATTTCTTCGACAGCAGGAAGCCGCATTCGTTCAAGAACATCGGTGAACGCGATCTGATCCTCGTCTCGGCCTGCACGCCACCCACTTTCTAGCGGCTTCCGGTTTCCGCCGCGCAATGCCGGACGGAAAAGTGCCCGACACTTTTCCTGGCATTGCTGGTGCCGCATTCGTTCAAGAACATCGGCGAGCGCGATCTGATCCTCGTCTCGGCCTGCACACCGCCCACCTTCTGACGGCATCCTTCCGGCTTGCGCGGCGACAATTTCCTGAACGCAGAGTTGCAATCTCCGATCCAAACGGCGCGGTTTTGCGGCATGACGGCAACGCTTTGCCTCAAAACCGCATCACACACGGCTTGTTGAACAAGGGAACGCTTGCTTTTCCCCATGCGTTTTCGACTATGGCCAAAATGAGGTGCGGATTCCGCGCACCGCAATGGCTGGGAACTCTCCATGCGTCCGACCGGATTTCTGAGAACCGCCCTCCTTGCCGTCATGCTGACCCTGATCGGGAGCAGCATGGCGAGCGCCGGCATCCTCATTTCCATCAACAAGAACACGCAGCGCATGACCGTCACCGTGGACGGCGTCCAACGCTACACGTGGAAAGTTTCGACCGGAGCGCCGGGCTACGCCACGCCGAGCGGCACCTACACGCCCTTCCGGCTGGAGAAGGACCACTTCTCCAAGGAGTGGGACGAAGCGCCCATGCCCAATTCCATCTTTTTCACGACCCGCGGCCACGCCATCCACGGCAGCTACAGCCGGAGCATCGGCCGGGCGGCCTCGCATGGCTGCGTCCGGCTGGAGCCCCGAAACGCGGCGAAGCTCTATTCGCTGGTCGAGCGGAAGGGGCTCGGCAACACCAAGGTGGTGATCACCGGCGGCGGCATGGACACGCCCGTGGCCGACGCGTTCGGGTCCGTCCGGCGCGAGGCCAAGAAGGTGAAGCGCCAGTTCGGCATGTGGCTCCGGGACGACCGTCGGCGGTGACGGCGGGCCTGGCCGGCGGGTCGGACGATCCGCCCGTCGGCATCGTTTCCGAGGAAACCCTTTCCGACAATTGGGGCCGGCTGAGCCGGGTGGTCTTCGACCTCCGCGGCCGCGACGGGCGCGTCGAGCGGCAGACCCGCGAGGTCTATGATCGCGGACATGGCGTCGCGCTCCTCCCGCACGATCCGGAGCGCGGAACCGTCCTCCTGGTCCGGCAATTCCGCATCCCGGCCTATATGGCCGGCCATAACGGGATGCTGGTGGAAGCCTGCGCCGGCATGTGCGACGGCAACACACCGGAGGATGCCATCAGGAAGGAGGCCGAGGAGGAACTCGGCCTGAAGGTCCGGCGGCTGACGCGCCTCTTCGAAGCCTTTATGAGCCCCGGCAGCGTCTCGGAGAAGCTCACATTCTTTCTTGCAGACTATCGGCCGGAGGATCGCTCCGCGCCGGGCGGCGGGGCAGAGGGGGAAGGCGAGGACATCGAAATCCTCGAAACGACGCTGGACGAGGCGTTCGCGATGATCGGGACGGGCGAGATCGCCGACGCCAAGACGATCATGCTCCTGCAACATGCACGACTTAGATACCTTGCCGGCAGCTGATGCGGCTCCGGCCCTGTCATCCCGGGGAGAAAAGTGGCAAGGTAAAAGACAGGAAGACGAGGCCTGTTATGCGTAAAATCCTCTTTTCCGCCACGCTCCTGATCGCGACGGGCACCGCCCTCGCTCCCGCTGTGGCGGAGTCGCCCTATTGCCGGCCCCTGCGGCAGGAACTCGCGGCGCTCGAACGTTCGGCCCCCTCGGGACGCAACAACAACCAGATCCGGCGCGAACTCGACGCGGCCCGGCGCGACGCCCGGCAGGCCGGATGCCGGCGCGGCTTCCTCTTTTTCCAGCGCAACAACAGCCGCGCCTGCAACGCGATCTTCGCACGCATCAACCGGCTGGAACGGAGACTTTCCGACCGTGACTCGTTCTCCGGCTCCCGGCGTTCGGCGCGGGAGAACGAGTGGGAGCGGCAGCGCATCCTCCGGGCAATGTCGCGGGAGGGCTGCTCGTCGCGGCGCGGCGGCGGCCAAACCTATGCGGCGAGCGGCTACCGGACGATCTGCGTCCGCATGTGCGACGGCTATTATTTCCCACTGAGCTTCTCGACCTCTCCCGGCCGGCTTTCGGCCGACCAGCAGCAATGCGCGGCGATGTACCCGCCCGGCGAAGCGATGCTCTTCTACTATCCGAACAATGGAGACGTGGCGCAGGCCTCCTCGATCACCGGCGAAACCTACGGGTCGCAGCCCTTCGCCTTCGGCCACCTCCAAGCCTACCAGCCCGCCTGCGCCGCCCGGCTCCAGCAGGGGCTTGCCGCGCTCGCCGAACGGATGGCCGCCTCTCCCCTCGCGGTCCGGGAAACACCGCGGGATGTCGTGGCGCCGCCGAAGACCGATCCCTCCATACCGATCCCGATCGTTCGCGCCGATCCGGCGGAGGACCCCGAGACGCTGGCCAACCGGACGGGCGGACTGCGCCTCGCGCCCGGCGAACGCGGCGTAGGCATGGCGGTGGCGCGGGCATCGGACGGCACCCGCATGGTCGGCAACCCCTTCGTCTTCGCCCAGTCCAATGCCGGCCCACCGCCGACCGTGCCCGGCTATGTGCCGCCGGCGATCAAGGATTTCCGCAAACCGCAGCAGGCAACCATCCTGCCGAGAATCGAATAGGAGCCCTATGGCCAATCCGAGCGATCCGCATCGCGGCCAGCCGGTGCTGAGCGCCGGCGCGGAGCCTTCCGCGGCCAAGGGCGCGATGATCATGATGCATGGCCGCGGCGCCGACGCGGCCGACATTCTCGGCATCGCGCAGGTGATCGGGCGGCAGGACCTCCTCTATCTCGCGCCCGATGCGGCCGGGCACACTTGGTATCCCTTCTCCTTCCTCGCCCCGGTCGAGAAGAACGAACCCGGACGCAGCTCGGGCCTCAATGTCATCGGCGACCTCGTCGAATGGCTGGGCAAGGCCGGCATCCCGCCGGAGAAGATCGCGCTTCTCGGCTTCTCGCAGGGCGCCTGCCTTTCCCTCGAATTCGCCGCGCGGCGGCCCCGGCGCTATGGCGGCGTCTTCGGCCTTTCCGGCGGGCTGATCGGCGAGGCGATCAAGCCGGAGGACTATGCCGGCTCGCTCGCCGGGACGCCGGTCTTCCTCGGCTGCAGCGACATCGATCCGCATATCCCGCTCGCGCGGGTGAAGGAATCGACCGCCGTGCTGCAGGGCCTCGGCGCAGAAGTGACCGAACGCATCTATCCCGGCATGGGACATACCATCGTAGAGGACGAGATCATGATCGTCCGTGGCATCCTCGAAAACATGATCGGATAGCCGCACGATGGTTTCCTCCGGCGCAACGCCGGACGGAAAAGTGCCGCAAACACTTTTTCCTACTCTCTTAGACGGGCACCAATCCCGCTTCGATCTCGGCGCGGCGCGGCTCGAGGAAGGGCGGCAGGGACAGCTTCTCGCCCAGCGTCTCAAGCGGCTCGTCGGTGGCGAAGCCCGGCCCGTCCGTCGCGATCTCGAAAAGGACGCCGTTCGGCTCGCGGAAATACAAACTGCGGAAATAGAAGCGGTCGACCGGGCCGCTGTTCGGAACGCGCAGAGCGCGGAGCCGGTTGGTCCAACCATCATATCCGGCATCCGGCGTGCGGAAGGCGACGTGATGAACCGCGCCCGCACCCTGACGCGCCTGCGGCAGACCGGGCTGGACCGCGACATGGAGCTCGGCGGCGGGACCGCCCTCGCCCATCGCATAGACATGGACCTTGTCGCCTGTCCCGCCATTCAGCCCGTATTCGCGGACCTTCTTCATTTCAAGGACGCGGGTCAGGACGGTATCGGTCGGCTTGAGGTCCGGCACGCTCATGGTGATCGGACCAAGGCCGCGGATCTGGTGCTCGGCCGGAACCGGGCTCCGCTCCCAGGGATGGGCCTCGCCCGCACCGCCATCATCGACCAACGCGAGGCGCTGGCCTTCCGGGTCCTCGAAATGGATCGAGGCCCGACCGTCGCGATGCTTGATGCCGGAATGGGAGAGCCCGCCATCGGCCAGGCGCTTCGCCCACCATTCGAGCGTCCCCTCTCCGGCGACGCGAAGAGCGGTGCGGATGACGGCGTGGGTGCCGCGCCGCTCGGGCGGCGCCGGCCAGTCGAAGAAAGTGATGTCGGAGCCGGGCGAAGCGAGCCCGTCGGCATAGAAGAAATGATAGGCCGAGACGTCGTCCTGGTTCACGGTCTTCTTGACCAGCCGCATGCCGAGCGTGCCGGTGTAGAAGGCGACATTGCCCTTTGCATTGGCCGAAATGGCGGTCAGGTGATGGATGCCGGTGAGCTGCATAGGGAGGTCTTTCGCATGGGGGAACGCGCGGTGAAAGGAGCATAGCCCATCGGCCGGGAAGCGGGTAATTCCTGCCGGTCCGGCTTGCCAGAAGACGAATCGAAATGTCCGACCCATCTACCCGATCATCATATCTGAACCCCCTATCATGATGCTCTAGACATCATTTGTGCCAATTGATATATGATCCCTCGCCAATGGAGCTTCCATGATCACTGCCGCCCAGATGCGTGCCGCCAGAGCCCTTCTCGGCATGGACCAGAGACAGCTTGCCGAACTTTCGGGAGTGTCCCTCCCCACCATCCAGCGGATGGAGGCAAGCGACGGGACCGTGCGAGGCGTGGTCGACACGCTGACCAAGGTGGTTGAGGCGTTCGAGCGGGCCGGGATCGAGCTGATCGGCGACAATGCCGTCAGCCGAGACGGGGGCCGCGGCGTGCGCCTCCGGCAGCCGACACCGCCTCTCGGGGGCTCCAGGTGACATGACCTTCCGCGACGGCCAACGCCGGAACCCGACGACGCCGCCGCTTCCGAATGATGGAGCGGATTGTGACCCTTGCCTCGCCCGGCGCGCCGAGCTTCGTTGAACTTTTTACGCCCAAGCTGATCACGGTTCTCCGCGAGCGCTACGGGCTCGCCGACTTCAAGGCCGACGCGATCTCGGGCCTGACCGTCGCGATCGTCGCGCTGCCGCTCTCCATGGCGATCGCCATCGCCTCCGGCGTCAGTCCCGACCGTGGCCTCTACACCTCGATCGTCGGCGGCTTCTTCGTCTCGCTTCTCGGCGGCAGCCGCTTCCAGATCGGTGGGCCGGCCGGCGCTTTCATCGTGCTCGTCGCGGCGACGGTGCAGATGTACGGCCTCGACGGCCTGCTCCTCGCCACGCTCCTGTCGGGCATCATCCTGCTCGCCGTCGGATTCCTCCGCCTCGGCACCTTCATCAAATACATCCCCTATCCGGTGACGGTCGGCTTCACCGCCGGCATCGCCGTCATCATCTTCGCGAGCCAGCTCAAGGACCTGTTCGGCCTGACGCTGACCGTGCCCGAGCCCGGCCCCTTCATCCCGAAGATCGAGGTGCTGACCGCCGCGCTTCCGACCGCCAACCTGACGGCAGTCGTGACCGCTATCCTCTCGATCGGCGTCATCCTCGCCGTCCGCCGCTACCGGCCGACCTGGCCGGGCATGCTGATCGCCGTGGCGCTCGCCGCCTTCTTCACCTGGTTCCTCGGCCTGCCGATCGAGACGATCGGCACGCGCTTCGGCGGCATCCCGCAATCGCTGCCCGCGCCGCATCTTCCGGACATGTCGCTCGCACGCATCATCGAGGTGCTGCCGGCGGCCCTTTCCTTCACTCTGCTCGGCGGCATCGAGAGCCTTCTCTCGGCGGTCGTCGCGGACAGCATGACCGGGCGCCGGCACCGCTCGAACTGCGAACTGGTGGCACAGGGCGTCGCCAATATCGCCTCGGCCCTTTTCGGGGGCATCTGCGTGACCGGCACCATCGCCCGCACGGCGACCAATGTGCGCTCCGGCGCGCGCGGGCCGGTCTCCGGCATTTTGCACGCGCTCTTCCTGCTCATCTTCATGATGGTCGCGGCGCCACTCGCGAGCTACATCCCGCTGGCCGCGCTCGCCGCCGTGCTCGCCGTGGTAGCGTGGAACATGGCCGAGAAGCATGAATTCGCGACGCTGCTCCGCACCTCATGGGGCGACGCGATCATGCTGCTCGCGACCTTCCTCCTCGTGGTCTTCCGCGACCTCACCGAAGGCATCCTTGCCGGCTTCGGCATCGGCGCGCTTCTCTTCATGCACCGCATGGCGCAGGGCACCGAGGTCGAGAGTCATCAGGCGATCATCCGCGAGGACGTGGCCGACGATGCCGATGCGACGCTGCGCGAAGCCTACGACCCCTCGCTCGCGACCGATCCGGACATCGTCGTCTATCGCATCTCGGGCGCCTTCTTCTTCGGCTCGGCCGCCGCCGTCAGCGCGGCGCTCGACCGGATCGGCGCACAGCCGAAATTCTATGTGGTCGATTTCTCCGAAGTACCGCTGCTCGACTCCTCGGCGGCGGCGGCCATCGCCAGCTTCGCCCGCCAGGCGAAGCGCCACGGCGCGGTGGTCTTCCTCTCCGGCGCCCGGCCACAAATCCGCCGCCAGCTCTTCGCCAACGGCGTTCGCCCGCCGCATGTGAAGTTCCGCTCGACGCTGGACGAGGCCCTCGCCTCGGCGCGGCGCAAGAGCCAGGTCAACAAGGAACCGGCCGCCGAACCGATCCCGGCCTCATAGGCCTTCGGTTCAAGGGAGGCCGACGGCTGGAAGTCTTCTCATTCCAAAGTAGTGAGATTGACAATCACTCTCAATTCGTCTGGAGAGTGGGCTTCCCTTTATCCAGCCAATGGGATGCCTCATGCGCGCCTTCCGGATTCTCCTCGCGATCCTCGCTGTTCTTCCTGGAGGTCCGCTCTCGGCAGAAGACCTCGCCGATGCTCCTCGGACCGACGCGGAAAATGCCGCCGGCGACTGGAAGCCCGTGACGCTTTCCGGCGCGAGCCGGATCGACCTGACATCGAAGGAAACCGGACGCACCTATCGGGTCTTCGTGAGCACCCCGGACGGAACGCCGCCGCCTTCCGGATGGCCCGTCATCTATGTGCTCGACGGCAATGCCTATTTCCCAACCGCGCATACGCTGGCGCTTGTCCAGGCCGAGCTTGCCCTAAGCTTCGGCCTGCCCGCCCCGCAGCCCGTTGTGGTCGCCATCGGATCGCCGGAGCCGACGCTCCTCGACGAGGAAGCCCGCAGCGAGGACTACACGCCACCGGCACCCGACCTTTCCCAAACCGGCGACCACCGTGGACACGTCCAGGGTGGCGCCGATCGCTTTCTTGCCTTCATCGAGACGGAACTGAAGCCGCGCGTCGAGTCCCGCATCGCCATCGACCGAGCCCGCCAGAGCCTGATCGGCCATTCCTATGGCGGCCTCTTCGCGCTCCATGTGCTGTTCACCAAGCCGGACGCCTTCCGGACCTATGTCGCGGGCAGCCCCTCCATCTGGTGGAACGATCGCTACATTCTGACGGAGAGGGAACGCTTCCTCGCCAGACGGAAGGAGGGCTCTCCGGAAGCGCGTCTTCTCCTGACGGTCGGCGGCGCCGAGCAGCAGCCGGTGCCCGGACGGCGTGGCGCCATGATCGAAACGCGCCGCATGGTCGACAATGCAAGGGAGCTCGCCGACTCCCTCGACGGCACGGCGCCCGGCCTGTCGATCACGTTTCGGCAATTCGACGGCGAGAACCACTACAGCTCCGCCCTGCCCATGCTTCAACTCGGGTTCGATTTCATCGCACGCGGGAAATGACCCCGCGCCTCAGGCGTCGAGACGCTCGGTGAACCAGCGGGTCAGCTCGATCCAGACCTGATCCTTCTCCGCCTGATCCTCGACCCCGTGCTCGATATTGGGGTTGTCGTTGACTTCGACGACGAAGAGGCCGTTCGAGGTTTCCTTGATGTCGACGCCGTAGAGGCCATTTCCGATGAGCTGCGCGGCGCGAAGGCCGACATCGATGACGGCCGGCGGCGCTTCGCCCAGCGCCATGGTGCGATGGGCGCCTTCGATCGCCTTGCCATTGGCGGCGTGCTTGACGATCTGCCAGTGCTTCTTGGCCATCAGATACTGGCAGACAAAAAGCGGCTTGCCGGCGAGGACGCCGACGCGCCAGTCGTAATTGGTCGGCATGAAGGCCTGGGCGAGAAGAAGGTCGGTATCGTCGAGCCATTCGCGCGCCAGCGCATCGAGCTCGGCCATATTGTCCACCTTCTTCACGCCGCGCGAGAAGGAGGAATCCGGCACCTTCAGCACCATGGGG
>Ga0164243_10010795_pt1 | contig 13088 bp, 6 predicted proteins | sample OricompcompostOP_FD_108781 | JGI IMG/M metagenome (GOLD analysis project Ga0164243, IMG submission 108781) | Organic Plus compost microbial communities from Emeryville, California, USA - Original compost - Organic plus compost (OP) | ecosystem: Engineered > Solid waste > Mixed feedstock >... | reverse complement strand
GCGATAAAGCCATGAGCGCCGGTTCTCGTGTCGCGGCGCGGTGAAGGCCGTGCCGGACAGTTGCTCGGTATAAAGGCCGAACGCCGGCTTCTGCGGCGAATTGCGCCCGACGGGAAGCGCCCCCGGCACCGCTTCGGTCGCGAAATGATTGGCGAAGCCGGTCATATAGTTGGTCATCTGACTTCCCCGTCACCCCAGCGAAAGCTGGGGTCTTGCGGTTACGAAGAGATGCCAGCTTTCGCTGGCATGACGTCGTTTGTCACCCCTCCGCCTTCGCCGGGATCACCCCGCGGCGGATCTGGTCGAGCTCGATGCTCTCGAACAGCGCCTTGAAATTGCCTTCGCCGAAGCCTTCATTGCCCTTCCTCTGGATGATCTCGAAGAAGATCGGGCCGACCATGTTTTCGGTAAAGATCTGAAGCAGCAAGCCGCCGCCGGTCTCCGGTGCGCCGTCGATCAGGATCTTGCGCCGGCGCATCGCTTCGACATCGTGGCCGTGGCCGGGCAGGCGTTTGTCGATCAGGTCGAAATAGGTGTCGGGCGTGTCCTGGAAGCGGATGCCGTTGGCGCGGAGCTGGTCGACCGTCCTGAAGATGTCGTCGGTGGCGAGCGCGAGATGCTGGATGCCTTCGCCCTTATAGTCCTTGATGAACTCCTCGATCTGCGAATGCTCGTCCTGGCTTTCGTTGAGCGGAATCCGGATCTTGTCGTCGGGCGCGGTCATCGCTTTCGAGAACAGGCCCGTGGACTGGCCTTCGATGTCGAAATAGCGGATTTCGCGGAAGTTGAAGATCCGCTCGTAATAATCGGCCCAATAATTCATCCGCCCGCGCTGCAGATTGTGCGTCAGGTGATCGAGCGTGTGCAGGCCGACCGCATTGTCGTTGACGCCTTTTCCGGTGGGAAGGAAATCGGTCTCGTAGATGTTCGACTTCTTGTCGACGAGATAGAGGTTGGCGCCGCCGATCCCCTCGATCGCCGGAATGTCGAGCTCGCCCGGCCCATGCTCGCCCTTGACTTCGACCGCGCCGCGCTCAACCGCCAGCTTCAGCGCCTTTTCGGCATCGTCGACGCGGAACGCCATCGCGTTGGCGCTGGGGCCATGCGCCTCGCGGAAGCCGGCGACCTGGCCGCTCGGCTCCATGTTGAGGATGAAGTTGATGTCGCCCTGCGCATAGCGGCGGACGTTCTTCGACTTGTGCGTGCCGACATGGGTGAAGCCCATCTTCTCGAACAGGTCGGCGAGCGCTTCGGGGTCGGGGCCGGTGAATTCGACGAACTCGAAGCCGTCGAGGCCTATCGGATTGTCGCGCTGTTCGGCGGTCATGGCATCTCTCCAAAACTGGTATCAGTTGATACTATACCGCTTCGGCTAAGGGTCGTCAAAGTCGCTCAATGGGCGGGCTCGCGCGGAAGTTCCCTGTCCGGTTTTGGCAAGCGCGGGCGGTTGCATTATGCGCGGCGAGGACTCGAGCGATCGTAAGGAGACCGATGTTGCGGATGCTGGCGCGCCTTGCCGGACTGACCGTCCTTTCAACGCTGACGCTGACGGCGAGCGCGCCGGCGCGGCAGGCCGAAACCGAAACGCCGCAAATCTCGACCCGCGCGCTCGACCAGGCGAGCGCCGCGCCGGCGAGCGGCGACTGGCGGACGGCGCAGCCGGTGATCGCCCCCCATGCGATGGTCGTCTCCGCGCAGCATCTGGCGACCGACGTGGGCGTTTCGATCCTGAAGCAGGGCGGCAATGCGATCGATGCCGCGGTCGCGGTCGGCTATGCCGAGGCGGTGGTGCATCCGTGCTGCGGCAATATCGGCGGCGGCGGCTTCATGGTCGTCCATCTCGCGTCGGGCAAGAACCTGTTCCTCGATTTCCGCGAGAAGGCGCCGCTCAAGGCGACCGCGACCCTGTTCCAGGACGACAGCGGCAAGGTCGTGCCGGGCCGTTCGACCGGGACCTGGCTGGGCGTCGGCGTCCCGGGGACGGTGATGGGGCTCAACGAGGCGCTCGCCAAATACGGCACCATGCCGCTCAAGAAGGTGATCGCGCCGGCGATCGCGCTTGCCGAGAAGGGCTATGTGCTCGCGCCGGGCGACGTCAAGATCCTCGACGAGCGGACAAGGGATTTTGCGACCGAGCCGAACGTTGCCGCCATCTTCCTCAACCACGGCCAGCCCTGGAAGGCGGGCGAGCGGCTGGTGCAGCGCGACCTTGCAAGGACGCTCAAGGCGATCGCCAAGGGCGGCACCAAGGCCTTCTACACCGGCCCGATCGCGAAGAAGGTGGTCGCGGCGAGCGATGCCAACGGCGGGCTGCTCTCGATGAAGGACTTCGCGCGCTACACGGTGCAATGGGACCAGCCCGTCATATGCACCTATCGCGGCTACACGATCGTCGCCGCGCCGCCGCCGAGTTCCGGCGGAGCGACGATGTGCGAGATCCTCCGGATCGTCGAGGGCTATCCGCTCGGGCAATATGGCTACGGCTCGGTCGAGGCGACGCATTACGTGGTCGAGGCGGAGCGGCGCGCCTATGCCGATCGCAACACCGACCTCGGCGATCCGGCGTTCGTCCGCAACCCCGTCGAGAGACTGATCTCCGACGCGCACGCGGCGAAGCTGCGCGCCTCGATCCTGCCCGACCGCGCGACTCCGTCGTCAGAGATCAAGGGTGGCGTCACGGCGACCGAGGGCACCAACACGACGCATTATTCGGTGGTCGATGCGCAAGGAAATGCGGTCGCCGTCACCTACACGATCAATTACCTGTTCGGGGTGGGGAAGATCGCCGGCGACACCGGCTTCTTCCTCAACAACGAGATGGACGATTTCACCTCGAAGCCGGGCGTTCCCAACAGCTTCGGACTGGTGCAGGGCGCGGCCAATGCGGTCGGGCCGGGCAAGCGGCCGCTGTCGTCGATGTCGCCGACGATCGTGCTCCGCCCGGACGGCAAGGTGTTCATGGTGACGGGAAGCCCCGGCGGCTCGACGATCATCACCACGGTGCTGCAATCGATCCTCAACGTGATCGATTACGGGATGAACATGAAGCAGGCGGTCGACGCCCCGCGCTTCCACCACCAATGGCTACCCGATACGGTGATGGTCGAACCGGGTTATCTGACCACGGAAACCCAGGCGAAGCTGGAGGCGATGGGGTATAGCTTCCATCCGATCTCGGCGATCGGCGCCGACGAGGCGATTCTGGTCGATCCGAAGACCGGGATGCTGCAAGGTGCGAACGACCGCCGGCGGCCGGCGGGCGCGGCGGCCGGGTATTGAGAATCCCGTGCTCCTGCGAAAGCGGGAGCCCGGGATTTCGGGCGAGACGGCCTGCGGCGCTCGGCTTCTGCTTTCGCGGGAGCGCGACAGAAAGGGGAGGGGAGTGATGTCCAATACGCTGAAGCTCGACGACTTCCTGCCGTACAGGCTGTCGATCGCGTCGAACCGCGTGTCGGGGGCGATCGCGACCGCCTATCAGGCGCTGTTCGGGCTGCGCATCCCCGAATGGCGGGTGATCGCGGTGCTCGGCGAGGGCGGCGACATGACGCAGCAGGCGATCGGCCGCGTCACGCGGATGGACAAGGTGACGGTCAGCCGCGCCGCGATCGCGCTGGTCGATCGCGGCCTCGCCCGGCGCAGCCCGAATGCCGACGACCAGCGTTCGCACCATCTGTCGCTGACCAAGGCCGGACGCATGCTCTACGACGAGGTGACGCCGATGGCGGTGGCGATCGACCGGCAGATTTTCGCCGGCTTCTCGCCCGAGGAACTGGCGTCGCTGCGCGAGATGCTCGAACGGCTCGAACGCGCGGCGGCGGCGCTGGACACCGATCAGGGGTGAGCGATCGTTCGAGCTGTTGCAATCGCGGTGGAATCGCCGCTAGGTCGTCGTGCCCTCCCCAGGCCGAACGCAGCTTTACCTTGAGGAGGAATTTCATGCCCGTCCGCGCCGGTCTCGACATCGCCGATCCGCTCGCCCGCTTCGTCGAGGACGAGGTGCTGCCGCCGCTCGGCATCGAGGCCGAAAGATTCTGGACCGGGGTGGCCGACATCTTCGCGCGGTTCGTTCCCGAGAACCGCGCGTTGCTGGCGAAGCGCGACGCTCTGCAGGCGCGGATCGACGACTGGTATCGCGCGCACCCCGGCGAGCCGATGCCCGAGGGCCTGCTGCGCGAGATCGGCTATCTGGTGCCCGAGCCGGCGCCGTTCGCGATCGGCACCGGGAATGTCGATGACGAGGTCGCGCGGATGGCGGGGCCGCAACTCGTCGTGCCGGTGCTCAACGCGCGTTTCGTGCTCAACGCGGCGAATGCGCGCTGGGGGAGCCTTTACGACGCGCTCTACGGCACCGACGCGCTGCCCGGCACGGCCGCGCCCGGTGGCTATGACGCGGCACGCGGCGCCCAGGTGATCGCGCGGGCCAAGGCGTTCCTCGACGAGGCGGTGCCGCTCGCGGAAGGGACGTGGGCGGCGTGGACCGGCGGCGAGCCGAGGCTGCGCGATCCGGGCCAGCTGGTCGGGCGGCGCGACGGCGCGCTGCTGCTGCGCCACAACGGCCTGCATATCGAGCTTGTCATCGACCGCGACCATCCGATCGGACGCGACGATCCTGCGGGCATTGCCGACGTGGTGCTCGAGGCGGCGCTGACGACGATCGTCGATCTCGAGGATTCGATTGCGGCGGTCGATGCCGAGGACAAGGTCGCCGCCTATCGCAACTGGCTCGGGCTGATGCGCGGCGACCTCGAGGAGACGTTCGGGAAGGGCGGGCGGATGATGACGCGGCGGCTCGCGCCCGATCGCGTCTATGCGGCGCCCGACGGGGGCGAGCTGACGCTGCCCGGCCGCGCGTTGCTGTTCGTGCGCAACGTGGGGCACCTGATGACGACGCCGGCGATGCGGCTGTCCGACGGAGCGGAGGCGCCCGAAGGCATCCTCGATGCGATCATGACCAGCCTGATCGGGCTTTACGATCTCAGGGGGGTGGGGAAGTTCCGCAACAGCCGCGCCGGATCGATCTACATCGTCAAGCCGAAGATGCACGGGCCGGAGGAGTGCGCCTTCACCGACCGGCTGTTCGACGCCGTCGAGGATCTGCTGGTTCTCCCGCGTCACACGATCAAGGTCGGGGTGATGGACGAGGAGCGGCGGACCTCGGCCAATCTCGCGGCGTGCATTCATGCGGTGAAGGATCGCATCGTGTTCATCAACACCGGCTTTCTCGACCGCACCGGCGACGAGATCCATACCGCCATGCACGCCGGGCCGATGATCCCGAAGCGCGACATGAAATCCTCGACCTGGATAAAGGCCTATGAGGACCGCAACGTGGCGATCGGCCTCGCCTGCGGGCTGTCGGGCAAGGCGCAGATCGGCAAGGGGATGTGGGCCGCGCCCGACCGGATGGCGGACATGCTCGACCAGAAGATCGCGCACCCGATGAGCGGCGCCAACACCGCCTGGGTGCCCTCGCCGACCGCGGCGACGCTGCACGCGCTGCACTACCACGCCGTCGACGTGTTCGCGCGGCAGCGCGCCGTCGCCGGCGCCGCGGCGCCGGGGCTCGACGCGCTGCTGACGGTGCCGCTCGCGCATGGACGCAACTGGAGCCGCGAGGAGGTGGCGCGAGAGCTCGACAACAATGCGCAGGGCATCCTCGGCTATGTCGTGCGGTGGATCGACCAGGGGATCGGCTGCTCGAAGGTGCCCGACATCGACGACGTCGCGCTGATGGAGGATCGCGCGACGCTGCGCATTTCCTCGCAGCATATCGCCAACTGGCTGCTCCACGGCGTCGCGACGCGCGAGGAGGTCGAGGCGGCGTTCGCGCGGATGGCGGCGAAGGTCGATGCGCAGAACGCGGGCGACCCCGATTATCGGCCGATGGCGGGAAATGTCGACAGCCTCGCGCTCCGGGCCGCGAAGGCGCTGGTGTTCGAAGGCGTGGAGCAGCCCAACGGCTATACCGAACCGCTGCTGCATCGCTTCCGGCAGCAGGTGAAGGCGCGGGCATAGGCATCCCGCCCGATCGACTTTCCGGGCGCTTTGGGTCATGAGCAAGGATGCGACGGGCGGGAGCCAAAGCGGCGCTGGATCGTTGCCGGTTCAAAGGGGTTTGCTGCAGGTTCGCATGTCAGGTTCGGGAGGAGACGCAGCGGGCATGCGAGGGGCATTGGCGTTCCGTTGGGCGATCGTCACCGGCGCGATGCTGGTGCCGGCCGCGGCATCGGCCCAGGCAATCGACACGCATACTGCCCCGCCGCCGCTCCCCGCCACGCCTCGAAGCGAAGCGCCGCAGCCTCAAGACCAGGATCAGAACCAGCCGCTCATCGTCCAGCCGATCGACCCGCAAGGCGACCAGCCGGTCATTCCCGACGACCAGTTCGACGCGGCATTGCCCCCGATCACCGGCGATATCGAGGCGCCGCTCGAGCCGATGCCGGAAAACGGCCCGTTGCTGCCGGCCTCGCCGCTCCCGGGCGCGCGGCAGACGGCCGCGCCGGCTCCCGCCGAGGAAGGGCAGGCGGCGGACGCCCGGACCAATGCCGAGCTCCAGCAGCCGCTGCCGCCGCTCCAGACGTTCGATTCGGTGCCGCTCCAGACCGTCACCGATCAGCAGAATGCGGCCAAGACGCCCGAGGTCCGCTATGACGTGGTGGTCAACGGCCTCAACGCCATCGGGCTCGACGACGAGTTCAACCGCCTCTCCGCGCTCAAGGACGGCCGCGGCAAGGCGGAGAACGGCACGATGGTCGATGCCCGCGCCCGCCAGGACGAAGCGCTCGCCGTCCGCCTGATGAAGTCGCTCGGCTATTACGATGCGACCGCGCTCGCGACGATCGAGCAGGTTCCCGGCCAGCCTGGGCATGTGCGGGTGATCGTTTCGGCGACGCCGGGGCAGCTCTACCGGCTCGGCGCGATCGCGGTGCAGGCGCAGCCGACCGTGCCGCCCGACCTCATCCGCGATGCGCTGCCGCTCAGGACCGGCGATCCGATCGAGGCGGCGCGGGTGCAGGGCGCCGAGGCCAATGTCAGCCTGACGCTGCCGCAGAACGGCTATCCTTTCGCCAAGCTGGGCCTGCGCGACATCGCGCTCGACGATACCACCTATACCGGCGACTATACGCTGCCGGTCGATACCGGGCCACGATCGAGCTTCGGCGGCTTCCAGCTGAGGGGCCGCCGCCCGGTGTTCGACGAGAAGCACATCGCCTTGCTCGCGCGGTTCAAGCCGGGCGAACTCTACGACGTGCGCAAGACCGACGATCTGCGGAAAGCCCTGGTGGCGACGGGCTTGTTTTCTAATGTCTCGGTGAAACCGGTTCCAACGCACAAGCCCGGCCCCGACGGAACCGAAATCGCCGACCTGCAGGTGCGGCAGGTCGCGGGGCCGCCGCGCACGCTGGCGGCGACTGCGGGCTACTCGACCGGCGAGGGGTTCAAGCTCGAAGGGTCGTGGATGCACCGCAACCTGTTCCCGCCCGAAGGCGCGCTGATCCTGACCGGCACGCTCGGCAGCCAGGAACAGGGGGCGAGCGCAACCTTCCGCCGCTCGAACGCGGGGCAGCGCGACAGGACCTTCTCGCTCACCGCCTCGGCGGATCATTCCAACTATGATGCGTTCGACGCCTTCACCGGCACGCTCGGCATCCGCTGGGCGTACGATTCGACGCCGATCTGGCAGAAGACGCTGACCTATGCCTATGGCGCGGAGCTGATCGGCACCAACGAAAGCGTCTATGACTTCGCCGCCGCCAGGCGCGTGCGGCGGACCTACGGCATCCTGGCGCTGCCGGGGCAGGTGGTGTTCGACCGTTCCGACGACCTGCTCAACCCGACGAAAGGCTATCGGCTGAAGCTCAATCTCAGCCCCGAAGGGTCGGTGCACGGCGCTTTCCGGCCCTATGCGCGGACGATGGTCGAGGCGAGCGGCTATTATCCGATCCGCGACGACCTGGTGCTGGCGGGCCGGGTGCGCGCGGGGTCGATCTTCGGGATCGACCGCAACGACCTCGCGCCGTCGCGGCGTTATTACGGCGGCGGCGGCGGATCGGTGCGCGGCTATGGCTATCAGCGGCTCGGGCCGTTCGATCCCAATGGCGATCCGGTCGGCGGGCGCAGCATCAACGAATTCTCGATCGAGGCGCGCTATCGCTTCGGCAATTACGGGATCGTGCCGTTCATCGACGGCGGCAACGCTTATGAAAGCACCTTCCCGCAGTTCGACCACCTGCACTTCGGCGCGGGGATCGGCGGCCGGCTCTACACCAATTTCGGCCCCTTGCGCATCGACGTCGCGACGCCGCTCAACCCGCGCAAGGGCGACGGGCGGATCGCGCTCTACATCTCGATCGGTCAGGCCTTCTGATGGTCGAGAACCCGGTCCCGACCCCGCCCGAGGAACGCGAGGAGCGGGTCGTCGTCGCGCGGCCGCTGTGGCAGCGCGTCGCGACGTGGATCGGCATCGCGGTGGTCGCGATCGTGGCGCTGATCGGGCTGGTCCTGCTGGGGCTCAACACCAGTCCGGGGCGGCGCTTCCTCGCCGACCGCATCGCCGGCTACACCATGGCGTCGGGGCTCAACATCTCGGTCGGGCGGATCGAGGGCTCGATCTACGGCGCGATGCGGCTCCGCGACGTGCGGGTGCGCGATACGAAGGGCGTATTCCTGATCTCGCCCGAGATCGACGTCGACTGGCGGCCGTTCGCGTTCGTCCACAACCATGTCGATGTGCGCTCGGCGTCCAGCCGCCTCATCATGATGGCGCGCAGGCCGGAGCTGAAGCCGACGCCGAGCAAGCCCAACCAGCCGATTCTCCCCAATATCGACATCGACGTGAACCGCCTCCGGATCGACCGCCTCGTGCTCGGCGCGCCGGTGACGGGGGCGAAGCGCATCCTGCGGATCGCCGGACAGGCGCACATCGCCGACCGCCGCGCGCAGATCGCGGCGAACGCGGCGGCGCTCACCGCGCCGGGCGTGGCCGGCGGCGACCGGCTGGCGCTGAAGCTCGATGCGGTGCCCGACGATGACAAGCTCGACATCGACGCGCGGCTGGTCTCGCCCGCGAACGGCATCGTCGCCGGGCTGAGCGGGGTGACGAAGCTGCTCGCCATGACGATCGGCGGCAACGGCAGCTGGAAGGCGTGGAACGGCAAGGCGACGGGGACGCTCGGCGGGCAGTCGCTGCTCGACCTCGCGATCGCGGCGCGCAACGGCACGTTCAGGGTGCGCGGCAACGCGCATCCGGGGCTCTACATGGCGGGGCCGGTCGCGCGGCTGACCGCGCCGCAACTCGACATCGCGCTCGACGCGGCGCTTGGACAGCGCAAGGCAGACACGAAGCTGGCGCTGCGATCGAGCGCGCTGGCGGTTGACGGCGCGGGGCTGGTCGATCTCGGCAACAGCCGGTTCGGCAACTTCCGCATCGACGCGCGCCTGCTGACGCCCGGAGCAGTCGCGCCGAAGCTCGCCGCGCGCGACGCTGCGGCGCATGTCGTGCTCGACGGGCCGTTCGCGACGCCCAGCGTCGGCTATGTGCTGCGCGCGACGGCGATCAGCTTCGGCGGCACCGGGGTCGAGGGGCTCTACGCCACCGGTCAGGCGCGGGTGAACGCCGACCGCATCCTGATCCCGGTCAATGCGCGCGCGGCGAAGGTGACGGGGCTCAACGCCGCCGCCGGCGGGCTGCTGGAGAATGTCTCGATCACCGGCGACCTCGCGATCTCGGGCACCCAGATCCTGTCGGACAACCTCCACCTCAAATCGGACCGGATCGACGCGACCGCGATCGTCGCCGCGAACATGGCGACCGGCCGCTACACCGGCGCGCTGAAGGGCCGGGTCAACGATTACCGGATCGAGAGCATCGGCATCATCAACGTCGTCACCGACGCCAGCCTGACCACCGCGGCCAATGGCGGCTGGGCGATCAAGGGGCATGTCGTCGCGCGCACCCAGCAGATCTTCAACTCGGGCGCGCGCAATTTCCTGGGCGGCAATGCGGTGATGGCGACCGACCTCACCTACGGCACCGACGGGATCGTCACTTTCTCCAACCTGCGCCTCAACGCGCCGCAATTCCGCATCACCTCGGGAAGCGGCCGCTACGATCCGAAGGGCGCACTGCTGGTCAACGCGCAGGCGGTGTCGAGCAGATACGGCCCGATCGCGCTGCGGGTGACGGGCAGCCCGGCCGCGCCCGACGTGCTGCTCCGCGCGCCGCGGCCGGGTTTTGGCATCGGCCTTGCCAATCTCGAGGCGCATGTGCGCGGGGCAAAGGGCGCCTATACCGCGACCGCGACCGGCGACACCGACTATGGCCCGTTCACCGCGAACGTGGTGGTGCGGCCCGGCGCGCGGATGACGATCGAGGTCAACCGCCTGCTGTTCGCCGGTGTCAACTTCCACGGCGATCTGCGCGCTTCCGCGGAGGGGCCGCTCGTCGGAACGCTTGCCTTCGCCGGGTCGGGCCTCACGGGCGACGTGCGGCTGACGTCCGAGGGCGGGGTGCAGCGCGCCGATGTCGCGGCCCACGCCTATAACGCCAGGATTCCGGGGCAGGTCGATTTCACCATCGGCCGTGCGATCGTCTCCGCGACCGCGATCCTTTATCCGGATGCCCCTGCGATCACCGGCGACGTGCAGATCGCCGACCTGCACTACGGCCCCACCGTGATCGCCAGGGCGCGCGCCAGGATCGGTTATCGCAGCGGCAAGGGCCTGGCGCAGCTCGTCGCCAACGGCTCGAACGGGGTGCCGTTCAATATTGCCGCCAACGCGCAGCTCGCGCCCGATCTCTGGCTGGTCGCGCTCGAAGGCAATGCCGCGGGCGTCAACTTCCGCACCGCCAATCCGGCGCGGGTCAGCAGGGTTTCGGGCAGCTATCAGCTCCAGCCGACGCGGATCGAGTTCGACCGCGGCACGATGCGCGTAGCGGGCCGTTACGGCAACGGGATCGACGCGCAGGTGCGGCTCGACCGGCTCGACCTCATCATCGTCAACGCCTTCGTGCCGGGGCTGGAGATCGGCGGCGTCGCGACGGGCAGCATCGACCTCACCATGCCGCCGGGCGGCGGCACGCCCGATGCGGAGGCGCTGGTCACGATCAACAACTTCACCCGGTCGGGCATCGCGACGGTGTCGAACCCGGTGGATATCACGCTGAAGGGCGCGCTCCACGCCAACGGCGCCGACGTGCGCGCGCTGGTCAGGCGCGGCGGGACGCCGATCGGCAGGATGGTCGCGACGATGCAGCCGCTCGGTGCCGGAGAAAGCTGGACCACGCGGCTCGCGCACGCGCCGCTGTCGGGCGGGATCCGCTATAACGGGCCGGCGGCGGTGCTGTTCTCGCTGTCGGGCCTCGCCAACCAGCAGCTCACCGGGCCGATCGCGGTCGCCGCCGATTTCTCGGGGCAGTTGAGCGCGCCGCGAGTCAACGGCCTGATCCGCGCCGACAACCTCACCTATGACAACGAGACCTATGGCACGCGGCTGACCAACCTCGCGCTGCGCGGTCGGTTCAACAACGACCAGTTCGATCTGACCAGCCTCACCGCGCGCGCCGGCGACGGTTCGCTCACGGCGCAGGGCTCGGTCGGGCTCGCGGCGGACAGCGGCTTCCCGATCGACGTGACCGCGACCTTCCGAAACGCGCAGCTCGCGCGCGGCGAGGGGTTGAACGCGACGACCACGGGCACGCTCAAGGTCCACCACGACAGATCGGGCGGCACGATCAGCGGCGACCTGTCGATCCCCGAGGCGCGCTATCAGATCGTCCGCCAGGGCCAGGCCGAGGTGCCCGCGCTGGAGGGCGTGCGGCGCAAGGGCCAGCCGATCGAGACCGAAGCGCAGAGGCAGGCCGCGGCGCCGATCGGGCTGTTCCGGCTCAACATCCGGCTCCACGCCGACAACCAGTTGTTCGTGTCGGGCATGGGGCTCGATTCGGAATGGCGGGCCGACCTGCGCGTGCGCGGGACGACCGCCAATCCGGTCGTGATCGGCGAGGCGACGGTGGTGCACGGCACCTATTCCTTCGCCGGCAAGCGCTTCACGCTCGATCGCGGCATCGTCCATTTCGAGGGCGGCGCGCTCAGCGACCCGACGCTCGACATTTCGGCCTCGGCCGACGTCAACGACATCCATGCGGTGATCAACATCACCGGCACCGGCCAGCATCCGCAGGTCGAGTTCACCTCCGACCCCGCGCTGCCGCAGGACGAGGTGCTGAGCCGGCTGCTGTTCGGCGACAGCCCGGAAAATCTGTCGGCGATCCAGGCGATCCAGCTCGCCTCGGCGCTCAATTCGCTGCGCGGGTCGGGTGGCGGGCTCAACCCGCTCGGCAAGCTGCGCTCGGCGACCGGCATCGACCGGCTGGAGATCCTCGGCGCCGATCAGGCGACCGGACGCGGCACCGCGCTGGCGGCGGGCAAATATATCACCAACGACATCTATGTCTCGATCATCACCGACGCGCGCGGCTTCACCGCGACCCAGCTGGAGATTTCGCTGACCAAGGCGCTGAGCGTGCTGTCGGAAGCCGGCTCGTTCGGCGGGTCGAGCGTCAGCGTACGATACAAGAAGGACTATTGAGGCCCGCTCCGCCTGTCACAAAAGTGAAACGCAATCGTCACGAAAGCGTCCCGCGGCGCGCCTAACGCGCGGGCAGCATCCAACGGGAGACTCGCGTGACCAAGATGATCCGTTTCGCCGCGCCGCTGGCGGCGCTCGCGCTGGCGGCGTGCCAGGGGGGCAATCAGGCCGCTAATGACAGCGCCGCCGGCGGGAACGAGTCGGCCGCCGCCGGCGCCGCCGTGACCGGCGCGGGCTCGACCTTCATCTATCCGGTGCTGTCCGCCTGGGCCGCCGACTACGCCAAGGCGGCCGGGACGAAGATCAACTATCAATCGATCGGTTCGGGCGGCGGGATCGCCCAGATCAAGGCGGGGACGGTCGATTTCGGCGCTACCGACAAGCCGCTCGAGCCCAAGGAGCTGGCCGAGGCGGGCCTCGCGCAATTCCCGGCGGTGATCGGCGGCATCGTGCCGGTGGTCCATCTGCAGGGCGTCGACGCGGGCAAGCTCAAGCTG
>Ga0164243_10010794_pt1 | contig 13088 bp, 10 predicted proteins | sample OricompcompostOP_FD_108781 | JGI IMG/M metagenome (GOLD analysis project Ga0164243, IMG submission 108781) | Organic Plus compost microbial communities from Emeryville, California, USA - Original compost - Organic plus compost (OP) | ecosystem: Engineered > Solid waste > Mixed feedstock >... | reverse complement strand
TTTTAGCTACCTGCGGTTCTTCCCCAATTTTTGTTGGGCTGAGGCCCCATGAACAATTCGAGTGTCCCTCCGGCAACGATATCCTGAAAATCGATGTAGCACTTTTCATAAGGTTGCCCGTTCAACAATGCCTTTTGTATGTAGCCGTTTTCCGGCGAATTGTCATGAGCCTTTATTTTGAAAGATTTCCCTTTGAAATAGCGTGGATCCAGTGCAACCTCCACTTCGCTAAAAAGCGGACTGGTTATTTCGTAGCGCGTATTTCCGGGACACGACGGGTGTATTCCGGCCGCTGCCAGCACGTACCAGGCCGACATCTGCCCGACATCTTCGTTTCCTACGATCCCTTCCACCGAATTTTTATAGGCTTTTTCACAGATATGGCGCGTCCACTTTTGCGTCATCCAGGGCGCATCCAGGTGGTTAAAGAGAAACGGGACGAGGTGCACCGGTTCATTGGCATGGTTATAATAATCGTTCCACAGCATATGTTCAGGTGTTTTCTCAAAAAACTGGGTCAGGTCTTTCAGCACGGCATCGCGCCCGCCCATTAATTCAATCATGCCGGGAATATCGTGTGGAACAAACCAACCCTGTTGGTACGGATTGGACTCGATACTCCCGTACCATTCTTTCGTCCGGGCACTGTCTGGCCATTCTTCCCAGGAGCCATCGTCCATTCGCGGCCGGAACCATCCCTTTTCGGAGTCGAAAATATTTCGGTATGCCTGCCCCTTTTCGAGAAAAAGCTGTGCATCATCCTTTTTGCCCAATCCGTTGGCGAGTTGCGAAATACACCAATCCGTGTAGGCATATTCCAAGGTATTGGAAATGCTAAACGGGGGACCGGTATAGCCCAACCGATCATTGCCGAATAATTTTGACGTATTGAGCGCATATTGGTAGGCTTTTTCTACGTCATAATCCCGGATACCTTTTACATATGCGTCCGCCAGCACCGACAGCGCGGGGTTTCCGATCATACATCCGGAATAGGCATTCATCAGCTCCCAACGCTCGAAATATCCCCGCCCCGATTCATCGGCAAGTGAAATCAACGAATTCAGCTGATCGCTGACCAATCGCGGATTGATGAGGGTCTGTAACGGGAACTGGCTGCGGAATACATCCCATCCACTGAAAATGGTCCGCCGTGTATAGCTTCCACGTTCATGTATTTCTTTGTCTCCTCCGACGAAACGCCCGTCGACATCCGTATAGGTCCGTGGGTCGATCATCGTGTGGTAAAGCGCCGTATAGAATATCGTCTTCTGGTCATCCGTTCCGCCTTTCACGTCGATACTCGATAATGATTTGATCCATAGTTCCCTGGCTTCGGCGTGCACTTGGTCAAAATCCTTCCCTTCGAGTTCACTTTTAAAATTTTTGAACGCACCCTCCATATCGACAAACGAAATACCTACCTGCAGCGTAACCTCCTCATTTTCGTGTGTTTCGAAATCGGAAAAAAAGCCGAGGTGTTTTCCTTCCAATTCAGATTGTCCTTTGATAATTTCGGCTTCTTCCACGCGGCGGAGGTACCGTTCACTTACTACATCATCCCGCTTACGGGGCCATCCTTCCGGGATATCCGCACTCCAGAAACCGTAGTTATCCAACGGCTTGCTGAAACGTGCATAAAAATAGACCGTATAGTCCGCTTTTCCTTCTCCATCTCCCCATCCCCCGCCTTCCGGGGTGCATTTCATCCACCCTTGTATCGTATGGTCGTCCGCCTTACGGACATACTGCTGTATAGCTGTACCTCCCACGCGCCGGGCGAGATCGATCTGTATCCGGGATTGCTTATTCTCCGGAAACGTAAACCGGATCATCCCGCTGTGCGGAGCTGCGGTTGTTTCCACACGAATGCGATAATCCGTTAATTCTACGGCATAGTACCCCGGCTTGGCGATCTCTGAATCTTTATGATAAGATGAGCGGTATCCCTGGATACTTCCATCTTCCTTTCCGGCAATCGTCTTCAGCTTACCCGTTGTCGGCATCACCAGAAAATTACCCAGATCGCCAAACCAGCCGACTCCACTCATTTGCGTAAACGCGAATCCCTCGATGGTTTTATGCTCCTAACTGTATCCAGGGCTGTTATCTCCCCCCGTTATCGTGTTGGGACTGACCTGTACCATGCCGTAGGGGGTCGTCGCCCCCGGAAAAGTCTTTCCTAATCCGTGGTATACACCGGCCGCTCCCGTACTGGTGCTGGCACCGATAAACGGATTCACATAATCCAATACCGAAACATGTTCCACCTGCTTATTTTCCGTACAAGCACCCAATAAAAAAAACACGATCCCTAGGCAATAGCCTACTTTCTTACCTACCATGAATTGATTTAACTTTTCTTACTCTATTATTGAACGGCTACAAGCGTGATTTTTCTCGTCTTAGGCGTACCGGCCTCCCGAATGGCCGTTACCAATTGATCCATTTGATCCTGCCAAGCCTGCCGGACTTCGGACAACATGGCCTTTGCGTACAGATCTCGCTTTGCTCTCAACCAGCCGTCGGTTGGTACGTGCTCATCCATAACACGGATAGCTTGCCGATTATTGGCATTCAGCAATCCCCTGGGCTGGAAAAAGTTGTATTGTACCCAGGCGTAATCCCTGAATCTACGTTCGATCTCCCATCGCTCTTCGTTTAAATACATGACGCCCAGTGCTTGCTGGTATTGCGGTGTATGCGTCAATGCCGCCAGGTTTATGCCCTGGGCGAAATCTTCCGCAGACCATACACCGATTTCCTCTTCATCGATAAGCAGCTTATGGTGCCCTTTCAATCCTTTCACGACCAAGCGCTCCTGATTCATTTCCTCCATGAAGGGAATGGCCCGCAGTGCGTCGTATTGACTTTTTTTACTGCCCCACCCCCTGGGAACGGTATCCAATGGGTAAGGCAATGAATTTGCCTTGTAGGCAAAGGAAATACCCTTTTCCGTTTTTTTGACGTCCGACAAACGGCAGTTAACTGCCGAGACCACCTTCCGGTTGGCGGCATCAATGGACATTTCAGCAACCTTGTTTCCCGCAAACCCCTGTGCTTTCAGAAACAGGTAAGCCATCACCATATGTCCGTCATTGTCGGGATGGATACGGTCGTTGCCGCAGAGGGTAAACGTCGAATCCTCCTGTTGAATCTGTTCGTTGATGCGTGTCATCGGCTGATTCAGGTCAAAAAATTCCCACTGGTTCGATTGGGCCGATGCCCTCTGGAAATCCACGATGCGGAGCATTGCGGCGTTTTTTCCCCTAAAGGGTGTATTGCCTTCAATCACAGCCGCTTCGTCATAAGGCGAACTCCCCATCAACACGATCCGCGTACCGGCAAGTTGCTTGTACCGTTTTTCCATTTCCTGGTATGCGTCGTAGGACTCCTTCACCTTTTCGTCTGCAAACTTATCGGGCTCGGTACCGTTGTACTCAAAATAACCGGAGTCATTCATGCCGAATGTGGTGATAAGCACTGTCGGGTGTTTACTGAAAACATCCCCGTCCAGGCGTTTGACCATTTCCACGACCCGATCCCCACCGATACCGGCATTTAATACCGACAGATTCATTTCCGGGAACCGCGTCATGTAATAGAGCCATATAAACGAATGGTAATGCCCGCCGTCTGTGATGCTGTTTCCTAAAAACACAACCCGGTCATTATTTTTGAATGGAGTGATTTCCTGGGCGCGGACCGTCCTTCCGTGCAAGCACAAAAGTGGTACAAGCAAATACAGCCAAGCGATTAGGAAAAAGCGATTGTTCATAGCGAAGCCTATCGTTTTAAAGTTTATAATCTAACAAGGTTAAGCGTTAGCGAGAATCCAGTTTTACCTGTTTTCTTATTGCTGGCAAATTTATATACCGGGATGCCCTCTTGAATCGACAAGTAGGTGTCTTGGTAACTGATTTTTATTTTAAAAATTCATAAAAACTTTCAAATGAATCAGTTATAAATCATGAATAGGCAGCAATTGGTAAATGCACGAGAAGTTATCGGACCGGGAATATGCCGATTTTTTTCACTTTTTCTTCAAAGTGGTCGATGTCGACGGCTGCTTTTCCTTTCACTTTGCTCTTGTAGTTATAGATGGTCTGTATGGAATACCTCAGAAACGTGGCGATTTGATTGACATCTGTTATACCCAATCGGATCAATGCAAATATGCGAAGTTCCGTATTCAGGTGATCCTTCTTAAGCACATACCGCTCGTCCTCCCTGAGTAATGCATTAAATTCTTCCACGAAGTTCGGGTATACTTCCAGAAAGGTGCTGTCGAAGTCCGTATACAATTCCTGTGCATCCTTTTCGAGCGTTGCGGTCGACACACTCAGCTTCTGTAATTCGTCCAGTTGTCCGGCTTTAATTTTCCGGTTTACGGTTTTCCGGAACTCGTCCAGCTTATCGAGGTATACCGCACATTGGTTGATGTAATAGCCGATATATCGTTCGCGTATCAGGTTAGCCTCATCCAGCCGCTGGTTAGCGGATATCAATTGCCCATTCATTGTATTCAAATTCCGCCTTGCTCTCGATACGGACTTTATCTGTTTGTAAAGGAAGTATAGCGTAATGACTAAGACCACCAGAAAAACACTGATTGCCAGCGCATATGACCTCAGGTTTCGTCGTTGCTGTTCGATCTTGGTGAGGTACAAGGCTTCAATTTTAGGCTGTGTGCGTGCAATTACCGCATTCCTGAAACGCGAGTTATAAAAATTTGCGTCATCAAGGGCTGCCTGGATATAGTTGTAGGCCCGATTTACGTCTCCCTGCTCATATAAATAGATCGCCAAGGTCAATAAGGATTCGTTTTCCTTCACTGCAAGCCTCACATCCGTCAGGGCTGCCAGCAGCAGATATTTTTCCTGCAATGATTGATTTCCGAGTTCTTTGTGAATCATCGACAGCCCCATCGCAGCCATCGCATAGCCGTGGGAATCCACCTGCTCTTTCTTGAATAATTCCGTCTGGATTTCGGCTGAGGCTTCGAAGGCTCCTTCTGCCTTCAACTTGAACGACTTTTCCTTCAGGTATGTATCCGTGCCCTCGCCAAGGAGACGCATTAACGTATCCCTGCACCGCGCAATTTCCTGTATGTGCACCGTTTCGTACTTCGGATGATCGGTATATTTTATCAGGTTTTCATTGTATCGGATGTAACCCCAGCAGTAAAACACCTTCAGATGATGGGGCAACGACCCGTATTCAATGGAATCGAATACTTCGGACGCCTGGGTAAACAGGCCCGATATCGATAAGACGAACGCCAACCTTAGTTTGCTCTCATCCATCAATTCCCGGTTGTTCAGGCTATTTGCCAACTGGATATTCCGGTCGATGTAACCCAATGCGGAATCGCATATGAACGACTGATATTCGGCTATCAGCGTATTATTCAACTGAAAGCGCTTTTCCGGAGAATGTTCACGCTTCAGCAAGCGCTTGATTCCTTCAATTTTTTGTTCCTTTTCCGAGGTATAAATCGCGCGTTTTTCAATGGTTTTATCCAACATCCGGAGTAACGAATCTATTTCGGTTCCCCGGCTACCTGAAAAGGAAAATGTGCAGGACCCCAATATGGAAAGTATGATGAATAAAAGTCTCTTCATTTTCTATAGCAATTGGCTGGCAAGTTGTCGTGACGTGCAAAGCTAAAGAAATATACGTAAAAAAAAGACCGTGGACGGATTGGAAGGGATACGTGTGGATCACGTTGGATAGGCATCGCAGCTGCAACGCTCCGCGCCGCTAGGCTGCTTATGCATATCCAACGTTAGACGGGGCACTAACCGCTGCTAGTGTTTTGGTCTGCTGCTCGCAAGCTGGGATCCGCTGCGCTTTGCTTGCGTCTCCAAGGCTTGCTCTGCGGCAGACCAAACACCTACGGAGCATAAGCCCCAGCCCTATAGCATCATTGCCTTAAAAATGGGATGCGCATATTCACCCCAATTTTTCAGGCTGGCCTCCAGTTCAGCGCGCAGTTCGCGGTAGTTGACTGCCTTTCCTTTTTTGGGTGCTTCCAGCTCTTTGGCCGACACGGGGCGGTCGTCCACCGCCGTAGCAAAATAGGTCGTATTCTCATACGGAAGCGCGACACCGAGGATCATACCCGGCAATCCCGTGAAGGATTCCGGCCCTCCGGTTACGGGAATCCGGTCGGTATAAAACGCCACCACGTAAATGGAGTCGAGTACCAAGGCATTCGCTCTACGGCATTCAAAACCGGCTATTTCACGCGTTTCGTTGGTGATGCGCCACTGGATGCGGCGGATACTGTCCGTTATCAGATAGGTCTGCTCATAAATGCTTTTCTGACCGATACTTTGCCCCGCGAGCAAATCGGTAACGATGGTATTTCCCATGTCTATGGAAGGATCGTCACCAAAAAAACCACCGGATGGGGCTGTCTGGTCATCTAACGGCCAAAAGCGGGTTCGGCTGCCATCAAAAGCCAGGTTATATTTGAACGTCTTAAACTGGGGTTGTGTCCGCTTATATTGTTCAAACGCCTGTTCCATAAAGGAACTCCTATTCTTACCAAACCGGCTTTGGATTTTGGCATACATATTTACCCGTTTCTCAAACGTTACCACACCACTCTCTACAAAACGCGCATATTGTGCCTGCAGCGATTGGGTAACCAGCATGATGCCTAACAAGCACGCTAACGGAAGGAAAATCTTTATTTTCATGAGTGCTAATTTTGTACGGATACGCCGCCCATCTTGCTGAAATCCCACGTCAGCGAGAACATCAAATAGCGGGTAATCGTGGTGTAACTATTTTGTGTAAACATATTGTTATTGGCATACCGGCTGAAACCCCTGTTCTGATTAAAAAGGTCGTTCACGCCGACGGAAAAACGGAGTGTTTCATCTTTCAGGAATTTCTTGCTGACAGATGCATCTACAATAAATTGCTCAAAAACGTAATCAAATGATTCTGTGGGAGCGGTGTATGTATACCTACCTTGCGACGTGATTTCGAATTTCAAAGGCAGGTAAATGTTAAAGGAATAATGACCGTTCAACCCCCACCCGCTGTTGTCGCCCCGTTGTTGCAGCGATGCCTTACTGTACGTATAAGTAGGACCGAAATTGAGATAGAAATTATACTTTTTCTGGACATACTGCCGGATGTTGGCATCAACCGAATACGTTGAATTCTGCGTCCGGTTCAATTCGCTGTTCGTTAGGTTGTAATAGGTATTGCCGTTTGCATTCAATCCGCCGCCGACATCGAGATTCAATTTTTTGATCTTTTTACTGAAGCCTGAATAAAAATAATAGTTTACGGGTGATTTGTCGCTCAAGTTGGCGTATTGGAACGTGCTCCTCCCGACAGAGTCAGTCGTCACGTTACTGACAATGGGATTGTTGGTGTTGGAGAGACTACCGGAGAAATAAAGATATTGATTACCAATCACCTTAAACGAATTGTAACTCAGGTTAATCCGATTGGTAAACGAAGGTTTCAGGTCCGGGTTACCCAAAACGATATTCAGGGGGTCGTCGTTTACCCGCACCGGTTGTATCTGGTTGATTGTGGGCTGGGTATTGTTTCCGTTGTAGGAGAAACGAAACGATTTCTGCTGCGAAAACCGGTATTGATAGGTCAACTGCGGGTTGTGATTAGTGAAATTCCGCTCAAATCGGTTGTCCGAATACCGGTCGATCTGATCGAACTGTACACGGCTCACCCGTGTGCCTACGTTGAGTGTGGACTTCCCCTTCGTGAAATTCAAGATTGCACCCAATTGATTGGAGAGCTGATTTAACTTAAAATCGTTACTGTATACAGAATCCAAATCTGTATAATTCCCTTCACCGGCCTGATTGAACGACTGCCTCAACGACGTTCCGTTATTTGCCGAAAGCCGATAATTCACGACCATCGAAAGTGTTTTGGTAAACGGCTCTGAATAGGTTATGTTTGAATTGAACACAGAGCTTTTGCTATCGTTCACTTTCATCTGGTCCACCAACGAGGTGCTGTCAACTACGCCGCCTGCATAAAACGAGTTTTCCGCATAGAGAAATCCATCGGCGCGGCTCTGATTGATGGTCTCATTGACCTCCCACGACAACGTCCGGCCTTGTTTGCGCAACTTCTTGGTCCAAAGCGCCGTCAGGTACGCATCTTGCCCTTTGGTATCGTTGGTCGTACGGCGCGCCGACTCATTAAGCATTCCGCCATCGCCATCCGTACCCGTCGACCGGTTAAATTCTGCCGTTTCTCCGTTCTTTAAGGTACCACTTACGGTCACTTTCAACGTCGACGTTGTGTCAAACTGGGTTTCAAAGATCGCCCCGCCCCGCTGCCGGAATATCCGCCTATCAAAAGTCTGGTCGGACACGGTATTGATACGCCCATTGGGTAGGTTATTTTCATTGATGGTGTTGCTGGAACCCTTTACGCTGAGCTCGCCGATTTTATAGTTACCGTTTATAGACTGCTTGCCTTCGTTCCATTTATTGCTATAGTAGGCGCCGCCATTAAGTGCCGACGGAATACCCCGCCCATCGTAGCGACCGCCCCACGATTCAATATCATCCTGACCTCCGGTTGACGAGATCATAATGCCCCCACCGTCCATCATCGTCACTGAGCCGGAAGGCGAATAGCGGTCTGCATCCTGCCAGCTTAATCCGGTGCGGCCCGTATTACCGACGGTGCCAAAGACCGAAAACCGCTGTTTGTTATTGAATCGGTTGTACATGGCTTGTCCCTGATACATGTCATTCGTGCCTGCACCGGCATCCACCTTACCGAAATATCCTTTTTTCTGGTCTTCTTTCAGCTTGAGATTGATCGTTTTTGAGCGCTCGCCATCGTCTACGCCCGTAAATTCGGCCTGATCGCTGCGTTTGTCATACAGCTGTACCTTATCGATCATATCACCCCGAAGATTACGCGTGACCAACGTGGGATCGTCTCCGAAAAACTCCTCTCCGTCCACAAGCACCTTATTTACCGTTTGTCCCTGAGCGGTGATTTTTCCGTCCTGATCCACCTGAATGCCCGGCAGCTGCTTAAGCAGGTCTTCGACTTTCGAGTTGGGCTCGATGTTGAAACTCGCTGCATCGTATTCCGTCGTATCGCCCCGGATGGTAATGGCCTGTCGCCGGTTTACCAGCACTTCTTCTAATAATTTCGATCGCAGTACCAGCCCCAGGTTACCGAAATCCAGCACGGTAGATGAACTATCTAAGGTAAAACGCTGCACGTAATCGGCGTATTCGGGAAAGGTGGCAAACAAGGTATACTCCCCTGTATCCAACCCAGCCATAAGAAAATTACCAGACTCGTCGGTCCGCGTAAACCGGTATAACATGGAGTCTTTCGCATGCACCAGGACCACCGAAGCCTTGGCGAGCTTAATACTGGAGGCGGTATCGATTACCGAGCCTTTAACCGTATACCCCTTTTCCTGGGCCAGAGCGGAAAGCCAGCATGGAAAAACCAGCGCCAGCGCAACGAGCATTTTTTTCATTATCGAGTTTTAAGCTATAATTATTATGGGTAACGCTCCGGCTCCTCTCTTCTGCCAACGCCATGCCATTGCCCGCAACATAACCAATTGCAAATATAAAACTAACTATTTAGTTTAAAAATAATATATTGATACTTAACAATTTTTAACATTTATTTCACATGTATTTAACCAAACTATGAATAGTTCGTAAAATTACGACATCTACGTAAAAAAGCAAATCGCATACGGATTTTTCAAAAACCAACGCTATGACGCAAATATGTGCTCTTTGTTGCAAGGCTTATGAAACTTGGCCTGGCTCGTGGGTTCGCACCGTATTTTCAAAGGCAGGCGAGAGATCGCTGATTTGCCTTTCTTTGGCAAATTAGCTAAGTTTGCGGCAAAGACCTTAGCAAATGAAGACAATCAAAGCATATGTAGAAGCAAACCAACAACGTTTTTTGGACGAGTTATTTGAATTGCTTCGTTTTCCCTCGGTAAGTGCCGATCCTGCCTACAGTGACGATGTACGCCGTACCGCAGCATACGTGGCGCAGAAACTAAGAGATGCCGGTGCAGAAAATGTAGAAATTTGTGCGACTGCCGGACATCCCATCGTGTACGGGGAAAAAATCATTGCCCCGGACAAGCCAACCGTATTGGTATATGGACATTATGACGTGCAACCCCCGGATCCGCTGGACCTATGGGAAACCCCGCCTTTCGAGCCGACTGTGCGCGACGGTAAAATATTTGCCCGTGGCGCATGCGACGACAAGGGACAATTTTACATGCACGTCAAGGCGTTCGAATTAATGCAGGCCACCGATACGCTGGCCTGCAACGTTAAATTCATGATCGAAGGCGAGGAAGAAGTAGGTTCCGACAATCTGGGCATATTCGTGAAAGCCAACAAAGAACGACTGGCTGCCGATGTCGTTCTGATCTCCGACACGGCCATGATCAGCTTGGACACCCCCTCGCTGGAGACGGGTCTGCGGGGGTTATCGTATGTGGAAGTAGAAGTCATAGGCCCCAATCGCGACCTGCACTCGGGCGTATACGGAGGGGCCGTAGCCAATCCGGTCACCGTCCTGGCTCAACTCATCGCCTCGTTGCATGACCAAAATAACCGCATAACGATTCCGGGCTTTTACGACGATGTGGTCGAACTCAGTGAACAGGAACGCGAATCATTGAATGCTGCGCCCTTCAATGAAGCTGAATACAAAGCCGACCTGGGGATCAAAGCTCTCTGGGGCGAAAGCGGCTATACCACGATCGAGCGGACAGGCATCCGCCCTACCCTGGAATTAAATGGCATCTGGGGCGGATACACCGGCAAAGGTGCCAAAACCGTATTGCCCTCTAAAGCGAATGCCAAGATTTCCATGCGTCTGGTACCGAATCAGGATCCGGACAAAATTACGGCGCTTTTCACGAAACACTTCGAAAGCCTGGCACCCGAGTACGTTACGGTAAAAGTTACGCCTCATCACGGCGGTCAGCCCGCGGTTACCCCGACTGACAGCGTGGCTTACCGGGCAGCCGAAAAAGCCATTGAAGAAGCGTTCGGCAAAAAGCCGATTCCAACCCGAGGTGGCGGAAGCATTCCCATCGTTTCGCTTTTTGAAAACGAACTGGGACTAAAAACCGTCCTTATGGGGTTTGGCCTGGACAGCGACAATCTCCATTCGCCCAACGAAAAGTACGACATCGCCAATTACTTGAAAGGAATTGAAACCATCCCGCTGTTCCACAAATATTTTGCGGAGCTGAGCTAGCAAACGGATTGAAACGATGACCCGATTAGTAAGAAAAACACACAGATGCCTGTATTTGGCATCTGTTTTATTTTTCTTTATACTTTTTTATCCGCTCCTGGCCTTTTTTGCGAAAGACCCTGAACGGAACTTCCACCGGATTGCACGATGCCGGCGGGTCATCGGGTTTCTGAGTTCAACACTTGTTGGCGTCTTTTACCGATTCAGGTATGAAACACCCATTGATTGGTCAAAACCCTATGTCATCTGTGCCAATCATACGTCGAACCTGGATATTACCGCCATGGTCCTGTTGTGCCCTTCCGATTTCTCATTCATGGGAAAAATCGAACTGCTCAATAACCCCGTCACGGGAATGTTTTTTAAAACCATTGACATACCCCTGAACCGGCAGAGCCGGATTTCCGCCTTCAAAGCCTTTAAATGTGCGGATGATAACCTCCGAGCGGGCCGTAGTATGGTCATCTTTCCGGAAGGACATATCGGAGAGGAATTTCCCCCCCGTTTATATGACTTCAAAAACGGGCCGTTTAAACTCGCTATCGAAACCCAGGTATCCATTATACCCGTCGTCATACACAATGCCTGGAAAATTTTCTGGGATGATGCCAAAACGCTGGGCAGCAGGCCTGGAATCCTCGAAGTAGAAGTGCTAACGCCGATTGTTACCACCGGTCTACAATTGGAACAAGCCGATCAGCTACGCGATGACGTGCATCGTCTGATAAAAAAACATTGGAACAAGACCGGTGGTTTGTAACTTTACCCACTTTGGTACGTCTTACACAAAAAAAGTGCTATGTCGCAACCCCTGATTCAAATTACGGATATTGGACGAAAATATGTGATCGGTGCCGAAACCATTCATGCTTTGAAATCAGTGAGCCTTGAAATCAACAAGGGTGAATTTGTTGCCCTGATGGGGCCATCGGGCTCGGGAAAGTCCACATTGATGAACATACTCGGTTGCTTGGACACGCCCACACGGGGTGATTACATTTTAAATGGCATCAACGTAAGCGACATGAGCGACGACGAACTTGCCGAAGTGCGCAACAAAGAGATCGGCTTTGTGTTCCAAACCTTTAACCTGTTGCCTCGGTCGACTTCGCTGGACAATGTAGCTTTGCCACTGATTTACGCGGGGTATAGCAAAAAAAGCCGCGAGGAAATGGCACAAAAGGCACTTGAAAGCGTTGGACTGGGAAATCGTATTGACCACAAGCCGAATGAACTTTCGGGGGGACAACGCCAACGTGTTGCGGTAGCTCGCGCGCTTATCAATAATCCCTCGATCATTTTGGCCGACGAGCCTACCGGCAACCTGGACACCAAAACTTCCATCGAAATTATGGGTTTGCTGGAGGAAATACATTCCCGCGGCAATACCATTATCTTGGTCACGCACGAAGAAGATATCGCCCAACATGCCCACCGGATCGTACGTATGCGGGACGGTCTCATTGAAGATGACTACCCCAATAAGGACGTGAAAAGCGTGTCCCCCCGATTGGCCGCACTCCGCGAAAAAGGCACGGACTTTGAAAATATCTGACAAAATCCAAGCGTAAAAACGATGCGTCAAACAGGCTTTATTAGGCGGTTCCGGAATCGCAAAAAAGCCATTTTTTTGTAAAAAATACGACCACCATCAAGCATAAAAACCTATAATCCAGCCCCTTAAACCCTGTATAAAAAATATTGACAAAAAATTTAAAAATCATAATAGAAATATTATATTTTTGCGCAAAATTGAACTTAAATTGATAGGTTATGTATTGGACATTAGAGTTAGCCTCACATTTGGAAGATGC
>Ga0164243_10010793_pt1 | contig 13088 bp, 12 predicted proteins | sample OricompcompostOP_FD_108781 | JGI IMG/M metagenome (GOLD analysis project Ga0164243, IMG submission 108781) | Organic Plus compost microbial communities from Emeryville, California, USA - Original compost - Organic plus compost (OP) | ecosystem: Engineered > Solid waste > Mixed feedstock >... | reverse complement strand
GAGGCCGATCCGGCCGGATGCGAGTTCTGCTCTGATGTCGCGATCGCTGAGAAGCACGGCACCAGCCTAGTGCGGGCGCGGCGGCGAGCATTTGTTATGCTGGCCAGGCACCACCACGGGGCTGTAGTTCAATGGCAGAACTTCTGCTTCCCAAGCAGACAGCGCGGGTTCGATTCCCGTCAGCCCCTCCACGAAGGCCGGCGAGCCTCAACCGCTTCGACCCGGATGCTCGAGCGGCCATGTCTGTTCGTATGCGATGCCGCCGACCCGCGCGAACGCCTTCACCGTCGCCGTGCCGGCCGTGAGCTCGGCGCTCGTGGCCGTGAAGGTGATCGTTCGCGACACATGGGAGGCGACGCCGGTGAGCTTGCGCTCTCCGATGGCGGTGGTGATGCGGATGTCGTTCGGTGCGGTCGAATCGTTCGTCACCGTCACCGTCACCGCGAGCGTGGCGAGCCCGTCCGCACTGCACCCGACGACCGCGGAGCGGGTGACGGCGAGCGCGAAAGGCGCCGTGGAGACGTCGGCGGTCGCATACGCGATCGTCGCGTCGAGACGGGCGCCCTGCTCGTAGAACAGGTACACCGTGTCGCCGTCGGCGACGATCTCCGGCGAGGCGACCCGGCCCACGTCCGGCGCGAATCCGCTCGACTGATGCAGCAGCACCGGCGCCCCCACGGTGGTCAGGGTCTGATCGATCGGCCGGGCGAACGACTTCCCGCTCGACGCGTGGTAGATCACGTAGAGCTGACCGTCCCACTCCCAGAGGTTGCCGGCTGAGACGTTGCCGGCGTCAAGGGACCCCGGGGTCACGACGGGGGTGGGTCGCACGGTCCAGGTGCGACCGTCGACCGACTCGGCGAGACGGATCGTCGCGAGTTGGCCGTGGTGTTCTCCATGTAGAACATGCCGTACTCGAAGGACGACGCCGGATCGGGTGCGGGAAGACCCGCGCATACGACGTCTCCGTCGTCGTGCTTCCGCCCATCGCGTTGTTGACCGCGACACCACCGTAGGTGAAGGTGACGCCGTCGGCGGACGTCGCGAAGCGCGTCGCATCGTTTCCGCCGTGGAAGTACAGGAACAGAGAGTCCTCCGCGGTGTTCCAGATCGCGTCGGGGCTCGAGACGTGATTGACCGAGAAGTGCGGCGACCACACGTTCGCGATGACGGGGTTCGCGGCGTACTCGGTCCACGGACCGTCCAGCGAGTCGGCGTACATGAGCGAGATGCCGCCGGGGTTCTCGTGGGGAGCGTAGTACAGTTACCACTCGCCGAGCGGGTCGGCGAGATGCTCCCCGGCGTGGAACACAGACGGAAAGATGAACTCTCCGGTGGGGTTGTAGTCGAGGTTCTCGGCAACGGTGACCTCACCGGCATAGGTGAAGTCGGGCAGCGCACCGTCGGCGATCGCCGGGGCGGGCGCCGTCGCACCGACGGCCAGCAGGGCGATCGCCGCAACGACGGCAGCACGCAGCCGCCGATGTCCCGATCGTGTGCGGTGGAGAGAGGGGATGATCACGTCGCCGTGCCCTTCTGTCATGGTGATGTGCTGTCAGGGATGGAGCCAGCGCGCAAGCCGCTGGATGAGACGCCGTGCGCTCTGACTGCGGTAGGCGTCGACGTCGTGACCCAGCGCGTCGTACGCCGTGCGACGACCGTCACGCTCGAGAAGCCAGCACACGGGGTGCGCGCGGCCGTCGTGTTCGTGCTCGAGAAGCACGCGCGCGTCGTCGTCGACGCGAAGGAAGGCGTAGCCCTCATCGACCGTGTGGAACGGCGCGAGGTCGTCGACGACCTCGTGCGGCGTCGCCGCGCGCAGCGACAGATCACCGCGCGGAGGATGCATCGACACCCCGCGCACCCAGCGTCCGCCGAGCGTGCGCTCCCAGAGATCGTGCCCCGGCAGGAGGGTCGCCGCGACGTGGAGCGCGAGCAGCGGGCCGGAATAGCCCTCCAGGATTCCGTTCAACCGCTCGTCGAGGGGGTGGGGCTCAGGGCCACCCCCGGCGTTGACCACGAGCAGTTCCGCGGCCGCGAGCGTCCCGTCCAGACCATCGAGGGTGTCGACGATCTCGACCTCGTGATCGTCGTGACGAAGCACGTCGGCGACGATCGCGGTCGTCGACGCGAACGGATGCCAAGGATCGGCGTAGTCCCCTCCGCCGGAGAAGAGGAGTACGCGGCTCATACCGGCGCCGTCGACGCGCGCAGCACCAGACGCGGCTCCACCTGGATCTGGATCGGCGGCTCGGCACTGGGCTCGTGGATGAGGTCGAGAAGCAGACGCGTGGCGAGCGTTCCCACGCGCCGGCGATCGGGGGAGACCGCCGAGATCGGCGGATCGGCATGTGCGGACACGTCATCGTCGTAGGCCACGATCGACAGCTGCTCGGGCACGGACAGCCCGCGCGCCCTGGCGTTCTGAAGGAGGCCGAACAGCGAGTTCTCATCGCCGTGGCAGAAGAGACCCGTCGCCTGGATGCGCTGGATGGCGTCGAGCACCACGTCTGCACTGCCGCGTTCCCAGGTCGGGCCGGCGCCCAGCTCCTCCGGGCCGAGCACGACGGACTCTGCGTCGAAGCCCAGACGTTCCACCGCGTCGCGCCAGCCGCGGCGAACGAACTCGGCACTCTGTGAGCGCCCTCGGCTGACCATGACCAGGCGCCGATGGCCGAGTTCTCGCAGGTGCATGAGGGCACCGAAGGTGCCCCGCTCGTGCGCCGACCGCACGGAGGAGACGGTGCCGAGGCCTCCACCGGGCATCTCGCGCTCCACGAAGACGACGGGGATGGTGAGTCGGTCGACGACGGCGCGGAACTCGGGAGCGTCGTCGTGCTCCGAGATCGAGGGCACCCAGAGAAGACCGTCGACCTCGCCGGCGAGCTCGTCGACCAGTCGGTACTCCTGCGCGAGGTCGTACTCGGAGATGACGAGCTTCATGGCGCCGCCATCGTGGTTGAGGACGTCGTCGACCCCTTCCAGCACATAGCGGTAGTAGTAGGACGTCGGCATGATCACGCCGACCGTGCCGGTGAAGCGCTCACGCGAGGCCGAGCCGGCGTGATCCTCCCTGAGCACGGCACCGCCGCGCACCTTGTCGAGAGCCCTTTCGGCCACGAGCGCGTCGAGGTCGCGCCGGATCGTCACGTGCGAGACCCCGAGATCCCCGACCAGGGAGGCGACCTGGACGGCACCGTCCTGTCGCGCGCGTTCGAGGATTCGAGCACGGCGTTCAGCAGCGAGCATGCGTGACCTCTCTCCGGAACAAGCGTGAACCCCACTCTAGCCGATGAAACGAATTGGAAAGTTGCTTTGGTGCTGAAGTTGCCGTTTCGATCAATTGCGAACTTTCTCTTTCTTCCTGTGTCAAGACTGAGTTCGCCGCTCCGACACCGGCGTCGGCGGCAGAAGGAGGAGGCATGTCTCGACGGCGTGGAAAGCCCGCACTGGCCGCCGCCCTGATCACCGCGCTGGCCGTGTGCGGGATCGCAACCGGCGCGAACCCCGCATCCGCGGCGACGATCCAGACCGTCGCCGTGAGCCAAGCCGGATACAGCGCCGGCGGGTACAAGGTCGCGTCCGTCGTCGCCGACGGGCCGCTGCCCGCTGGCACCGACTGCCGCATCCTGCAGGGCGAGACGTCCGTCACGTCCTGCGCGCTCGGCGACCGCGGCGAGACCTGGGGCTCCCGGGTCTACGAGGTCGACTTCAGCACGCTCACCGCCGTCGGCGACGACTACGCGATCGAGGTCGGCGGCGTGCGTTCGCCGCGCTTCTCCGTGTAGACGAACGCGTGGTCGGGATACCTCGACGAGATGACGGCGTTCTACCGCCTGCAACGCTCCGGGGTCGCCACGGCCGATGCCTATCCGACGGGATACAGCAGCATCGCACCGTCCGCGAAGATCTTCCACGGCGCCGGACACCTCGACGACGCCGCCTCCGAGGACGGAAGCGTGCACTACGACCTCACCGGCGGTTGGTACGACGCGGGCGACTACGGCATCTACGGCGGAAACCAATGGGTCGGTGGGAACATCGCCATCACCTATCTCCGCTACGGCGACACGACCGCGGCCGCCTTCGACAACGACGCCAACGGCGTCCCCGATCTCATCGACGAGGCGAGGTTCGGCAGTGAGTACCTCCTGCGGATGCTCGATGCCTTCGGCGGTGCGTTCTGGGATGTGAAGGGCAGCGGCGGGTTCCAGCATCCCGACAAGCACACCGACAACGTCATCGGGACCGCGGACGATCGCCGCATCTCCGGATACGGAGTCGGCGGATCGGCCAAGGCCGCCGAGACCCTCGCTGCGACGGCCAGGGCGATCGAGGCGGCCGTCGCGAACGGCCACATCCCCGCGGCGCAGCTCACCGAGTGGGAGGCGTTCGCCGCGGATGCCGAGGCCGCAGCGGTCGCGTTCTACCAGTACGCCGACTCCCACCGGAGTGATCCGCTCGGGGGATACTCGACGACGCGCGGAGGCATCGCCAACTCGCTGCTCTTCGCCGACGTGCAGCTCTACCTGCTCACGGCCCAGGAGCCCTACCGCGCCTCGGCGGAGGCCACCATCGCCCAGACGCCGTTCACGATCCTCTCGAACACGAACTACTGGGATCTCGCACCTCTGTCGATGGCCGAGCTGTACCCGGCGGCGACGGCATCGACCAAGACCGTCATCGAGGACTACCTGAACGCGCAGCTCGAGTACATCCTGTCGAGCACCGACGACACCCCCTACGGCGTCGTCAACCAGTTCAAGAACTTCGGCGTCAACGAACCCCATATCTCCTACATCGCCGATGCGCTGCGCACCTGGGAACTGTTCGGCGACGAGCGAGCGCTCAAGGCCGTGCAGAAGGGCCTCTACTGGGTCTTCGGCAACAACCCCTGGGGCACGAGCTGGGTCTCCGGCGTCGGAGAGAACCACGTGCGCTATCTCCACACGCGACTGGATGAGGAGGCGAAGTCGCAGACCAACGAGGGGGTGGTGCTTCCCGGCGCCCTCGTCTCCGGCCCGAACGCGAAGGATCCGCTCGACCCGGAGAGCGCGAGCCCCTGGTACCTCGACCGCCCCCTCTGGCAGGACGACGGACAGCAGTGGCGCTACAACGAGTACAGCGTGAGCATCCAGTCCGGGCTCTTCTCGGTGCTCTTCGGCCTCGCCGCGGCGGGCGACGCGTCATGGTCCGGCGGCGGAGCGCACCCCTCGCTCTCGATCGTCTCGCCGGTGATCGGCCAGCAGGTCACCGATCAGGTGACGGTGTTCGCACAGGGCGACGCCTCGCTCCTGCAGCACGCGATCGGTCCGGACTGGACTCCGCTCACGACCGCAGGAGGACGTGCGACCGGCACCGTCGACGTCAGCGGCCTCGCCCCGTACACGAACGCGCGCATCGACGTGCGCGGGACGGATGCCGCCGGCTCCCACGCCTACGGCTCCACCCACTACACCGTCGCTCCCCCGCTGCCGAGCCCCGACTCACCGCTGCTGTACGACGGCTTCGGCCGCGACGGCCTGTTCGGAATGCAGGGGTACACCTGGGTGAACTGGTGGAACAATCACGCCGGGGTGGGCAGCGTGACCAACACGACCGTGGACGGACGCACCGCCGGCCGCTTCTTCCAGAACCCTGCCACCTCGGCATCGCAGGCGAAGTTCCAGCCATGGCACCACGCCTTCGACGCCACGGGGTACCGATACCTGTCGGTGATGATGCGGTCGCCGTCGCCCAACCTGCGGATGAGCATCGTCGTGTTCGATTCGGACACGCGGGTACGGGTCACCGGTTCGACGCCGATCCCCGTGTCGAACGCGTGGACGACCTATCGATTCGACCTGGCGCACCCTGGACTGGATCTGTCGTCCGCCAAGTTCGAGCTCTGGCTGCAGCAGACGGCCGACACCGACGGAGAGCTCTTCATCGACGAGATGAGCTTCACCAATGAAGCGACCGGCACCCCGCCGGTCCTCACCGCGGTGACGCACACGAGCGGACCGCTCACGACCGATGCTCCGGTGAGCGTCTCGGTCCAGTACTCCGACGTGGACGGCACGGCGCCGTATGCGGTGGAGCTCGTGATGGACGGCGTCATCCACCGGATGCATCCAGCGGACCCGTCTGACACGGACGTCACCGACGGCGCCGTGTACACGGTCGACGTGACGCTCGTGGCCGGAACGCACAGCTACTTCGTGCGGACCACGGACACCACCTCCGGTGTGGTGCGCACCCCGACGGTGACCGGGGTGAGCGTGCACTGAGGTCTGCCGACGGCGGGGCCCGGTCACCGACGTGACTGGCCCCGCCGTCACGCGCTGATGCCGAGCGTCGCCGCGTCGACGACGTGGACGGGCCTGCGCCCCGCGACGAGATGAGCGAGATCGTCGAGCGCCGAGTCGGCGAGGCGGTGGGTCTCCGGGTGCATCGCCCCGGCGATGTGAGGGGTCAGCACGATGCCGGGCACGTCGAACAACGGCGAGTCCCGCGGGAGGGGTTCCGGATCCGTCACGTCGAGGACGGCCCTGAGCGACCCAGTGCGGCATCGCGCGGCGAGCGCGTCGGCGTCGATGAGCGATCCGCGCGCGGTGTTGATGACGACCGCGTTCTCGGGCAGGAGGCCGATCCGACGGGCATCGAGCAGATGGTGGGTCTCCGGGAGCTCGGGAGCGTGGACGGTGACGATATCGCTGACGGCGAGCAGGTCGTCGAGCGCGGTCAAGCGCGCGCCGACGGCGAGCGCCTCCTTCGCGTCGACGTGCGGGTCGGCGACGAGAACCTCGAGATCGAACGCCTGCAGGAGCTCGGCGACTCGCCGCCCCGTGCGCGACAGCCCGATGATCCCGACGACGCCGCCGAAGCCGATCGTGGGCGGCACGTGGTCTCGCCACGCCCCGCCGACCTCGCGATGGCGCCGGTATCCCTCGACGTACTGTGCCGTGCGCTTGGCTTCGAGCAGGATGTTGGCGAGAGTGAACTCCGCCACCGGCACCGCGTTGGCGGCGGCCGCGCTCGTGACGACGACGCCGCGCTCCCAGAACGCGGAAGCGAGGTGCCCCTTCACCGATCCGCCGGCGTGGACCACGGCTCGAAGGCGCTGCGCGACGGCGAGGTGCTCGGCCGTCAATCGCGGCGTCCCCCACCCCGTGACGAGGATCTCGGCGTTCGCCAGCTGCGCCCTGCTCGCCGCGCTGTCGACGTCGTCGAGACGCGCGGGTGAAGGAAGACGGACCAGGCGTTCCAGGCGCGAACGCCTCTCGGCATCGAAGAGGTCTGCCATGGTGCGCTCGCTCATCAGGAGCAGCGCGTGCGGGCGAGACGCGGCGTCGTCCGCATCGAGGTGAAGACTCATACATGAATCAGAGCACAAACACGCATATCGAACAAGTTCGAAACCTATTCTGAGCGAAATAGATCTAATACTTGCGAATGCGTGACCTGTTGCGCATACTGGACGCAACGCACGACGTGGTGCCACTCGCACAGGGCAGCCCGTCGGCCGCGTCCCGACCACGCAGCGTCGGTCGGACCCGAACGAAGGAGAGACATGCACCAGCGCACCCGACGTGCCCTCGCGGCGCTCATCGCGGCCCCTCTGCTGCTCGGCACCGCCGCGTGCACGAGCGCAGGCGGCGACGCCTCCGACGGCGACGCAGAACAAGATGTCACGATCACGGTGATGGGAAAACCCGCTGCCACGAACGAGGCCGCCGTCGCGCTCTTCGAAGAGCAGGTCGCGGCATTCGAGAAGGAGTACCCGCACATCACCATCGAAGCGACCGACGTCCCGTGGGACGCCAAGTCGTTCGCCACGCGGCTGGCCGGCGGCAGCGCACCGACGCTGCTCCGCGTGCCGCTCACCGAGCCGCCCGCACTCATCGAGCGCGGGCAGGTGGCCGACATCGCCGACGTCGCACGCGAGCTCGAGAGCTTCGACAAGCTCAATCCGCGCGTCATGACGTTCCTCGAGCGCGGCGACGCGGTCTACGGCATACCGGAGAAGAGCTACGCCTTCGGCCTCGTGTACAACCGCCAGCTCTTCGAGCAGGCGGGCCTTGACCCGGACCGTCCGCCGACCACGTGGGACGAGGTGCGGGAGTACGCCGCACAGATCTCGGAGAAGACGGGCAAGACCGGATTCGGGGAGATCACCACGAACAACTCCGGAGGCTGGCACCTCACCGGCTACAGCTACACGTTCGGCGGCCGCATGATCGAGCAGGACTCCGACGGAACCTGGAAGGCGGCGTTCGACGACGAGCCGTCGCGCGAGGTCCTCGAGCTCTGGAAGGCGATGCGCTGGGAGGACGACTCCATGGGAGCCGAGGTGCTCGGCAAGCAAGAAGACCTCGTGGCGGCGTTCAGCGCCGGCAACGTCGGCATGTGGATCTCGGCGCCGCCGGACGTCTACCCCAACTACATCAACCAGGGCGGTGACCCCGACGCCTTCGGCGCCGGCCCCATGCCGCAGGGCGGCGGCGACGCGACCCTGGCCGGGGCGACCGTGCTCATGGTCAACGCCACGGCGACGCAGGCCGAGAAGGACGCAGCCGTGAAGTGGATCGAGTGGCGAGCCCTCCGCCCCAACGTCGACCTCGAGGCGGCAGCCCAGACGGCCGAGGCCTCGGCGGCGGACGGCCTGCCGGTGGGTGTGCCCGTGCTTCCGATCTTCGACGACGCCACGTACGAGGCGTACCAGGAGGCGATCGCGGAGTACGTGAACGTCCCCGTCGACGCGTTCGCGCCGTACGTCGCGTCGCTGTCGGAGTTCGAGTACGTGCCGGAGCCGGAGGTGGCGTCTCAGGAGATCTACGCCGCCCTCGACCCGCTCGTGCAGGCCGTCCTCACCGACCCGAACGCCGACATCGACGCGCTTCTCGCCGATGCCGGGAACCGCGTCGACACGATCCTCGCCCAGCACGCATCGTGACGACCACACGCGAGCGCACGGGTGGTCCGGCCATCGGCCGGGCCACCCGTGCGCGGGAGGCCCCGGTGGAGAAGAAGCCGCGCCGAGGCGGACAGCGTCGCCGCGCCGCCCTCGCGGGGCTGGCGTTCCTCCTTCCCGCGCTCCTGATCTTCGGCTTCTTCGCCTGGTGGCCGATCGCCCAGAGCCTCGTGCTCGCCTTCCAGAAGACGAACCTCATCGCACCCGCCGAGTGGGTGGGACTGCGCAACTTCGAGATCCTGTTCTCCGATCCCTTGCTGCCACGGGCCGCGCTCAACACCCTGTGGTTCACGGTGCTCTCCCTGGCGATCGGGCTGCCCGTTCCCCTTCTCTGCGCCGTTCTCATGTCGGAGCTGCGCCGCGGCGGCACGCTCGCCCGCGTGCTGGCCTATCTGCCCGTCGTCGTGCCCCCGGTCGTAGCCGTGCTGCTGTGGAAGGTCTTCTTCAACCCTGGCGAAGGCGGTGCGATCAACGCGCTCCTCGGGCTCGTCGGCCTCGGTCCGTTCCCGTGGCTGCAATCGCCCGACCTCGCCATGCCCAGCCTCGTCGTCGTGGCGACGTGGTCGGGGGCGGGCACCGCGATCCTCATCTACCTCGCCGCCCTCACCGGGGTCAGCACCGAACTCTATGAAGCGGCGGAGCTCGACGGCGCCTCGGTCTGGCAACGCATCCGATCGATCACGCTCCCGCAGATGCGCGGGGTGATCCTCGTGCTCCTGCTCCTGCAGATCATCGGGGCCATCCAGGTGTTCACCGAGCCCTATGTCATGACAGACGGCGGCCCGGCCAACGCGACGGTCACCGTGCTGCTGATGATCTACCGCTACGCCTTCCTCTTCGGCAACTACGGCGTGGCCACTGCGCTCAGTGTGCTGCTGGCCATCGTCCTCGTCATCGTCTCCGCCGTGTACCTGCGGCTCACCCGATCCTGGAGCACCCGATGAGCGCCCCCGGCAGCGCCCCACGAAGCGCCTCAGTGCGTCGACAGCGCGCACCGCGCGAACGCGGCATCCTCTCCGCCTTCGACTGGAAGCGCCCCCGCATCCTCGTGGGCTGGCGCACCATGCACCTCGTGCTGTTCGCCGGTCTCATCGGCTTCGGCGCCGTGCCGATCGTGTGGATGGTGCGCGCGGCCGTCTCTCGTACGACAGACCTCGTGCAGCGGCCCCTGAGCGTCATTCCCGAACCAGCGATGTGGGAGAACATCCCCACGGCGTGGAACCTGCTCGACATCGGCCACTACCTCGCGAACACCCTCGTGCTCGTGGCCGGGTCGTGGATCGTGCAGCTCGTGGTGGCGGCGACCGCGGGGTTCGCGCTCGCCGTGATCCGCCCGTGGTACGGACGCTACGTCTACGGCGCGATCCTGGTCACGCTGTTCGTGCCGAGCACGGTGACGCTGATCGCGCTCTACCTCACCGTCCTCGACCTGCCCCTGCTGGGCCTGAACATCACGAACACCCCGTGGGCCGTGTGGCTGCCCGCCGGAGCGCACGCGTTCTCGATCCTCCTGGTCAAGCAGTTCTTCGAGGACATTCCCCGCGACCTCTTCGAGGCAGCGCAGCTCGACGGCGCAGGATGGTTCACCATCTTCTGGCGCATCGTGCTGCCGATGTCGCGCCCCATCCTCGCCGTCGTGTCGCTGCTGTCGATCATGACCGCGTGGAAGGAGTTCCTCTGGCCGCTCATCGTGCTGAACGACCCCGAGACGCAGCCGCTCGCCGTCGCGCTCCCGCGCCTGGCGCAGGACACCGATCCGGCGTACCTCATCGCGGGCCTGCTCATCGCGACCGTCCCGCCGATCCTCATCTTCCTCGTCTTCCAGCGCTCGATCATCCGCGGCATCGGCTTCAGCGGCCTCAAGGGCTGACCGATCCCCGCTTCGCACGGCGGCGGCCGTCGTCGACCCGAAGGAGTTCTCCGTGACCTCATCCCTGCCCTCGCACCGTCCGGCATGGCGAGATCTGAACGGCAACGGCCGTCTCGACCCCTACGAGGACCCGCGCCGCGGACCCGAAGAGCGCACCGCCGACCTCCTCGCCCGCCTCTCCCTCGAGGAGAAGGTCGGCCTGATGTTCCACACGGTCATCGAGGCCGGGGACGGCGGGACGCTGCGTGAGTCACCGGGCGCTCTCAGCAAGTCGCCCACGAGCACGGTCGTGCTCGACAAGAAGATGAACCACTTCAACGTGCACGCGCTCGGCACGGCACGGGATGCCGCGCGCTGGGCGAACGCTCTCCAGAACCTGGCCGCGCAGACGCCGCACGGCATCCCCGTCACGATCAGCACCGACCCGCGCCACGCCTTCACCGAGAACGCCGGCGCCTCCTTCGCTGCCGGCTCGTTCTCCCAGTGGCCAGAGCCCCTCGGACTGGCCGCACTCGGGGAGCAGACCATCGCGGAGTTCGCCGAGATCGCTCGCCAGGAGTACCTCGCCGTCGGCATCCGGCTCGCCCTCCACCCGCAGGTGGATCTCGCATCGGAGCCGCGATGGGGACGCCAGTTCCAGACGTTCGGTGCCGATGTCGACCGCACCTCGCGGGCACTCGCCGCGTATCTGCGCGGCTTCCAGGGACCCGTCATCGGTCCCGATTCGGTGGCGTGCATCACGAAGCACTTCCCCGGCGCCGGTCCGCAGAAGGACGGAGAGGACGCACACTTCCCCTACGGACGGGAACAGGTGTATCCCGGCGGCTTGTTCGAGCACCACCTCGCGCCGTTCCGCACCGCGATCGCTCACGGAACCGCGGGAATGATGCCGTACTACGGCATGCCCGTCGGTCTCGAGCTCGACGACGCCCCCGTCGACGACGTCGGTTTCGCCTTCAACCGCGCGATCATCACCGGACTCCTGCGCGACCGTCTCGGCTTCGACGGCGTCGTCGTCACCGACTGGGAGCTCATCAACGACAACGTCGCCCAGGGCAAGGTGCTGCCGGCGAAGGCCTGGGGTGTCGAACACCTCTCGCCCGCTGAACGGATCCTGCGAGTTCTGGATGCCGGGTGCGACCAGTTCGGCGGTGAGGAATGCGTCGACCTGCTCATCGACCTCGTCCGCACCGGGCACGTGCCCGAGGGCCGCATCGACGAGTCTGCGCGGCGTCTGCTCGCACTGAAGTTCCGACTTGGTCTGTTCGATCAGCCCTTCGTCGACGAGGAGACGGCCGCACGCGTCGTCGGGCAGGAGGCCTTCCGCGCTGCGGGCCTTCGCGCCCAGTCCGAGTCCGTCGTCGTGCTCCACGACCACCCGCGTCTGCTCCCGCTGCACCCGTCGCCATCACTGCGCCTCTATGTCGAAGGCATCGACCGGGACGTGGCGGGCACGCTCGGAACCGTCGTGGAGACGCCCGACGAGGCGGATCTCGCTCTCGTGCGGCTCGCCGCTCCCTACGAGCCGCGGGACGACCTGCTCTTCGAGTCGCTGTTCCATCAGGGCTCGCTCGAGTTCCCGTACGAGGTCTCGACACGTCTCGCGGAGATCGCGGCCCGTGTGCCGCTCGTGATCGATGTCTTCCTCGAGCGCCCCGCGATCCTCACCACGCTGTGCTCTTTCGCGTCCGTCGTCACCGGAAGCTTCGGCACGAGCGACGCGGCGTATCTCGACGCCGTCACGGGGCGCGTTCCCCCGCGCGGCAGACTGCCGTTCGAGCTGCCCCGCTCGATGGAGGCCGTCCGCGCGTCCCGCGAGGACGTGCCCAACGACACGGCCGATCCCCTCTTTCCGCACGGTCACGGCGGAGCGGTCCCGTGGCCCAGGCCCCACGAGGAGGCCCTGCGGGGGCCGACGGTCGCAGAGGGGGCCGGGTCGTGACGACCGATCACGGCCGCACGCGTGACCGTCTCGCCCGCATCGTCGAGAGCGCGATCCGTCCCGCCATGGTCGTCGACACCGCGCCCGTGACGATCGAGCAGTGGTGCGTGCCCGACGAGCCCGTGCCCTTCAGGGTGGCGGTGGCGCAGCGCTTCGCTCCCTTCCGCGTCGACGACCGTTGGGGTCGGCCGTGGAGCACCCGATGGCTCCGCGTCCGCGGCGTCGTTCCGGACGAGTGGCCGAGCGATGAGCGACACGGGGCAGAGCTGATCGCCGACCTGGGATTTCAGTCGCTGTCGCCGGGGTTCCAAGCCGAGGGTCTC
>Ga0164243_10010792_pt1 | contig 13090 bp, 13 predicted proteins | sample OricompcompostOP_FD_108781 | JGI IMG/M metagenome (GOLD analysis project Ga0164243, IMG submission 108781) | Organic Plus compost microbial communities from Emeryville, California, USA - Original compost - Organic plus compost (OP) | ecosystem: Engineered > Solid waste > Mixed feedstock >... | reverse complement strand
GAGGAGATCCCCGAGCAGTACGAGTCCGCCGTCCGCGAGGCCGTCGCCGCGTTCGGTCGCGGCGAGTGCCTGGTCGAGAAGTTCCTCGACCGGCCTCGGCACGTCGAGACCCAGTGCCTGGCCGACCAGCACGGCAACGTGGTCGTCGTCTCCACCCGCGACTGCTCCCTGCAGCGCCGGCACCAGAAGCTGGTCGAGGAGGCGCCCGCGCCGTTCCTGACCGACGAGCAGGTCACCCGCCTCTACGAGTCGTCCAAGGCGATCCTCAAGGAGGCCGGCTACGTCGGCGCCGGCACCTGCGAGTTCCTCGTCGGCAACGACGGCACCATCTCCTTCCTCGAGGTCAACACCCGCCTGCAGGTGGAGCACTGCGTGTCGGAGGAGGTCACCGGCATCGACCTGGTCCGCGAGATGTTCCGCATCGCCGCGGGCGAGGAGCTCGGCTACGGCGACCCGGAGATCCGCGGCCACTCGATCGAGTACCGCATCAACGCCGAGGACGGCGGTCGCAACTTCATGCCGGCTCCGGGCACGCTCACCGAGTGGAACCCGCCGCAGGGCCCCGGCGTGCGCGTGGACGGCGGCTACGAGAAGGGCGAGACCATCCCGGGCGCCTTCGACTCGCTCATCGCCAAGCTCATCGTCACCGGCCGCGACCGCACCCAGGCGCTCGAGCGCTCCCGCCGCGCGCTGGCGGAGTTCGAGGTCGACGGCATGCCGACGGTCATCCCGTTCCACCGCGCGGTGATCGAGGACCCGGCGTACGTCGGCGCCTCGAACCCGTCGGGCGAGGGCCAGTTCAGCGTCTACACGACCTGGATCGAGACCGAGTTCGACAACCAGATCGAGCCCTACGCCGGCGAGGCCGGTGCCGGCTCGGAGGAGCCCGGCGAGAAGCAGAAGGTCGTCGTCGAGGTCGGCGGCAAGCGCGTCGAGGTCGTCCTCCCGGCCGGTCTCGGCGGCCTGGCCGTCGCGGGCGGCGCCGGTGGCGCGAAGAAGCCGAAGCGCGCGGGCGGCAAGAAGGCCGGCGCCGCCGCCTCCGGCGACTCGGTCACCTCGCCGATGCAGGGCACGATCGTCAAGGTCGCGGTCGAGGAGGGCCAGGAGGTCGCCGAGGGCGACGTCGTGGTCGTCATCGAGGCGATGAAGATGGAGCAGCCGCTCAAGGCGCACAAGGCCGGCACGATCGCCGGCCTGTCCGCCGAGGTCGGCGCCACCATCGGCAACGGCGAGGTCGTCTGCGACATCAAGTCCGCCGACTCCTGAGCGAAGCGAAGGAGTCCGAAGCGGACACAGGTCGAGGAGCGTCGGCTCGGTCCCGCAGCGAAGCAAGGGACCGAGCCGACGCGTCACGAGACCCAGTCGGCACGCGAACGACTCGGGCCCGCGGGCGCCGTACCACGTAACACGCCGTCCACCTGACCACCCCGCGGTTGTGGGCACGAATCCGGCCGATTCCCGGCGATGTCGTGCCGGCAAGCGGCGACCGGTCAGGTGGACGGCGTGTTACATGTCCGGCCGCCGGGCCACCGGCTGCGGGTGCCCGGAGCGCGAGGCCTACGGTGTCCGGGTGTTGCTCTACGAGTTCGAGGGCCGCCGGCCCCAGGTCCACCCCGAGGCGTTCGTCGCACCCACCGCGACGCTGATCGGCGACGTGCGCGTCGAGAAGGGCGCCAGCGTCTGGTACGGCGCCGTGCTCCGCGCCGACATCTGCACGATCATCGTCCGCGAGGGCTCCAACATCCAGGACAACTCGGTCGTCCACGGCGCTCCGGACGTGGTCGTGGAGATCGGGCCGAACGCGACCGTGGCGCACGGCTGCGTCTTCCACGGCGACACGATGGGCGAGCGGTCGCTGCTCGGCAACGCCAGCACCGTGCTGGACGGTGCGTCGGTCGGCGCCGGGTCGCTGGTGGCGGCCGGCGCCGTCGTCACGCCCGGCACCGCGATCCCGGAGGGCGTGCTCGCGGCCGGCGCGCCGGCCGAGGCCAAGAAGCCGATCGAGGGCACCGGCGCCCAGCTCTGGGTGGAGACCAACGCCCCCTACTACGCCGAGCTCGCCGAGCGGCACCGCGCCGGCGTCGTACCGGTCGACGGCAAATCCTGATCGCCGTCGACCTCGTACGAGGACGTAGCGGATCTGTCCTCGTACGAGGACATCTTGGTTTTGTCTTCGTACGAGGACAGGCGGATGATGTCTTCGTACGAGGACAAAGGAGGCTCCGGATGCCTGACATCGAGATCCCCGACTGGACCAAGCTCGGCTCGACCATCCGCTCGGAGCGCAGGCGCGCCGGACTCAGCCAGCAGGCGCTCGCCGAGCGTGCCTCCCTCTCCCGGTCCTGGCTCGCCCGCCTCGAGGCCGGCCACCGTACCGCCGAGCTCGAGAGCGTCATGCGCCTGCTCCGCGCACTCGATCTCACCATGGTCCTGCGCCGCGCAGACCACATCGACGATCACTCACCGGCTCGCGGGGCGACCACGACGGAGGACCCGGCGCTGACAGCGGCCTTCGCGTCCCTCCGGAACCAGCACCGGCGATCCTCGGACGCCCGGCGGCAGGCCTGGAGCGGTGATCCCCGCACCGATCATCGGCACGACGATGACCACGACGATGACCACGACGATGACTGAGCGACTGACGGTCCTGCTCTACGGCCAGACCGTCGGCCACCTCGAGCGCAGCGGGACTGACGATCCCAGCTTCACCTACACCACCGAGTACGCCGCAGCCGGTCGCGCACCTGTGTCGTCACGACTTCCCATCACGGTCCAGACCTATCGACCCGACCGTGTGCTGCCCTACCTCCGCGGACTGCTCCCCGAGAACCTCCAGACCCGCCAGCAGTGGGCGGCCGGTCTCGGCACCTCACCCGACGATGCCTTCGGTCTCCTCGCCGCCATGGGATGGGACTGTCCCGGCGCCGTCCAGTTCACGCCAGAGGATCACGTCACGGAGCTCCAAGCACGTGCAGCCGAACTGAACCCGCTGACCGAGCACGACATCGCCGAACGCCTGCGCTTCCTGCAGGATCAACCCGCCTCCTGGACGATGCCGGGAGAGCACTGGTCGCTGGGCGGACAGCAGGAGAAGTTCGCCCTCACCTGGGTCCAGGGCCAGTGGCACGAGGCCGGAGGCTCGGCTGCGACCACCCACATCGTCAAGCCAGGCATCAAGGTGCTGCACCACCAGGCCCTCGTCGAGCACGTCACCATGCGCGCTGCCGCCGCGACCGGAGTCAGTGTCGCAGCCAGTCGGCTCCTCCCCTTCGAGGACCAGTGGGCGATCGTCATCGACCGCTTCGACCGCGCCACCTCCGGCGACCGGGTCTTCCGTCTCCACCAGGAGGACTTCTGCCAGGCACTGGGCCGACTGCCGGAGAAGAAGTACGAGTCGGCCGGGGGTCCGGGCCTCCGCGACATGGCGGGGCTCGTCCGCAAGCAGATGACCCAGCCCGAGGACGATCTCCGCGCCCTGGCCGACTTCTTGGCCGTCAACGTGGTCGCTGGCGCCCCCGACGGTCACGCCAAGAACATCTCACTGATCCTCGGTCCCGACGGCAGCCGCTGGATCGCCCCGCTCTACGACCTCGCCACCGGACTGGCCTACGACGCAGGGACGGTCGAGCGCAGCGTCGCGCTGTCCGTCGGCGGCGAGCGGATCTTCAGCCGGATCCGCGGCAAGCAGTGGGATAAGGCGGCACAGATCCTCGGCCTCGACCCCGAACTCGTCCGCCGTCGGGTCGCCGCCCTGGCCACCGGCTTCCCAGCAGCATTCGAGAGCGCGCTCGACGACGTCAGCGACGCCCCCGGGGCGGCCGACGTGGCCGAGCGCACCCTGCCCGTGCTCCAGAAGCACTGCTCAGAGGTGCTGGACCGCCTCGCGGAGTGACGTCGGCGTGCCCCCGACTCTCAGACATATGTCTGACAGGAGAGGCTCACGGGCCCACACCAGGGCGATCCGGGGACAGGAGGGGCGGCGGCACGGCATGCTTCTCCCTTCCCTGTATGACGAGGAGGTTCGGGTGGCGCTCAGCGTGTTGGTCGGCGGCGGTCGCGACGAGGAGCGGGTACGACGGCTGCTCGCGCCCTTCGTGGCGGCACTCCACGGAGGGGAGGCCCTCTGCGTCGTCGTCGACGAGACCGGCGAGACCGGCGAGACCGGGACCGGCGGGGTCGACCTCGACCGATGGCGCGGCCTGCTCGCCGACGCCGCGTCGGTGCGCACGGTCGCGCTGGCGGCGGGTCGGCCGCTGACGCCCGACGACGTCGCGGGCGCGGCGGGCGTCTTCGTCGCCGGCGGCCTCACGCCGCTGTACGCCGAGCTGGTCGTGCCCGCGCGCGATGCACTCGCGGAGCTGCCCTATGCGGGCTTCTCCGCGGGCGCGGCGATCGCCGCGGAGCGCGCGATCGTCGGCGGCTGGCTCCTCGACGGCCGGCCGGTGGCGCCCGAGGACGCCGCGGAGGACCTCGAGGAGCTCACCGTCGTCCCCGGCCTGGGCCGGGTCGGCTTCGCGGTGGACGTCCACGCGGCGCAGTGGGGCACGCTCGCGCGTGCCGTCGCAGCGGTCCGGGCCGGGCTCGTCGCCGAGGCGCGCGCGATCGACGAGCACACCGCGGTCGTCCTGCGCGACGGCACCGTGGAGGTCGGCGGCGCCGGCTCGGCGCTCGTCGTCCGGCCCGCCGCGGACGGGGTCCTGGTCAGCTGACCACGACGATGGCGCCCGCCCCGGCCTCGCGGTCGAGCGAGCGGCTGATGACCATGCGCTGGATCTGGTTGGTGCCCTCGAAGATCTGCATCACCTTGGCCTCGCGCATGTAGCGCTCGACCGGGAAGTCCTTGGTGTAACCGGCGCCGCCGAGCACCTGGACGGCGTCGGTGGTGACCTTCATGGCCGCGTCGGTGGCGACGAGCTTGGCGACCGACGCCTCGCGGGAGAACGGCAGGCCCCGGTCCTTGAGCCGCGCGGCGTGGAGCATCGTGGCGCGGGCGGACTGGACGGCGGCCTCCATGTCGGCGAGCACGAAGGCCAGGCCCTGGTGGTCGATGATCCGCTGGCCGAACGACTCGCGCTGCTGGGCGTAGGCCACCGCGCGATCGAGCGCTCCCTGGGCGAGCCCGGTCGCGACCGCCGCGATGCCGAGACGGCCGGCGTCGAGGCCGGCCAGGGCGATCTTGAGACCCTGGCCCTCCTCGCCGAGGCGCTGCTCGACCGGCACGCGGACGTCCTCGAAGCGCACCGTCGCGGTGGTCGAGCCCATCAGGCCCATCTTGTCCTCCGGAGCGTCCGCGGAGAGGCCCGGAGCGTCGGACCGGACGAGGAAGCACGAGATGTCGCCACGGCCGTCGCCGGTGCGCGCCATGACCTTGTAGAAGTCGGCCTGCCCGCCGTGGGTGACCCACGCCTTGGCGCCGTTGAGGACGTACTCGTCTCCGTCGCGGCGGGCGCGTGTCCGCATCGCGGCGGGGTCGGAGCCGGCGTGCGCCTCGGAGAGGCAGTAGGCACCCAGGAGCTCCCCGCCGAGCATCTCGGGCAGCCACGTGAGCCGCTGCTCCTCGGTGCCGAAGGTGGCGAGGCCGAAGCAGCTGAGCGCGTGGACCGAGACGCCGACGCCGACGCTCGACCAGACCGAGCCGATCTCCTCGAGGACCTGGAGGTAGACCTCGTACGGCAGCCCGCCGCCGCCCAGCTCCTCGGGATAGGGCAGGCCCAGGAAGCCGGCGCGGCCGAGCAGCCGGAACACGTCGCGGGGGAAGGCGCCGCTCGCCTCCGCCTCGGCCGCGCGCGGCAGCAGCTCGTCGGTGGCGAGCTGGCGGGCCAGGCGCAGGAGGTCGGCGGTCTCCTCGGATGCCATCAGGCGGCGAGCGGGCATGGTTCCTCCGGAACGACGAGAGTACTCAAGGACACGATCTGGTACGGACCAGAGTACTTCGCGGATTGCTAGCCTGCCAACGTGCCGCAGCCGCGAACCCTCCCTCCGCGGTCCCGCCAGCGCCGGGACGCGCTCCTCGACGAGCTGATCGAGCTGTTCCTCGCCGAGGGCTTCGCCGGCTTCGGGATCGGCGAGCTGGCCCAGCGGCTGTCGTGCTCGCGCAGCACGCTCTACCTGGTCGCGCCCAGCAAGGAGCAGCTCATCACCGCGACGGTGCGGCACTTCTTCAAGCGCGCGGCCGAGCGGATCGAGGAGCGGGTGGCGGCCACGCCCGATCCGGCCGACCGCCTCGCGACCTATCTGACGGCTGTGGCCGACGAGCTCGCTCCCGCGTCGCCCCGGTTCTACGCCGACCTGGCCGGCTTCGCCCCCGGGGCGGAGGTCTACCGCGCCAACACCGCGCAGGCCGCGCGCCGGGTGCAGGACCTGGTGACCGAGGGCGTCGCGGCAGGGACCCTGCGCGCGGTCGACGCGACCTTCGTCGGCGCCGCCGTCGCGGAGATCATGGACGCCATCGGCGACGGCCGGATCGGCGCCGCCACCGGGCTCGACGACGCGCAGGCCTACCAGGCGCTGGTCGACCTGGTGTCGACCGGGCTGCGCGTCCGGGCATGAGCGCGCCGGTCGCCACGCCGACCCGGCACCGCTACGGCGACGACCCGAGCCAGTACGCCGACCTGTTCCGGCCCGCGGGCACCGAACGCGGCGTCGTGGTCGTCGTGCACGGCGGCTTCTGGCGCGCCCGCTACACCGCGGACGAGCTCGGCGTCCCGCTCGCCCGGGCCCTCGCCGCGCAGGGATGGGCGGCGTGGAACATCGAGTACCGCCGGGTGGGCACCGGCCCCGGCGGGGGTGGGGGCGCTCCGGCGACCTTCGACGACGTGGCCGCGGGGATCGACCACCTCGCCCGGCTCGATCTCGACACCACGACGGTCGTCGCCCTCGGGCACAGCGCCGGGGGTCACCTCGCCGCATGGGCGGCCGCGCGGGGCCGTCACGGCTGGGCGGAGCGGGTCCCCGTGACGCACGTGATCTCCCAGGCCGGTGTCCTCGACCTGCGCGCGGCCGACCTCGCCGGGCTCGGCGGCGGCGCGGTCCGCGACCTGCTCGGGCGGCGCCCCACCCCGGCCGACGCCCGGTTCGACCCCGCGCAGCAGCTGCCGCTCGGCGTACCCGTGTGGTGCGTGCACGCTCCCGACGACGCCGACGTGCCGATCGAGCAGTCACGCTCCTATGTCGCTCGCGCGGTCGCGGCGGGGGACGACGCGCACCTCGTCGAGGTCACCGGCGGCCACTTCGCCGTCATCGATCCCGCTTCCACGGCCTGGGCGCGTCAGCTGGAGATCCTCGACACGCTCGGGCCCTGAGCCGGAGCCGAGTGGGAGTCATCGTGGATCCAGCCGGCCCGGCGGACGCGCCGGCATGGCGGCCTCCGCGCGGGGTACCGGTGGTCATGGCCGACGCGACGAACCGGGCCCGGCCGGCACAGGTGCCGGCACCGGAGGCTGCCGCTGCGGACGAGGCGAGGGCGCGTCGGCTCGCACTGGCGCACGGGGCGTTCAACGTCGTCGCCGGGGTGTGGCCGCTGGTGAGCATCGGCAGCTTCGAGCGGATCTTCGGCCCCAAGGCCGACCGGTGGCTGGAGTACACCGTCGCCGGGCTGCTCCTGACCAACGGGATCAGCCAGATCGGCGCGGCGCGCCGCGGGCAGTACGCCGCGGCCCGGCTCGTCGGCTGCGGCACGGCCGCCTCGCTGCTCGCCGTGGACCTGGTCTTCGTCCCCTCCGGCCGGATCCGCTGGACCTACCTGCTCGACGGCGCGATGGAGCTCGCGTGGCTCGCCGCATGGTCCCGTGTCCGCGCGGACGCGGCGGGTACCGCGCCCGCATGAACACATCACGGGCCTCCACCACCATGGCGACGATCACCCAGAAGGGCGCCGCGGCCGTCGCCGCGACGTTCGTGCTGGTCGGCATCCTCGGCTTCATCCCGGGCGTGACGACCCACTACGACGACATGACCTTCGCCGGCCACGAGTCCGGCGCCCAGCTGCTCGGCATCTTCGGTGTCTCGGTGCTGCACAACCTCGTGCACCTCGCCTTCGGCGTGGTGGGCTTCGTGCTCGCGCGGAGCTGGAACGGCGCCCGCGCCTTCCTCATCGGCGGCGGAGCGGTCTATCTGCTGCTCACGATCTACGGCCTGCTCGTCGACCGTCACGACGAGGCGAACTTCGTGCCCCTCGACGAGGCGGACAACTGGCTGCACCTCGTCCTCGGCATCGGCATGATCGCGCTCGGCGTCCTGCTGCCCCGCGCGGACGCCGACACCACCGCGCGGCGGGACCTGCGATGAGCGCCCACGCGAGTGATCCGGCGGTGGAGTACTGGGCCAGCGCGATGGCGTCGGTCCGGGAGCAGGAGCGCCGGCGCAGCGGACTCGTGCCCGTGACGCTGCAGCTGGCCGCCACCGTGGGCACCGGCATCGCCGGCCATCTCGCAGGGCAGGTCGCCAAGGTGCGCACCCGACGCCGGGACTGACGAATCCGCGGAGGCCTTGCTTGGGGGCGCGGCGGGTCGGGGGCTGCAGAGGAGTCAGATCCCATCGGAGCCGCCTGTCGGAATCGAACCGACGACCTAATCATTACGAGTGATTCGCTCTACCGACTGAGCTAAGGCGGCCGACGCCGGCGGACCGGCGACCGCGGAAGCATACCGGGGGCACCCGCCGAGTGCGGAATCCGGGGGCCGGCTCGGGCTGTCGCGGCCGCGGTGCGCGGACTCAGCAGGTGAGGCCGTCGGCGGGCACGCGCCCGTCGATGAGGTAGGCGTGGACGGCGTCGTCGATGCACGCGTTGCCCTTGTTGTACGCCGTGTGGCCGTCGCCGTCGCGGCTGACCAGGACGGCGGACTCGAGCTGCTCGGCCATCGCGACCGCCTCCTCGTACGGCGTCGCGGGGTCGCGCGTCGTGCCGAGCACCATGATCGGCGCGGCGCCCGAGGCGTCGATCTCGAGGTCGGGCTCGTCGGTGGAGGTGAACGGGATGCCGTGGCAGGCGGTGAGGCCCCAGGCGAAGACGTCGCCGAAGGTCGGCGAAGCCCGCTCGAAGTCGCGGACGTGCTCGGGGACCTCGTCCGGGGTGATCGACCAGGGGTCGTCGAGGCAGTTGATGACGGAGATCGCCTCGAGGCTGTTGTCGGTGTAGCGGCCGTTCTCCCGCGAGCCGTAGAAGTCGGCGAGCACCAGCAGGACCGAGCCGTCGCCCTGCAGCGCCTGGCGCAGGCCGTTGTCGAGGAACTGCCAGTTCTCCTCGCTGTAGAGCGGCACGACGACGCCGTAGAACGCGAGGCCGACGGTGAGCTCGCGCCCCTCCGCGTCGCCGGTCGGGAGCGGCTTGGCGTCGATGTCGGCGAGCAGGTCCTTGATCGTCGCCAGACCGGCGTCCACGGTGTCGCCGAGGAAGCAGTCGCCGCGGTCGACGCAGTGCTGGACGTAGGAGCGCAGCGCGGTCTCGAAGCCCTTGGCCTGGCTCAGCGCACCCTCACGCGGCGAGAGGGAGGGGTCGACGGCCCCGTCGAGCGCCATCCGGCCGACCTTGTCGGGGAAGAGCTCGGCGTACGTCGCGCCGAGCCGCGTGCCGTAGGAGAAGCCGAGGTAGTCGAGCCGGTCCTCCCCGAGCGCGGCACGCAGGACGTCCATGTCGCGGGCGGCCTCGACGGTGCTGACGTGCGCGCCGACGGCGCCGGAGCGGGCCTTGCAGCCGGCCCAGAAGTCCGCGGCGTTCTCCTCGGCGGTCGCGACCTCCTCGGGGGTGTCGGGGTCCGGGTCGGCGGCGACGTAGGCGTCGAGCTCCGCGTCGGTCAGGCAGTCCACCGGGGCGGACTCGCCGGTGCCGCGCGGGTCGAAGCCGACGATGTCGTAGGCCGCCCGCAGGTCGTCGGTGAAGTAGCTGGCGGCGTCGCGCACGGTGTCGGTGCCGGGTGCGCCGGGACCGCCCGGGTTGACGACGAGGGAGCCGATCCGGTCGCCGGTGGCGCGAGTGCGCTCGAGGGCGAGCTCGATCGAGCCGTCGCCCGGGCGCTGGTAGTCGATGGGCACCTGGAGGGTGCCGCACTGGTTGTCGCCGCACGACGTCCAGGAGATCTCCTGGTCGTAGAAGTCCTCGAGGGTGCGCCCGTCGGGCCCGGCGGTGGTAGGCCGCGTCGTCCGATCGCCCTCCCCGCCGGCGTCGTCGCGGTCGGAGTCGGCGCTCAGCAGGACCACGGCGACCCCAATCGCCCCGGCCAGGACGAGGGCCCACACGGCGACGACCGCGACGATCAGGGTCCGCTTGCTCACGGGCTGCTCCTTCGGTTGTGGCTCACCGCTGCGGTGCCTTCAGTGCCACCATCATCGACTCGCAGGCCAAGGCGACCGGCACGTTGAACTCGAGCATCTGCTCGCGCGCGGCGAAGATCCAGCCGATCCGGCGCAGGTTGAGCTCCGGTGTCGAGGTCGCGACGATCTCCTCGATCTGGTCGCGGATCTCCTCGTTGACCAGCGCTCCGGGGGCGCCGCTGGCGAGCGCGATGGCGTCCCGGTAGACCGACATCAGGTCGGTCAGCCCCCGGTCGACCACGTCGAGATGGCGCCGCTTCGCCCGCGTCCGCTGCGCCTTCTCCAAGGCGGCGAGCGCCGGACCGTACTCGCGCGGCCGCCGGCCCCGCTCGACCACGCCGTACGCCGCGTCGAGGTCGGCCTTCTCGCGTGCGTCGAGCTCGGCGGTGATGGCGTCGGCCTCCTCCTTGGCGGTGGAGGCCAGCTTGGCGGCCGCGTCCATGCAGCGCCCGAGCGTGGTCAGGCGCGCCGGCATCGAGACGATCTCCTGGCGCCGGGCGCGCACCGCCGGGTCGTTGGCCAGCGCCCGGGCCCGCCCGATGTGGCCCTGGCTCGCGCGGGCGGCGTACGTCGCCAGCGGCTCGTCCACGCCACGGGCGACGAGGAAGCCAGCGACCTCCGCGGCGGTCGGCGTCGAGAGGGTGACCAGGCGGCAGCGGGAGCGGATGGTCGCGAGCACGTCCTCCACGGTCGGCGCGCAGAGCATCCAGATGGTGCGGCCGTTGGGCTCCTCGATCGCCTTGAGCAGGGCGTTGCACGCCTGCTCGGTGAGTCGGTCGGCGTCCTCGACGATGAGGATCTGCCAGCCCTCGCCCATCGGGCTGAGCGACGCGCGGCGGACGAGCTCGCGGACCTCGTCGACGCCGATGGAGAGCTTCTCGGTGCGCACGACCGCGACGTCGGCGTGGGAGCCGGCCAGGACGGTGCGGCAGGCGTGGCAGTCGTCGGGACAGTCGGGACCGGCGCCGCCGTCGGGGCACTGCAGGGCCGCGGCGAAGGCGATGGCGGCGTTGGAGCGCCCCGACCCGGGCGGGCCGGTGAACAGCCAGGCATGGGTCATGCCCTGCCCGGCCACCGCCTGCTCGAGGGCGGTGACGACCGGACGCTGCCCGACGAGGGTGTCCCAGACCGTCACGGCGCGCTCCTGGCGGCCTGGGCGAGCAGCGGCTCCACCCGCACGGCGATCTGCTCGGCGATCTGCTCGATCGGCGCGCGGGCGTCGAGGACGAGGTAGTGGTCGGGGTGGCGGCCGGCCAGCTCGAGGAAGGACCGCCGGACCCGCTGGTGGAACTCCAGCCCCTCCCCCTCGATCCGGTCGCGGCCCTCGAAGCGCCCCAGGCCCTCCTCGGGCTCGAGGTCGAGGACGACGGTGAGGTGCGGGCGCAGGTCGCCGGTCGCCCAGCGGGAGACCTCCTCCAGGTCGGCGACGTCGAGGGAGCGGCCGGCGCCCTGGTAGGCGAGCGTGGAGTCGACGTACCGGTCGGTGATCACCACCTGCCCCCGGGCGAGCGCGGGGCGGACCAGGGTCTCGACGTGCTCGGCCTTGTCGGCGGCGTAGAGGAGGAACTCGGTCTTGTGCGCGAGCTCGCCGGTCTCGGGGCTGAGCACGATCCGGCGCAGGTCCTTGCCGACCGGGGTGTCGCCCGGCTCGTGGGTGAGCAGCACGGCGTAGCCCCGGTCGACGAGCCGGTCGCGCAGCAGCCGCGCCTGGGTCGACTTGCCGCCGCCCTCGCCGCCCTCGAAGCACACGAAGACGCCGGTCTCGGCGTACTGGCCCGGATAGCGCGTCACGGGAGCAACCTACGAGACGGGGGCGACAGGGGTGTCTCGGTACGCCGCTGGTTCCTCGCGGCCACGCGACGACCTCGGGTCACTTCTTCTTCGCCGTCGCCTTCTTGGCCGTCGCCTTCTTGGCCGTCGCCTTCTTCGCGGTCGCCTTCTTGGCGGTCGTCTTCTTCGCGCCCCGCTTGGCGGCCTTCTTCGCCGGCCCCTTGGCGCGGCGCTCGGCGAGCAGCTCTGCGGCGCGCTCGAGCGTGATCGACTCGACCGAGTCCTCCTTGCGGAGGGTGGCGTTGTACTCGCCGTCGGTGACGTACTCGCCGAACCTGCCGGCCTTGACGACCACCGGCTGCCCGGAGACCGGGTCGTTGCCGAGCTCCTTGAGCGGCGGCGCCGCGGCCGCCCGGCCGCGCTGCTTGGGCTGGCTGTAGATCGTGAGCGCCTCGTCGAGGGTGATCGAGAAGATCTGGTCCTCGCTGGCCAGGGACCGGGAGTCCGTGCCCTTCTTGAGGTAGGGCCCGTAGCGGCCGTTCTGGGCGGTGATCTCGTCGCCGCTGTCGGGGTCGGTGCCGACGACGCGGGGCAGGGACAGCAGCTTGACCGCGTCCTCGAGGGTGACCGTGTCGAGGGACATCGACTTGAACAGCGAGCCGGTGCGCGGCTTCGCCGACTTGGGCGCGTCCTCGGGCAGCAGCTCGGTGACGTAGGGGCCGAACCGGCCGTTCTTGGCCACCACCCGCAGACCGGTCTCCGGGTGGGTGCCGAGGTCGATCTCCTCGCCGGCGGGATTGGCCAGCAGCTCCTTGGCCTTGGCGACGGTCAGCTCGTCCGGCGGCAGGTCGTCGGGCACGTTGGCGCGCTTGGCGAACGGCGCGCCGTCGTCGCCGGGCCCCTCGAGATAGGGGCCGTACTTGCCGACGCGCAGGTGGATGCCGTCCTCCTCCGAGCCGATCGGGAAGGTGGCCAGCTCCTTGGCGTCGATGTCGCCGAGGTCCTCGACCAG
>Ga0164243_10010791_pt1 | contig 13091 bp, 16 predicted proteins | sample OricompcompostOP_FD_108781 | JGI IMG/M metagenome (GOLD analysis project Ga0164243, IMG submission 108781) | Organic Plus compost microbial communities from Emeryville, California, USA - Original compost - Organic plus compost (OP) | ecosystem: Engineered > Solid waste > Mixed feedstock >... | reverse complement strand
GACTTTTTGAATTCCTCTTCAGCAGCTTTCTTGTAATCGCGCAGTTTGATGTAGGCCGCGACCTTCTGTGCCGGGGTCATCGTGCTCATACGTTCTCCTGTGACTCGAACATCTCAAGCAGTGAGCCTTGTGTGCTGGCTTTTTGCTGGAGACGTCGGTAAAGCTTGGACTCTACCGGCGTCCCCGTCAAGTGAACGATCAAGCTCTTGCGCGTCTGGCCGGGGCGCGTGATTCGCGCACACGCTTGCTCGTAAGTCTCCAGACTCGTTGTGGGAGTGAACCACACGATTGTGTTAGCGGCAGTGAGCGTCAGGCCGTGGGCCATGCACTTAGGGTGCGCTACCAGCACACGTGGGAAAGCCGCCGACTGGAACGCCGTGAAGATGTGGTTGCGGGCGTTCGCAGGCGTGTTTCCAGTCACGAGTGCAGAATGCACCTTGGACCGCAGGAGGATGTCCTGAAGCTGTTCGGCTGCGTGGATGAAGTCCACGAACACGATCACCTTGCCCTCAGCCTCGTCGAGTACTTCGAGCAGGTTGTCGATGCGGTCCTGATTGTTCAGGCTCACGACTTTACGATCGGTTGTATAAACCCATCCCGACGTGATCTGGAGTAGCTTCGAGAAGAGCACACCCTCGTTGGCGGCGGTGACGGTGCCCTCTTGGAATCCGAGCTTCAGCTTCTTCATCAGCTCCGAGTACACGCGCTGCTGTTCGGCGGAGAGCTTTACGGGGCGATTCTGGTAGCTCGTCTCGGGCAACTCGACGCACTCATCGCGCTTGTAGCGGACGGCCGGCTGCATCGCCTCGAACACGATATCGTTCGCCTCGGGGCGCGGAATCCACTTGAACTGCGAGACCTGCGTCATGGTCATCCGCTTGAACTGCTTGAAGTAGGGCGGCACCCTGCCCGGTGCGAGCAAGCGGCACTGCCCCCACGCATCGGCAGGCTCGTTAGGCGTCGGGCTGCCGGTGAGGCCCCACGCGAAAGGAATCGGCTGAATCGGCAGCGCCGAGCCCTTTCGCATGCCGCCATTGATGAGCAGGTTGAGCGCCTTCCAGCGGGCGGTGCGAGCGTTGCGGAACGCCGCCAGCTCATCGACCACTGCAAGCTGGAAGCCCTTGGCGAGCAGTTCGGGAAGGATCGTCTCCACACCGTCGTGGTTGATGATGTAGATATGGTGATCCTGTGCCAAAACCTTCAGACGCTGTGCCTTGGTGCCGTGGAGCACTCCGGTGGACAGGTGGTTGAAGTATTGGAAGACCTCCCTATCCCACACGTGTACCAAAGTCGAAAGCGGCGCGATCACCAGTGCGCGTGTGATTTCCCCGGTGAGCAGGAGGAAGTTCATCGCGTGGAGCGTCGCGCGCGTCTTGCCTGTGCCCATCTCGGAGAGCACGAATGCGCGCGGCTGCATGGTGAGCAGCGCCGCCGTCGTCATCTGCGTGCGGAAGGGCGTATCGCCGTTCCAGTCGTACTGCGTGATGATCGGTGCCGGCACTGCGTGTCCGAGATTGCGCGCGAGCCGGGTTGTGTCCCTCGTGTGCGGAAGGATTAAAGACGAATCGTGTGTGCGAGCACCGGGGACGAGGTTCGCGAGCCCCTTATCGAAGGGGATCATGAACACCTTGTGTTTGGCGCTTACTTGCGCTTGAGCCATTCTGCTAACTCCGCCATACCGCTATACCACGTGTCGGGGTTGTCTTCGACTGATTCCCCGATCACGAACACCTTGGCACCGGCAAGCTCCATCTGAGTCTTCGTGAATTCTTGCCGTGGAGTTAAATGCTGGCCGGGCGCTTTAGTTTCAATCGCGAAGAACTCTCCGCGATGGCACCCGACGCAATCGAGCATGGGGATACCGTAGCCAGCGGGCACCGGCCAGTTGTGCCATGCGCCTGCTTCATCGAGCAGCGCTTTCACCTTGTCTTTGACCTTCGATTCTGGAGTCTTCATATCGGCGGCAGGTCGTACAGCATCGCGCACTTCGCGAGAAAGAACTCACCCTTTGCTTCTGCTTCAGGGCCGTCAGCGACGTGCCCGTTTTTGAACTTCACGTTGAGCGTCTTCGTGTTCGTCGTCGGGTCGAACCCCATTGTCACTTCCGCAATCGAGTTGGGAAACAACTGGTCGAGTCGCGCGAAGTGCATCTGCGCCACGAGGTTCAGGTGCGACCGCATCGTGTTGGTGATAGTGGACTCGAATTTCTCGTCCGTCATACCGCCTTCTCGCAGCTCGATCTGATTCGCAGACATCGCCAGCTCCCGTATCCAGATCGGCTTGTTCTTGAACAGCAATTGAATCCGCACACACGATCGTCCCTTGATGTAGTCGGCCGTGATGTCGGCGTGCTCCAACAGCCACATACCCTCGGGGCCTTCCGCCAACGCTGCACGACGCAGCTCTTTGACGAGGACCTGTACTACTGAGTGGATCGATCGACGTAATGAGGACATGACTTCACCGGGCACCAGCCACAGAGAGGACCTTGCTTCGCAGGGAAAGTCGTCGTCTTACGCGCCTCTTCGATCTTCGCCACACGTGGCAGCAGATCATTCCACACAGCCGTGAACTTCGAGATCGTGTAGTTCTTCGGCGTGATGTTGTTGTGAGCGAGCCAGACGAACAGCGTCTTGAACAGGCCGATTTCCGGCATCCACCGTGCGAGCACGGCGGCGTTCAGCGCCATCTGCGTCGGGTCATCTTTCACTTTGCCAGTCTTCCAGTCAACCACGATCGCCGACTTGTCCTGCACGATGGTCAAGTCGATCACCACGCGCACGAACACGTCGTTGGCGAAGTAGTCTCGCGGCTCGAACTGGCGGTTGAGCGCGAGCTTCATCTCACCATGCTTCTCACCCGGAGCGGCAGCGAACTTCGCTGCGATCGGCTCCATGTAGCGCAGGTTCAGGGGCAGCGGCTTGCCGTTGATCACCCGGAGCTTCATTGCATCATGGATGATCTTGCCGTCCGCGCTGAAACTGCTGTCTTCGTCCTTCACGTCTTTCGCGACGTAAAGATGGAAATACTTCTTCGGGCACTGCTCGTACGTGGTCAGTGCGCTGTAGCTCCAAGCGAAAGCCTTCACTGCACTCTCCGCTTGGGGATCGACTTCGCGATCTCGATCGGGCTCGTCGCGCCGTTCTGGTAGGCGTCGGCGACGGTGTTCATCACGCGCAGGAGGTACTTGTCGTCCTCGCCGGGGATGAGCATCACCATCTGTCCCTTGAGCTTTTCGTCGAGGTCGGCAAGTGACACCGGGAGAGGCGCACCTTCGCGCAGCATCTCCAGCTCTTTCTTGTTGATGCCGATCACCAACAGGCCCCTGTGTTTTAGTTTGACCATCAGCGCCCACCGATTGTGATGAATTCGTAGAACTCGCAGGCCATTGCCTGCTCCCATGACATCCAGTGATGCCCCTTCGCTTCGTGCGAGACGTGTGTCGAGTCTTCGCTCTTCCACCCGCGCATCGATAAGAACGTCATGATGTCCCCCCGGCGTTGGAGTCACCGGAGGACGATCGTCTTGCAGCCGGATCACATCGCCCGGCTTCACGTAATGATCGGTCACTTGCAGTCACCGAGAGTAGGACCGTAGTTGATCTCGACTTCGACGGGGAGGTCCGGTGCCCACGTCGGAGGGACACGCATGATCTTTCCGATCACGCGCGCAACTTTTTCAGCGTACTGCTCAGGTACAACGTAGTCAAGCTCGTCGTGCTGTTGGAGCGCTGGCTTCAGGCCAATCGTGTGCTTGATTTCCAACATGTATCCCATGACGAGAATACGTGCGAGAGCTTGAACGGCGTTCTCAGTAACCTTGCCGCCCCACAGCGTGCGGACTTCACCAGCGAAGTTGTAGACCCATCCGCTGTACTTCTCGGACTGATGCTGGCGAAGGTTGTTGTACACGAGCGCCATGCCGTTCGGCAGGATGATGCTGTGCTTGGCGAGCGTAACGGGGCCAATCTTCACACGGCCAGCGCCGGACGCCATGATCGACAGGTGGTTGTCGAACGTACGCCACAGCATCGGGATGCGGGAGTAGAGCGTGCGATACGTGTTCACAAACTTCTCGCACTCAGTCAGCTCCAGAATGATTCCCGCCGCGCGCAGCGTCGCACGGAGCTTCGCGGCACCAACGCCGAAGCCGAGCCCCAAGATGCAGGTCTTGCCGACGAAGCGCCGCTTCTTGTCCTCCTTCGAGCGATCCTTCACCGTCTCCACGCCGAATGCGGTTGTGGCAAACGTGCTGTAGATGTCTTCCCGGTTGCGGAAGCCTTCGATCAGATTCTTCTGCCCGGCGAGCCACGCAGTGATACGAGCTTCGATCTGCGCGAGGTCGGCAGCGAGCACGACGTGGCCTTTGGGCGCACGAATGCCGAAGCGCATGCGACTCTTGTCGATGCGCGGGAAGTTCTGCGGGTTGATCCCTTCCGTGCCGCCGTAGCGTCCGGTGTGAGCAGCGTAGTAGAGCAGCGGCACGCGGAAGAACCGATACTTCTTCGCGATCTTCAGCAACCGGATCGAGCGGGATTCCTCCAGTGTGGACTTCGCCGAGATACGTGCAGTGAGGATCGCGCTCACCACAGGATCGTCCGCCCACTCTTCCTCAAGCTCTTTCCAGCCGGTGTCCGTCTTGGCGAACGCATAGGAGATCGCGCCCGTCGTTGGGCTGATCTTCGTCGGGATGTCCACACCATAGCGCGTGAGCACGTCCGCGAACTTCGGGTTCGACATCAGGTCCGCTTGGCACACGTCTCCCGGCAGTGATGCAAGCGTCTTCTCCTTCTTGGCGCGCACTTCGGCAAGGTGCTCCGCAAGCAGATTCGGATCGAGTACGAGACGCGGCTGGAGGTACATCCGCAGCGTCATGTCGATGATCTCCAGCTCTTCCTTCGGGAATTGCGGAGCTAGATACTTGAAGAGCCGGAACTCGCCTTCGCAGTCGTCAACGCAGTATTGGCCGTAGTTTGCCAACTCGTGTTTGGTGAGGCTCTGGCGCGTGCGGCCGATCATGTTGTGAACTTCGGTGCCCTTCTGGATGCCGAGGTTCACTTGCTTCAGGCAGGAGTCGAGGGAGACGCTGCGCGAGAACGGTTTGAGCTGCGCCTGCGCCAGCAATCGTGTGTCGCAGTACATGCCGCAGATGATGCCGAAGATGACGGCCAACACGAGGCCGTCGAACATCATGTTGTGGGCGAGCACCATGCAGTTGGGCAGGTCAAGGGTCTCCAGATGCGCCTTGATCTGTGCGTGCGTGCCGGTGATCCAGTAGGGCTTGTCGTTGTTGATCTTGATGCCGACGAGGATAACTTCGAATCGTGGGTCGTTCACGTAGTCCTCAGTGGACATCCGTGAGAGCGAGTATTCCTTGTCGTAGTAGGTCTCGAAGTCGATCGTGACAAACTTCATCAGATCATCCCCTTGTCACGCAGCTTCTGAATGATCGCCTGCCTACGTTCGATCGGTGCCAGCTTCAGAAGCATCTCCGCTTCCTCGCGCGTCTCCACAATCGGTGGGGGAGGCGAAGTCGCACGCTTGGTGTGCTGATACAGCCGATGCAGTGCGCGCTTCTCGTCCTCGCTCATGCCCCAAATGGGGCCCATGTTGGGATCGAGTCCTTCAGCGACCTTGTTGGAGAGGCTGTTCTGGATGGCGTTGCGGTAGTCTTCCAGTGAGCCACCGAGCGCACGTGCAATGCCGACGCCTTGCTGCCCGGCGAGCACGCCACCGTACATGTTCTTTTGCGCTTCCATCGCACGCTGCTGAATCTCGCGTGCTGTCGCAGACATCTGCCCCTCTGCCTGTGCGCGCGGATCGCTCTTCAGCGGCTGCCATTCCTCGAAGCCGCAGTAGTGGCAAAGGAAATGCCCGACCGCTGGAAACACGGTCATCACATCATCCTCGACAGTAATGAAGAATCGTGTGGCCTCAATGGCACCGTACGATTCTTCCTTCATGCACTTCGGACACAGGATGATCTTCAGTGCTTGCTGCACCTGCTCGAACACCTGCCGGTTCGCACACCAGATGCGCCCACGGAAGTCGCGGTGGTACGTCTCCGCTGCCATGTGCTGCGGCGAGGTCGGGCAACCCATCGCCTGCCACAGCTCGCCACGTTTGACCGCAGCCTTCTCTTCGATCTTGCGGCGGATGTCGTCGGTGATTGTTTCGCTTGTCGGATCGATCGGCAGTGCGCTGTCGGTCATAGCTGTAGACCCTCTCGTCTCAGTCGTGCGCGAGCGTTGTACATCGCTCGTCGGTCAGACGGCGTTGATGCCGTGAACACTATGGAGCCTGCGGGAGAGCGCCAACGTAGGTGCCCTCCCCCGGTTTTCTCTATCGTCCAACGCGCCGCAAGAGCGGCTTCCACTAGGGGAAGCCACTCGTTCGGTAGGTGCAGTGCGCGACGTAGGTGCAGTGCGCGACGTATGTTCATGACGACGTTGGCTTGGGCGGAGCTTCCACCGGATCGAGGCGGCTGGCAAGGGCGCATTCACCGGCCAGCGCCGCGTACCCCGCCATGTCCACGTAGGTGTCGAGTTTCGGTTTGCCACTCGTGCTGCGAGCGAGCTTCAAGCAGAGGATGAACCGCCAGCCGTCCAACTCTGACAACTCGATTCCTGTAAACGCCTTGAAGATTTCGCAAGTCTTTGCCATCGAGCGCTCGCCGCCCTGATAGCCCTTGCCGTCGTAATCGACCCCACGTTGCCGCAGGGTCTTCAGTGCCTCGTCCAGAATCCTGTCTGGAGCGATACCTCCGTTACTTGCCACGGCGAGCCCTCCGGGCCAGCGTCTTGGCCTTCAGTGCCTTTTCGCGCTTCGGCATGCGCTTGAACGTCTTCGCACGCGGATTGCCGTTCGGCTTCACGCCAGCGAGCCTGCCTTCGCCATTGACGGCGCTCGCCGCCTGCCATGCGACGTTCCAGCGCGTCGTCTCCCAATGCTCTTTGGGTGCTGCGATAGCGGCAGGATGAAGGAATGCGAACTGCATCGACGGACGCAGCGAGTAGAACATATCGTTGAACACACGCCGCGCGTGATTCGTCCACTTGTCCCACTGCTTCTTGGGCACCTTGTGTTTGTTCTTCACAGGCTGCCCGAGGTTCGGGTTGGTCATGAATGATCTCCTGTTGACCTATCGGAAATAAGAGCACACGCTTTGATGATAGTCAACTCGTTCGCGCGGACAAAATAAAACCCCGGTAGGGGCTGGCAGAGGCAACTGCTGGATTGCTCCAGACGCACGTGCTCTTACGCTTGGCCTACCGGGGTGCGTGTTTTAGAACTCAACGCTGTTCGGCTCGCAAGTCACACACTGTGTGACTTTATGAGATGTACGCGACCTCTTCGGTCTCGTCCGTTGGCAGCATCAGGCACTCCGCAATCATGCTCGTAAAGGGCGCGAATGCTTCTGGCCTGAACATCTCCTTGATCTGGCTCGACCGGGCTCGAATGCGCGTGCCCTCGTCCAACGACCACTCGTACACTTCGTCAGGCAGGCGTGACTGGGCACGCATCTCGTTGACCTTCTGCCTGCCTGTATCGTCGAACAAGCTGAGGATGTCGGGCCACAGACGGTACAGTTGCCCATACGTCTTGCACACCTTGGCGACCTGCTCGACCTTCAGCAGCAGCCGGTTCTGCTCCTGCTTCAAGTCGTACCACTTCGGTGCCCACGTTGCGATCGTGTGCTGTAGTGGCGATGGCAGCTCGCCGAATTTGAGCCTCATCGTGTAGCCCGGCATCGGCACATCTTCTCGGAGTTTGATCGTGACCTGCGCGACCCCATCTCCAAGAGGCAGCTCGGACACGTGCATGGTCCTGCCTTCCCGCAGCATATCGCCACGAGGCTTCAGGATTTCGATCGCCCTCATCTCTTCTGGCGACCAGCCAGCCCGATAGATTTCCTCCGCCGCTATCGGAAACGGCGCAAGTATGCGACGCCGATTGTCCATCAGCTTGTTGACTTGCTTCTTCAGATCATTGTTCAGGAACGTGTTGGCGGTCTGCGCTCTTCGTCTTCTCATTGTGCGATCTCCTGCGTGTAGAACTTCACCCATGCGCTGAGCGGTTGATTCTCTTTCTCGGGCAGCATCACTGCTCGGGTTAGCTGAAAGATCAGCGCCTCCTTGTCGGTCGGGCGCATCACCTTGGCAGCTTGCTCGCGCAGCGTGCGTGGTATCTGATTTGAGAGTCCTCCGCTGTTCTTGTATGTGATGAAGTTCATCAGCTCGGGCCATGTGTTCTTCACCTGCGTTGCCGTCTTCACGATCGCCGAATAGCGCTCGATCAGAGTCAGCGACGTTTGCAGCTCGTCTTCGATGGCGATCGCCTGCTCCACCCAATCGTTGATCGCATCGTGGAACGGGTGATCCTTCGGGAGAAAGAACGGCGTCTGCATCGAATTGCGAGGCAACGGCACGTGAGGCGGAGCTTCGAACCAGAATATCCCTTCGCAGCCGCGATTGCCGCGAACTGCTTCAAGATACTCGTCCTCTTCCTCCACACTCACGTGCAGAATGTTGGGGCGCATCGTGGCATACGTATGCCTCTCCGGGGTCTGCCACATCGTTGCCAGTAGGTTGCTCGCCCTGCCGGGTTTCGGTGAAGCATCCTCGAATAGCCCCTCATCGTGCCATTGCTTGACGGCTGGCGGCACGAGGCCGAAGTAGCACTCTTCGGGAGTACAAGGGAATGGAAGCGTGTGCCGTATTCGCGACAAGTACGCTTCCACCTGCTCCCGCATCGAACGCTCCCGCATGGGGACGGTTTGCGCCTTCCCCATCATGATGATGTGCGGACGTGGTTTGTTGATCGGCATGGGTCAGCCCTCGATTTCTACGTCGATGACCTCCCCCCACGGCGCTTTCAGGTTGGTCGTGCGACACCAGATGGTCGGATACTCCGGCTCCTGATCGGGGAAGTCTCCGCACATGTCGGTGAAGTAGATGAGCGCCGATGGCCGGTAGCCCGTCTCTTCGACCCACTTGAACGGTGGCTTAAACGACGTGCCGCCGCCCCCCTTCAAGTCGAGCTTCTGACTCTTCAGGTCATCGCCCGCTGAGAGGTAGAACGTGGAACCGATCTCCGCGTCGCACCCCAATAGCGCAACACCTGTCGGGTTGCAGTTCGAGAGGATGTCGTCCAGCTCGCTGAAGAATCGATTCAGCTCGCGCTCCCCGATCGATCCTGAAGTATCGACCGCAACCACCACATCGCCCGCACCGAAGCCGGTGTAGCTCGGCATGTACACTCCCTGCGTGACGAGCCTGCGCCGATGCGGCTTCGTCCACGTCGTTGCATCCCGACTGATCGCTCGGGTCACGTGGTATCGCAGCCGCTCCTGCCAGCTCACCTTCGGCTTCAGGAACTCCGTCGCGAAGCGCTCCAGCGCCGCAGGACACTTGCCCATCGCTTTGGATTGATCCAGCGCCGTCTGCACCGCACGCCGCATCTCCGCATCGTTCACATCACACTCGGCATGAATGTGAACGTCGAGCGTCTGGCCGTCGTTGCCATCTGCCTCGGCCTGCTGTCCGTCGCCGCTACCGTCGCCGATGGTGATGCTGATCTTCGACTGCGGAGGCATCTTGTCCTTCAGGTCTCGATACACATCCTCCACCTGCATGGTGTGCGGGTACTTCTTATCCCAAAGGCCACCTTGCGGCATCTCGCCGATCTGCGACACCTTCAGCATGTCGTTGATCACGTAGTCGCCTGCGTGATTCCAGCGGCGAGGATCGAACGGCTCGCCCTCGAACCCCAAGTCCTGATACCCCTTCGCTCGGGCCATGTGCATCCACATCGCATGCCCAATCTCATGGCACACGAGGAATACAGCCTCGGGAAGTTTGAGCTTCGAGAGGAAGTCCTGATCGATGTAGATGCGCTTGCCATCCGTTGCCGCAGTCGGAGTAAGCCCGCCAAAGATGTGCGGGAACTTGCCGATCTGCACGTCCATCATGTCGAACAGGAGCGATGAGAAGAACGGGACGTGGACCAGCATCGCCACTTTGATCTCAGTCCAACGCGGATGTTCCTGTGCTTGCATGTCACTTGACTCCTAGAAATCGACCTACGGCGGCGGCCGCTCGGTCTTTCATTGATGATGTAGAGCGCGGATTTTCGAGAACGCACTCGACTGAGGCATACCAGTTGTACCACCGCTTCGCGACTCGCCCCGGCCCACCCCGATCAGATGTGTTCAGTACATAGAACACATCCTCGGGGCGAAGTAGTCGGCACTGCGCATAAGTCAGACAGCACAACGGATACGCATCATCGGGGCATTCATCGATTGGCCTCGCTCCCTTGATTGTGTTTCCGATGAACTTAGGCATAAAAATTATTTGTTCATTTCCTCGATGATGCTCTGAGCGTGTGCCGCCACCTGCATGCGAATCGTCTGATTCTCACGCAGGACCTTGGGATCGTGCTGGCAGAGATACTTCTCCACCTTCTTACGCAACGACTCGACCTTCGGGTCTTGTGTCACGTTGAGATGCGCCATCAGCCGGGCCGTGTCTCGCACGTTCTGTACGAGCGTGTTGTGGAAAAGCTTGTCGGGCGATGAAAGTCGCTCCGCCATCTTGCTCACCACGTCGTACAGTCGCATCCACACTTCCTGCATGGCGTTCTCCGCCATGATTCGTGTGTTGTCGTTGACCTTCGCTGCGAGCGCGTCGAGCTGCGCTTGCGGCAGGCCCTTGAAGTCGTCGCCCTTGGGGATCGGCTGGAAGTCGAAGGACAGATCGAAGTGCGAAGCGATGCTCGACGCATTGGGATACTCACGTGCGTCGAACCGCTTGCCCAACTTCTTCTTCGCTTCCTCGACGAGCTGCGGATACGCCGGGATGAACTTCGCCAGTGCATCCTGCATCTGCTGCTTCTTCTGCGCCATCACCGTGGTGTACTCCACGAACAGCGTGTTGGGAAGCAACCGCCCGCCAGTGCGCCGACCCACATCCTGCATGGATGTCGTCGTCCACGGCAGCGTCATCTCGTAGTGCGCAGCACGCGCTTCGTCGATCGCCTTGTGGATCGTCTTCAGCATGCTGTCAGCACCTGCGAGCAAACGCTTGCGGACCTCGAACGCACCTTCATCCGCATCGTTCACCGATGCTGCGGACTTGGCAGCCTGTCGATCCTTCACCTTCGCGTGCCATCGTGCCGTGTTGAGCGTCACAAGAGTGGCGAAGTTACGGATGTCCATCGTCTGTGCGAAGTCATCCGCCGTGAACGTCGGCATCTTCAGCGGCTTCACTGCCGCGCCTTCCTCGCGCTCTTCGCTGTCTGCGAAGATGTTGTCGATCGCGTTGTGCAACACCTGCTGCACACCCTTCACCGGAGCCATCACTGGCTCTTCTTCGGAGAGGATGTCGTCGATCGCATCGCGATTCAGATCATCCTCCGTGGTCTTGGTCACACGCTGTGTGACAGGCGGTTGAGGTATGGCATCGGCCAGTGCCATCTCGGCACAGACCTCCGCTGCGCTCGCCACATCCATCGGCGAGAGTTTGGGCGGCTCATCGCTCATGAGCGATTCGAGGAACGTCTCGGGATCGTCCATCGCAACGCTGCCAGCTTGATTGCCAGTCGCGTTGAGCTGCACGTTGACGACTGTCTGTGCAACAGTCGGCTGAGTGGGCAGAGGTTTGGTGTCATCGAGAATGTCTGCCAGCAGGCTCTCGATGTCGAAGTCTTCAGCCATTGATGATCTCCTTCATGTCGCGTTGTGGCATCAGCCACGCAGCGATTGGGACGAGCACCGCGAGGGCGACCACGATGATAGTGATCACCCAAGCGATGAGGATGTCGGCCAGTAATCGGCGGAAGGTGAGCATGACGCTCACCCCTTCTTGCCGATCAGATTCGCCGCCATGACGAGGGACTTGTTGTCACGCAGCCAGCTCGCGAACTCGGGCGAGCGCACGACGTTCGGCACACGGTTGAACGTGCCGCGCAGACCAGCGACTTGGAACTCCTTCTGCATGCGCGACAGATACGTGAATGCAGCGACCGCAGTCTTCTCATCGACACGGTGTGCAATCATCTGCATCGCAGCGTAGGAGGCATCCGGCCGGGTCGGCACCGGGACATTCTTCGGGTCCTTCACGATGTCCTCGAACTTCGGGAGTTGTTCGGCCACGCGCAAGAACGCGACGAACTCACCCGCTGCCCCCTCCCCAATCAATCCCACAGCGCACTCGGTGAACGTGCCCATGTCCAGCTCACCGATGAGCTGTGAACACATGACCAGAGAACGGGGAGTGCAGAACGGACCCGGCTTCTCAGGAACCGTGTCAGCAAACACCGTGCCCGGCTTCGTGCGAGCGAATGCGATGGCGAGCGGATGCACAGCCTGCTTCTCCGCCCACGTGACCCAAGCGTCGAGGTTGGGCTCGATCTTGATCACCATGCGCCGGTTCGTGATGAACGCCAGCTCACGCTGTACGCCCGACCGATCCGACTCACGGTTCGAGCATGCCGTAACCATCCAGCCATCGGGCAGGAAAGATTCCCCCACACGACGGTTGAGAAACAGCTCGGCCGCAGGCTTCTGCGTATCGAGCCCGGCCTGCCGGAACTCGTCGAGGTTCACGATGCCGAAGGGTGCGACCTCTCCGGCCTTCGCTCGGCGCACTTGTCCACCTTCAGCGATGAACCCGTTGTCGCCACCGGGCATCCACGGTGCCTTCGTGTACACCATGCGTCGCTCGCCGCCCGGCAGCTTCTCGGGAATGCCGAAGCCACGGACATCAGGCGGCTCGACGGTGGACAGGAAGAATGGGATGTAGCCTACCGGCTGTCCAAGTTCGATGGACATCTCGGCGGCTGCCTGCTCGTTGATGGAAGACTTGCCCAACCCCGGACCTGAAACCAACTCAGTGCTGACATAGATGCCTTTGGCAGCGAGACGGAGGTTGGTCTTCAGGAGGTTCTTGGCTTCGTTGATTTTCATGATGTTGGTTCCTATGACTCGTGTTGTAAAAAGGAATCTACTGAATCGTGTGTCGAATTGTCAATTACTTTCCGGGCCGGGCACCCCCGTGCATTACCCAATCGGTGAATCGATCCTTGTCGAAG
>Ga0164243_10010790_pt1 | contig 13094 bp, 14 predicted proteins | sample OricompcompostOP_FD_108781 | JGI IMG/M metagenome (GOLD analysis project Ga0164243, IMG submission 108781) | Organic Plus compost microbial communities from Emeryville, California, USA - Original compost - Organic plus compost (OP) | ecosystem: Engineered > Solid waste > Mixed feedstock >... | reverse complement strand
TCTGGCGGCCGAGCGGGCCATAGATCAGATTGGCGCTGAGCACGCCGTAGAGCGTGGTGAGCACCGCCGACGAAACCACGCCCGAGATCGCGTCGGGCGCGAGCCCCCCGGTCGGAAGCTGGGTGAGCGCGACGAGCGTGCCGGCGAGGCCGAACACCGGGCCGAGATCGGCGGCCAGATTGAAGAAGCGCACCGCGTCGCCCGCGACGCGCTCCCGCTCGACGCGGCGCGCGGCATGATGCTCGATCAGCGCCTCGACCGAGCGGCGATGCAGCATCGCGCCGATCGCGGCCGAGAGATCGGCGTCGGGCGTCGCGACCTGCGGCGCGCGGAGCAGCCCCTCACGGTTGATCTGCTGGACCTGGATGGCGAGCGCGCTGCGCGCGCGGCCTTCGGAAAATCGCCGGCGGAACAGCGAGCCGATGCCGCGCAGGGCATTGCCGATCTCGGCGAAGCCCGAGCGCAGCAGCGTGGCCAGGATCGTGCCACCCAGCACGAGCAGCAGGGCGGTCGGATCGAGCAGTCTTTCGAACGACATGTCCACGGGCACTCCGGTTCGCGGTCATAGTTGCGCGCTGTGGTCGCAAGCGCCGTGCCAGTTGCGCGGGGACGGCCTTCATGTGGAGGCGGCGGGGAAGGGGGCGGAAAAAGCTTGCCACCGGCCGGCAAGATCTTGCCGCCGGCTTGCCGGCCGCGCGAACGCGCCCCGGAAAACTGCGCCTCGGCAATTCTGGCACGGCAATTGCTCAATTGTCCCGCGAAGGTCCGGCGCGTGCCGGGCCATGATCGTGGAGCAAGGCCGATGGCCGAAAGTCTGTTTGGAATTCACGGCGCTGCGCTTGAGGTGCGATCGCACCGCATGGGGCTGTTGTCGTCGAACATCGCGAACGCGGCGACGCCCGGTTACAAGGCGCGCGACATCGACTTCGCCGCCGCGCTCGATGCGAAGCTGAAGGGCAATGCCGGCAACGGCGCTATGGCAAAGGCCGAGCGTTACCGCACGCCGCTGATGCCCTCGCTCGACGGCAACACCGTCGAGCTCGCCGCCGAGCAGGTCGCCTTCTCCGAGAATGCGGTGGGCTACGCCACCACGCTTTCTTTCATCCAGTCGCGGGTCGAGACTCTCACCCGCGCCTTGAAGGGCGAATGACGATGGCGAGCCCGATGAACATATTCGACGTCGCCGGCCGTGCCATGTCCGCGCAGCTCGTGCGCATGAACAGCTCGGCGTCGAACCTCGCCAATGCCGGCAGCATCGCCGGCAGCGCCGACGGCGCCTATCGCTCGATCAAGCCGGTGTTCCGCACCGAGCTCGATCGCACCACCGGCATGTCCACGGTCGATGTCGACCGCATGGTCCGCTCGGACGCCGCGGCGATCCGCCAGCACGATCCCGATCACCCGCTCGCCGACGAGAATGGCGACGTCTGGGCGGCTCCCGTCGATGAGACCCAGGAGATGGTCGAGATGATGGAGAGCGCCCGCCAGTACCAGAATCTGGTCGAGGTTCTCCAGACCGCGAAAACCTTGATGCTCGACACGATGAGGCTCGGAAAATGACAGTCATCAACACCCAGAACACGGCCAATCCCTACGCAGGCCTGACCTCGCAGACTGATGGCTCGGCAACACTCGGGCAGAAGGATTTTCTTCGCCTGCTGACCGCGCAGATGCAGGTCCAGGATCCGTTCGATCCGGTCGATAACAAGGAGATGCTGGCGCAGATGGCGCAGTTCTCCAGCCTGGCCGGCCTGTCGGACATCAACGACACGCTGAAGCTGATCAGCGTCCAGCTCGACACGGTGATGCAGGCCCAGCAGGCGGCCGCGGCCGAGACGGGCGAGGGCGCCGACGCCGAAACCCAGCAAACCAACTGATCTTCACGCACGAAAGGAACAGGCCATGTCCTTCTATATCTCATTGAGCGGCATCAAGGGCGCGCAGACCGACCTCGAGGTGATCTCGCACAACCTTGCAAACGTCGAGACCAGCGGCTTCAAGCGCAGCCGCGTCAACTTCGCCGACGTCGTCGCCACCTCGTCGATGGCCAACCCGAAGCTCAGCCACGGCATCGGTTCGCGCGTCGACTCGATCCAGCAGATCTTCACCCAGGGTCCGATCGAACAGACCGGCTATTCGCTCGACCTCGCGATCAACGGTGACGGCTTCTTCGCCACCAAGGGCGAGACCTCGGGCGAGGTGGTCTTCACCCGCAACGGTGGCTTTTCTGTCGATGCGCAGGGTTTCGTCCACCGCAGCGGCAACCGCCTTCAGCTCTTTCCCGTCGACGCCAGCGGCGTCGCCAATACCACCGGCGGTACGATCGACGCCCAGCTTCCCGCGGCCAATGCCGCGGGATCGCTCTTCGCGGGCGTGACCGTCGACGGCAACGGCAACATGGTCGCGACCTTCGCCGACGGCAGCAATCAGACGGTCGGCCGCGTCGCGCTGGCCAGCTTCACCTCGCCCGAGGGGCTGAAGCAGCTCGGTTCGTCCAACTGGGCGCCGACCGGCTTGTCCGGCACGCCGAGCTGGGGCGTTCCCAACGACGGCCGCTTCGCCGAGGTGATGTCGGGCGCGATCGAGCGCTCGAACGTCGACCTCACCGAGGAGCTGGTCGGCCTGATCACCGCGCAGCGGAACTTCCAGGCGAACGCCAAGGCGATCGACACCGCCTCGCAGATCACCCAGACGATCATCGGCATCCGGACCTAAGCGCCATGGATCGCCTCATCTACACCGCCTATTCGGGCTTGCGCGGATCGCTGTCCGCGCAGAGCGCGATCGCCAACAATCTCGCCAACGCGAACACCATCGGCTTTCGCGCCGATCGAGTCGCTTTCGAGGCGCAGACGCTCAAGGGCCCCGGCATCGAGGCCCGCGCGCCGAGCGCGATGGAGGTCAAGGACGCCGATATGAAGGCTGGCGCGGTGGTGGAGACGGGGCGCCCGATGGATCTCGCCATCACCGGCAACGCGATGATGGCGGTCCAGGCCGATGACGGATCGGAGGGCTATACCCGCCGCGGCGACCTGATGATCTCGCCGAGCGGGCTGCTCCAGACCGGGGACGGCCATCTCGTCCTCGGCAATGGCGGCCCGATCTCGATCCCGGCGTCGTCGACGGTTTCGATCAACGCGGACGGCACGGTCCAGATCGTCGCCCCCGGCGGCGATCCCAAGAACCCTGAGACCGTGGACCGTATCAAGCTGGTCTCCCCCGACGGAAGCCCGATCGTCAAGGCCGTCGACGGCCTGTTTCGCGTGGTCGGCGGCGGCGTGCTGCCCGCCGATCTCGATGCGCGCGCGCAACCGGGCGCGCTCGAACAGTCCAACGTCAGCAGCGCGCAAATGCTCGTCGAGATGATCGAGAACCAGCGCCTGTTCGACATGCGCACCAAGCTGCTCACCACCGCGAAAGACCTCGACGAGGGCGGTGCGAGCCTGATGCGCATCAACTGATTTCCTTCAAGGAGCCTGACCCATGCCCACCTCCGCCATGCACATCGCCCGAACCGGGCTCGAGGCGCAGGACACGCGGATGCGCGTGATCGCCAACAACCTCGCGAACGTCGGCACCACCGGCTTCAAGCGCGACCGCGCCTCGTTCGAAACGCTCGCCTATCAGGACGTCCGCGTCGCCGGCACCCAGTCGAGCACCGAGACCAAATATGCGATCGGCCTGAACCTCGGCACCGGCGTCAAGGTGCAGGGCACCGCGCGGATCGAGACCCAGGGCGCGCTCAACACCACGGGCAACGCGCTCGACGTCGCGCTCGACGGCGACGGCTATTTCCAGGTGCAGATGCCCGGCGGGCAGACCGCCTATACCCGCGCCGGCAATTTTTCGCGCTCGCCCGAGGGGCAGCTGGTGACGCCGCAGGGCTACCCGGTCCAGCCCGGCATCACCATCCCCGAGAACGCCACCGAGATCACCATCGGCATCGACGGCACGGTCAGCGCGACGGTGGCCGGCGAGACCGAGCCCACCGAGCTCGGCCAGATCACGCTGGCGAGCTTCACCAATCCGGCGGGGCTCCAGGTCGGCGCCGACAATTATCTGCTGGAGACCGCGGCCAGCGGCACTGCGCAGGTCGGCCCCGCCGGCGAGAACGGCCGCGGCTCGATCCGCCAGGGCATGCTCGAGGCGTCGAACGTCAACGTCGTCGAGGAGCTGGTCGACATGATCGAGTGCCAGCGCGCCTATGAAGTCAATTCCAAGATGATCTCCGCTGTCGACGAGATGCTGCGCAATGCGAACCAGACGCTTTAACCTTCCGGTCGCGATCGCGACCGCTGCTGCGCTCGCCTTCGTCACGTCGCCCGCCGACGCGAAGAAGGCCAAGCCCAAGCCGGGCTTCGGCGCGACGCTGCCGCTGCCGTCGCCCCCGCCCGTCGCCGACGGCGGAATCTTCCAGGCGAATGCGGGTTATGCCGCGCTCTACGAGGGCTATCGCGCCCGCGCCGTGGGCGATCCGCTGACCGTGGTGCTGACCGAGCGGATCACCTCCGCCAAGACCGCCGGGTCGAAGACCCAGCGCGACGGAGGCTTCTCGATCACCCCGCCGACCGCCGGTCCGCTCGACTTCCTCAATCCCAACGCTCTTAAAGCGGGCGGGGAGTCGTCGTTCAATGGTACCGGCAACGCCACGCAGACGAGCGCGCTGGGGGGAGAGGTGAGCGTCACCATCGCCCAGCTGCTCGGCAACGGCACCGCCGTTATTCGGGGCGAAAAGCGGCTTACGCTGAGCCAGGGCGAGGAATGGGTGCAGTTTTCAGGAATCATCCGGCTGGCCGATCTCGATCAGCAGAACCGCATCGCCTCCACCCGCGTCGCCGACGCCCGCGTCGAATATTCGGGCAATGGCCAGGTCGCGCGCGCCAGCCGCGAAGGCTGGCTGCAGCGCTTCTTCAACATGATCAGCCCGTTCTGAGCCAGTCAGGAACATGCCCATGACCCGCCTGCCCAAGATGCTTCTCGCCCTCCTCGCCGCCACGGCCGCGACCGTGCCGGCGCATGCCGAGCGCGTGCGCGACCTGGGCAATTTCCAGGGCGTGCGCACCAACCAGCTGGTCGGCTACGGCATCGTCGTCGGCCTGGAAGGGACCGGCGACGACAATCTCGAATATGCGAGCCAGGCGGTGAAGGGCATGTCCAGCCGCCTCGGCCTCCAGCTTCCGCCGGGGGTGCAGCCGGGCCTGAAGAACGCCGCGGCGGTGATGATCACCGCCGAACTGCCCGCCTTCGCCAAGCCCGGCCAGCGCATCGACATCACCGTGTCGGCGCTGGGCAAGGCCAAGTCGCTGCGCGGCGGTTCGCTGGTGCTGACCCCGCTCAACGGGGCCGACGGACAGGTCTATGCGATGGCGCAGGGCAACCTCGTCGTCGGCGGCCTCGGCGTCTCGGCGCGCGACGGATCCAAGCTGTCGGTCAACGTGCCGACGGTGGGGCGCATCCCGCTGGGCGCCAGCGTCGAGCGCGCGGTCGCGACCGGGTTCGACACCCGCGACGTGCTGCGCTTCAACCTGAACGAAGCCGATTTCCTGACCGCGCAGCGCGTGCGCGACGCGATCAACGCGCGCTTCGGCCAGATCGCGACGATGGAGGACGCGGTCACCATCTCGCTGACCCTGCCCGCGGGCGCCAATTCGCGCAGCCAGATGATGGCGGCGATCGAGATGCTCGACGTCAACCCCGCCGAAGCGGCGGCGCGCGTCATCGTCAACAGCCGCACCGGTACGGTGGTGATCAACAGCGCGGTGCGCCTGGCGCCCGCCGCGGTCAGCCACGGCAAGCTCGTCATCCGCATCGACGAGGATCCCAAGGTGGTGCAGCCCGAGCCCTTTTCGCGGGGCGAGACCGCAATCGAGCAATCGAGCGCGATCTCGGTCGAGCAGAACGGTGCGCATATGGCGCTGGTCGACCCCGGCCCGTCGCTGTCCTCGATCGTCGACTCGCTCAACAAGCTTGGCGTGAGCCCACCGGACCTGGTCGCGATCCTCGAGGCGCTGAAGCAGGCGGGGTCGCTGAAGGCGGAGCTCGTCGTGATATGATCGTCGACAACGCCCTTCCGATTGCGCCCAAGGCTGCCGACCAGAAAGTCGAGCTGGCCAAGGCCGCCAAGCAGTTCGAGGCGATTTTCATCCGGCAGATGCTGGCGGCCGCGCGCAAGGCGAGCCTCGGCGAGGGGCTGTTCGACAACAGCGCGGTCGAGCAGTTCCAGTCGATGCAGGATTCGAACGTCGCCGATCTCGTGTCGGAAAAGGGCGGGCTCGGTCTCGCCGCCACGATCGAGCGGCAGCTCTCCGGCTTTATCGGCGGAGGCAAGCCATGAGCTCCGATCTGATGACGATCGCGCGCAGCGGCGCCAACGCCGCGCGCTACGCGCTCGACGTCACCGCGCAGAACATCGCCAATGCCGGCACCGCCGGCTATGTCCGCCGCTCGGTCTCGCTTTCCGAGGTTTCCGGCGGCGCGATGCTGTACAGCGCGGCGGACGTTTCGCTGCACGGCGTCCGGCTGTCGGGCATCGTGCGCAATGTCGACGGCTTCCGCATGGCCGAGGTCCGCCGCACCGGCAGCGACCTGGCGCGTGCCGATGCCGAGATCGCGGCGCTGGGCAGCGTCGAAAGCGCGCTCGAACAGTCCGGCATTTCGGAGGCGATGGCGAGCTTCAAGGCGGGGCTCGCCGCGCTCAAGACCGATCCGACCAACACCGCGCTTCGCGCCGTGGTGATGGAGAATGCGCGTACGCTGGCGGACTCGCTCAACATCGCGGCGGGCGGCCTCGATGCGGCACGTGCGGGGCTCCATGCGAACGCCGCCGACGGCGTTGCCGAGCTCAACCAGCTTTCGACCGACCTCGACAAGATCAATGCCCGGCTGGTCCGCACGCCCGACGGCACCAGCGACCAGGCGGCGCTGCTCGATCAGCGCGACGCCATCCTCCATTCGATGAGCCGGATCGCCGGGGTCTCGGTCTCGATCGGTGCGCACCAGACTGCGCAGGTCAGCCTTGGCGGCCAGTCGCTCGTCAGCCCCACCGGGGTGACCGCGCTCGGCGTCGGAACCGCGCCCGACGGCAGCCTGGCCTTCGACGTCGGCGGCACGCCGGTCTCGATCGTCGCGGGCTCGCTTGCGGGCACCGCGCAGGGGCTGACCCAGCTCAACGCGGCACGCGCGGAACTGGACGACGTCGCGAACGCGGTCATCGGCGCTTTGAATAGCGCGCAGGCGTCGGGCGTCGCGCTCGACGGCAGCGCCGGCCAGCCGCTGTTCGGCGGTACCGGCGCCGGCGACATCGCCTTGCTCACCGGCGATCCCGCGGCGCTCGCGACCGCGCCGGCCGGCGCGGCGGCGGGAAGCCGCGATCCCGGTAATCTGGATGCGATGATCGCCGCTTTCGATGGCAGCGCCGCCGCCGCCGATTTCGACAATCTGCTTTCGGGCGTCAGCAGCGCGGTCGCCGGCCGCATGGTCACGCGCGACGCGCTGGCGACGATCGCCGACGGCGCCAACGCGGTGCTCATGAGCCAGTCGGGGGTCAGCCTCGACGACGAGGCCGCCAATCTGCTGCGTTTCCAGCAGGCATTTCAGGCTTCGGGCCGCGTCATGCAGGTGGCGCGCGACCTGTTCGATTCCATCCTGTCGATCGGGTGAGGGCAGCCATGACCGGTATCAGCACGCACAGCTTCTACGAGCGCTCGATCGGCAACATGACGTCGCTGCGCGCGCGCGCCGAAACGCTGCAGACGCAGATCGCGACCGAGCAGCGGCTGCAGCGCGCCTCCGACGATCCGGTCGCCGCGCGCCAGCTCCGCCGGCTCGCCGCCGACGACACGATGGCGGCGGTCTACAAGAACAATGCGGCGGTGGCCGCAGCCGATCTCGGCCTGGCCGAGGATGCGATCGACCAGCTTTCGAACCTCACCATCCGCGCCCAGGAACTGGCGACCCAGGCAGCCACCGGCACGATCAACGACGCGCAGCGCAAGATCATCGGCGACGAGCTCGAGCAGATTCACACGAGCATGGTCGCGATCATGAACACCAGGGACAGCAGCGGCAATCCGCTGTTCGGCGGCGCTGCCAACGGCCCGGCCTATGCCGTCGCAGCCGACGGCAGCGCGAGCTATGCCGGCAGCGGCCAGCCCGCCGAGCTCGACGTCGGCGGCGGCATCGTCATTTCGCGCGGGCTGACCGGCCCCGACCTGCTCAACTATTCGGTGGGCGGCACGCCGACCGACCTGCTTTCGGTCGTGCGTGGGCTGGCGGTGTCGGTCCAGGCCGGCGCCCCCGGCGCCGCGTCCGATGCACGCACTGCGCTCGACAGCCTGACCGCCGGCCTCGATACGTTGAGCGCGGGGCAGGCGGTGATCGGTGCGCGTCAGGGCCGGGTCGAACTGGCGGTCACGCTCGCCATCGATCAGGCCGAGGCGCGCGCCGCCGACCGGATCCGGCTGGGCGAGACCGACATGCCGACCGCGATCGCCGAACTGCAGGAGGCGATGACGATATTGGAAGCAAGCCAGGCCAGCTTCACCAAGCTCTCCAGCCTCTCGCTCTTCGATTATCTGCGCTGATTTGAGCGCTGATTTTCTGGGCGGATTTAGGGTTAACAAAGCGCTGACCGAGCCGTTCTAAGGACTGTCGCGCCTCGCGCGCATCGACTGGCCGCAAGGCTTACCTGTGGGGGTATTATGTTCGCAGCCATTGGCATTGTCGTCTTGCTCGTCATGGTGTTCGGCGGGTTCACCCTCACCGGCGGCGCGCTCGGCCCAGTGATGGAGGCGATTCCGCACGAGATGCTGATCATCGGCGGCGCGGCCGCCGGTGCGCTCATCGCGGGCAACTCGATGCACGGGTTGAAGGCGCTCGGCGGCGGCCTCGCCAAGGTGTTCAAAGGCCCCAAGCACAACAAGCAGGATCATATCGATGCGATCCTGCTGACCTCCAAGCTCATGAAGATGCTGCGCACCGACGGTCCCGTCGCGATGGAATCGCATCTCGAAGACCCCAAATCCTCGGCGATCTTCGCCGAATATCCGCGCATCCTGTCCAACGCGCCGCTGGTGGCGCTGATCTGTGACACGCTGACGCTGATCGTCGTGTCGTCGGGCACGCTCGAGCCGCACGCGGTCGAGGAGGTCATGGACAATGCGATGAAGACGCATTTCCATGAGATGCGCGAGCCCGCGCACACGCTGCAGACGCTGTCCGACGCGCTCCCCGCGCTCGGCATCGTCGCGGCGGTGCTCGGCGTGGTGAAGACGATGGGCTCGATCGACAAGCCGCCGGCGATCCTCGGCGGCATGATCGGCTCGGCGCTGGTCGGCACCTTTCTGGGCGTGCTGCTCGCCTATGGCATCGTCGGCCCGCTCGGCGGTCGGCTCAACCAGATCGCCGACGAGGACGAGCAGATCTTTCATGCCGTCAAGCAGGTGATCATCGCCTCGCTCAACAATTATCCGCAGCCCCTGGTGGTCGAGGCGGCGCGTTCGGGGCTGGGCCACGCCTTCCGCCCCGGGCTCTCCGAGCTGCTCGACGGGCTGAGGAGCCGCTGAGATGGCGAGCCCGGCGAAGAAAGGCGCCAATATTCCGCCCCCGATCATCGTCAAGAAGATCGTCGTCGAGGGCGGCGGCGGTCATCACGGCGGCGCATGGAAGGTGGCCTATGCCGACTTCGTGACCGCGATGATGGCGTTCTTCCTGCTGCTCTGGCTGCTGGGTGCGACCAACGAGCAGCAGCGCAAGGGCATTGCCGACTATTTCTCGCCGACCCTGGTCAAGATGCGCGAGCAGAGCGCCGGCAGCAACGGCATGTTCGGCGGCGACTCGCTGGTCTCGGCCGACAATTATCCCAACCGCGCATCGCAGACCGGAACGCGTGCGATCACCGTTCCGCGCGATACCGTTGGCGGCCCGCGCGAGGGCGCGACGGCCGAGCGCAAGCTGGCCCAGGGCCCGAGCGCCGAGGAAAAGGCCAAGCGGCTGGCGGGACTGCGTGAGCGCATCACCCGGAAGGTCGAGGCCAATGGCGCGCTCAGGCAGCTCGCGAACCAGATTCGCTTCGTGCAGACCGCCGAAGGGATTCGTATCGACCTGGTCGACGATGCAGATTTCTCGATGTTCAGGCTGGGCACCACCGTGCTCGTGCCCGAGGCGGTCGAGGTGCTGCGCATCATCGCCGATGCGGTGAAGGCGGACACGGCGGCGTTGACCATCCGCGGCCATACCGATGCGCTGCGATGGCGCAGCCAGGTGATCAACAACTGGTCGCTCTCGTCGGGCCGCGCCGAGGCCACCCGCCAAGCGCTGATGCGCTTCGGCGTGGTCGAGGCCCGTTTCCGCCGGATCGAGGGCGTCGCCGATCGCGAGCCGCTGATCGCCCAGGATCCGCGCGATCCCCGCAACCGCCGGATATCGATCACGCTCGGCGGCTGATCGCCGCCGTCCGACCCAAAATGGGCTAGGTGGATCTACGTAAGGGAAAATCCTGTATTCCGCCCTGCGCGCAGACGCTTTAATTGCCTGACTCGTGGGGAAATCTTTATTGCTGTGGACCGGCATGCCGGTTTGCGCCTTGCGCGCTTGCCTCCGCTGCACATCGGCGGTGAGGGGCTGAGCTATGGCTTGGTCCGGAACGATCGGCGTCAGCGCCAATTCCCGGTCCGGCCCCGCAAGTCTCGTTCAGACGACGATCGTGACGCTCGACCGGGAATGGTCGGCGGCGCTGGCCGAGGAGCTGCGCGATCACGACATGCCGACGCTGACTCCGGCGAGTCCGGCGCGCTGGCGCGAGCATTTCGACGGCGCCCGGCCCAACTGCGTGATCTTCGATCTCGATCATGGCGGCAAGGGCGCATATGAGGCGATCGAGGCGCTGAAGGCGCAGGCGCGCCAGACGATGATCGTCGCGGCGGCTTCGGCACCGTCGATCAAGATGGTGGTCGCCGCGATGCGCGCTGGCGCGATCGACTTCATCAACAAGCGTCAGTCGCCGCGGCTCGCGCGTGGGCAGATCGAGGAGGCGGCCGATCACGCATTGAGCCTCCAGACCGCGACGGTCGAGGCCAAGGCGCATCGCGAGAATATCGAGGCGCTGAGCCCGCGCGAGCGCGAGGTGCTCTGCGAGCTTGCCGCCGGCCTCGCCACCAAGCAGATCGCGCATCGCATGCAGCTGAGCCCGCGCACGGTGGAGATGTTCCGCAGCCGCATCAAGCGCCGGCTGGGCGCGAGCTCTATCGCCGAGGCAGTCAGCATCTGGCAGAGTTATCGCGACGAGCCGCGCCTGCGCGTCGTCGGCTAGTACCGATCGACGGGGTTGTGGGTGGTTGGAGCAGCACAAGCCAGCCCCGCACGCTTGACATTGCCCTGCCGCCCCCCGCTTCGAGATCGGAAAACGGATCTCAGATCATCCGGCAGAAGGGGGGAGCGCTCGCTGTCAGGCAGATATCGGGCTTCGTGCGCGATGTTTTCCAATAGGTCATGAGCCCGACCCGTTTCGCGACGGCGGGAAAGGCTGGTTCGCTCAAGACTCCGCGCATGCTTCGGCGCCAGAAGAGCCAGGGTCTCTCCGCCGCGATCTGCAAGGCCTCGCGGTTCGCGCCCAGTGCGGCCAGCATGGTGGCTACCATGTCGCTCTGCTCGTCCCCGGGCAGCGCGCGCAGCCCCTGGATCGCCTTCGTCTTCGCCTGTGGGTCACCCGATGCCAGAGCCTCATATCCCGACAGCAGGGCGGCGCGGCTCTCTCCGGCAATTTGATATTGCGGGCTGCGAAGACCGTTTATGGCGGCCGCATAGTCACCGGTTTCGATGCCTTCGGAGACCGCCACCCTCTTGTCGAAGTTCGCATCCTTGCTGAGATCGATCGCCGCGGCGAAATAGGGCTTGGCCTGCTCGACTCGGTCCGCTGCCACCAGCCCGCTGGCCAAGGCGTGCTGGGAATCGGGCCAGAGGGCGAGCATGTCGGTGGCGGCACGAAATTGTTCGATTGCCGCACCCAGACGCCCCACGCTTTCCAGCTTCAACCCGTAGCCGAAATGTTCGCAGCCGCAATCGAGCGGCTGGGCCGCGATCGCACTTTTGAACAGCGCTTCCTGACCGACCCAATCATGCCGATCGATCATATAGGCCTTGTGCGCCAGAGCCTCGCTGTTGTCGGGGTCGAGCGCCAGCGCCTTGTCCTCCGCCTGACGCCCTGCCGCGCGCAGCGCTTCGGCGCGGCGGTCGTCGCGTTCCGCCTGAGCGGCCTGCAGGAACCCGTTGCCGACGGCTGACCATCCCCAGGAAAAATCAGGAACAGCGGCGACAACGCGTTGCGCGTAGCGAAGCGTCGTGCTCCCGCCATAGGACCAATATTCCTGACAATAATGCATATAGTTGCTCAGGACCGGGTCCGGCAGCAATGCCCGATAGGTCGCGGCGCCGGACAGGCCGCAACGAACGACCGTGCCGACATCGACGGCGATCTTGTGAGGAACCTTCGAGACCTGGTCGGCGGCATAGTCGACGCTGTTGGACCATAGGACCACGCCGGACCGCTCGTTGGTAAATCTGCTGATCACGCGAATCGAGTCGCCGACGCGGTAAATCGTTCCGCCCAGCGAATATGCGGGCGCCCTTCCGGGCGCTGGAGCCGGCACGGTCGAAACACCGACAACGCCATCGACGTTGAACGCTGCGATAATCTCGGCGTTGATCGATTCGCGCATGGTCACGGGCAGGTCCACCGACAGGTGCCGATATTCGGACAGACGCACCATCATGCCGTGCGCCGCCGCGGGAACCGGCCGAAACCACAGCCAGGCCCCCGCAGCCATCACCAGCAGAAGCAAGCCGGCGGCCGCAATCGTCATTGGACGCGAAAAGGGAAGAGCCGTCCGGCGACCAACGGCCTGCCCCGCTGGAACCGGCCCGCCGTCGGTCGTGTCCGCAGCCTCGGCCCCCGCCGGAAGCAGGCGATAACCGACTTTGGTTATGGTCTCGATGCGGAACTGCAGGCCCGCTTCCTTTTCCGCGACGCCCCGCAACCGGGAGACGACACGATTGATCGCATCGTCACCGACGATCCGTCCCTCCCAGCAGGATCGAAG
>Ga0164243_10010789_pt1 | contig 13094 bp, 6 predicted proteins | sample OricompcompostOP_FD_108781 | JGI IMG/M metagenome (GOLD analysis project Ga0164243, IMG submission 108781) | Organic Plus compost microbial communities from Emeryville, California, USA - Original compost - Organic plus compost (OP) | ecosystem: Engineered > Solid waste > Mixed feedstock >... | reverse complement strand
TGGCTGAGCGCATCAAGGGCGGCGACATGCCGTTCGACATCGTGATCGCTTCGCCGGACACGATGCGTATCGTCGGTACCCTCGGCCAGATTCTCGGCCCGCGCGGCCTGATGCCGAACCCGAAGGTCGGCACGGTGACGCCGGACGTTGCCACTGCCGTGAAGAATGCGAAGGCGGGCCAGGTGCAGTACCGCACCGACAAGGCCGGCATCATCCACGCCACGATCGGCCGCCGTTCGTTCTCTGACGCAGACCTGAAGGCCAACCTGGTAGCGCTGATCGATGCGTTGAACAAGGCCAAGCCGGCATCGAGCAAGGGCGTGTACCTGCGCAAGGTTGCGTTGTCCTCGACTATGGGAGCGGGTGTGCGCGTCGATCACGCGACCCTGGCTTAAGTAGTGAATCAAGTCCTCGGCTGCATTGCAGGGCCGGGGTGAATCTTTGGGCCGGGTGCCTTCCGGCAGTTTGGAGGGCATCCGGATTGTCAAAGACCGTTGGGCGGCGTCCAGGCAGTCGATGGACAAAGTTAAACGCCGAAAGCGCAAGCTCCGGCACCCAGCGCAGATGGTGTACCCGAAAGTCTTTTGCAGTCTTAGCCGGCGCTGCCGGTGAAACTCCTAAACTTCGGACGCCGTGTTCGAACCGGTGCGCAAGTCGGATAAGCAGTTCTGACGAATCGCATCACATTTGGAGGTTGATCTTGAGTCTCAATCTGAATGACAAGAAGGCCGTTGTCGCCGAGGTCGCCGCGAAGGTAGCAAACGCGCAGACCGTCGTCGTGGCCGAATACCGTGGCATCCAGGTTGGTTCCCTGACGCAACTGCGCGCGAAGGCCCGTGAACAGGGCGTGTACATGCGCGTGTTGAAGAACACGCTTGCACGTCGCGCCGTCGAAGGCACGCCCTTCGCCAGCCTCGCCTCCGAGATGACCGGCCCGTTGATCTACTCGATCTCCGAGGACGCCGTTGCTGCGGCAAAAGTCGTATACGACTTCGCCAAGACCAACGACAAGCTGGTCGTCAAGGCAGGCAACTACGCAGGCAAGCCGCTCGACAAGGCCGGCGTGAATGCGTTGGCGAGCATTCCGAGCCGCGAAGTCCTCATCGCCCAGCTGCTGGGCGTCATGCAGGCTCCGGTTTCCGGTTTTGCCCGCGCGCTCGCTGCGCTCGCAGAGAAGAAGGGCGCCGAAGCTGCGTAACGCACTTCGCCCTTTGCGTCAGACCCAATCAGATGTAATTACGAAATCGTTAGGAGTTTCAAATGGCAATCAGCAAAGAAGATATCCTTGAAGCAGTAGGCCAGATGTCCGTGATGGACCTGAACGACCTGGTCAAGGCTTTTGAAGAGAAGTTCGGTGTGTCCGCTGCCGCGATGGCGGTCGCCGCTCCGGGCGCGGGCGGCGCCGGCGCCGCTGCGGCGGCCGAAGAGCAGACCGAGTTCACCGTGGTTCTGGCCGAAGTCGGCGCGAACAAGGTTGGCGTCATCAAGGCCGTTCGCGAAATCACCGGCCTGGGCCTGAAGGAAGCCAAGGATCTGGTCGACGGTGCGCCGAAGCCGATCAAGGAAGGCGTCGCCAAGGCAGATGCAGAAGCCGCGAAGAAGAAGCTGGAAGAAGCCGGCGCCAAGGCCGAACTCAAGTAATTCGGCTTGCGCAAGGCGAGTCAGCATCGCCGGAGTCAAAGCGCAGAACTCCTTCCGAAAGGGGGAGTTCGGCTTTGGCTCCTTTGTCGTTTTGTGATTTGTTTAAGGCGAGATGTTGTCGAACCAAGCCCGCCGTTAGCAGTCTAGTCGGGCCCGAGGACCGAGACTTGAGGATTCGCAGCTTGCAGCGGAACGCGTAATCGCCCCGCAGCGAACCCTGAACTCTCCATCCTTCCTGTCACTCACGGAGTGTCCATGCACTACTCATTTACTGAGAAGAAGCGCATTCGCAAGTCCTTCGCGAAGCGCGCGAACGTCCATAATGTTCCGTTCCTGCTGGCGACCCAGCTCGAGTCCTACACGAGCTTCCTGCAGGCCGACGTGGTCCCATCTCAGCGCAAGAATGAAGGACTGCAATCCGCCTTCACCTCGATTTTCCCAATCGTATCTCACAATGGTTTTGCACGGCTAGAGTTTCTGTCCTACGTGTTGGGCGACCCGCCGTTCGACGTCAAGGAATGCCAACAGCGCGGCTTGACCTATGCTTCGCCGCTGCGCGCGAAGGTGCGCCTGGTGATTCTGGACAAGGAATCGCCGACCAAGCCGGTCGTGAAGGAGATGAAGGAGCAGGAAGTCTACATGGGCGAACTGCCGCTCATGACGACCAACGGATCGTTCGTGATCAACGGCACCGAGCGTGTGATCGTGTCGCAGTTGCACCGTTCTCCGGGCGTGTTCTTCGAGCATGACCGCGGCAAGACGCATTCGAGCGGCAAGTTGCTGTTCTCCGCGCGCATCATTCCGTATCGCGGCTCTTGGCTCGATTTCGAATTCGACCCGAAGGACATCCTGTTCTTCCGCGTCGACCGTCGCCGCAAGATGCCGGTCACGATCCTGCTCAAGGCGATCGGCATGACGCCCGAGCAGATCCTGGCGAACTTCTTCGTGTTCGACAACTTCACGCTGCGCGCAGAAGGCGGGGAGATGGAGTTCGTCGCCGAGCGCCTGCGTGGCGAGGTGGCGCGCTTCGACATCGTCGACAAGTCCGGCAAGGTCATCGTCGCCAAGGACAAGCGCATCAATGCCAAGCATGTGCGCGAGATCGAAGCCGCCGGCATCAAGATGATCTCGGTGCCGGAAGACTACCTGCTCGGACGCGTGCTGGCGACCAACGTAGTGGACAGCGAAACCGGTGAGGTGATCGCCAACGCCAACGACGAACTGACCGAGGAAACACTGGCGCGCCTGCGCGAAGCCGGCGTGAGCGATATTCGTACGCTGTACACCAACGACCTCGATCAGGGCGCGTACATTTCGCAGACCTTGCGCATGGACGACACCGCGGACCAGACCGCGGCACGCGTGGCGATCTATCGAATGATGCGCCCGGGCGAGCCGCCGACCGAGGAGTCGGTCGAGGCACTGTTCAACGGGCTGTTCTACAGCGAGGAACGCTACGACCTGTCGGCCGTGGGCCGCATGAAGTTCAACCGCCGCATCGGACGCGACGAGCCGACCGGTCCGATGACGCTGTCCAACGAGGATATCCTGGCCGTCATCAAGATCCTGGTCGAACTGCGCAACGGCCGGGGCGAAGTCGATGACATCGACCACCTCGGCAATCGTCGCGTGCGTTGCGTCGGCGAACTGGCGGAAAACCAGTTCCGCGCCGGCCTGGTGCGCGTCGAGCGCGCGGTCAAGGAACGTCTCGGTCAGGCCGAAGCGGACAATCTGATGCCGCACGACCTGATCAACTCCAAGCCGATCTCGGCTGCGATCCGCGAGTTCTTCGGTTCCTCGCAGTTGTCGCAGTTCATGGATCAGACCAACCCGCTGTCGGAAATCACCCACAAGCGCCGCGTCTCCGCGCTCGGCCCGGGCGGCCTGACCCGCGAACGCGCAGGCTTCGAAGTGCGCGACGTGCACCCGACCCATTACGGACGCGTGTGTCCGATCGAAACGCCGGAAGGTCCGAACATCGGCCTGATCAACTCGCTGGCACTGTATGCACGCCTGAACGAGTACGGCTTCCTGGAAACGCCGTACCGCAAGGTCGAGAACGGCAAGGTGACCAACCAGATCGACTACCTGTCCGCGATCGAGGAAGGCCGCTATGTGATCGCTCAGGCGAACGCGACCATCAGCGACGAAGGCATGCTGTCGGACGAACTGGTGTCGGCGCGTGAAGCGGGCGAAACCATTCTCGTCTCGCCCGAGCGCGTGCAGTATATGGACGTAGCTCCGGGCCAGGTCGTGTCGGTGGCTGCCTCGCTGATCCCGTTCCTCGAGCACGATGACGCAAACCGTGCGCTGATGGGTGCCAACATGCAGCGCCAGGCCGTGCCCTGCCTGCGTCCGGAAAAGGCTTTCGTCGGCACCGGCATCGAGCGCACCGTGGCGGTCGACTCCGGTACCACGGTCCAGGCCCTGCGCGGTGGCGTGGTCGACTACGTCGATGCCGGCCGTATCGTGATTCGTGTCAACGACGACGAAGCGGCGGCGGGCGAAGTCGGTGTGGATATCTACAACCTGATCAAGTACACCCGTTCGAACCAGAACACCAACATCAACCAGCGTCCGATCGTGAAGGTCGGCGATCGGGTCGCCAAGCACGACGTGATCGCGGACGGCGCCTCGACCGACCTCGGCGAACTCGCGCTCGGCCAGAACATGCTGGTCGCGTTCATGCCCTGGAACGGCTACAACTTCGAGGACTCGATCCTGATCTCCGAGAAGGTGGTGGCCGACGACCGCTATACGTCGATCCACATCGAGGAATTGTCGGTGGTCGCGCGCGATACGAAGCTGGGCGCGGAAGAAATCACGCGCGACATTTCGAACCTGGCCGAGAACCAGTTGGCGCGCCTGGATGAATCCGGCATCGTCTACATCGGCGCCGAAGTCGAAGCCGGCGACGTGCTGGTCGGCAAGGTGACGCCGAAGGGCGAGACCCAGTTGACGCCGGAAGAGAAGCTGTTGCGTGCGATCTTCGGCGAGAAGGCGTCCGATGTGAAGGATACCTCGCTGCGCGTGCCGTCCGGCATGGTCGGCACCGTGATCGACGTCCAGGTGTTCACGCGCGAAGGCATCCAGCGCGACAAGCGGGCCCAGCAGATCATCGACGATGAACTCAAGCGTTATCGCCTGGATCTGAACGACCAGCTGCGCATCGTCGAAGGCGACGCCTTCCAGCGTCTGGAGAAGATGTTGATCGGCAAGGTCGTCAACGGCGGTCCGAAGAAGCTGGCCAAGGGCACGACTCTGACCAAGGAGTACCTGGACGACCTCGACAAGTACCACTGGTTCGACATCCGTCCGGCCGACGACGACGTCGCCGCCGCGCTGGAAGCGATCAAGGAATCGATCGCCGAGAAGCGCCACCAGTTCGACCTGGCTTTCGAAGAGAAGCGCAAGAAGCTTACGCAAGGCGACGAACTGCCGCCGGGCGTTCAGAAGATGGTCAAGGTATACCTCGCAGTCAAGCGTCGCTTGCAGCCTGGTGACAAGATGGCCGGCCGTCACGGCAACAAGGGTGTGGTCTCGAAGATTGTGCCGGTGGAAGACATGCCTTACATGGCGGACGGAACGCCGGCCGACATCGTGCTGAACCCGCTCGGCGTGCCGTCGCGGATGAACGTCGGCCAGGTGCTTGAAGTTCACCTCGGCTGGGCTTCCAAGGGGCTGGGCCTGCGTATCGGCGAGATGCTGCGCGCGCAGGCGAAGGCGCAGGAACTGCGCGCCTTCCTCGGCAAGATCTACAACGAGTCGGGCCGTTCCGAGGATCTGGATAGTCTGACGGATGAGGAAATCCTGGCGTTGGCGAACAACCTGAAGGAAGGCGTTCCGTTTGCGACCCCGGTGTTCGATGGCGCGCATGAAGAGGAAATCCGCAACATGCTCGACCTCGCCTATCCGGACGAGATCGCCAAGCAGCTCGGCATGACGCCGTCGAAGAACCAGGTCACGATGTACGACGGTCGCACCGGCGAAGCCTTCGAGCGCCCGGTCACGGTCGGCTACATGCACATGCTCAAGCTGCACCACCTGGTTGACGACAAGATGCACGCGCGCTCCACCGGTCCGTACTCGCTGGTCACGCAGCAACCGCTGGGCGGCAAGGCGCAGTTCGGCGGTCAGCGTTTCGGCGAGATGGAAGTCTGGGCGCTGGAGGCTTACGGCGCGTCCTACGTGCTGCAGGAAATGCTCACCGTCAAGTCGGACGACGTTACCGGCCGGACCAAGGTCTACGAGAACCTGGTCAAGGGCGATCACGTGATCGATGCCGGCATGCCGGAATCCTTCAACGTGCTGGTGAAGGAAATCCGCTCGCTGGGTATCGATATCGATCTGGAACGCGAGTAATCGGGCGAAGGCGCCGGCGGCATGCAGATGCCGCCGGCGCGCCGTTACCGAAGCAACAGATATTTTTATTCACGCCACTCTGGAGTGATACATGAAAGCACTGCTCGATCTATTCAAGCAAGTTCAGCAAAGCGAACAATTCGACGCGATCAAGATCGGTCTGGCGTCGCCCGAAAAGATTCGTTCCTGGTCCTACGGCGAAGTCAAGAAGCCGGAAACCATCAACTACCGCACCTTCAAGCCGGAGCGCGACGGCCTGTTCTGCGCCAAGATCTTCGGCCCGATCAAGGACTACGAGTGCTTGTGCGGCAAGTACAAACGCCTGAAGCACCGCGGCGTGATTTGCGAAAAATGCGGTGTCGAAGTCACGCTGGCCAAGGTGCGCCGCGAGCGCATGGGCCACATTGAACTGGCCTCGCCTACTGCCCACATCTGGTTCCTGAAGTCGCTGCCGTCGCGTCTGGGCATGGTGCTCGACATGACGTTGCGCGATATCGAGCGCGTGCTGTACTTCGAAGCCTACGTCGTGACCGATCCCGGCATGACGCCGCTGAAGAAGTGCCAGATCATGTCGGAAGACGATTACGCCGCCAAGTACGAAGAGTACGGCGACGATTTCACCGCGTTCATGGGCGCCGAAGGCATCCGCGAACTGCTGCGCACGATCGACATCGACCGCGAAGTCGAGACCCTGCGCCAGGAACTCAAGGAGTCCAAGTCCGAAGCCAAGATCAAGAAGTACGCCAAGCGTCTGAAGGTGCTGGAGGCGTTCCAGCGTTCCGGCATCAAGCCGGACTGGATGATCATGGAAGTGCTGCCGGTGCTGCCGCCGGAACTGCGTCCCCTGGTTCCGCTGGACGGCGGCCGCTTCGCGACCTCCGACCTGAACGACCTGTACCGTCGCGTCATCAACCGCAACAACCGCTTGAAGCGCCTGATGGAACTGCGCGCACCGGAAATCATCACGCGCAACGAAAAGCGCATGTTGCAGGAAGCAGTCGATTCGCTGCTCGACAACGGCCGTCGCGGCAAGGCGATGACCGGCGCCAACAAGCGTCCGCTGAAGTCGCTGGCTGAAATGATCAAAGGCAAGGGTGGCCGCTTCCGTCAGAACCTGCTGGGCAAGCGCGTCGACTACTCCGGCCGTTCGGTCATCGTGGTCGGTCCGCAGCTCAAGCTGCATCAGTGCGGCCTGCCGAAGCTGATGGCGCTCGAACTGTTCAAGCCCTTCATCTTCAACAAGCTCGAACTGATGGGTCTGGCCACCACGATCAAGGCGGCCAAGAAGCTGGTCGAGATCCAGGAGCCGGTGGTCTGGGACATCCTGGAAGAAGTGATCCGCGAGCACCCGGTTCTGCTGAACCGCGCGCCGACGCTGCACCGCCTCGGCATTCAGGCATTCGAGCCGGTCCTGATCGAAGGCAAGGCGATCCAGTTGCACCCGCTGGTTTGCGCGGCGTTCAACGCCGACTTCGACGGCGACCAGATGGCCGTTCACGTTCCGCTGTCGATCGAGGCGCAGATGGAAGCCCGCACGCTGATGCTGGCCTCCAACAACGTGCTGTTCCCGTCCAACGGCGAGCCGTCGATCGTGCCGTCCCAGGACATCGTGCTGGGCCTGTACTACGCGACCCGCGAGAAGATCAACGGCAAGGGCGAAGGCATGATGTTCCGTGACGTTTCGGAAGTCATCCGCGCCTACGACAACAAGGAAGTCGAGCTGGCCACCCGGATCACGGTGCGTATCACCGAGTATCCGAAGGACCCGGCGACAGGGGAATTCGTCAAGACCGTCAATCGCTACGAGACCACGGTCGGTCGTGCGATCCTGTCCGAAATCCTGCCGAAGGGCCTGCCGTTCTCGGTGCTGAACCGTGCGCTGAAGAAGAAGGAAATCTCGAAGCTGATCAACACTTCGTTCCGCAAGTGCGGCCTGCGCGCAACCGTCGTGTTCGCCGACCAGTTGATGCAATCCGGCTTCCGTCTCGCAACCCGTGCCGGCATCTCGATTTGCGTTGATGACATGCTGGTGCCGCCGCAAAAGGCGACCATCATCGGCCAGGCCGAGTCCGAGGTGAAGCAGATCGAGCAGCAGTACTCATCGGGTCTGGTCACCGCCGGCGAGCGCTACAACAAGGTGGTGGACATTTGGGGCAAGGCCGGCGACGAAGTCGGCAAGGCCATGATGGAGCAGTTGAAGGTCGAGGAAGTCACCAAGCGCGACGGCAGCAAGGCGATGCAGGAATCGTTCAACGCCATCTACATGATGGCCGACTCCGGCGCCCGCGGCTCCGCCGCCCAGATCCGCCAGCTTGCCGGCATGCGTGGCCTGATGGCCAAGCCGGACGGCTCGATCATCGAAACGCCGATTACCGCGAACTTCCGCGAAGGCCTGAACGTTCTGCAGTACTTCATCTCGACCCACGGCGCCCGTAAGGGTCTGGCCGATACCGCGCTGAAGACCGCGAACTCCGGCTACCTGACCCGCCGTCTGGTCGACGTGACCCAGGATCTGGTGGTGACCGAAGAGGATTGCGGCACCTCCAACGGCGCCTCGATGAAGGCGTTGGTCGAAGGCGGCGAGGTGATCGAAGCGCTGCGCGACCGTATCCTGGGCCGTGTGGCTGCGAACGACGTCGTCAACCCGGAAACCCAGGAAACCCTGTTCGAAGCGGGTACTTTGCTGGATGAAGATGCGGTCGAGGAAATCGAGCGTCTCGGCATCGATGAAGTGAAGATTCGCACCCCGCTGACCTGCGACACCCGCTACGGCCTGTGTGCCAAGTGCTACGGTCGCGACCTCGGCCGCGGTACGCTGGTCAACGTCGGAGAGGCAGTAGGCGTGGTGGCGGCGCAGTCGATCGGCGAACCGGGCACCCAGCTCACGATGCGTACCTTCCACATCGGCGGTGCGGCATCTCGTGCGGCGGTGGCTTCCTCGGTCGAGGCCAAGTCGAACGGTACGATCCGCTTCACCGCGACGATGCGCTACGTGACCAACGGCAAGGGCGAACAAATCGTCATTTCCCGTTCCGGCGAAGTGCTGGTCACCGACGACATGGGCCGCGAGCGCGAGCGCCACAAGGTGCCTTATGGCGCGACCCTGTTGGTCAAGGACGGACTGGCGATCAAGGCCGGTACCGCGCTGGCCACCTGGGATCCGCTGACGCGCCCGATCATCACCGAATACGGCGGCACCGTGAAGTTCGAGAATGTCGAGGAAGGCGTCACGGTCGCCAAGCAGATCGACGAAGTGACAGGCCTGTCCACGCTGGTGGTGATCGATGCCAAGCGTCGCGGCCCGTCGTCCAAGGTCCTGCGTCCGCAGGTCAAGCTGCTCAACGAGAAGGGCGAGGAAGTCAAGATCGCCGGCACCGAGCATGCAGTGACGATCGGCTTCCAGGTTGGTGCGCTGATCACGGTGAAGGACGGCCAGCAGGTGTCGGTCGGCGAGGTGCTCGCGCGTATCCCGACCGAGTCGCAGAAGACCCGCGACATTACCGGCGGTCTGCCGCGCGTGGCCGAGCTGTTCGAGGCGCGCTCGCCGAAGGATGCAGGCATGCTGGCGGAAGTCACCGGTACCGTTGCGTTCGGCAAGGAGACCAAGGGCAAGCAGCGCCTGGAAATCACCGACATGGACGGCAACAAGCACGAGTTCCTGATCACCAAGGACAAGCAGGTGCTGGTGCACGATGGCCAGGTGGTGAACAAGGGCGAAATGATCGTGGACGGCCCGGCCGACCCGCAGGACATCCTGCGCCTGCTCGGTATCGAAGCGCTGGCGCGTTACATCGTCGACGAGGTGCAGGACGTCTACCGTCTGCAGGGCGTGAAGATCAACGACAAACACATCGAAGTGATCGTGCGCCAGATGCTGCGCCGCGTGCAGGTCGTGGATGCGGGCGATACGTCCTACATCCCGGGCGAACAGGTCGAGCGCTCCGAACTGCTGGACGAGAACGACCGCGTGATTGCCGAGGGCAAGCGTCCGGCTACCTACGACAACGTCTTGCTGGGCATTACCAAGGCTTCGCTGTCGACGGACTCCTTCATTTCCGCGGCGTCGTTCCAGGAAACCACGCGCGTGCTGACCGAAGCTGCGATCATGGGCAAGAAGGATGGCCTGCGCGGCTTGAAGGAGAACGTGATCGTCGGCCGCCTGATTCCGGCCGGTACCGGCCTGGCGTATCACCGCGCGCGCAAGGAGAAGGAAGCCTGGGAAGCCGAGGAGCGCAGCCAGCTCCTGCAGGCCGAGGAGTCCGTCCGCGGCGCGGAAGCCGAAGAGGCGCATGTGGAAGGTGGCGAGCAGCAGGAGGGCGGCGAAGCCTGACGATTGGCCGCCAGGGCGGGAAGCCGGGGCAGCCCGGCTTCCCGCAGGTGGCAAAGCTGTCAGCCTGTCTGTTGACGCTGGTATGCAACCCGGCTATACTCGCGAGTTCTCGATTTTAGGCTCTCCGGGCCTAAGCGTTCTTTGGTCTGCATTTCCCGCCTTCCGTAACGCTTATCCCTTGGCTTTGAGTCGCGCCCTCGCGGGCAGGTTTTCCCGGTCCCGGACAACCGATTTCGGGGCCGTATTTTCAATCAACGTTTGCAGTACTAAAGACCGATGCCAACAATTAACCAACTGATTCGCAAGCCGCGAGTTTCCGCGGTTGTGAAGAGCAAGTCGCCGGCGCTGGAGAACAGCCCCCAGAAGCGCGGCGTCTGCACCCGCGTGTACACCACGACCCCGAAGAAACCGAACTCGGCGCTGCGGAAGGTCGCCAAGGTGCGTCTGACCAATGGTTTCGAGGTCATCTCGTACATCGGCGGCGAAGGCCACAACCTGCAGGAGCACAGCGTCGTGTTGCTGCGCGGCGGCCGTGTAAAGGACTTGCCGGGTGTGCGTTATCACATGGTGCGCGGTGCGCTGGATACCCAGGGCGTCAAGGATCGCAAGCAGGCGCGCTCGAAGTACGGCGCCAAGCGTGCGAAGGCTGCCAAGAAGTAATTTTGTTCCGCGTGGTGTCTCACTGCGCAGAATGCGAGTCGGCCCGGACGGGTCGAGTAAGTGGATGACCATGAGGGTCATCCGGGAGTGTCGGCAAATCACTCAATGCCGATGCTCAACTGAAGAGTGAAAGGAAGAGAAATGCCACGTCGTCGTGAAGTGCCCAAGCGCGAAATCCTGCCGGATCCGAAGTTCGGCAATGTCGAGGTCGCCAAGTTCGTCAACGTCCTGATGCTGTCCGGTAAAAAATCGGTCGCCGAGAACATCATCTATGGCGCGTTTGATCATATCAAGCAAAAGTCCGGCAAGGACCCGCTGGAAGTGTTCACCGCCGCAATCAATAATTGCAAGCCGCTGGTCGAAGTGAAGTCGCGTCGCGTCGGCGGTGCGAACTATCAGGTGCCGGTGGAAGTGCGTCCGGTGCGCCGCTTGGCGCTGTCCATGCGCTGGTTGCGTGAAGCTGCCAACAAGCGCAGCGAGAAATCGATGCCGCAACGCCTCGGCGGCGAGTTGATGGAAGCGGCCGAAGGCCGCGGCGGTGCGATGAAGAAGCGCGACGAAGTGCACCGCATGGCGGAGGCCAACAAGGCATTCTCGCACTTCCGTTTCTAAGAGCAGCGAGAGAGACGCCGCCTTCCGCACCGTTGAAGGCAAGACAGTAGTCGGATCAAAACCGGGCGAATACCGCAAAGCGGCGCTCGGTTTTGGCCCATCTGGAATAACCCGGATTTAACCCGTACCCCGCCCCGCGGGGCCAAGTTTAGGATTGAATATGGCTCGCAAGACCCCCATCGAGCGCTACCGCAACATCGGTATTTCCGCTCACATCGACGCCGGCAAGACCACCACGACCGAGCGCATCCTGTTCTATACCGGTGTGAACCACAAGCTTGGTGAAGTGCACGACGGCGCTGCGACCATGGACTGGATGGAGCAGGAACAAGAGCGCGGCATCACGATTACCTCCGCTGCGACCACATGCTTCTGGAAGGGCATGGCGAACAACTTCCCCGAGCACCGCATCAACATCATTGATACCCCTGGTCACGTCGACTTCACGATCGAGGTGGAACGTTCCATGCGCGTGCTCGACGGCGCCTGCATGGTGTATTGCGCGGTAGGTGGCGTGCAGCCGCAATCGGAAACCGTGTGGCGCCAGGCCAACAAGTACAAGGTGCCGCGTCTGGCGTTCGTCAACAAGATGGACCGTACCGGCGCGAACTTCTTCAAGGTGCACGACCAGATGCGCACGCGCCTGAAGGCCAACCCGATCCCGATCCAGGTGCCGATCGGCGCCGAAGACACCTTCGAAGGTGTGGTCGACCTGGTCAAGATGAAGGCCATCTACTGGGACGACGCGTCCCAAGGCACCAAGTTCGAATACCGCGACATCCCGGCCGATCTGCAGGCAACCTGCGACGAGTGGCGCGAAAAGCTGGTTGAGGCAGCTGCCGAAGCCAGCGAGGAACTGATGAACAAGTACCTCGAAGAAGGCGAGCTGTCGGAGGCGGAAATTAAGAAGGCGCTGCGTCTGCGTACCATTGCAGGCGAAATCGTGCCGATGATGTGCGGTACGGCGTTCAAGAACAAGGGCGTGCAGGCCATGCTCGACGCCGTCATCGAGTACCTGCCGGCGCCGACCGACATTCCGCCGGTTCAGGGCACTGACGAGCAGGAGCAGCCGATTTCCCGCAAGGCGGACGACAACGAAAAGTTTTCCGCGCTCGCGTTCAAGATCATGACCGACCCGTTCGTCGGCCAGTTGATCTTCTTCCGCGTGTATTCCGGCGTCGTGAACTCCGGTGATACTGTCTACAACCCGGTGAAGGGCAAGAAGGAGCGTCTCGGTCGTATCCTGCAGATGCACGCAAACCAGCGCGAGGAGATCAAGGAAGTGCGCGCCGGCGACATTGCGGCGGCCGTGGGCTTGAAGGAAGCGACTACCGGCGACACGCTGTGCGATCCCGATTCGATCATCACGCTGGAGCGTATGGTGTTCCCGGAACCGGTGATCTCGCAGGCCGTCGAGCCGAAGACCAAGGCAGACCAGGAAAAGATGGGCATCGCCCTGAACCGCTTGGCCCAGGAAGACCCGTCGTTC
>Ga0164243_10010786_pt1 | contig 13098 bp, 8 predicted proteins | sample OricompcompostOP_FD_108781 | JGI IMG/M metagenome (GOLD analysis project Ga0164243, IMG submission 108781) | Organic Plus compost microbial communities from Emeryville, California, USA - Original compost - Organic plus compost (OP) | ecosystem: Engineered > Solid waste > Mixed feedstock >... | reverse complement strand
CAGCGCGCCGAGGCCGAGGACGGCGAACAGCGACGCGGCATCGCTGCCGAGCGGTCCGAAGCCCGAGAGCGGCAGCAGCGGCAGCCCGACGTCGAGCGCGAGATGCGCCTGGGAGGTGATCAGCAGCACCGCGGCCGCGATCGACGACGCGACCACGACCCGGCGCAGCGCCGGGCTCTCCACCCACCGCTCCGGCGCGACCGCCGCCACCAGCGGGAAGACGCCGAGGTAGATGATCGCCTTCGCGTGGAAGGCCACCAGGCCTCCCGGGTTTCCGATCAGCAGGCCCTGGATCGCCGCGCACGCGAGCCACAGCAGGAACGCACTCCACAGCAGCGCCTGCACGGGCACCGTTCGAATCCGCCCGCCGGTCGCGATCCGCGCCGCCAGCGCGAGCGGGATCAGTATGTCGAACAGGCGGAACGACAGGCCGCCGGCCTCGGGGTGGAACAGCCCGACCGGGATCAGGCTCTGATCCGAGTAGAGCGCCGTCTCCAGGACGAGCAGACCGAGCAGCAGGGCGACGGTGCGCTCCGCGCCGAGCGGATGGCGCGCGATCCGCACCAGCCACGCGAAGACGGCGCCGAGCAGGACCGCTGCGGCGAGCGCGGCGAGCAGCAGGATGGCCGGATCCGACGTCATGTCGCCACGGAGTCGACGAGGCGCGGTCGCGCCGCGGCACCGCCGATCGCACGATCCCACGCCGCGAGCGTCTCCTCGACCATCCGCTCGTGACCGAACCGCTCGCGCGCGCGAGCGCCGCCCGCGGCGGCGAGCCGCTGACGCAGCGCTCCGTCCAGCGCAAGCGTCGTCAGCGCATCCGCGAGCGCATCCGCGTCGCCGGGCGGGACCAGCAGCCCGGCGTCGCCGACGACCTCCGGGAGCCCGCCGACGGCCGCGGCGACGACCGGAACCCCGGCGAGCATCGCCTCGACCGCCACGAGCCCGAACCCCTCGTAGCGGGAGGGCACCGCGAGAACGTCGAATCCCGCGATCAGCTCGGCCGCCCGCTCGCGGTAGCCGATGAACTCGACGAGGTCGGCGCCGGGAGCGGCGGCCAGCTCCTCGCGGAGGCGGCCCTCCCCGATCACCACGAACCGGCAGCCCGGCACCCGCTGTCGCACGCGCACCGCTGCCGCGCACAGCAGATCCCAGCCCTTCTGTCCGTCGAGGCGGCCGACGCCGCCGACGACGAACTCGCCCGCGCTCACGCCGATCTGATCGCGCGGGTCGGCGGTGACGGTCGGCGTCGCGACGCCGTTGCGCACGACCGTCGCTCGCACCCCGTTCGCGGCGAGGTAGCCGCCGACTGCGTCGGAGACGGCGAGCACGGCCCGCGCCTGCCCGAGCGCCAGCCGCGTCACGCGCTCCAGCACCGCCCTCCGTTCCGGCAGGACGATGTGGAGCGTCGCCGAGAGCGGCGCACCGGCGAGTCGGGCTGCGGCGATCGCCGCCAAGCCGTCGCCCTGGTCGCTGAGGTTGACGTGGACGAGCGCGGGACGACGCCGGCGGAGGATCCGCGCCAGCCGGACGGTCGCCCCGACCGTCGGTCTTCGCGCGAGCCCCGGCACGGGCGTCGCCGCGACGCCGGTCGCCGCGATCCGCCGGTACAGCTCCGCCGGCGCACGGTCGCTGGCGAGCACCTCGAGCGGGACCCGGCCGGCGAGCGCTTCGAGCAGCGACAGCAGATAGACCTCCGCGCCGGCCAGCTCGTGCGCGCTCGACACGAGCACGATCGGTCGCCGCTCGCTCATCGCTCGAGCTTCGGCCACAGGGCGGGGCGGTCGCGCTTGAGGTAGCGGCGCATGCCCCCGAGCGCGACGAGCTGCAGGAACAGCGCTTGCGCCGCGACCCGCTCGGCGGCCGACAGCGACCGTCCGCGCGCCTGCCGTGCGAGCGCCTGCCCGGCGAGCAGGTGGCCGAGCACGAAGGCGCGCGCGATGCGGCTGCGGCGCGCGGCGACGAGCGCCCAGCCGAGCAGGAGCACGTGCGCTGCCGGCCCGGCGGACTGACGCAGGAGCCGATGGCCCCACAGCTCGATCGCGACCGGGCTGCGGCGTGGGTCCAGCAGCCGTCGGCGGCGCGTCAGCACGTCGAGCGCCCCCGAGACGACCCGCGTGCGGCGCTCCCAGTCCTCCGCGAGCGTCGGGCTGGCGTCTTCGCGCGCCGCCGCCGCCGGCTCGTAGACGATGCGCCGTCCCTGTTCGAAGACGTCGAGCGCGAGCCACAGATCGTCGACGGCGATGTCGACCGGCAGCGGCCGGAAGCATTCGCGCCGGACCGCGGCGAGCTCGCCGACGAGCCCGATCGTCGAGCCGCGCGCCGACTCGCGCTGCTTGAGCCACGACTCGAACCGCCAGTACGCGCCCTCGTGCCCGTCGTTGACGAGCTTCTCGCCGGCGACTGCGCCGACCGACGGGTCCGCGAACCAGCGGGCGAGCGCCTGCAGGCTGCCGTCGGCGAGCATCGCGTTGGCGTCGGTCATCACCACGATCTGCTGATCGGCAGCCGCGAAGCCGCGGTTGAGCGCCGCAGCCTTGCCGCCCCGTGCGGACGGCTCGATCACCTCCACGCCCTCCCGCCGGGCTGCGGCGGCCGTCTCGGGATCGTCGGCGACCACGATGACCTGGAGGTCGCCGGGATATCCGTTGCGCTCGACGTCGTCGAGCTTCGCTCCGATGATGCCCGCCTCGCGGTAGGCGGGGACGAGGACCGTGATCCCGGGCCACTGCCGCGGCTCCGGCGGGATCGGAGCGGGGTTGCCGCGCGAGGCGAGCGCCAGCCACGCGGGATAGAGCAGGTGGCCGACGCTCGCGACCCCGCCGAGCGCCACGGCCGCGGCTGCGCGATGGCGTCGCCGGAGGCGCGGAACGGGGTCGGCCCGTCGCTCCGGTGTCGGATGCTGCGCGACCATCTGCCAAGAAGTCTGACGGATGCTGGCGGCTCGTGACGTCATCGATCGGCAGCCGGGGACGTGCGGGAGGGCGGGAGCGCCACGGCGGACCGCTCAGCTCGGCATCTCGACGCGTCCGGCGGCCGAGCGAATCCGGCGCCCGAGCGCTCTGCGAGGGCGGTCCGGGAGCATCTGCCTTCCCGCGCGGCGGACGGCGAACAGCATCGCCGTGCGGCGGGTGTACAGCCACAGCGTCTCGACTCTCCGCTCGCCGGTCGCGTGACGGGCCTTGAACTCCGTGTGCCCGACGCTGAGGTCGAACTCGCGCACGCCCTCGTCAGCCGCCGCGCGCAGCCCGTCGACGAGCGCCATGCGGCCGGCCCCGAGCGGGGCGGCCGCCGGGTCCCAGGCGAGCAGGTAGCCGACGCAGCGGTCGCCGACTCGGAAGTAGAGGTTGGTCGCCGCCGCCTCGCCGTCGATCTCGAGGACGCGCAGGCGCGTCCAACCGCGGTCGAAGGCGCGCTGGGCGAACGCCTCCAACGTCCGCCGGTGCGCGGTCTCGTCGAAGGTCGAGCCGCCGAGCGCGTCGCGACGCGCGTGATGGAACCGGAACATCTGCTCGATCGCGTCGCGCAGCTCGTCGGCGCCGTCGACCTGACGAGCCTCGATCGCGTGCGCCTCGCGGAGCCGTCGCTCGGCGCGTCTCAGCTCCGAGCGGAACTTGCTCGGCTTGGCGGCGATGAAGCCGCTCCATCCGCTGGAGAGGTCCGTGCTCAGCCACGGATGGCTGCGGCGGCTCTCCCACAGGCGCTGGCCGCAGCGGTCGCGGAGCGCCTCGGCGAAGCGATCGAGCCAGCGCGTCTCGCCGATCGCGTTCTCGAGCGTCACCGAGCGCCACGCGGCCCGGTGCTCGCCGAGCAGGCGCCCGGCGGCGGCGGCGACCTCCTCCTCGTCCTGCACGGCGGCGACCGGGCTGAGCGCCATCCAGAAGTCGCCGCCGGCGAACTGGACCTGCCGCAGCGAGTCCGTCGTCACGACGAGCGGCAGCAGCCCTCGCAGGCGGCCGTCGCCGTCGAGGACGATCGGCACGAACGGCCGCGCGTGCGCGGCGTAGTGCTCGGCCCACGAGAAGAAGAACTCGGGGGTGAGGTGCGGATTCTCCCGCCTCACCGCGAGCTCCCGCCAGCGTTCGACGAACGGCTGGAGCTGAGCCAGATCGGTGACGAGCACCGCTCAGCTCCCGGATCGGGAACCGGCAGACCCGGCCGCGGCGCCGGCGCCCGACGGCAGGCCAGCCGACGGCGTGCGCGGGAATCCGATCCCCTCGCCGCCCCATCCCCGCTCGTACAGGCGGATGCGGGGAGCGACCTGTCGGCCGAGCCCCTCGAGCTGAGAGGCGTACGCTTCGATCGCGCGCCGCTTCAGCGCGCGATCGGGACGGTCGGCGACGCTGACGACCCAGTCGACGCCGTCCGGCAGCAGCGGGGCGATCCGCGCCTCGAGCCGCGGAACCTGCCGGCGGCGCAGGCGCGGCTCGCGCAGCGCCAGACGCGCCGTCCCGAGCAGGGGGCCGAGCCGGTAGCCGCGTCCGACGACGCGGACGTTGGCGTACGGCTGCTCGACGTAGAGCGCGACGCGGCCGTCGCCCGCCATGCGCTCCAAGAGCAGCTCGCTCAGCCACCCGTGGTCGAGGTGGTCGAGCGGGAAACCGGGGATCAGCACGAGATCCGCGCCGGCGAGTCTCGCCTCGATCGCCGGCCACACGTCGTCGTTGCGCTCGCCGCCGGTGTAGTCGACGTCTCTGAACGGCAGCCACTCGGGGGTCGCGCCGAGCAGCTCGCACGCGGCGACGTCCTCTTGCCGTCGTCCGCGTGCCGCGTCCCCGGCGCTGCTCCAGCCGCAGTCGCGGTCCCACCGGCCCGGCGGATCGTCGCTGTCCACCTCGCCGGACAGCGGCGTCAGCACCGTGACGCGAGCGCCCGCGCGTGCTGCGTGCGCGATCGTCGCGCCGAGCGACAGCGCCGCGTCGTCGAGATGCGGCGAGATGACGACGATCCGCCGGTAGCGCGTGGAAAGGTCGAGCGGGGCCGGCTTCATCGAGGGCCGGAATCCTAGTCGATCGCAGGGGCCGGCGCCCAGCGTGGCACCGGAGCCTCTACGCTTGTCATCCCGACGCCCGTCGACGCGACATGGATCGTCGTTGGGGTGGGGCTTGCCGGCTTCGGCCGCGAACGATCCTGATGTCAACGCTCCCCCCACGCTTCAAGCGAAACGCGCTGAGCAGCTACGGCACGGCGGTCGCCTCGCTGGTGCTCGCCGTCGCCGTCACGCCGATCCTCGCGCGCGGTCTCGGCAAGGAGGCGTACGGCATCTGGGGCTTGGCGACGTCGACGGTGCTCTACTTCGACCTGCTCAAGTTCGGCTTCGGCCGGGCGACCGTCAAGTACGTCGCGGCTGCCGACGCCGTCGGCGACACGGACGGCGTCCGCCGGACGATCACGACCTCGGCGTTCACGCTCGCGCTCCCGGGGCTGCTGGTCCTGCTCGTCTCGCCGCTGGCGGCGCTCCTCTTCCCGGTCGTCTTCGACGTGCCCGACGACCTCAAGACCGCCGCGATCGTGCTGGTCCTGCTGTCGGCGCTCGACATGGCGGTCGCGATCCCGGCCGACACGCTGGGCTCGACGCTGATCGGCTACCAGCGATACGACCTGCTCAACGCGACGCTGATCGCGACGTCGGTCGGCCAGGCGAGCGCATGGGCGGTGGTGATCGCGCTCGACGGCGGGCTGGTCGGCATCGGCGTCGCGACGGTCGCGTTCAGCCTCTCCGCGCAGGCGGTCCGCTACGTGATGTGCCGCCGGCTCGTCGGCGAGCGCCCGCTGCGGCGCCGGGACTACGACCGCAGACTGGTCAAGCCGCTCCTCAGCATGTCGGGCTGGGTCTCGATCTCGGAGGTCTCCGACACGATCATCGATCGCGTCGACGCCGCCGTCGTCGGGATCGTCGCGGGCGTTCCGCAGGCGGCCGTGTACATGGTCGGCCAGAAGCTGGCGGCGCTCGCCGCGCGCTTCACGACCCCCGTCACGGCGCCGTTCTTCCCGCACGCCTCCGCGCTGGCCGCCGAGAAGGGCGCCAGCGAGGCCCTCAAGGAGACGATCTACGCCGGCACGCGCATCAGCCTCGCGGTCGTGACGCCGCTGATGCTCGTGCTCGCGGTGCTCGCCGCTCCCGCGATCGACGCCTGGGTCGGAACGGGGTTCGAGGATGCCGCGCTCGTCGTCGTGTTCCTGTCGGCCGCGCAGGTGATCGCCACGGTTCCGCGCACCCCCGTCTACGTCCTGCGCGGCATGGGCAACGTCCGCGGTCCGGCGTTGATCCGTCTGCTGGAGGCGGCGCTGAACCTCCCGTTGAGCGTCGCCCTCGGCTTGACGATGGGGTTCCAGGGCGTCGCGCTCGGCACGCTGATCGCGGCTGGCGCGATCGAGCTCGGCGTTCTGCTGCCGTACTCATGTCGCAAGGCGGGCGTGTCGATGATGAGGCTGATGTACCGCTCGCTGCGATCGATACTCCTGCCCTCGCTCGCCTCGCTCGCCGTCGGCGTCGCGCTCCAGCGGCTCGGCGTCCACGGGCTGATCGAGGTGATCGGCGTCGGCCTGGCGATGCTCGGCGTCTACGTGCCCGTGCTGTTCGTGACAGGCCTCTCGGCGGCGGAGCGGCGCCGGCTCGGCGGCGCGATCCGACAGCTGCGACCGGGATCGGCGGCTGGTCGAGGATGATCCGCCCGCTGCTGGTGGACCCCTCGACCCGCGGTGGGATCAGCGCCTACACGGAGATGATCGGCGAGGCGCTGGCGGCGGTCGGTGCCGATCCTGCGGTGCTCGGCAGCTGCGCGCTCGGCGACGCCGACGGTCCGCCGCCGCTCGCGGCGCGGCTGCCGGCGGAGCGCTGGGGGAAGCCGCAGGGCGCGACGGTCGGCTTCTACGCCGGACGTCTGACCGCGTGGGCGCGCTCGGCAGCGGTCATCGCCGCCGCCGCGGCGCGTCCGGCTGCGGACGTCGTCCATTTCCAGGCGCCGATCAACCGCCGCCTCGACGCGCACCTCGTGCGGTTTCTCGCCCGCCGCCGGCCGGTCGTCTGGACCGCTCACGACGTGCTGCCGTTCGAGTGCACGGACGCCGATCGCGATCGGTTCGCCGCGATCTATGCGGCCGCCGATCGCGTGATCGTCCACACCGAGCCGGCCGCCGAGCAGGTGCGCGAGCTGGCCGACGTGGAGCCGGACGTGATCGAGCATCCCGTCAGGTCGAACTTCAACCGGACCGATCGAGCGAACGCGCGGCGCGAGCTCGGCCTGCCGGAGAGAGGGCGGGTGCTGGCGGCGCTCGGCTTCATCCGCCCGTACAAGGGCTACGGGCTGCTCGCCGACGTCTGGGAGCAGCTCGGCGAGGCGGCGCCGACGCTGCTGCTGATGGGGGAGCTGCTGATCGACGAGGTGCGTCCGGTGATCGACCGGATCGCGAGCTGCCCCGCCGCCGACGTCCGCCTCGGATACGCCAGCGAGCGCGAGCTCGAGCTGGCGGTGTGCGCATCCGACGCCCTCCTGCTGCCCTACGTGAACGCGAGCGACAGCGGCCTCGTCCACCTCGGGCGCGCGGCCGGAGTGCCGGTGCTCGCCTCCGACGTCCCGCAGCTCGCGGCATCGGTGCGCGCGAGCCGCGCCGGCGCGGTCGTCCCGCGGAAGCCTGACGCATGGGCAGCGGCCGTGACCGGCGAGCTGCCGCCCCCGCCGCCGCGGCCGCCGGCGCCCGCCGAGGTCGGCCTCCGCCACCTCGACGTGTACCGCCGGGCCCGCGCCGGGCGCCGCGCCGACCGCTCCTTCCGGCTGGTGCTGTACACCGACGCGCACGAGCTGGGCGGCGCCGAGGGGATGCTGGCCGACCTGGCCGCGACGCTCGATCGGCGTATCGACGTCGTCGTGATGGGGGTCGACGAACCGGTCGTGGCGACGATCGCGCAGGCCCGCGCGGGGGCGCAGGTGCGGCTGGTTCCCAGGGTCGCCGGGAAGCGGGACCTGCGCGCGATCGCGGCGCATCGGCGCGCCCTGCGCGAGCTCGACGCCGACCTGTTCCAGGCCAACCTCCGCCATCCATGGTCGTGCCAGTACGGCCTCTTCGCCGCCGCCACGATCCCGCGGCTGTCGGCGATCGCGGTCGAGCACGCGGTCGTGCCGGCGAGCGCCGAGCTCCAACGCCGTCTGAAGCGGCTGACGACCGCTCGGCTGGCGGCGCACGTCGCCGTGGGGCACCGTGCCGCACGCAACGTCGAGCACGTCGTCGGATTGCGCCCCGGCGCCGTTCGGACGATCCACAACGGCGTGCGCTCCCGCGAGCCGGCGCCGCGACGCGGGCGCGAGCGGGCGACGGTCTGCGCGATCGGCCGGCTGTCGGCCGAGAAGGGCTACGACGTGCTGCTGCACGCGCTCGCGGGGATGCCCGACGTCGGCGCCGTGCTCGTCGGCGAGGGGCCGGAGCGGTCCGCGCTCGAGCGCCTGCGCGCGGAGCTCGGCCTGGAGCAGCGCGTCCGCATGCCGGGCTGGAGCGCCGAGCCGGCTGACGCGCTGAACGAGTGCGACGCGCTCGTGCTCCCGTCGCGGTGGGAGTCGTTTCCGCTCGTCGTGCTGGAGGCGATGCACGCCGGGCTGCCCGTCGTCGCCAGCGACGTGGGCAGCGTCGCGGAGGCCGTCGTCGACGGCGAGACCGGCCTGCTCGTGCGGCCCGGCGAGGTCGAGCCGCTCCGCGACGCGATCAGACGGGTCGGCGATCGCGACGTCGCCGCGCGGATGGGCGAGGCCGGTCGCGCCCGGGCCCGCGAACTGTTCACGACCGAGCGGATGGCGGCCCAGTACGAGGAGCTCTACGGGACGGTGCTTGGATGAAGAGGAGAGCAACGCGCGCGGACCTGCTGTTCGCTGCCGCGGAGACGGTGCGGCGCGTCGTGGTGGGACCCGGGGCCGAGGCATGGGCGGAGCCGCTGCGCGCCGCCGGCGTGGAGGTCGCGACCGAGGGGCCCTGCGAGCTGCTGGTGATGGCCCGCTACGACGGCGCGGTCGCGGCCGCTGCGGGCGCCGCGACGGTGCTGGTCGAACGCCCGGTCAGCCTCCGCCGCCTGCGCCGCGACGGCTTCGTCGGGCAGCGCTACCTGCCGATGCCGGCGCTCGACCACCCTGCGCTCCTGCTTCCGCTCGACCGTCCGCGCGGCGCGCGGTACGCCCTGCTGAGCCTGTCAGCGCCGCCAGGCCGGGCGAAGCGCCTGCGCAACCGCGTGATGGCCGAGGCGACGCGGTTCAGCGTCACGCCGCCGGGCACGCTGACGATCGCGACTCGCGAGCCGCGGCCGCCGCGGCTGGTCGGCGCGGCGTTGGAGCTCGGCCTTCCCGACGACCTCGACTGGGTGCTGACGCTCGGTCGCGCCACCGAGCGCGGCGCCTTCCACCTGCTGACCGACGGCAGGTCGCGGCCGACGTGGGTGCTGAAGTTCAGCCGCGCGCCGCTCGCTCAGGTCGAGCCGCCGACCGATGCCGCCGGTCTCGGCCTGGTCGGCGCGCTCGGCGGCGATGCTGCGGCGCGGGCGCCGCGACTGCTGGGAGTGTCGGAGGCGGACGGTCGCCCCTTCGTGGTCGAATCGGCGGCGGCGGGCGCCGACCTCGTCACCGTGCTGCGGACCGCGATCCCGGCCAAGCGCAAGCACGCGCTCGTCGACGGCGTCGCGAGCTGGCTGATCGAGCTCGGGCGCGCCTCGCTCCGCAGCCGCGCCGGCGACGCCACGCTGCCGGACGCGCAGCACATCGAACGCTCGGCCGCCGAGTTCGGCGTCGACAGGGCGGTGCTCGCCGACCGGATCGCCTCCGCGCCGGCCGTGCTCGAGCACGGCGACGCCGGCCTCGAGCACGTGCTGGTCGATGCCGCGAGCGACGACTTCGTCGTGATCGACTGGGAGCGGGCGCGCGCGGACGGCCTGCCCTTCCATGACCTCTGCTTCTTCCTCGCGCAGGCGCTGCCGACGGTCGACGGCGAGATCGACGATCCGCGCTACGACCGTCACGAGGCGTTCGCGCGCCTCTTCCGCGGCGACTCGCCGTCGTCGCCGCTGCTGTTCGGCTGGATCCGCCGCGCCGTCGCGGCCTGGGGGATCCCCGAGGAGGCCGTCGCGGCGCTGGTCTCGACGCTGTGGCTGCGCTTCGCCGTCGTCGACGTCCGTCGCCACTTCGCCGAGGCGTGGTTCGCCGATCCGGCGCTCGGACTCGACTGGAGCGAGTGGCGCGGCTGAGCCGCGCCGCGTCAGCTGGAGCGCTCGGCAGCCCGCTCGTCGCCGTCGACTCGCACGCCGGCGGCGCCGACGAAGCCGGCCCCGTCTCGCTCGGCGAGCAGCGCGCCGGCTCGTCTCGGCGCGGCGGCGGAGGCAGCCGCCTTCAAGCGCGTGCGGGCGCCGTACCCTCCGCCGAAGGCGACGCGCAGCAGCCGGCGGCGGGCGTCCGGTCGACCGTCGCGCAGCGCCTCGCGCGCCTCGACCAGCGCCAGCTCGCGTCTGCGTCGCGCCATCGCGATCGCGGCGGTCGCCTGCTCCTCGGGGGTGAGGTCGGCGAGCCGCCGCGCCTTCTCGAGGCAGCGGAGCTGGCCTTGCAGCATCGGGCCCTGCTCGGTGGACAGGCTCCCCTGACGGACGCGATAGCGGGCGAGCGGTTCGGGCACGAAGCCGGCGCGGGAGCCGTCGAGGATCATCCGCATCCACAGATCCCAGTCTGCGACCGTCCGCATCGAGTCGTCGAAGCCGTCGACCGCGAGGAAGCGCTCGCGCCGCACGGCGGCGTGGCCGAGGATGAAGTTGCGCTCGAGGATCCCCCTGCGCTGGTCGCCGACCTCGAAGGACCAGGTCTCGTCGTACGCGCGGCGGACCGCTCTCCCACCGACCTCGAGCCATGCGTCGGTGGCGAATATGTCGATGTCGGGCCGTCGCGCGGCGACCTCGCCGAGCACGGCGAGCCGGCTCGGCAGGTAGGTGTCGTCGGCATCGAGGATCACGAGGAAGTCGCCGGTGGCGGCGTTGGCAGCCGCGTTCTTCGCCGCTCCCTCGCCGCGGTTCTGCTGCCGCACCAGCACGATCCGATCGACGTACGGCGCGAGGGCTCCGTCGAGGTCGTCGGTCGAACCGTCGTCGCAGACGACGATCTCGTGCGGGGGCAGCGTCTGCGCGAGCGCCGATTCGATCGCGGCGCCGATGTACTCGGCGACCTGATAGGCAGCGATGAGGATCGAGAAGCTCGGGACCGGCCCCCGCTCGACGGGACGTTGCGGGTCCGGGGCGATCAGTGTGGGCAAGGATCCGTCCTAACGGTCGATCTCGACACGGTCAAGTACGACGCGCTGCGCCACCGCGAGTCGGTTGTGCGCGCCGAGCGCCTCGATCCGGACGGTGTGGCGCCCCGGACGGAGGCGCCCGGTGTCGAACCACAGCTGGCGGGTGCGCAGCGAGCTGGAGTAGGTGTCGAGCAGACGCGGCGGCCCGCCGTCGACGCGCACGGTCGCCAGCCCGCCGGCCGGCGACGTCGCCCCGTACAGCCGCGCCTGCCGGCCCGTGAACGAGAAGCTCGCGCTGCTGCCGCGCGAGCCGGTCGCATGCGCGCCGTCCCGGAAGTGACCCTTGCTGCGCAGACGATCCCAGTTGCCCCGGTATCTGATCGGCGCGGAGCTGTCGTCCCACTCGACCGTGCCCGAGCCGCTGCGGAACTCGACGTCCGATGCGTCGTCGCCGACCTCGATGTTGCCGCTCGCGGCGTCCAGCACCTCCCTGCCGTCGCGGCGAACCCGCTCGAAGGTGACGCCGTCGACGGCGCGACTGCTGCTGTAACCGTGGATCTGCGACGGGACGTCGGCGTCGCCGGCGTACGTGACGTCTCGGAACGAGACCCCTTCGACGCCGTCGCCGGGGTCGTCGTTGTAGTCCCCGTTGAGGAACACGCGCACGTTGAAGAGCTGGCCGACCGTGACGTGGTCGATCCGCACCGTGTCGAACTGGACGTCGGAGACGCGCACGTCGTCGCCGGCGTTGACGGCCATCACGCCCTGGTACTGCGGGTTGGGCTCGTCGTGGTCGAGCACGTCGAGATCGCTGAAGAGCACGTGCTCGATCTCGTCGTTGCGCCCGGGGGCTCCGTGCGTGCCCACGTTGATCGGGTGAGCGACGTCGGGCCACAGGACGGAGTTGCGAACGGTCACGTTGCGCGTGTCGCCCAGAACGCCCCAGGGGGTCGATGCGTAGACCGCGATCGAGTCGTCGGACGTGCGGATGAAGCAGTTCTCGACGAGCACGTCGCTGGCGGGGGAGATGTCGATCCCGTCGGTCCAGATCCGCGAGCTGATCATCCGCACGTGCGAGATCACGACCCTTCTGGATCTCGACACGAGGATCCCGCCGCCGGCCGAGTCGAGCATCGTGACGTCTCTGATCGCGACGTTGGAGGCGCCTTCGACGAGGATGGTCGACGGGTTCTCTCTCAGGTCGAAGACGGGACCGGGGTTGATCACGCCGTGCCCCTGGATCGTCACGTTCGGGCCCTTGACCTCGAGCACGCCGCGCACGACGGCCCCGCCGGCGATCTCGACCGTCGTGTTCGCCGGAACCTCGAGGACGCGACCCGGGATCGTGTGGACGCCCGGGCCGTAGTAGAGGACGCCGGGCGCTCTGCGGCGAGGCGAGCCGCGCTCCACCTCGTTGACGAACAGGTGCAGGTTGGCGTGCGTGTCGCCGTCGGGCTCGAACGAGACGTCCTGCGGTCGCGACAGGGTGAACGTCGCGGTCCTGCCGCCGTCGGAGAGCTTCGGCACGATGCCGCGCGCGGCCGGGCGCACGCGCGCGCTTCTCATCGTCCCGTCGCGCTTCGTGATCGAGAACTCGACCGGGCCGCGCGCGTCGAGCAGCGCCATCGCGGTCACGCTGTGATCGCGCAGGTCGACGTCCGCCCGGTAGGCCGAGACGGTCTTCCATCTGCCGCCCTCGGGCCGCGCTCTGATCGTGAACTCGGTGTTGCGCTGCTGGCCGGCGGGAACGGCGTAGGTCCGCACCTCGCCCGCTTGGCTGCTGCCGCATCCTGCGATCGTGGCCGCGCACGCGGTCGCCACGAGCCCGATGCGCAATGCGTTCACCAGCAT
>Ga0164243_10010785_pt1 | contig 13098 bp, 16 predicted proteins | sample OricompcompostOP_FD_108781 | JGI IMG/M metagenome (GOLD analysis project Ga0164243, IMG submission 108781) | Organic Plus compost microbial communities from Emeryville, California, USA - Original compost - Organic plus compost (OP) | ecosystem: Engineered > Solid waste > Mixed feedstock >... | reverse complement strand
TATCCTTGACCTCATGTACTTCACGGACCGTGGCATCGAGGAACTGGAGAAGCGGCGCGGCGAGGAGGAGGTCACCTTCGAGTGGCTCGCGGAACAACTCCGCACCTTCGTCGACCTCAACCCCGACTTCGAGGTCCCGGTGGAACGCCTGGCAACATGGCTGGCCCGCCTGGACGACGAGGACGACGAGTAGTCCGCGCTCCCCGCGGACCGCTCCGCCGCTTCCCGCGGGCGATCGTGCCTCCCCCAGTGCCTCGAGGGCCTGGGAGGTGCCGCCCGGGAGCGGCACGGGCGGGCGCGACGGCTCCCGCTGACACCGGGCTGCGACACACCCCCGCCCAGCCCCGACCCACCTCCCTATAGCGCAACCCCAAGGCACCGTTCACACGAACGTGTGCCTTGACTTTCGCCTGCCGCGATATATCGTGAATCGAGTAATACGCGATATGACGCAACCCGCCCGCGCCCAAGCCCAGGGCACCCCGCGATCAGGAGGCCGTCCATGCCCGAGTGGTCCGTCCAGGACAAAACGAACCTCACCTTCGACGCCCCCCTGACCCACCTCAACGTCCGCATCGTCAACGGCACGGTGAACGTCGTGGGCACGGACGAACCCCACGCCCACCTCCAGGTCACCGACGTCGAAGGCCCGCCCCTCCTCGTGACCCACCAGGACGGCGTCCTGACCGTCGCGTACGACGACCTGCCCTGGAAGGGCTTCCTCAAGTGGCTCGACCGCAAGGGCTGGCGCCGCAGCGCGGTGGTCTCCCTCGCGGTCCCGGCGCAGACCCGCGTGGAGGTCGGCGTGGTCGGCGCGGGCGCCGTCGTCTCCGGCATCCGGGGCCCCGCCGCGGTGAAGGGCGTCGCGGGCGACACCACGCTGGTCCACCTGTCCGGCCCGGTCCGCGCGGACACCGTCTCCGGCAGCGTGGAGGCCCAGTCCGTGACCGGCGACCTCCACTTCGCCTCCGTCTCCGGCGACCTCACGGTCGTCGAGGGCTCCGGCCCCTCCGTCCGGGCGGACACGGTCAGCGGCTCGATGATCGTGGACCTGGACCCCGAGGGCCCCACCGACATCCGGCTGACCAGCGTCTCGGGCGAGATCGCCGTCCGGCTGCCCGACCCGGCGGACGCCGACGTGGAGGCCAACACGGCGAGCGGCGCCATCTCCAACGCCTTCGACGACCTGCGGGTGCAGGGGATGTGGGGCGCCCACAAGCTCACCGGCCGCCTCGGCGCGGGCAGCGGCAAGCTGCGGGCCACCACCGTCTCCGGCTCCATCGCCCTGCTGCGCCGCCCGCCCCGCGAGGACGGGCCCGACCTGCGGGGCGGCCCGGGAGACAATGCCGGTACGACCGACAAGAAGGTGCTGTGACATGCCCCCCGTCTTCGCCCACGGACGCCTCCGTCTCTACCTGCTGAAGCTGCTCGACGAGGCCCCCCGGCACGGCTACGAGGTGATCCGCCTCCTCGAGGAGCGCTTCCAGGGGCTGTACGCGCCGTCCGCGGGCACGGTCTACCCCCGGCTGGCCAAGCTGGAGGCGGAGGGGCTGGTCACCCACACCACCGAGGGCGGACGCAAGGTCTACTCGATCACCGACGCCGGCCGCGCCGAACTGGCCGACCGCAGTGGTGAGCTGGCCGACCTGGAGCTGGAGATCCGCGAGTCGGTCGCCGAGCTGGCCGCCGAGATCCGGGCCGACGTCAGCGGCGCGGCGGGCGATCTGCGCCGCGAGATGCGCGCCGCGGCGGGCCGGGCCCGGCAGGCGCGGGGCGGCTCCGCGTCCGGCGGCAAGGACGCCCCCTCGGGTGACTTCGACTTCGGCGACTTCTCGGCGTTCGGCGACAAGGACGCCTGGCGCGCCGCCAAGGAGGAGATGCGCCGCGCCAAGCAGGAGTGGAAGGAGCAGGCCCGGCGCGCCAAGGACGAGAGCCGGCGCTCCCGCGAGGAGGCCCAGCGGGCCCGCCGCCAGGCCAAGGAGGCCCAGGACCGGGCGCAGGAGCAGGTGCAGCGCATCGTGAGGCAGGTACAGGAGCAGGTGCAGGGGCACTTCGCCCGCGGCGACTGGCCGTCCGGACTGCGCGAGGGTCTCGGCGAACTGGTCAAGGAGATGAGCGAGTTCGGGAAGGACTTCACCTTCGGTCGTCCGGGCTCCGCGAAGGGGCCGGAGTCCCGTCCGTCGTACTCCATGACCCCCGAGGACTTCCCGGCCGACTACGCGCCCTCCTGGGGCCATGCGAGCGCCGCTGAGTCCACGGGCGACCCGGCGCGTGACCTGGAGCGGCTGCTGGACCGCTTCCGGGACGACGTCCGGGACGCCGCGCGGGACCACGGAGTCACCGAGGAGCAGTTGCGCGACGCCCGCCGCCATCTGTCGGAGGCGGCCGCCCGCATCGGGGCGCTGCTGAAGGCGCCGAAGGCCTGACACCGGGGCTCTCCGGCGCCGCAGAGCCGGCGCCGGAGACCCTGCGGCCGGAGCAGGCCCTGAGAGCTCGTCAGCCCGCCTTGGCCTCGCCGTCGCCGTAGAGCACGCGGGTGACCGACGCGTGGGTGACCCCGTGGTCGGCGAGGACCTCGGCGGGCACGCCGGGGCGGGCGGTGAGGGCGAGCAGCAGATGCTCGTCGCCGATGTGGCGGTGGCCGCGGGCGGTGGCGGTGCGCAGCGCACCGGTCAGGACGTCCTTGGCCGCCCGGTCGAAGGGGCGGTGCCCCCGCCACCGGGAGCGGGACGGCTCCGCGGACAGCGCTCCGGGGCCGTGCGTCTCCTCCACCCGGGCGACGATCTCCGGGACGTCGATGCCCAGCCCGGCAAGGGCGTCCGTCTCGGCCTGGGTGAGACCGCCCCGCCGCCGTGCCCGCTCCAGGGCCTCCCGTACGGGCTCGCGGCGTTCGCCGAGCCCGAGGGCGGTCAGGGCGAAGGAGGCGCGGCTGCCCTCCCGGTCGAGCAGGGCGAGAAGCAGATGCTCCGCGCCGACGCGGGCCGCTCCCGTCCGTTCGGCGTGGGAGACGGCCCCCCTGGCCACGTCCCGGGCGTCCTTGGTGAACCGTTCGAACATCAATGCCTCCCGTACTTCTTGTGCACGGCCTGCCTGCTGACCCCGAGTTCGGTGGCGATCTCCTGCCACGACCAGCCGTGGTTGCGCGCGTTGCGCACCTGCACGGCCTCCAGCTGCTCCAGCAGCTTGCGCAGCGCGGCGACGGCCCGCAGGCCGACCCGCGGATCACGGTCGCCCGCCCGCTCGGCGAGATCCGTTGCCTCAGTCATGATGTCAACTTACGTTGACACTCCCGCACTGTCAACTACCGTTGACATGCGAACGGCCGGCCCGGAGCACCGGGCCGGCCGTGGAAGCGGGGGGAACCCCCGTCAGGGGTTGGTGAGCACGATCTTGCCGAACAGCTCACCGGACGCCATCCGTTCGAAGCCCTCGCGGGCCCGGTCCAGGGGCAGCACCTCGTCGATGACGGGCCGCACGCCGGTCGCGGCGCAGAAGGACAGCAGGTCCTCCAGCTCGTCCTTGGTGCCCATCGTGGACCCCACGACCTTCAGCTCCAGGAAGAAGATGCGGGTCAGCTCGGCGTGCGAGGGCCGGTCGCCGCTGGTGGCGCCGGAGATCACCAGCGTGCCGCCGGGGCGCAGCGACTTCACCGAGTGGGACCAGGTGGCCGCGCCCACGGTCTCGATCACCGCGTCGACCCGGTGCGGCAGCCGCGCGCCGGGCTCGACGGCCTCCAGGGCGCCCAGCTCCAGCGCCCGCTTGCGCTTGGCCTCGTCCCGGCTGGTGGCGAAGACCCGCAGCCCCGCCGCCTTGCCGAGGACGATCGCGGCGGTCGCGACCCCGCCGCCGGCGCCCTGCACCAGCACGGAGTCACCGGGGCGCACGCCCGCGTTGGTGAACAGCATCCGGTAGGCGGTCAGCCAGGCCGTGGGCAGACAGGCCGCCTCCTCGAAGGACAGCTCCTTCGGCTTGGGCAGGATGTTCCAGGTGGGCACGGAGACCTGCTCGGCGAAGGTGCCCTGGTAGCGCTCGGTCAGGATGGAGCGGGGCTCCTTGGGCCCCACGCCGTGACCGGACTCGCCGATCACCGAGTGGAGGACGACCTCGTTGCCGTCCTCGTCGATCCCGGCGGCGTCGCAGCCGAGGATCATCGGCAGCTTGTCCTCCGCGAGGCCGACGCCGCGCAGGGACCAGAGGTCGTGATGGTTGAGGGAGGCGGCCTTGACCGTGACGGTGCTCCAGCCCGGCCGGGACTCGGGAGCGGGTCGTTCCCCCGACTCCAGTCCGTTGAGCGGCTCATCGCGGTCGATTCGGGCGGCGTAGACAGCGAACATGACCTTGACGATAGGTTCCGCGCCCCGCCGAAGGAACCGTGCCCGCCTGTGACACACGCCCCCTTGCGCCGGACCGGGGCCCCACGAAACGGCACGAAGGCCCCGGACATGCGTGAGCCCCGTCCACGGCGCGGACGGGACCCTCACACATGTGCGCTCAGCGCCGGGCGACGCCCTCCGCCCGGGCGGCCGCGGCCACGGCGGCCGTCACCGCGGGGGCGACCCGCTCGTCGAACGGGGACGGGATGACGTAGTCCGCGGCGAGGTCGTCGCCGACGACGGAGGCCAGCGCCTCGGCCGCGGCGAGCTTCATGCCCTCGGTGATCCGGGAGGCCCGCACCTGGAGCGCGCCGGCGAAGATGCCGGGGAACGCCAGGACGTTGTTGATCTGGTTCGGGAAGTCCGACCGGCCGGTGGCCACGACGGCCGCGTACTTGGACGCGACCTCCGGGTGCACCTCCGGGTTCGGGTTGGCCATGGCGAAGACGAACGCGCCCTCGGCCATCGACGCCACCGCCGGCTCGGGGACCGTGCCGCCGGAGACGCCGATGAAGACGTCGGCGCCCGCGAGCGCGGACTCCAGCGTGCCGGAGATGCCGGCCTTGTTGGTGAACGACGCCAGTTCCGCCTTGATCGGCGTGAGGTCCTCGCGGTCCCGGGAGACCACGCCCTTGCGGTCGGCCACCGCGACGTCCCCGATGCCGGCCTCGACCAGCATCTTGGCGATCGCGACACCCGCCGCGCCCGCACCGGAGATCACCGCCCGCAGATCGCCCAGCGGACGCCCGCTGAGCCGCGCCGCGTTCCGCAGCGCCGCGAGCGTCACGACCGCCGTGCCGTGCTGGTCGTCGTGGAAGACCGGGATGTCCAGGCGCTCCTGGAGCCGCCGCTCGATCTCGAAGCACCGCGGCGCCGAGATGTCCTCGAGGTTGATCCCGCCGAAGGACGGGGCGAGCCGGACCACGGTCTCGACGATCTCGTCGACGTCGGTGCAGTTCAGCGCGAGGGGGACCGCGTCCACGCCGCCGAACTGCTTGAAGAGGATGGCCTTGCCCTCCATCACCGGGAGGGAGGCCTCGGGGCCGATGTCACCGAGCCCCAGCACGGCCGTGCCGTCGGTCACGACGGCGACGACCGAGGACTTCCACGTGTAGTCGTGGACCAGCTCCGGCTGCTCGGCGATCGCGCTGCACACCTTCGCGACGCCGGGCGTGTACGCCAGGGACAGGTCGTCCTTGTCGCGGACCGGCACGGTGGCCTGCACGGCCATCTTGCCGCCGCGGTGCAGCGCGAACGCCGGGTCGAAGGACTCGAGGGGCGCTGCCCCGCCGCCCTGCTCGGAAGCATCCCGGTTCTCGCTGTCGCTGCGAGGATTGACAATCTCCGCTGCCACTTGGTTTTACCCCTTAAGTGTTCATGGTTTGAGGGTTGCCACTCCTGGTGAGGGGTGGGCGGGGACGTGTCAGGCCCGGAGGGGTTGTTGCGTACGGGCCGAACACGACGGGCGCGCCGCACACGCGCCCTGGGCCCCGGATGAGGGGTGTAAAGAACCTTCTTACCGGACGGACGCGGTCGGCGACGAGTCCATAACGCGAAGGTCACATGCCGACGCCATGAAGCATCGTCCGATATCAGGACAAGACCTGGACGAAGTCCCAGCAAGCCCGCAAGTACCCCTCCGGCTCGGCGGGTCGCCCGTGCAACAGGCGTATCGGCGAAGATCTTGCGGCCGGAATGGAGGATTCCCGAAGAGTCTGCGGCGGCGTTCTACCCAAGATGCCGGGTTCGAGGACCCGCCGTTATCCGATTTTGACATCGCAAGCCCCCTGAACGGTCCAATCCGAATGGCAAGATGCGGTAATCACACGAGGTCGCGGCACTCGAAGGTGTGTGCTCCCGTCGACCCCGCGGCGATGCCGACAGGCAGTCGCCGGCCCCATCGGCAACTCCACCCATCCGCCGGAGGAACCCACATGACCGCAAGCACCACCCGTCGTACCACCGCCGCGCGCTCACGGATTGCAGCGGTCGGCGCGATCGCGGTCGCAGGCGCACTGCTTCTCACCGGCTGCGGTGACCAGACCGAGAGCGGAGGCGGCTCGGACTCGGGCTCCGGCTCGGGCAAGACCAACTCCGCCCCGCTCTTCGACAAGCTGCCCGCGGACATCCAGAAGGCCGGTGTCCTGAAGGCCGGCACCAACGCCGAGTACGCCCCGATGGAGTTCCAGGAGGGCGGCAAGATCGTCGGTGTCGACCCCGACATCGCCGCCGCGCTGGGCGAGAAGCTGGGCGTCAAGATCGAGTTCACCTCCGGCAACTTCGACGGTCTGATCACCGCGCTGAACTCGGGCCGCTACGACATCGCGATGTCGTCCATCACGGACAACAAGCAGCGCCAGGAGGGCCTGGACGACAAGGGCAAGAAGCTCGGCCCGGGCGTCGACTTCGTCGACTACTTCGTGGCCGGCACCGCCGTGTACGTCCAGAAGGGCAACCCGCAGGGGATCAACTCCATCGAGGACCTCTGCGGCCGGCCGGCCGCCGTGCAGCGCGGCACCACGTATGAGAAGGCGCTGCAGGACCAGTCCAAGAAGTGCACGGCCGCCGGCAAGAAGGCGATCAAGATCCAGCCGTTCGAGAACGACACCGAGGCCCAGACCCGTGTGAAGTCGGGCGGCGCGGTGGCCGGTGTGAACGACTACCCGGTCGCGGTCGACCTGGTCCGCAAGGCCGACAACGGCAACGCCTTCGAGATCGTCGGCGAGCAGGTGGACGCCGGTCCGTTCGGCATCGCGGTCACCAAGGAGAACAAGCAGCTCACGGAGGCCCTGGAGGCCGCCGTCAACGCCATCATCGAGGACGGCACGTACAAGAAGATCCTCGAGAAGTGGGGCGCCGAGACCGGCGCCATCGACAAGGCCGTGGTCAACGGCGGCAAGTGACGGACCCGGGCACGACTGAAGGGCAGTCACAGTGACCGACAAACTCGACAAGGGGACGGACGACGCCCGACCGGCGACCGTCGTCTCCAAGGACGACGGGCCCGCCCCCGGGGCGCCCGCGGCGATCAAGGCCATCCCGGTCCGCCACTACGGCCGCTGGGTCAGCGCCGTCATCGTGCTGGCCCTGGTGGGCCTGATCGTCAACGCCTTCGCCACCGCCGACAAGATCCAGTGGCAGGCCGTGGGCGACTACGTCTTGACAGCACCGTGCTGGCCGGCGCCGGCCGGACCCTGCTGATCAGCGTCCTGGCCATGGTCATGGGCGTGGTCCTCGGCGTGATCCTCGCCGTGATGCGCATGTCGAAGAACCCGGTGACCAGCTGGGTCGCCTGGGCGTACATCTGGTTTTTCCGCGGCACCCCGGTCTACGTGCAGCTGCTGCTGTGGTTCAACCTGGCGCTGATCTTCCCGGTGCTGAACCTCGGTCCGCTGTACAAGGACGAGATGGTCGACGTCATGACGCCGTTCATGGCGGCCCTGCTGGGTCTCGGCCTGAACGAGGCGGCGTACATGGCGGAGATCTGCCGCGCCGGCCTGCAGTCCGTCGACGACGGTCAGACCGAGGCGGCGCACGCGCTGGGCATGAGCCACGGCAAGACGCTGCGGCGCATCGTGATCCCGCAGGCGATGCGGGTGATCGTGCCGCCGACCGGCAACGAGTTCCTCAACATGCTGAAGACCTCGTCGCTGGTGTACGCGGTGACCTACAACGAACTGCTGCGCGCCACGTCCACGATCGGCTCCACGTCGTACGCCGTGATGGAGATGCTGTTCGTGGCGTGCATCTGGTACCTGGTCATCACCAGCGTGTTCAGCGTCGGCCAGTACTACCTGGAGCGCCGTTTCGCGCGCGGCTCGTCCCGGAACCTGCCCGCGACCCCGTGGCAGAAGATCAAGGCCAACATGACGGCCTTCAGCCGCGAGAGGAGCAGCACGGTATGACCGCCATGGTGAAGGCCGAGGGCGTCCACAAGTCCTTCGGCGGTGTGCAGGTCCTCAAGGGCATCGACCTGGAGGTCAAGAAGGGCGAGGTGTTCTGCCTCATCGGCCCCTCCGGTTCGGGCAAGTCGACCTTCCTGCGGTGCATCAACCACCTGGAGAAGATCAACGCCGGCCGGCTCTACGTCGACGGCGAGCTGGTGGGCTACCGCCAGAAGGGCGACAAGCTCTACGAGCTGAAGGACAGCGAGGTCGCCCAGCAGCGCCGGGACATCGGCATGGTCTTCCAGCGCTTCAACCTGTTCCCGCACATGACGGCCGTCGAGAACGTCATGGAGGCGCCGGTCCAGGTCAAGGGGCTCAACCGGTCCGCGGCCCGGCAGCGGGCGCTGGAGCTGCTGGACCGGGTGGGCCTCGGCGACAAGGCCGGGAACTACCCCTCCCAGCTCTCCGGCGGCCAGCAGCAGCGGGTGGCGATCGCGCGTGCGCTCGCCATGGACCCCAAGCTGATGCTGTTCGACGAGCCGACCTCGGCGCTCGACCCGGAGCTGGTCGGTGACGTCCTCGACGTCATGCGCGACCTGGCCGAGTCGGGCATGACGATGATCGTCGTCACCCACGAGATGGGCTTCGCCCGCGAGGTGGGCGACAGCCTGGTGTTCATGGACGGCGGTGTGGTGGTCGAGTCCGGCCACCCGCGGGACGTGCTGACCGACCCGCAGCACGAGCGCACCAAGTCGTTCCTGTCCAAGGTCCTCTGACCTCGGCGCCCGCACGGCGAAGGGGCGGTACGGAGTCCTCCGTACCGCCCCTTCCGTGTGCTCCGGGCCCGCTACTTCAGCGCCAGCAACAGTGTGTCCGACGGCGAGCACCACACCGGGCGGGCCTCCGCGAAGCCGGCTTCGCGCAGCACGCGCGCGTGCCAGGCCGGGGACGGCATGTCGCCGTCGGCGTGCTCGCCGTAGATCTCGAAGCGGCGGGCGGTGGGGCCGGCGAGGACGGGGTCCTTCGCGGCGAGCTGCCACCACTCGGCCCAGTCGAGGGCGCCCCGCTCCTTGGCCTGATCCATGCGTGCGTGGCGCTGCGCGCGCTCGGCCGCGTTGATCCGGGGGGTGGTCTCGTCGATCATGTGGTCGGCGTTCATGAAGACGCCGCCGTCGCGGACCAGGCCCGCGATGTGTCCGTAGAGGTCCGCGAGGGGTTCCCGGTGCAGCCAGTGCAGGGCCGTCGCGGTGAGCACGGCGTCGTAGGAGTCGTGCGGGAGCTGCGTGGCCCAGCCGGGGTCCTTCAGGTCGGCGGTGACGAAGGTGACCCGCTCGTCGCCTTCGAAGGTGCCCTCGGCGATGGCGAGCAGCGCCGGGTCGAGGTCGACGCCGGTGCTGGTGGCGTCGGGGAAGCGGGCGAGCAGGCGGGCGGTGATGCTGCCGGTGCCGCAGGCCAGGTCGAGGACGCGCGGGGCGGTGCCGACGAGGGCCTCCACCATGTCGAGCATGACCCGGAAGCGTTCCTCCCGGTCGGGCATGTACCACTCCTGCTGGCGGTCCCAGCTCTCCTGCCAGGCCTGCCAGTCGGTGCCGGCCGTGGTGGTGTGCGAGTCCGTCATGGGCCCCTCCCTCGCAGTGCACTCCGTAATACCCTGGAAGCACGATCGTCTGTTACCCGACCGCACGCACGACCATAGAGCCCCTGCGTAAGGACTACAAGTGGAACTGGCCTATTACTCGGACTACGCCGTCCGTCTCGTGAACACCGAGGAGCCGGTCCGGGGCACGGACACGCTCACCTCGGTCGAGGCCGTGCGGGACCTGTTCGGCGGCAACCGGTCGGCCGCCCGGCGGGCCACCGAGGCGGACGTGACGCGGTTCCGCTCGGTCCGGGCCAGGCTGCGGTCGGTCTTCGAGGCGGCGAACGACGGCGACGAGACCCTCGCCGTGGACCTGCTGAACTCCCTGCTGCTGGAGTTCCCGGTGAGCCCGCAGATCTCCGGCCACGACTTCCGCGACGACGACGGCCGCCCGCTGTGGCACATGCACCTGGCCGACCATCCGTCCAACGCGACCGCCGGGTACGCCGCCATCGCCGCGATGGGCCTGGCCTTCCACCTCACCGAGTACGGCGTCGACCGCCTCGGCCTGTGCGAGGCGGCGCCCTGCCGCAACGCCTACCTGGACACCTCGACCAACCGCTCCCGCCGCTACTGCTCGGACCGCTGCGCCACCCGTGCGAACGTGGCCGCCTACCGGGCCCGCAAACGCCTGGAGGCGGACCGGTCGGAGAGCACGGGACGGGCCGACGTCAGCAGCCAGACCAGCAGCGACAGCGGCGACCGCCGGGCCGTGGAGCGCGGCCGGTAGCGGAAGCGGACCCGGCCCAGCACGAGCTCGTCGGGGACGACGCCGTAGTCGGTGCTGTCGCCGCCCGCGTACGCGTTGTCCCCGAGCACCCACCAGCCGCCGTCGCGCCGCTCGGCCGCCCGCTTGACGACCAGCAGATCCTGCTGGAACGGGTGGCGCAGCACGATCACGTCGCCGCGTTTCACCTTCGCCCCGTAGTGGACCAGGAGCCGGTCCCCGTGGTGCAGCGTGGGCACCATCGACGGTCCGGTCACCTCGGCCACCCCGAAGGGCAGCGGCGCCCTCACCCGCTCGGCGTCCTGCGACAGCTCCGGCATCTCCCGGCACCTCCCCGGTTCTTCCTCCACCAGTCTCAGTCTGACCCCGGACTTTTGTCCTAAGCCCACGGGGGCACTCGCGAAAACCGGTCCGTCACGGAGTAATGTCCCCTGTGAGAAGACGATCACGAGGAAGGAAACGCTTCATGCTTTCCCGCCTGTTTGCCCCCAAGGTCAAGGTCAGCGCCCACTGCGACCTGCCCTGCGGCGTGTACGACCCGGCCCAGGCCCGCATCGAGGCGGAGTCGGTCAAGGCTGTCCAGGAGAAGATGGCCGGCAACGACGACCCGCACTTCCAGGCGCGTGCCACGGTCATCAAGGAGCAGCGCGCCGAGCTGGCGAAGCACCACGTCTCCGTGCTGTGGAGCGACTACTTCAAGCCGCCGCACTTCGAGAAGTACCCGGAGCTGCACCAGCTGGTCAACGACACCCTGAAGGCCCTCTCGGCCGCCAAGGCGTCGACCGACCCGGCCACCGGCCAGAAGGCGCTGGACTACATCGCCCAGATCGACAAGATCTTCTGGGAGACCAAGAAGGCCTGACCCGGCCTCGCCGCTCCTCGCGGCCGGCGATCGGTGCACCATCGCAGGTCCTGGGGCTTTTTCCGAAGGGGGCCCGTCGCTTCGCGCGGCGGGTCCCCTTCGGTGTTTCCCGGCACCGCCCTCGGAGCCCGTGGGATGCTGGGCGCATGGAGCTGCAGGATCTGGTGCGGCTGCGGCGGGTCCGGGACCGGATGGACCGGGAGTACGCCGAGCCGCTCGACATCGCGGAGCTGGCGCGGACGGCGCTGATGTCGCCCGGCCACTTCCAGCGCAGCTTCCGGTCCGCGTACGGGCAGACGCCGTACGCGTATCTGATGACGCGGCGGATCGAGCGCGCCAAGGCGCTGCTGCGCAAGGGCGACCTGACGGTGACCGAGGTGTGCCTCGCGGTCGGCTGCACCTCGCTCGGGTCGTTCAGCGCGCGCTTCACCGAGCTGGTCGGGGAGACGCCGAGCTCCTACCGGGCCCGCTCGCACGAGGAGACCGCGGTCATCCCGCCGTGCTTCGTGCGGACGTACGCCCGGCCGGTGCCGGTGCGGCGACGGGCCGACCCGAGCGGGAACTTCTAGAAGGAACGGGACGGGTATGGACAGGGCGACGGACGTGCGGCTCGCCCAGTGCTTCGTCGCGGTCGACGACCACGACAAGGCACTGGCCTTCTACTGCGACGTACTGGGCTTCGAGGTGCGCAACGACGTGGGGTACGAGGGGATGCGCTGGGTGACCGTCGCCTCCCCCGAGCAGGACGTGGAGATCGTCCTGGAGCCGCCGGCCGCGAGCCCGGACGTCTCCCCCGCCGACAAACAGGCGATGGCCGAACTGCTCGCCAAGGGCCTGCTGCGCGCGGTCAACTTCACCACCACCGACTGCGACGCCCTGTTCGAGCGGGTGCGTGCCGCGGGCGCGGACGTGATCCAGGAGCCGGTGGACCAGCCGTACGGAATGCGGGACTGCGCGTTCCGCGACCCGGCGGGGAACATGGTGCGCTTCCTGGAGCGCCCCGCGGACTGAACGGCGTCGGGCTGACGCCCGTTCAGCGCTGTCTGCGGTACGTCCGCACCAGCGTGCCGTTGCCGAAGGCGCGGTGCGACTCCAGCGTGAACGGCGTGACCGAGAATCCGGCGGCGAACATCGGCATGCCCGAGCCCTGCACGATGGGGTACGTCTTGATCACCAGCTCGTCGATCTCGTCGACCAGCGCCCCGGCCAGCTCGGCACCGCCGCACAGATAGATGCCGTACGCGCTGTCCTCCGCCTTCAGCGCGCGCACCCGGCCGACCAGGTCGTCGGAGATGATCTCGACGTCGGGGTCGGGCGACTCCCCCAGCGTGCGGGAGGCGACGTACTGCCGCATATGGGCGTAGGGGCTGGTGACGCCTTCTTTGAGGGCCAGGTCGTAGCTGCGGCGGCCCTGGACGATCGTGTCGAACCGCTTGTTGGGCAGGTCGTCGATGCCGAGCGGACGGCGGCCCGCGGTCGGCAGCGTCTCCGGGTACTCCGTCTTCAGGAAGTCGAAGAACTCCGCGTCGACGAGGGACACCATGGCCGACGCGTCGCCCTCCGGGTCCCCGATGAAGCCGTCGATGGAACAGGCGATGAAGTAGGTCAGG
>Ga0164243_10010784_pt1 | contig 13098 bp, 9 predicted proteins | sample OricompcompostOP_FD_108781 | JGI IMG/M metagenome (GOLD analysis project Ga0164243, IMG submission 108781) | Organic Plus compost microbial communities from Emeryville, California, USA - Original compost - Organic plus compost (OP) | ecosystem: Engineered > Solid waste > Mixed feedstock >... | reverse complement strand
CGCTACCGCATGCAGAACCTGCCGTTCAACGTGTAGGCTCCTCAGCCGTCATCACCGCACTTGAATGCGCCCCCTTCGACGAACTCAGCGCGACCGGCTTTCGCAGCACGTCGTCATGCTGAAAATGCCAGCCTGCGCTGGCATGACGATAAAAGTAATACCAAGACGCAGTAATGACGACCGATAGAGAGGCCAGTCATTGCGAGGAGCGAAGCGACGCGGCAATCCAGTAACCGCCTGTCCGCCCGAAACATTCTGGATTGCCGCGCCCCTGACGGGGGCTCGCAATGACGATATTTCCATGAGTCATCGTCTCTGCCGCTTGGTATAAATGGCGCCCCCACACTGCTCGTCACCCCAGCGAAGGCTGGGGTCCATCTCCCCTCGATCGAGGGAGCGGGCCTGTCGGGAAATCTGACACATCTGCCGCCTTTCATATTTTAGTAACCATTTATCCATTTGAAATGAAACACTTGGCATCTTTCTTGCTCAAAATAAATCAAGAAGCTACACCCGGCCCCAAGGGTGTATGTGAAGTGTAGCAGTCTGTGGGGCGGGAAAGGGGGGGCCTTCGTGTCCTCCCTTTTTCATTTCCGCGCGGGCGGGGCCATGGGATAAAAGCCGGTCATGGACTGGCGGGACGAGGGCATCATCATCGGGCTCCTGAGACACGGCGAGAGCGCCGTGGTGCTGGAGGCGTTCACCCGCGCCCACGGCCGCCACAGGGGCTATGTGCATGGCGGCATGTCCAAGTCGAAGCGCGGCATGCTGCAGCCGGGCAACCTGGTGGCGTTGGCCTGGCGCGGCCGGCTGCCCGAGAGCCTGGGCAATTTCACCGTGGAGCAGAAGAAGGCCCATGCGGCCGGCATCATGGCGGGGGCGGGGCCGCTGGCGGCCCTGCGCGCGCTCTGCGTCATGCTGTCCCGCGCGCTGCCGGAGCACGATCCGCATCCGGGCCTGTTCGACCGGTTCGAGCAGGTGATGGCGGCGCTGGCCGCTCATGCCGATGATGACCCCGCCTGGGGCGCGGCGCTGGTGCGTTTCGAGGCGCTGTTCCTGGCCGATATCGGCTTTGGGCTGGACCTGAGCCAATGCGCGGTCACCGGCGTGCGCGAGGGGCTGGCCTTCGTCTCGCCGCGCACCGGCCGGGCGGTCACACGGGCGGGGGCCGGCGGTTATGAAGACAAGTTGCTGCCGCTGCCCGCCTTCCTGTCGGAACCGGAGGGCAGGGCGGCGGACTGGCCGCGGGTGGCGGAAGGGCTCAGGCTTACCGGTCATTTCCTGGAACGGTTTTTCGCCGAGACGGACCACCGCCCGCTGCCGGACGAGCGGCATCGTCTGCTGGCCCTGATCGACGAAAAAGCCGCAAGATATAGTGGCGCCTGAATCTCGCGGTGCTATATTTCCCCCATGAGTGAAACATCCGCATCCCCGTCGAATCTTGTCGAAGTCCCGTTCGGCAAGGCATTGAGCGAGCGCTATCTCGCCTATGCCATGTCCACCATCATGTCGCGCTCGCTGCCCGATGTGCGCGACGGCCTGAAGCCGGTGCACCGCCGGCTGCTCTATGCCATGCGGCAGCTGAAGCTGGACCCGGAGAAGGGCTACAAGAAATGCGCCCGCGTGGTGGGCGACGTCATCGGTAAATACCATCCCCATGGCGACCAGTCGGTCTATGACGCGCTGGTGCGCCTGGCGCAGGAATTCGCGGTGCGCTATCCCCTGGTCGACGGGCAGGGGAATTTCGGCAATATCGACGGCGACAATGCGGCGGCCATGCGCTACACGGAATCGCGCCTCACGCCCTATGCCTGGGCCCTGCTGGACGGGCTGGACGAGAATGCCGTCGATTTCCGCCCCACCTATGACGGCGACGAGCAGGAGCCCATTGTGCTGCCCGCCGCCGCGCCCAACCTGCTGGCCAACGGCTCGGCGGGCATCGCGGTCGGCATGGCCACCAACATCCCCTCGCACAACCTGCACGAGATTTGCGACGCGCTGTTGCTGATTCTCCAGAAGAAATCCACCACGCTGGACGAAATCCTGGAGGTCATGCCGGGGCCGGATTTCGCCACCGGGGGCATCATCGTCGAATCCCGCGCCGCCATCCGCGAGGCATATGCCACGGGCCGGGGCGGCTTTCGCGTGCGCGCTCGCTGGGAGACGGAGGATACGGGCCGCGGCACCTACCAGATCGTGGTCACCGAAATCCCGCCGGCTGTTCAGAAATCCAAGCTCATCGAGAAGATCGCTGATCTCATCGCGGGCAAGAAATTCGCCGGCATGCTGGCCGACGTGGCGGACGAATCCACGGAAGATGTGCGCATCGTGCTGACGCCCAAGAGCCGCACGGTGGACGCCAACATGCTGATGGAAGCGCTCTTCAAGGCGACGGACCTGGAGGTGCGCTTCAGCCTCAACATGAACCTGCTGGACGCCGAGCAGGTGCCGCGCGTGATGTCGCTGCGCGACGTGCTGGACAGTTTCCTGGCCCACCGCTTCGAGGTGCTGCAGCGCCGCTCGCGCTTCCGGCTCGACAGGATCGAGCATCGCCTCGAGGTGCTGGGCGGCTATCTTGTCGCCTATCTCAATCTCGACCGGGTGATCGCCATCATCCGGGAGACGGACGAGCCCAGGCCCGAGCTGATGAGGGAGTTCGATCTCTCGGAGGTGCAGGCGGACGCCATCCTCAACATGCGCCTGCGCGCCCTGCGCAAGCTGGAGGAATTCGAGATTCGCAAGGAATATGACGAGCTGGAGGCCGAGCGCGACAGCCTCTATCAGCTCCTCGAAAGCGAGACCCGTCAGAAGACGGTCATCGGCAATTCGCTCAAGGAGCTGCAGAAACGTTTCGGTGCCGAAACAACCCTCGGCAAGCGGCGTACGACCTTCGGCGATGCCCCGGCGGCGGAGGTGATCTCCTTTGAGGCGATGATCGAGAAGGAGCCGGTCACCATCATCTGCTCGGAGAAGGGCTGGATCAGGGCCATGAAGGGCCATGTGGCGACGGACGGCGACGTGAAGTTCAAGGAAGGGGACAAGGGCCGTTTCTCGCTGCATGCACAGACCACCGACAAAATCCTGCTCTTTGCGACCAACGGCCGGTTCTACACGCTGGACGCCCACAAGCTGCCCGGCGGGCGCGGCCATGGCGAGCCGGTGCGCCTCATGGTGGACCTGCCCAATGACGAGGATATCGTGGCGCTCACCGTCTACGACCCCAAGATGCGCCTCATCCTGGCGGCGGCGGACGGCAAGGGCTTCATGACCCCGGCCGAGAACGTGGTGGCCGCCACCAGAAACGGCAAGCAGGTGATGACGGTGCCGGCCGGCGTGGAAGCGGCGGTGTGCATCCCCGTCACCGGCGACACGGTGGCCGTGGTGGGCGAGAACCGCAAGGTGCTCGTCTTCCCGCTGGAGGAGATGCCGGAGATGACCCGTGGGCGCGGCGCGCAACTGCAGAAATACCGCGACGGCGGCTTGAGCGATGTCACCGTGTTCAACCGCGAAGAGGGCCTGAAATGGCAGATGGGCGACCGCACGCGCACCGAGACCGACCTCACCCCCTGGGCGGGCAAGCGGGGCGGGGCGGGCCGCATGGCGCCGCGCGGCTTCCCGCAGAGCAATAAATTTACCTGATTGTGCTACGTCTTACTCGAATCGTCATTCCGGACGCGACTTTTCCCCAAATCGCAGATTTGGTTGGAAAAGTCAGTGATCCGGAATCCCGGTCCGTCTGCCTGAGCGCATTCTGGTCGAGATTCCGGATATCTCGCTTTGCCGGCCAAATCTCCGATTTGGGGCAAACCGGATTCCGGAATGACGAAGCCGATGGATATATCAATGTGAGTCGGGCGCTCTAGCCACATGAAAATCCTGCATATCTTCGACCATTCCATCCCCCTGCACAGCGGATACACCTTCCGCAGCATGAACATCCTGAAAGAGCAGCGGGCGCTGGGCTGGGAGACGGTGCACGTCACCTCGCCCAAGCAGGGGGTGGCGAGGGACATCGAGGATGTGGACGGATATCGTTTCCAGCGCTCCGGCCCCATAGGCTTCACGAAGCGGCTGCCCGTCCTGGGCGAGATGGCGCTGATGGCCAGGCTGCATGCTGCCATGACCCGTATCGTGGATGCCGAGAAGCCGGATATACTGCACGCCCATTCGCCCGTGCTGAACGCCTTGCCCGCCATGTCCATTTCGCGGCAATACCGTCTGCCGCTGGTTTATGAGGTGCGGGCCTTCTGGGAAGACGCGGCGGTGGACCACGGCACGTCGAAGGAGGGCGGTCCGCGCTACCGCGCCACGCGGGCGGTGGAGACCTTCGCTCTCAAACATGCCAGCCATGTCACCACCATCTGCGAGGGGCTGAAGGGCGACATCCTGAAACGCGGCGTGCCTGAGAGCAAGGTCACTGTGATCCCCAACGCCGTGGATGCCAGCAAGTTCACGCCCGTCGGCCCGAAGGACGCAGAGCTGGAGGAAAAGCTCAATCTCAAGGCCAAGAAGGTCATTGGATACCTCGGCTCCTTCTATGCCTATGAAGGGCTGATGCTGCTGGTCAGCGCCATGCCGGGCATATTGCGGCGCATGCCCGACGCCCGCCTGCTGCTGGTCGGCGGCGGCTCGCAGCGCGAAGCGCTGGAGGCCAGGGTGGAGGAACTGGGCATCGGCCACGCCGTCATCATGACCGGCCGCGTGCCCCATGCCGAGATCGACCGCTATTATTCACTGGTGGATGTCCTTGCCTATCCGCGCCTGCATATGCGCCTCACCGACCTTGTGACGCCGCTGAAACCGCTGGAAGCCATGGCCCTGAAGAAACCCGTCGTCGCCAGCGACGTGGGCGGCCACCGGGAACTGATAAGGGACGGCGAGACCGGCATCCTCTTCAAGGCCGGGGACGAGGCGTCGCTGATCGAGGCGACGGTCAAGCTCCTCGGCGATCCCGCGCTCTGGCCCCGGATCACCGAAGCGGGCCGTAAATATGTGGACGAGGAACGCACATGGGCGCGGAGTGTCGCGCGGTATAAGTCTGTTTATGAACGGCTGCTGGCGCAGCGATAATTGCTGTTCACGACAAGAGAGAGAATCCACCGCCTCATCCGTCACCCTCGCCCCCCGGTCCAGCCGAAGGCTGGCCGACAAGCTCCGGCGAGGGTCCATTTCTCCGCATCTCCTCCAGCGTCAGCAACGATCCGGCTTCCATGGCCGCCATCTCCTTAAGCGTGGCATCCTTGACACCGAACTGCAGGACCAGCAGGTCGCGGTCTGTGTCGCTTCGGTTGGGCAATCCGCCGTGGATGACCTTGGGGTGCGTCACCAGAACGTCGCCCGCTTTCAGCACAGGCCACACCACATCCCGCAGATCACCCTGACGGAGGGTTGCCGGGATTGTCTGGTCATCGTGCGCATGGCTGCCGGGGACGACGCCCGTTCCGCCATTCCCGTCCGACATGTCGGCGAGCGGGATCAGCAGGCGCACGAAGTTGGGCCCGGATGGCAGGAAATAGCGGTTGTCCATGTCCCGGTGCCAAGCGATGGACGGTCCGACGCAGGCCGGCTTGCGGGTGAGGTTGGAAAAATGAAACACCACCCGGCCAGGCGACACGCCGATGGCCTGGGCCGCCAGTGCCCAAAGAGGCGCCAGCTTGAGTAGGTCCACAAATCGCCGGTCATGCGCCAACAGGTCGCCGATGATGAAAGGCTCATGCGCTACGGTCTCCGGCGAGATGCCGGGGTTGCGCTGCGGCCGGTCGGCCGTGAGTTCTGCTATGGAGATGGTGCCGTCCCGAACGGCTTCATCCCCGTCGCGCCAGCGGGCGACCAGGGAGGTGACGGCGGCGTTCAGCTCCCCGATCTGCCGCTCCGGGATGATGTCCCGGGCAATGGTGTAGCCCTCGTGCTCGTATGACATGGCTCAATACATATCCCGCCGCCGCGAGATCACATAGCTTTCGTCCTGGAACCACAGGCCGCCATATTTGCGCAGGACGTTGCGGGTGACGTCCAGATAGAGGTCGTTGGCCATGGCGGCGGTCAGGCGCTGGTCCTCGATCTGGGCGACGTAGGTGGCGGCGTTCCAGGCGCCCAGCAGGGTGGAGGTGCGCACGCCGTCCGTGCCGTCCTCGATCTCGTTGGGCAGGACGTACATGTCGTACCGGAAGTGGGAGCGGTCGTCGGTGTAGGCGTTGAAGTTGAGGTTGCGGGCGTCGTGCCCCAGTTCGTGGCGCACGGCTTTCAGGAGCTCGTGCCGGTCGGTCTGGAAGGGGTTCTCGCCGGGCCAGACACGCTGCACGATCTCGTGGCCGGGATCATTGCCGCAGGAATGAATGCCGATGAGCCGCCCGCCGGGTCCCAGGCTGCGGGCCAGCGGCGCGACGACCCGCCTGGCCTTGAAGTCCAGGGACGCCCGTGAGCGGAAGGGCTGGCAGGCGATCACCAGGTCGTAATCGGCGGAAACGGCGCCGCGCCGCGGGATCACATTGTCGAGGAGGAAGCGGTTGTCTTCCCGGTAGAGCACCAGCACCACCGGCTTTTCGTAGACCGGATTGCCGCTCTTGGGGGAAACGCGGGCGCGCCAGTTTTCTGTGAGGAACGGGTCCAGCTCCATGATCTGTTCCTCGAAATCACCCGCCGTGGTGCCGGCCAGGCCGACTTCATGCCATACCAGCCCGGCGGCACCGCTTAAGGAATGGGGGGTGAGCCAGGGCGCTTCGTTATAGGCCATGTTGGTCATCACGAGGACGGTGGCCGGATGCTCGTAGAAGCGGTCGGGCATCTTCTCCAGCGTGAGGCGCACATCCTCCAGGCTGATCTCCTTGCCCACCACATAGAAGGGCAGCCAGGTGAAGCGCCGGTGCATGGACCGCATGGTGCGGGCGAGCACATTGCCGTCGCCCGTACCGGCGTCGAAGATGCGCACAGCGGGGGGCCTGGGGTGGATGTTCGCCAGCTCAAGCGCCACGCGGCTGCCCACCACCGCTTTTTCCGAGCAGGTGTTGACGAACATCAGGTATTTCTGGCGATTGTCGAAGAAGCGGAAATTCTGCTGCGGCGTGAGCTTGGGCGCCGCGTCGCGGATGAAGGAGGCGCCGTTGCCGCCGTCCTTTTCGATCTCGTCGATGAAGGCGCGCACGCGCTCCACGGTCTGCAGGGTGACGCGCCCGCCCTGGCGCAGGCGGCTCACCAGCTTGCCGTCATTCACCGCCCGGCGGCCGAAGGTGCTCTCGGCGATGCCGAGCGTGCGGCAGGCCCGTGAAATCTCGTTGAGCAGCAGTTCCGCTTCCACGCCCAATCGCCTCCTGGCTATGGGCGGGGAGGGCGTGCTGCCCACTGCCTGCCCACTGTCCCACATGGAAACCGTGTGCAAATGCAGCAGGATTGCCGAAAAACGTCAATGAAAAGGCTGCTGCGGCGCACGCTGTCCCCTGTAGTGGGATATATCCCACTCCTTGGCGGGACGCAAGGTGTGGGACGCTTTGTGGTTTACTAAAAAAGCGCCAGCCGCCCAAATCTTCGGGCGAGAAGAGAGGTGGGGAGTTGAATCGTCACCCCCGCGGAGGCGGGGTCCAGGCCTGACCAAAATGAATGCCCGCAATGCGGGCATGCTTCCCCGTTTCGCTGGATTCCCGCCTTCGCGGGAATGACGACGGGGCGGGAATGACGACGAGGAAGAGGGCAAGACTATCGCTCTGGCGGAGAAATTACCGCCGCACTCCGGAAAAAAGGGGCCGGAGGAGAAATGAGGAGGGGAATGTCATGACGAAAACCAGCCAGATGGCCGAAATACCGGCCAAAAAAGGCGATATCGACCGCAACTTCCGATTCTACGACAACCGTCAGAAGTATCTGATGTTCGTCAACACCTGCTCCGAGAAGTGGGCGGTGGCCAACCGGGTGGCGGTGGAGGTGAAGAGCATCCAGCCCCGGCCGCCCGCCATACGCATCTTCGACGCCGGCGTGGGCGACGGCACGGTGCTGACCCGCGTGATGCGCTCCATGCACGAGGATCACGAGCTGGTGCCGTTCTATGTGGCGGGCAAGGAGATCAGCCTCGAGGATGTGCGCCTGACGCTGGAAAAGATGCCGGACCGCTTCTCGGAACATCCGGCGACGGTGCTGGTGATGACCAACATGAATTACGCGGCGGCCCCCTGGATGGAGCCGAACACCCAGCAGGACGCGGCCCGCGTGGTCTGGAAGGAAGTGGCCCTGAAAGGCCGCACGGCGGCGCAGTTCGACGGCGAGATCGCCGACCTGCAGCCCTGGCTGGCCGCCAACTGGGGAGCGAGCCCCGATCCCAAGACCGGCAATCCGAGATACGACCAGCCGGTGGTGCTGGTGCTCTACCGCGCGGACTGCCGTTTCCTCATGGACCCCATCATTCCGCGGCGCGGCGAGGTGAGGGCCGATTATGACCTGGTGATCGCCTCGCAGCCCTTCCGCGCCCGCGCCTCCACGGAGTTCAAGGGGCAGAAGGTGCTGGCCCCGCTGGCCCGGGCGCTGGCGCCCGGCGGACGGCTGATCGGCATCCATTCCTGCGGCGACGACCCGGCCCTGGAAATCGTCCAGAAGGTGTGGCCTGAGGAAAATCCCTTTAAAACTTCTGGACGCCGCGAGCTTCTGGCTGCTACACAAAAGGCCCTTGGCGAGGAGGGCAAGAACTTCAACTTCGAGCCCTTCTCCGACGCTCGGTCGATCTTCCGATACGGAATGCACACAATGCCAGGGGAGATCGATTCGGACGAATCCTCCATAGGCACGTCGACTCTTCTGGCGGCCTGGAATGATGCAACATATGTGTGTCAGATCGAGGATGAGCGCATAGCGGAGGTCATGACCAGTGACGTCTATCTGAAAGCCACCCGGGAGGTCTTGAAGAAATACGACGGCCTGTGGTTCAACGACGAAACCTATGTGATTTCCCGCAAACGCGACTATTCGTAACAGGTGTGCCGTCCGGCGCGCCGTCCATCCAATGGCATTGTAAAAATAACGTAGGAGAGCGCACAATGCGCAGACAGAACTATATCTTCACGAGTGAGAGCGTATCCGAAGGCCATCCCGACAAGGTTGCCGACCGGATTTCCGATACCGTTGTCGACGCCTTCATCGAAGCCGATCCGATGGCCCGCGTGGCCTGCGAGACCCTGGTGACCACCAACCGCATCGTCCTGGGCGGTGAGGTGCGCGGTCCGGCCGGCGTGATCGAGAGCCTGGAGGAGAAGGTCCGCGCCGCCGTGAAGGATATCGGATACGAGCAGGAGGGCTTCCACTGGAAGAACGCCGATTATGCCTGCTACCTCCATGAGCAGTCCTCGGACATCGCCATGGGCGTCGACAGCTCCGACAACAAGGACGAAGGCGCCGGCGACCAGGGCATCATGTTCGGCTATGCCTGCAACGAAACGCCGGAGCTGATGCCGGCCACGCTGCAATATTCCCACAACATCCTCAAGACGCTGGCCCGCGCCCGCCATTCCGGCGAACGCCCGGAGCTGGAACCGGACAGCAAGAGCCAGGTGACCCTGGAATACACCGACGGCAAGCCCAGCCGCGTCATCTCCGTGGTGCTCTCCCACCAGCACCGCGACGGCCTGACGCCGGACGATGTGGCTGAACTGACCAAGCCCTACATCCAGCGCGTGATCCCGGACAGCCTGCTGACCGACGAGACCGAATGGCACATCAACCCCACCGGCAATTTCGTGATCGGCGGTCCGGACGGCGACTGCGGCCTGACCGGGCGCAAGATCATCGTGGACACCTATGGCGGCGCGGCGCCGCACGGCGGCGGCGCCTTCTCCGGCAAGGACCCGACGAAGGTGGACCGCTCGGCGGCCTATATCTGCCGCTATCTCGCCAAGAACGTGGTGGCCGCCGGTCTCTCCGAGAAGTGCACCATCCAGATCGCCTATGCCATCGGCGTCTCCAAGCCGCTGAGCTTCTATGTGGACCTGCACGGCACCGGCGACGTGGACCCGGCCAAGCTGGAGAAGATCCTGCCGCAGCTCGTCAACGGCTGCAGCCCGCGCGCCATCCGCGAACATCTGGGCCTCAACCGGCCGATCTATGCGCGCACCACGGCCTACGGCCATTTCGGCCGCTCGCCGGATGAGGACGGCGGCTTCTCCTGGGAGAAGACCGACCTCGTCGACGACCTCAAGCGCGCATTTTAAGGAGGGGTAGTGATGACGGCCACCTTTCCCACCCGTCACTCGCCGGTTTAACCGGCGAGTCCAGTACTGGATTCGCCGATCAAGCCGGCGAATGACGTGGAGAAGGGGGCCATCCAGCCCCCCGATATCAAAACGGAGAAACAGAACAATGACGGAATTCACCGATTACATCGTCAAGGACATCAATCTCGCCGACTGGGGCCGCAAGGAACTGGATATCGCCGAGAGCGAGATGCCCGAACTGATGGCCACGCGCGAGGAATATGGTTCCTCGCAGCCCCTGAAGGGCGCCCGCATCGCCGGTTGCCTGCACATGACCATCCAGACGGCGGTGCTCATCGAGACGCTTAAAACCCTGGGTGCCGACGTGCGCTGGGCCTCGTGCAACATCTTCTCCACCCAGGACCATGCGGCGGCGGCCATCGCCAAGGCCGGCGTGCCGGTCTTCGCCTACAAGGGCGAGACGCTGAAGGATTACTGGGAATATGTGCTGAAGATCTTCGAATGGGGCGACGGCGGTGTGCCCAACATGATCCTAGACGACGGCGGCGACGCCACGCTCCTGATCATCCTGGGTGCCGAAGCCGAGGACGACCCGTCCAAGGTGGCCAAGCCTGAGAACGAGGAAGAGGAAGTGCTCTTCAACCTCATCCAGCGGGTGAACAAGGAGCGTCCGGGCTTCTTCAAGAAGTGCCGCTCCGAAATCAGGGGCGTGTCGGAAGAGACGACCACCGGCGTGCACCGTCTCTACCAGATGGCCAAGAAGGGCCGTCTGCCGTTCCCGGCGATCAACGTCAATGACTCGGTCACCAAGTCGAAGTTCGACAATCTCTATGGCTGCCGTGAATCGCTGGTGGACAGCATCCGCCGCGCGACGGACACCATGATGGCCGGCAAGGTGGCCGTGGTCGCCGGTTACGGCGACGTGGGCAAGGGTTCCGCCGCTTCGCTGCGCAATGCCGGTGCGCGCGTTCTGGTCACCGAGATCGACCCCATCTGCGCGCTGCAGGCCGCCATGGAAGGCTATGAAGTGGTGACCATGGAAGAGGGCGCCCCGCGTGGCGACATTTTCGTCACCACCACGGGCAATGTGGACGTGATCACCATCGACCACATGCGCGCCATGAAGGACCGCGCCATCGTCTGCAACATCGGCCATTTCGACAGCGAGATTCAGGTTTCCGCCCTGAACAACCTGAAATGGACCGAGGTCAAGCCGGAAGTGGACGAGATCGAATTCCCGGACGGCAAGAAGATCACGCTCCTGGCCAAGGGCCGCCTGGTGAACCTGGGTTGCGCCACTGGCCATCCGAGCTTCGTGATGTCCGCCAGCTTCACCAACCAGACGCTGGCCCAGATCGAGCTCTTTGCCCACGGCGAGAAGTACAAGAACGACGTGTACACCTTGCCGAAGCATCTTGACGAGAAGGTGGCTGCCCTGCACCTTGCCAAGGTGGGCGCCAAGCTGACCAAGATGACGGAAAAGCAGGCTGCCTATATCGACGTGCCCGTGAACGGGCCGTTCAAGCCTGAACATTACCGTTACTAAGACGATGGGGGAGATTGTGACCGGCTCGGATGAACAGGCAGGTGGCAATCCCCCCGCATCTTCCCGCCGCACGGCGCTCTCTCAGTTCCTGAAGAGCTGCCGCGCGCGGGTGACGCCCAGCGACGTGGGCCTGCCGGAACCCGACCGCAGGCGCACGCCGGGGCTGAGGCGGGAGGACGTGGCCGCGCTCTCTGGTGTCAGCGTCACCTGGTACACCTGGCTGGAGCAGGGGCGCGACATGGGGGTCTCCACCGATGTGCTGGAGCGTGTCTCGCAGACGCTGCGCCTCTCCGACGACGAACGCGAATATCTCTTCGAGCTGGTCCAGAACCGGCCGCCGCCCATTTCCCCCAACGCTCCCGACACGGTGACCCCGGTGATCGAGCGGTTGCTCAATGCGCTCCGGGTTCCGGCCTATGTCATCACCATGCGCTGGGACGTGCTGGCCTGGAACAGCATGTGCGCCAAGGTGCTGCGCGATTATGGCGCCCTGCCGGAAGGGGGGCGCAACCTCCTCAAGATTCTCTTCACGGGCGGCGACTATCCCGTGGGCTCGGACGAGTACAATTCCATGGCCCGCCGGCTCGTCGCCAAGCTGCGGGTGGACTACAGCCAGTTCCCGGGCGACGCGGGCATAGAGGCCCTGGTCAATGAACTTGGGGCCGAATTCCCCATCTTCCGCGAGCTCTGGAATTCGGTGGAGGTGAGCGGACGCTCGGAAGGACAGAGCGTCGTGCATCATCCGGACGTGGGAGACATCGCCCTTGAACATACCTCCTTCGTGCCCGAAGGCCGGCCCACGCTGCGCCTCGTCATGTTCGCCCCCGCCGACAAGGAGAGCGCGGACAAGCTGGCAAAGCTGGCGGAGACGCTGTAGCTTCCGCTTTCCCGTCATTCCGGACGCGATGCAGCACGCAGTGATGCTTCGCAGAGCCGGAATCTCGCGCCGCATCGAGATTCCCGCTTTCGCGGGAATGACGAAAGGGAACCCGAACCGGGTGCATTTTCTGCTGGCATAATGGGCCATCTTTTCTCCGCCACCCATCCGGTCTACATAGCCGTTCATCATGCCGGAAAGGCGCGGTTTTGCTGCACTGCAGCCAATTTTGCGCGCCCGGCAACATTGTTGACCGCACGGGCGTTGGCCCGTATAAGCCGGGTCGAATGACAGTTCAGACAATACGGAGATCGGATGATGGCCGATACGGCTACGACGAGCAAAGTCACCCCGCAGTCGCTGTGCGACAATCACTCCCTGGAAATCACCGCCAAGGAATATGAGAAGCTGATCGACGCCGCGCCCGTCATCCGTCCGGGCACGCACATCTCCGTCACCTTCCTGCCGGGCGAAGACTTCGACATGCG
>Ga0164243_10010783_pt1 | contig 13098 bp, 14 predicted proteins | sample OricompcompostOP_FD_108781 | JGI IMG/M metagenome (GOLD analysis project Ga0164243, IMG submission 108781) | Organic Plus compost microbial communities from Emeryville, California, USA - Original compost - Organic plus compost (OP) | ecosystem: Engineered > Solid waste > Mixed feedstock >... | reverse complement strand
CTCGCCCGGCTGGAACGTACCGCGAAGGAGACGATCGCCCGCTACCAACGGTTCCGGGACGACACCGAGGCCATGACCGCGACCGCCACCTCACCGGACGGCGCCGTCGAGGTCACGGTCGCCCCCACCGGCGCGTTGCGCGACCTGAAGCTGCACGCGAAGGCGAGGCAGTACTCGATGGACAAGCTCGCCGCCACGATCCTGGCCGCCACGGCGGCGGCCACTCGGGCGGCGGCCGCGAGCTACACCGGCAAGGCGGAGGAGTTCCTCGGGCCGAAGTTGTCCGGCCACCTGCGCGGCGGCATTGCGCAGCAGCTGTGGAAGGAGCAGCCGTGACCTCCCCGCTCGGCGTCGACCTCACCGAACTGTCCCGGGGCGTACACCACTTCACCGCCTTCGCCGGGCACGCCACCGGTATCCGTCAGTCGGCGGCGAACGCGGACCTCTCGTCAGCCGCCGGTAACTGGGGACTCATCGGTAAGTCGCTCGGATTCGACGACCACTACCTCGATGTGGCGTCGGCCGTGGAGACGCACACCCAGATGATCGAGAAGTTCCTGCATGACTGCGCGAACAGCGTGGCCGGCACCAAACGCGGGTACGAGGTCACGGAGACGGACAACGAGCAGTGCGTCGCGGACGCCGGGGCGCCGTTGGCCGGCGGGATCGGTAACGACGGCATCGGCGCCGGCTCGCTGGGCGGTGTCCGTCTGGACACCGCGAACGACATTCCCGTGTGGAACGACATCACCAGCGGCGCGGGCGCCCTCAAGGACTGGGATGTCGGTGCCCTGCTGAGCACGGTCGCCGATCTGGCGTTCAACGTCGCCGGGATGGTGACGGACCCGGCCGGATGGCTGATCAGTTCCGCCATCACCGTGATCATCGACCTGATTCAGCCGTTGGAAGACCTGCTGTCGTACGTCACGGGCAACGCCGAGCGCATCAGCGACCATGCCGACGCCTGGGATCAGGTGCAGGACAAGTTGGGGCAGCTCAGCGACGACATCAAGAGCGCGACGAGCGTCGACTTCGCGCATTGGACCGGGGAGTCCGGTTCGAACGCCCGGCAGAAGCTCGGTACGTTCGTCATCGGCCTCGACGACACCCAGAAGGAAGTCGCCAAGGTGTCGGCGGTCCTGACGGCGAGCGGCGGCATCATGCAGGTGCTGCAGTCGATGGTGATCTCCGCGATCGCCTGGCTGGTGGAGAAGCTGATCGAGCGGCTCGCGGCGGGCGCTGCGGGGGCGGCTTTCACTGCCGGTATCTCGGAGGCCGCGGCAATGGCCGAGGCGACCGTCGAAGCCGCCGTACAGACCGCGAAGACCGTCGACGAGGTCGTCAAGATCGCTCGGCTGTTGGAAAAGGCGCGCGACCTACTCGACGCCGCGAAGGCCGGGCTGAAGCCGATCGACGAGCTGTCCGACGTCGGTACCCCGGCGTCGATCGCGGTGGGCAGCCTGATGTCGGCGCAGGACAAGGCGAGCGGCGGTACGGACAAGGCGCCCGAGATCGTGTCCGGGGAGCTCGCGGAATGACCACGGCCGGGCCGGACGGGCACGTCCTGCTGAGCAGCGAGATCCTCGACGCGGACGGACACGGGATCGATCCGTCGGTACGTGTCAACGGTGAGCGGGTCGCCTGCGGCTGGGGCCAACTGCTGCTGTCCCGCCCGCCCGGCCAGTACGAGTTCACGTGGGGCCGGGCGGCGGTGCGCGTCCCGGTGACGTCGGGCGCGACGACGCACGTCCGGCTGTTGGTGGCGCGGTCCGGGGACCGGCGGGACGCGACCTTCATCCTTACGGGCACACCGGCCGAGCGTCCGGTGCCACCGCGATGTCCGTGGGGTCCGGTCGAGCCGTGCGAGATCGCCGGCGAGCCGATGGTCCTGCCCGACGGCTGGGGTGTGCTGGCGCTCAGCGTCACCCGTACCAGTTCGCCCGCCCCGACCCCACCGCGGTCGGTTCGGGCGCTGGCCATCGACCGGTACGAGGCGCCGACCGGTTTCGGCCATTGGCTGTACGCGCTTCCCGCCGGACCTCACCGCCTCAGCGCACCATTGACCGAACGGACCGTGTCGATCTCGGCAGGTACCGTCACCCGGTTGGGGCTGGAGTTGAAGGCCCACGGCAGCGGGCGCAGTTGGGCGGCGGGCCGCTTCATCGACCCGGACGGATCGCCGGACGTCGCGCACGACGCGCCGGACGCGGCGGTGCCGTCGCTGTCGACCCGGTCTCCGACGCCCCTCCCGATCACCACGGCCTTCGAACCGGCCGACCTGCCGCCCGGGTACGCGGCGGTGCATCTTGACGTGTCACTGTTCCTCGCGCATCCGAACAGGGGCGAGCAACGTCGTCGATACCCGGTCGGGAAGGTGGAGGTCTTCGCCGGGCGACCGGTGATCGCGCAGGAGCTCGAGCGATACGGGCGGGAGCTCACGCCGTACGTGATGGTCGCCGCGCCGACCGCGGTGGCCCTGCCGCGCGACCAGCAGGCGGTGGTGACGGTGGATGGTCGACGGTGCGCCCTCGGGTACGGGCAGTGGCTCGTCCCGGTGTCCGCCGCGCCGGCGGGCCACGAGTTCCGGATGTTCACCGCGGGCTGGCAGTCCAGCGTGCCGGTCAACGTCACCGTTCCCGAGGGCGACACCACGATGCTCAACGGTCAACAGTTCACGGGATCCCTCTGGCACGACGACGGCAAGGCGGCGCTGGTCACATCGTCCGCGTCCGCCGGGCCGACCGTTTCGACCGAGGTCGTGCACACGCCCCGCGCGATCGACTGGACCGCCGATCCACGGCCGCCAGCCGGCCAGGGCCTCATCGAACTCCGGCAGTACTGCCTCTGCCCGCCGGACGCCGACTGCGCGGCACCGCCCACGGTGACGATCGACGGCCTGCCGGTCCGTGGTGACAGCGGCCGGTGGGTGTATCCGTACCCACCCGGCAAACACGAGATCGTCGTCAGCTCCCCCACCCGTACGGCGACGGAGACGGTCGACGTCGACGAGGGCCAGGTCACCGCGCTCGATCTGCTGCACCGGCCGGACGTGGCACGCCCACTCGTCATCGGTGCCGCCGGGGAGAGCCATCCGAAACGTCGGCACTTCCTGCCGCCGGGCGTCCTCTGGCCGCTGCTCGCGCTCGCGGCCATCTTCGGCGTACCGGTGATCGTCTGGCTGGTGAGCCAAAACCTGGATTGAGCCGGGTCGTGCTCAGCGGCCGAGGACGAGGGACATGGCCTCGTTGCGGGCGGCGGCGGACCGCTCGAAGTGACCGCGTACCGCGGATGTGACGGTACGGGAGCCGGGCTTGCGGATGCCGCGCATCGACATGCAGAGGTGCTCGCAGTCGACGACCACGATGACCCCGCGCGGGTCGAGCACCTCGGTGAGGGTGTCGGCGATCTGCGAGGTGAGGCGCTCCTGCACCTGCGGCCGCCGGGCGTACACCTCGACCAGGCGGGCGAGCTTCGACAGCCCGGTGATGCGTCCGTGCGCGCCCGGGATGTACCCGACGTGCGCCACGCCGTGGAACGGCAGCAGGTGGTGCTCGCAGGTGGAGTACACCTCGATGTCGCGGACCAGGACGAACTCGTCGTGGTCTTCCTCGAACGTGGTGGTCAGCACGTGGCTCGGTTCGATCCGCAGCCCGGCGAACATCTCCGCGTACGCGCGGGCCACCCGCGCCGGTGTCCGCCGCAGCCCGTCCCGGTCCGGGTCCTCCCCGATGGCGCTCAGGATTTCGCGTACGGCGTTTTCGATCCGGCCGAGGTCGACGGTGTTCTCGATCGGCCCGCCGTTCAGACCGCCGCCGATCAGGCGGGCGGCCAGGTGGTCGACGGCCGGCTCAGCGTCCTCGCTCACCGCATCCTCCCCCACATGCTTCGAGCCCGGCACGGGTATATGCCGGGCTCGAATTCGGTGGTGCTCAGTGCTGCTCGCCGAGCCCGCCCGACTGGCCGAACTGGCGGCCACGTCCCCATTCCGGGTCGGTACCGCCGGCCGGCTGCTCGCCGGTCGTCTCACCCGGTACGTCGTCCTGCGGCTCGGCGTCGCGCGGGGCACCGGTCGTGTTCATCGACGGGTCCTGCGCGCCGCCGCCGGTGAGCACCGCCGCGCCGTCCGCCTCGGCCCGCTGCTTGAGCGCGGTGGCCTCGGCCGGGGTCAGCACCGGCGGCTTGTCCGACGGCTTCCGCTTGCCGAACCCGTTGTACGGCGCGAGCTGCGGCCGTTTCTTCACCCGGGCGCAGATGCGGGCCATGTCGGCGTTGGTGACGGTCTCCTTCTCGACCAGCTCCAACACCAGGTTGTCCAGCACGTCCCGGTATTCGACCAGGATCTCCCACGCCTCGTCGTGCGCCATCTCGATCAGCGAGCGCACCTCGGAGTCGATCTCCGCGGCGATCTCGTCGGAGTAGTCGCGGGTGTGGCCCATCTCCCGGCCGACGAACGGCTCGGAGTCCTTCGTCCCGTACTTGACGGCGCCGAGCTTGGCGCTCATGCCGTACTCGGTGACCATCGCGCGGGCCATGCTGGTGGCCTTCTCGATGTCGTCGCCGGCGCCGGTGGTCGGCTCGTGGAACACCAGCTCCTCGGCGGCCCGGCCGCCCAGCGCGTACGCCAGGGTGTCGATGATCTCCGAGCGGGTCTGGTTGTACTTGTCCTCGGTCGGCAGCACCAGCGTGTGCCCGAGGGAACGGCCACGCGGCAGGATCGTCACCTTGTGCACCGGTGCGAGCTCGGGCATCGCCCAGCCGACCAGCGCGTGCCCACCCTCGTGGTACGCGGTGACCTTCTTCTCCTTGTCGCTCATCACCCGGGTCTTGCGCTCCGGCCCGGCGATCACGCGGTCGATGGCCTCCTCCAGCGCGGAGTCGGAGATGGCCTTCTCGCCGGCGCGGGCGGTCAGCAGCGCCGCCTCGTTGATCACGTTGGCCAGGTCGGCACCGGTGAACCCGGGGGTACGCCGGGCCAGCGTCTCCAGGTCGACGTCCGGGGTGAACGGCTTGCCGCGCGCGTGCACCCGCAGGATCGCCTTGCGGCCCTCCATGTCCGGGGTGTCGACGGCGATCTGCCGGTCGAACCGGCCGGGCCGCAGCAGCGCCGGGTCGAGGATGTCGGGCCGGTTGGTCGCGGCGATCAGGATGACGCCGCCCTTGGTGTCGAACCCGTCCATCTCGACGAGCAGCTGGTTCAGCGTCTGCTCGCGCTCGTCGTGGCCACCGCCGAGGCCCGCGCCGCGGTGCCGGCCGACCGCGTCGATCTCGTCCACGAAGACGATGGCCGGCGCGTTCGCCTTGGCCTGCTCGAACAGGTCGCGCACCCGGGAGGCACCGACACCGACGAACATCTCGACGAAGTCGGAACCGGAGATGGAGTAGAACGGGACGCCCGCCTCGCCGGCGACGGCGCGGGCGAGCAGCGTCTTACCGGTACCGGGCTGGCCGAACAGCAGCACGCCCTTCGGGATCTTGGCGCCGAGGGCCTGGTATTTCGCCGGGTTCTGCAGGAAGTCCTTGATCTCTTCCAGCTCTTCGACCGCCTCGTCGGCGCCGGCGACGTCGGCGAACGTGGTCTTCGGCATGTCCTTGGTGAGCTGCTTGGCCCGGGACTTGCCGAAGTTGAGGACCCGGCTGCCGCCGCCCTGCATCTGGGACATGAACAGGATCAGCAGGACCACCACGACCGCGACCGGCAGCAGGCTGATCAGCAGCTGCATCCAGACGCTGTCCTTGGTGACCTTGACGTTCAGCGACTTGACCTTGCCGTCCTGAACCTGCTTCTCGATCTGGTTGTAGATCCGGTCGGCGGACAGCGCCGGGAAGGATGCCTCGACCTTGGTCGAATCGACCTTGTTGTCCCCTGAACCCTTGTACGGCTTCTTCAGGTTCAGCTGCAGGACCTGTTCCTTGTCCTGGAAGTTGACGCTCTTGACGTTGCCCGAATTGATCTGGGCGATCGCCGTCGAGGTGTCGACCTTCTTGTAGTCGTCGCCACCGGTGATCAAAGAGCTGAGCAGGATCGCGCCAAGAATGACCAGCACGACCCAGAACAGCGGCCTACGAAAGAATCGAGTTCGCTCCATGCCGTTGCGGGCCCGCCGAGCGCGCCCCGCCCCTCCCGATCTCACACCGACGTTGCGACTCGCCGGTCGACGACCGGCGCGAACCAGTTAGTCCCCGGCCATTCGACGGTACACCGTGACGACGACCAACGCGGAATCAGAGGGCCCAGGCAGACCCCGAAGCGGGACATATGCCACCTGTGACCAGCGCTACCCCAGACAAAAGCCCAGGTCAGGGCGGGTGTCAGGACCTTAGCCGGCGCTGAGAACAACCTGCCGGCAGGTCAGCGCGCGTACACCTCCGGGCGGAGCAGACCCACGTACGGCAGCTCCCGGTACCGCTCGGCGTAGTCCAGGCCGTACCCGACCACGAACTCGTTCGGAATGTCGAAACCGATGTACTTGACCGGTACGTCGACCTTCACCGCGTCGGGCTTGCGCAGCAGCGCCACCACCTCCAGCGACGCCGGACCGCGGCTGGTCAGGTACTTGAGCAGCCAGGACAGGGTGAGCCCGGAGTCGACGATGTCCTCGACCACGAGGACGTGCCGGCCGCTGATGTCGCGGTCCAGGTCCTTCAGGATCCGGACCACGCCGGAGGAGGTGGCCCGCGTCCCGTACGAGGAGATGGCCATGAACTCCAGCTCGACCGGGTGGTCGAGGGCCCGGGCGAAGTCGGCCATGAACATGACCGCGCCCTTGAGCACCCCGACCAGCAGCAGCCCGTCGACGTCGGCGTAGTCGGCGGCGACCTGCTTGGCCAGCGCCGCCGTCTTCTCCCGGATCTGTTCCTCGCTGACGACGACCTCGGCGATGTCGCCGGAGTACCAGTTCTCCCTGCCCGCAGCCATGCCCCCAGCCTGCCCGACGGCGCCGATCACGACGCCGTCGGGGTGCGACCTCACGCCGCGTGGGTGTACTCCCGGTCGGGCACGGCGTCGTCGGTACGGGTGTGCCAGTCCCGCGCGTCCCGACTGTCGGAGGTCCAGCCCAGGAACTGGGCGGCGCCCAGGACGACGGCGGCGATGACGATGAACAGCAGTGCCTGCATGACGAGTCCCCTCTGCGCGGCCCCGTACGCCCCGGGGCCGGATCTGGTGTGTGCACTGCCGATGGCCATCGACACGTCCATGTTCGACCTTCGTCGACCGACCGCCCAGTGGCAGGAATGCCATTGACCGTCGATTTTCTGCCGGTACCGTGGGAGCCATGTTGCGGACGGTCGCGGCGGTGGCGCTGGACGGCGTCGCCGCGTTCGAGCTCGGTGTCCTCTGCGAGGTGTTCGGCGTCGACCGGACCGAGCAGGGCTTCCCGGCGTACGAGTTCGCGCTGTGCTCGCCCGGCGGTCGGTCGGTGCGGTGCCGGTCCGGGTACGACATCGTGCCCGGGCACGATCTGGCGCCGCTGGCCGACGCGGACGTGGTGGCGGTACCGGCGATGGGCAACCAGTCGAACCCACCGGACGGGCCGTTGCCGGTACCGGAGGAGCTGGCCGAGGCGCTGCGCGCGGCCGCGGCCCGGGGCGCCTGGGTGGTCAGCGTCTGCTCGGGCGCGTTCGTGCTGGGCGAGGCAGGGCTACTGGACGGTCGGCGCTGCACCACGCACTGGATGTACGCGGCGGATCTCGCCGCCCGCTACCCGACCGCGAAGGTCGACCCGGACGTGCTCTACGTCGAGGACCGGCCGATCCTGACCAGTGCCGGTACCGCCGCCGGCATCGACGCCTGCCTCCACCTGGTACGGCAGGAGCAGGGCGCCGCGGTCGCGACCGCCCTAGCCCGGCGCATGGTGGTACCGCCGCACCGGGACGGCGGGCAGGCGCAGTTCATCGAGACGCCGGTACCGGTGGCGCCGTCGGCCGAGTCGCTGCAGCCGCTGCTGACCTGGATGCAGGAGCACCTGGACGAGGAGCTGACGGTGGACGCGCTTGCCGCCCGGGTGCATCTCGCGCCGCGTACGTTCGCCCGCCGGTTCCGGGCCGAGACCGGCGCGACGCCGCACGACTGGCTGGTCGGCCAGCGGGTACTGCTCGCCCGGGAGCTGCTGGAGGAGTCGGAGCTGAGCGTGGAGCAGATCGCCCACCGGGCCGGCTTCGGTACCGCGGCCGTACTGCGACACCACTTCACCCGGCGGCTCGGCACGTCACCGGTCGCGTACCGGCGGAGGTTCTGCGGGCAACCCTGACGTGCTGTCAAGGCAACTGTCGGGAATCGGTACGGGGTCGCGCCCGGCGCAACCGCTTCCGTACGCTCAGCGATCATTCACGGTTCGCGCGGTCGTGAGGAGTGCACGGTGAGCGAGGTCGGGCTCGGTACCTTCGGCAGCCGGCTGATCGCGGCCGCCGCCCGGTTGGACGCCGGTACCAGTCCGGACACCGTCCCCGCGCCGGCCTGCTGCGCGGTCCCGGGCGCGCTCGCCGAGGTCGCCGGCGACCTGCACCGGCGGTGGACCGTCGCGCAGTGGCAGGCGTACGAGGCGACCGCCGGGACCGCGGAACGCCTGGCCCAGTTCGGTACCGACCTGCGCGGCGCCGCCGACCGCTACCGGGACGCCGAGGACGACGCGACCCGGCTGGTGCGGCACGCCGGGGAGCCCGCGCCGTGACGCACGACCACCCCGCGGACTGGCGACCCGGCCCGCTGCCGACCGACCACCTCGCCGCCGTCGCCGAGCCGCTGCTCGACCTGCTGTCCCGGACCGACCGGGCACTCCAGCGGTACGGCGTACCGCCCGACCATGCCGCGTCGGCCGGGCTGCGCGAGTTCCGGCTGCTGCCCGGCGCGCTGGCCGCGTCGATCACGGCCACCGATCCGGTACCGCTCTGGCAGCAGGCGGTCGCCACGGCCCGGCGCCGCTCGGCGGTGCTCGCGGTCGCCGAACCGGTCCGTACCGACGACGCCGGGTTGCAGTGGTCCGGCGCGGGGCGGCGGGCGTACCGGGCGGCGTGGGCACCGGTGGCCACCGCGCTCGGTACCGACCTGCCGGCGCAGCTGCTCGCCACCGCCGACTACGGCGACCGACTGGCCCGGTGGTACGCCGCGCTGCGGTCGGCGCTCGTCCGGTTCTTCCTGCGGTACGGCACCGGGCCGGCCGCGGTCACCCTGCGCACCGGCCCGCCCGGCGACGCCACCGCGGACGAGCTGCGGTACGCGACGGGCGCCGCCACCGCGGCCGCCGACCTCGCCGCCGCCTGCTACGACGCGCTGCGGCCGGCACTCACCGCCGGGCGCCGGCTGCGGCCCGGTCCGGCGCCGACGCTGCCGGCCGCGCGGACCCCGGACCACGACACCGGTACCGACTCGGGAGCGTTCCATGCCGGCCACGACTGACCACGAGCCCGCGACGACCGAGCCGCGGGAGATCGACGAGGCGTGGATCGAGCAGGCGATCACGCACTACCAGGCGCTGGAACGGCGCCAGCGGGACCTCGCCGACCAGCTGGCGCGGGCCGACGTGACCATCCGGTCCGGGGACGGGCTGGTGGAGGTCGTGGTCGGCGCCGACGGCGCGTTCCACGACGTACGGATCGCGGACGCGGCGCTGCGGACGCTCAGTGCCCGTGATCTGTCGCGTACCGTCCTGGCGGCGTGCCAGCAGGCCCGGACGGCGGCGGACTGGGCCCGGCAGAAGCTGTCCGAGCAGGCGTTCGGCGTCGACCCGTTCGGGGGCTGATCGGACCGCAGGATGGCCGGGCACGCCCGATGCTTGGCCGCTCGGGCGGCCCGGCCCACCTGCACACCCCCACGTGGTCTTTTCGGGGAGAACGTCCCCCTGCCGACGTTACTGGTAACTTTCCCGCGCGCCGGCAGTGACGTCCGTTCACCCGTACGGAGTACCCCCGCGGGCGGCGCGGGCGAGCCCGGGCCCGTCGTAGGGTCGTGGCGTGGGAATGCTCTGCGCGGTCAGTTTCAACCGGTACGGCCGGCTCTACTACCTCGACCCCGGCGAGTTCTCCCCGCAGGTGGGCGACAAGGTGCTGGTGCCGACCGAGGACGGTACCGAGGTCGCCGAGTGCGTCTGGGCGCCGCAGTGGGTCAGCGAGGACACCGACGGGTTCCCCCGGCTCGCCGGGCTGGCCGGCCCGGCCGACCTGGACCGCGACGCGCTGATCCGGCGGCGCAAGGCGGACGCCAAGGTCGCCGCGAAGAAGCTGATCAAGGAGCACGAGCTGCCGATGAAGGTGGTCGCGGTCGACCACCTGACCGGCCCGGAGCCCGCCACCGACCGGGTCGAGGAGGGCGCGCACACCACCATCTACTTCACCGCGCCGCACCGGGTCGACTTCCGTTCACTGGTCCGCGACCTCGGCGCCACCCTGCGCTGCCGGGTCGAGCTGCGGCAGCTGTCCGCCCGGGACTCGGCCCGGGTACAGGGCGGGATCGGGTCCTGCGGCCGCGACCTGTGCTGCGCCACGTTCCTGCGCGACTTCGAGCCGGTCACGATCCGGATGGCGAAGGACCAGGACCTGCCGCTCAACCCGCTGCGCATCTCCGGCGCGTGCGGCCGGCTGATGTGCTGCCTGAAGTACGAGCACCCGCTGTACCAGCGGTTCCAGGAGTCGGCGCCGCCGGTCGGCAGCCGCGTCGACACCGAGCACGGCGCCGGCCGGGTGGTCGGGCACAGCGTGCCGCGGGATGCGGTGACCGTACGGCTGGACGCGGACGGCAGCCGCTGCTCGTGCAGCCGGGCCAGCGTGTGCGGCTCGCGCCAGGCGTACGAGCAGCGGTACGAGTAGCGCTACCGGACCGGCTCGGCGCTGCTCGCGCTCTTCCGGATCCGTACCGCCTCGTACGCGGGGAGCACCACGGCCTGGGCGGCGATCACCACGCCGTCGGGGCGGGCGGTGATCGACGGTGACCCGTACAGCTCGTAGCCCTCGTCCAGGGCGGCGCTGACCCGGGCACAGAACTCGTCGTCGTCCGGCCCGGTGAGCAGCCGGTACCGCATCCGCTCCGTCAGGTGATCCATCGGCCGTCCCAGCTCGCGTGGTGTCACGGGCCGGCACGCGGCGGACCGACCCGCAAGGTCATGACGGAGGTGAACATACCGTCCGGGCCGTACCGGCGAGCGCCTGCCGCCGCGCGACCCGGTGCCGGTACCCGTGGGTACCGGCCCGACCGGTCAGTCGACGGCCTTGTGCACCGCGGTGGCGACGGTCTGCGCGAACAGCTGCTGCCCGTACGTGTCCGGGTGGACGCCGTCGACCAGGAGCTGGCTCTCCTTGCCCGCGATGGTGGCGTGCCAGTCGGCCAGGGTCACGTTGGAGTGCGTGTTCACGGCCTGCTGGATCTGCTGGTTCATCGAGGTCGTCCAGGGCCGCTCGCAGTCGGTGTTGACCAGGACGATCTTGCGGTGACCGGCCTCGTTGATCGCGCTGTCGAGGTCGGCGATGCCGCCGTTGCCGTTGGTACCGAGCGCGATGACCAGGACGTCGTTCGGGCCCATCGAGGGCAGGTGCTGCTGCACCAGGCCGGGCGCGGTGGTCAGCTGCCGGCCGACCTGACCGTCGATGGTGATACCGGGCAACTTGGCCTGCAGCGCGGGGGTGGACCGTACGGTGATCGAGTCACCGATCATCGTCACCTTCGGCCTGGTGACGCGGGCCTTGTCCCGGCTGGCCTGGTGTGGTGCTCGGGTCGGCTTCTTACTGCTGGGGGACACGCTCGGTGACGGCTTGGTCGACTCCTTGGTAGCCGAAGCGCTCGGGTGCGACGCCGCTTTGGCGTCCGGCGACTCGCCGCCCTTGCAGGCTCCCAACAGTCCGACGGCCAGGGCAAGCGCCCCGGTCGCCACGGCCGTACCTCGCATCAGTCGTTGTCGATCGCTACGCACGGCAACGAACGTAAGAGGCTGCGCTCCGTGATCGCGAATGTTTGTGCGTGCCCTCACCCGCAACCGGACACAGGCGGTACGGAACCTCGCATCGAGCCACCGCCTCGGTCGCCCGGCCGGGTTCGTCCGTTCGTACCGGTGGCCGTACGCCCCGGCCGCGACGCCGTAACGAACCCGCCGGATCATGTAACGCGGAGCCCCGAAAACACGAATGGCAATTCAATTCGAGGCGTGCCGTGCGGCTATTTCGCGAGTACTCCGGGTCAGGTCGTGTTCGCTGCTCGTCGTGGGGTTTTTCATTTCCCCCGGCGGCCAGTACACTCGCCAGCCATGTCTTACAACAATTACCCACCAGAGGATCCCCGGCAGGGTTATCCGGCCGCGCCGTACGGCTCCGGGCCGTACGGCGCGCGGCAGCGACGTGGGGAGGGAGCGGCGGTCCTCGCCCGGGTGATTGTCGGTATCACCTGTGCGGTGGCGGTGATCTTCGCACTGCACGTCTTTTTCTCGCTGGCCGGCGCGAATCAGGGAAACGGATTCGTACAGTTCATTTACCTGCTGGCCCGAGTACTGGTGCTGGGTTTTGGTGACGTGTTCACCCCGGATGACGCCACGATCGGTCTGGTGCTGAACTACGGGATTGCGGCGATCATCTGGCTGGCGGTCGGCCAGTTCATCGCGAAGCTGCTCCGCCGCTGACCGGCGCACCCCGACCGCGCGGCCCGGCGCTCGGCCGCGCGGTCGTACGGGTGAGCCGACGGCGTTCCGCTGAGCCGACGGCATTCCGCCGTGCCGTCCTCCCGTCGACGGGCGTGGCTGTTCGTTCCGCTCCTGCTGCCGGACGGGATCGCGCGGTGGCCGGACCGCCGGGCCCGGCGTGAGGACGACGAGTGACGCGTACCGGTCAGGCCGAGCCGGCGGCGAGGTCACCGAAGTACTGCCGCAACGAACGGGGCTCCCGCCCGAGTAGCGCCTCCAGTACGAGCGGGTTCCCGCCGGGCAGGCCGTGCCCGTCGTAGTGCGCCAGCATCCGGCGCAGCCCGTCCCGCTCCGGCCCCTCCGGGAGCCGAGCGGTGAACTCCTCGCGGGAGATCTGCACCGCCTCGACCGGCCGCCCCAGTACCGCACCGGCCAGGGCGGCGGTCTCCCGCCCGTCCGGCATGCCGGCCGCGCAGAGCTCGAACGTACCGTTGACGAGCCG
>Ga0164243_10010782_pt1 | contig 13099 bp, 13 predicted proteins | sample OricompcompostOP_FD_108781 | JGI IMG/M metagenome (GOLD analysis project Ga0164243, IMG submission 108781) | Organic Plus compost microbial communities from Emeryville, California, USA - Original compost - Organic plus compost (OP) | ecosystem: Engineered > Solid waste > Mixed feedstock >... | reverse complement strand
GACGAGCTCGTCGCGGTAGTCGCGCCCGGAGAACCAGGAGTAGATGACGGAGGCCGTCGCCAGGATCGAGGAGACGACCATCGGCCAGCGGGTCGACCAGCGCCAGCGCGGCACAAGGACGTAGACGGCACCCAGGATCGCCGAGATCGGCACGAAGACGACCGCGAGGTGGACGATCAGGGGGTGCACCGGCAGGCCATTGATCTCCATGGGAGCAAAGAGTAGTGGTGCGGACAGCTCGCCGGTCGGACGCACGCGGATAACCTGTGCCACATGGCCGACTACACCGACGACCTCCGCCTGGCCCACGTGCTGGCCGACGACGCCGACTCCATCACGCAGACGCGGTTCAAGGCGCTCGACCTGCACGTGATGACCAAGCCGGACCTCACGCCGGTCTCCGACGCCGACGAGTCGGTCGAGGAGGCGATCCGTCGCACCCTCTCCCGGGTGCGCTCGCGGGACGCGGTCGTCGGCGAGGAGCAGGGGGCGACCGGCCACAGCCAGCGCCGGTGGATCGTCGACCCGATCGACGGCACCAAGAACTTCGTGCGCGGCGTGCCGGTGTGGGCGACGTTGATCGCACTGGCGGTGGACGACGAGATCGTGCTCGGCGTCGTCTCGGCGCCGCAGCTCCAGCGCCGATGGTGGGCTTCCACCGGCAGCGGCGCCTGGACCGGCCGCTCGCTGCTCAAGGCGACGCAGTGCCACACCTCCGACGTACGCCGACTCGAGGACGCCTCGCTCTCCTACTCCTCCCTCTCGGGCTGGGAGGAGCGCGGTCAGCTCGACGCCTTCGTCGCCCTCACCCGCCGATGCTGGCGGACCCGCGCCTACGGGGACTTCTGGTCCTACATGCTCCTGGCGGAGGGGGCGGTCGACCTCGTCGCCGAGCCCGAGCTCGCCCTGCACGACATGGCCGCCCTCGACGTGATCGTTCGCGAGGCGGGTGGGCGGTTCACCTCGCTCGACGGCACCGACGGACCGTGGGGCGACAACGCGATCGCCTCCAACACCCATCTCCACGAGGCGGCGCTCGCCTTCCTCGGGTCGGTCGAGGACGCCAGCGATCCCGACGAGGCGCGCACCGGCGGCCAGGTGCACGACCTGCATGCGCGCCGGCGTACGTCGGCCCTCGACGAGCCGCCCCTGGGCTGAGGCGTCCGCGCCCCTGGCCACGCGCGACTCTGGCCAACCGGGCCGCCGGACCGATAGCGTGATCGCGGTCACACCGGTTCCGCTGCAGGAGGTCCGATGCGCATCAACGACGTACTCCGGGGCAAGGCCCGCCAGGATGTGGTCACGATCCAGCCGGGGGCGAGCGTGCGCGAGCTGATCGCCCTTCTCGCCGAGCACAACGTCGGTGCCGTCATCGTCAGCAGCGACGGCAGCTCCCTGGAGGGCATCGTCTCCGAGCGCGACGTGGTGCGTCGCCTCACCCAGGGCACGTCGGCACTGGAGGGCACGGTCGGCCAGATCATGTCCACCGGCGTGCAGACCTGCGAGGGCAGTGAGGCGGTCACCGATCTGATGCACCTGATGACCGAGCACCGCATCCGGCACGTCCCGGTGCTCACCGACGGCGTGCTCACCGGCATCGTCAGCATCGGCGACGTGGTGAAGCACCGGATCGACGAGCTGGAGTTCGAGCGCGACCAGCTCGACCAGTACCTGCACCAGACCTGACGGGGCGCCGCGGACCACGGCGCCGCGCTCCGGCCCGGCCGGGATGTCGGGAGCACCGCGTAGTCTCTGCGCCATGGCTGAGAAACCAGAGATCGAGCACTTCGACCCGACGCCCCCGACCGACCTCGTGATCACCGACATCACCGTCGGCGACGGCGACGAGGCGACCGCCGGGTCCACCGTCTCGGTGCACTACGTCGGCGTGGCCCACTCCACCGGAGAGGAGTTCGATGCCTCCTACAACCGCGGGGCCCCGCTCGACTTCCGCCTCGGCGTGGGTCAGGTCATCTCCGGCTGGGACACCGGCGTGCAGGGGATGAAGGTCGGCGGCCGGCGCCAGCTCGTGATCCCGCCCCACCTGGGCTACGGCGACCACGGCGCCGGCGGCGTCATCAAGCCGGGCGAGACGCTCATCTTCGTGGTCGACCTGCTGCAGGTGCGCTGACCGTCCAGAGAAAGCTCACCAGGGGAGGTCGTCGGCGACGTCGACCTCCCCTGTCACCACCCGCGCGGTCTGCCCGGCCAAGCTGACCACAGCGCCGTCCACGAGCTGGCGTCCGCGCCGGGTCTCGACCTCTCCATCGACGCTCACCAAACCCTGCGCGATCACGGCCTTCGCCTCGACGCCGTCCTCGACGAGGTTGGCGAGTTTGAGGAACTGACCGAGTCGGATCGACTCGTCTCTGATCGGCACGTCCATGAGGCCATTGTGCGGGACCGCGCCCCTGCGCCGTCCACCAGACGTGCCATCGTCACCTCTCGTGAACAAGCTGGTCTTCGCGCTGCTCGCGCCCACCGACGCCACCGGTCAGGCCATCGAGGCCGCCCTCTCCCCCAGCCTGCGCACGGCGGCCGAGACCGCCGGTGCCCGGCGGATCCAGGTCAACGTCGTCGACGACGCGTTCGCGGGCGCCATGAACCTCCACACCCTGCCCGAGCCGATCGTCGGCCTGGTCGCGGTCTGGTACGACGACGCCGACCGCGACGTGGTCCGCGACGCCGTTGCCGACGTACTCACCCAGGCGGGGGTGGCGCACCACGGGTGGGAGGTCGAGGAACGGGAGCCGCTGCCCGGGCCCGAGGCGGCGGACGGCGAGCGGGTGGCAGCAATGTCCAATCTCGCCTTCCTGCGCCGACCCGCCGACCTGCCCTACGAGGAGTGGCGCTCGATCTGGCAGGACAGCCACACCCAGGTCGCCATCGACACCCAGGCGACCTTCGGCTACGTGCAGAACCGCGTGCTCGAGGCGATCACGCCGGGAGCCCCCGCGGTCGCTGCCGTGGTCGAGGAGCTCTTCCCCGAGGCCGCCGCCACCGACATCCACGCGTTCTACGGCTCCGGCGGCGACAAGGAGGAGCTCAAGCGACGGCTCGGCCTCATGATGGCGAGCGTCGCGCGCTTCGGCGCCGACAAGGACCTCGACCTCGTCTCCACGGCCCGCCGCACCTGGACGCTGGGCTGATCCGGCGGCTGGCCCCGCTGGGCCGACCGGGCACCGGGACGCCGGCCCGAGGAGGAGCCCGACTCTGGGCCTATCCGGCTCAGAGCAGCTGCGACAGCGCGTGGATGAGCACGCCCACGAGGCCCCCGACCACGGTGCCGTTGATCCGGATGAACTGCAGGTCCCGGCCGACATGGAGCTCGATCCGCTCGGCCGCCTCGACCCCGTCCCACCGCTCGATCGTCTGCGTGATCACCGACGTCAGCTCGGTGCCGTAGCGCTCGACCACGAAGACGCTGGCCTCGCTCAGCACCCGGTCGAACCGCTCCTGGATCGCCGCGTCGTCTCGCATCCGTACGCCGGCACGCGCCAGCTCCTCGCGCAGTCGGATGGTCAGGGCTCCGTCGGGGTCGGCCAGGGCGTCACGCAGCACGTTGCGTAGCCCCTTCCACAGGCTCACCCCGGTGGCGACCAGCTGCGGGTGCTCCAGCAGGCGGAGCTTGAGGTTCTCCGCCCGCGCGGCGGTGGCCTCGTCGTGCAGCAGGTCCTCGCCGAGCCTGGCTAGCAACGAGTCGAGCGCGGCGCGCGCCCGGTGCGCCGGGTCGTCCCGGATGTCGGCCAACCACCGCACCGCCTCCGCGTGCACCCTCGTGGTGACCGCGTCGTTGAGCTTGGGCGGTGCCCACCAGGGGGCGCGTTCGCTGAGCATGTCGGTGAACGTCTCGTGGTTGACGACCAGCCAGTCGTGCAGCTCCGTGACCGCGAGATCGACCAGTCCGTGGTGGAGGTCGTCGCGCACCGTCTCCACCACGAAGGAACCGAGCACCGGCGCGATCGGCTCGTCGCGGAAGCGAGGCACGAGCACCTGCTCCACGAGCTCGACCACATGACGGTCCTCCACCTTCGACAGCGCCGTGCGAGCGAGCGTGGCGCCCTCGTCGACCACCCGCGCGGCGTGCTCGGGCTGGGCGAGCCAGGCGCCGACCCGGCGTGTGGGCTCCGCGCTGCGCACCCGCTCGGTGATGATGCCCGGCTGCAGGAAGTTCTCCCCCACGAACTGCTCCAGCCCGCGCCCCAGGTCGTCCTTGCGGCGTGGGATCAGAGCGGTGTGCGGCACAGGCAGCCCCAGCGGGTGCCGGAAGAGTGCCGTCACGGCGAACCAGTCGGCGATGGCCCCGACCATGCTGGCCTCCGCCCCCGCGTTGACGTAGCCGAGGAACCCGTGGCTGCCCCACGTGACGACGTACACCAGGGCGGCGAGGAGCAACAGTCCCAGGGCGACGCCGCGCATCCGGCGTAGGGAACGCCGGCGCTCGGCATCGGCCTCGGGAGCGGGGGTGACCAGCGGGAGTGTCATCGCGGGCGATTGTGTCAGGCGCGACGTCGGCCGCGTACGATGCCGCGCATGTTGCGCACCGTGATCACCTTCGGCACCTTCGACGTCTTCCACGTCGGGCACCTCCGCGTGATCGAGCGCGCCGCCGCCCTCGGCGACCGTCTCGTGGTGGGCGTGTCGGCCGACGCCCTCAATGAGCGCAAGAAGGGGCGGGTGCCGGTCTTCAGCGAGAGCGAGCGACTGGCCATCGTCGCGGCGCTCAAGCCGGTGGACGAGGTCTTCGTCGAGGAGAGCCTGGAGCTGAAGCGGGACTACATCGAGCGGTTCGGCGCCGACGTGCTGGTCATGGGCGACGACTGGGCCGGCCGGTTCGACGAGTTCAAGGACATCTGCGAGGTCGTCTACCTGCCGCGGACTCCGGCCATCTCCACGACCGCGCTGATCGAGAAGATCTCCGGCACCGTCTGAGCGCGACCGGGCGGCACGTAGAGTGACGCCCATGCGTCTGCACGGGATCTCGGCCCTGCAGGGTGTGCCGCGCAAGGCCGCCCTGTGCCTCGCCCTCTGCGGGCTTCTGCTCGCGCCGGCCGCCGCGACGGCGGTGGCCGCCACGCCGGAGTCGTCGCCGGAGTCGTCGGCGACCGCGACCACGCCGGCTGAGGAGGCGGTCGAGGTGCTCGACGAGGTGACCGCGGCACTCGAACAGCCGGCAGCCGTCCACGTCGAGGGCGGGCCCGACCTCACCACCCAGCTTGCGACCGTGACCGAGGTGTACGACGACCTCCCCGCGCCCGAGCAGCGGCGCGCCGACCGCCTCCTGGCCCGGCCGACCGACGGCGGTCGCGGAGAGCTCGTCAACTACGGCTCGGCTCCCTCGGCGCAGAAGTGCAACAAGCGGATCTGCGTGCACTGGGTGGAGCGCGGCAAGCACGCGGCCACCGGTGCCGGCGCGGACCGCAACCTGCGCACCGTGCCGAAGTGGGTCAACACCGCGCTGGACGAGGTCACGAAGGTCTGGACGAGCGAGGTCGAGAGGATGCGCTACCGGGCGCCTGCATCCGACGGGAATCGCGGGAATCCGGCTGGACTCTCGGGGCACCGGCTCGACGTCTACATCGGCGAGATCAGCAACAACGGCTACTACGGCTATGCGGTGCGGGAGAACGCCTCCACCGGCAGCTCCTACCTGGTGCTCGACAACGACTATGCCAATCTGCCGGGATCGGCGCTCGACGCGCTGCGGGTGACCAGCGCCCACGAGTTCTTCCACGTGCTGCAGTTCGCCTACCGCCCCCGCGCCGACGCCTGGCTGATGGAGACCACCGCCACCTGGATGGAGGAGCAGGCCTTCGACGACATCAACGACAACCGGCAGTATCTGCGCAGCAGTGCGCTCACCCATCCGGGAGAGCCGCTCGACGGCGGCCTGCCGTGGTTCTACGGCAACTGGATCTTCTTCGAGCATCTCTCCCAGCGACACGGTGCCGCAGTGGTGCGCGACATCTGGCAGCGCGTCGCCGCCGGAAAGAAGTCGACCACCGCGATCGACAGGGCACTCATCAAGCGGGGCAGCAGCCTCGCTGCCGAGCTCGCCGGCTTCGCCGCCAGCAACACCGTGCCGCAGAAGGTCTACTCCGAGGGGGCGGCGTATCCGCGGGCCAAGCCGGCCAAGAAGCCGCGTCTGGGCAAGGCGCGTCGGTCGGCAGGCTGGCAGCAGCTGCGCATCGACCACCTCGCTGCGAAGACCGTGCGCTACCGCCACGCGGGCGACCTCGGGAAGAAGTGGCGCATCCGTGTCGTACTCAAGGGCAAGGGCCGCCTGCGCGGTGAGCTGCTCGTGCTGCGCAAGGACGGCCGTCTGGTCCGCAAGCCGCTCGTCATCAAGAACGGCAAGGCGAAGGCCGGCGCGAGCTTCGCCACCAAGAAGGTCAAGTGGGTCGCGGTGGCGGTTGCCAACGCCTCGCCGAAGCGCAAGCACGACCGGACCGGGGCCCAGGTCAAGGCTCGCCTGACCCGCGGCTGAGGGAGGGTCCCACCAACCACGATCGGCGGCCTGGCGGATTCGCCACGCCGACCGGCCGCGGAGCCCTAGGGTCGACTCCGTGGACCCGCTCGAACTCGCGCTCGCCCTGCTCAGCGCCGGCCTCCTCGCCACCACGATCGCCTCCACCGCCCGCCTCATGCGCACCCGGCGCCTGCTCGCCGCGAGCCGAGACCAGGTGCGCGCACTCGAGAGGGAGCTGGCAGCAGGGCAGCACCGCCTCTCGCGGCGCGCGGCCGACCTCGCCGTGCGTGCTGTCGTGACCACCGCGCGCGGCGTCCGGCAGCACGGCGTCGGTGGGTTCCTGACAACCTCCATCGAGGAGCTCACCGGCTGGTCGGTGGCGGATCGGCGCCGGATCGACCGGATCGCGGGGCCCGACGGCACCATCACCGTGCTCTTCTCCGACATCGAAGGCTCCACCGCGCTCAACGAACAGCTGGGCGACGAGGAGTGGATGACCCTGCTGGGCGATCACGACGAGCTCGTGCGGGCAGAGGTACGCCGCCATCGCGGTCACGTCGTCAAGCACCAGGGCGACGGTTTCATGATCGTCTTCGGCTCCGCGGAACGGGCGGCCCGCGCGGCTGCTGCGATCCAGACCGGACTCGCCGCGTCCTCCCCCGCCCTCACCGCCACTCCCCTGCGGGTGCGCATGGGCATCCACAGTGGCCCGACCATCGAACGTGACGGCGACTTCTTCGGGCGCAACGTGGCCTTCGCCGCCCGCCTGGCCGCCGCAGCCGCCGGAGGCGAGGCCCTGGTGAGTGACGACGTACGAGCGCAACTGGGGGCGGCCTGGACCGCCGACGAGCCCCGCGACCTCGAGCTCAAGGGCTTTCCCGGTCGTCACCACGCCTGGCCGCTGCGTGCGGAAGAGGCGACTGTGTCACGTTCTTGACTGCTTGGTGACTGTTGCTACGCGCACCAAGTTGGCAATTCCCCGCCCGGGCGGGGAATTGGGCGGAGGCCCGCCCGGGCGGGGAGATGGGCGGAGGCCGCTGGGGGCCTTGCATCGCGCCACGATCTATGTAACATTGACGATGTCACATAGCCGATGGCGCATGGCGCCGCGTCCGAGACGTGGGAGCAAGAGATGACCAGCTCGATCGAGAAGCCCGAGACCGCTGCACCGCAGGACGTCGCCTCTCGCCTGCTCGCCTCCTCCGAGCAGCTCTCCTGCGACCCCGTCACGGAGGTCGACTGGGAGACGCCGCTCGACCGGACGATGCACGGCACCTCCCCCGAGTGGTCGACGCTCTACGGCACGGCCTACTGGGAGGAGATGTCCGAGGAGCAGCGGGCGGCGCTGACTCGGCAGGAGGCGGCGTCGGTGGCGAGCACCGGCATCTGGTTCGAGATGATCCTGCAGCAGATGATCCTGCGCGACTTCTACGCCAAGGACCCCACGGACCCCGACTTCCAGTGGGCGCTGACCGAGATCGCCGACGAGTGCCGGCACTCGATCATGTTCGCGCGCGGCGCGGCCAAGCTCGAGGCCCCTGCCTACCACCCGCACAAGGTTGTCGTGGAGCTCGGCCGCGCCTTCAAGACGCTCGCGTTCGGCGAGACCGCCTACGCCGCGATCCTGGTGGCCGAGGAGGTGCTCGACGTGATGCAGCGCGACTGGATGCGGGACGAGCGGGTCGTGCCGTTCGTGCGCACGATCAACAACATCCACGTCATCGAGGAGTCGCGCCACATGGCGTTCGCGCGCGAGGAGACCCGGGAGCGACTGCGTCAGGCCGGCCCCGTCCGCCGGCGGATCAGCGCCCTGGTCGTCGCCATCGCCGCCCACGCCATCGTCAAGAGCATGTGGAACCCGGCCGTCTACGAGAACGCCGGCCTCGACCGCGAGCGCGCCCTGCGCGAGGCGCGCAACAACAAGCACTTCCAGGCGATGCTGCGATCGAGCTGCGCGGGCCTCATGGAGTTCCTCGACTCCTGCGGCATGCTCACCAAGCCAGCGATGCGTGTCTACCGGATGGCCGGCCTGCTCTGAGCAGGCCTCGCCACAGACCTTCGCAGGATCCGCCATGGCCTTCGCGATCACCCAGAACTGCTGCGCCGACGCCACCTGCGTGTCGGTCTGCCCGCTCAACTGCATCCATCCCACGCCCGACGAGCCCGACTTCGGCACCGCCGAGATGCTCTACGTCGACCCGCGCTCCTGCATCGACTGCGGCGCCTGCGCCGACGCCTGCCCGGTCGACGCGATCCTGCCCGTGACGGCCCTGACCGGCCCCGAGCAGGCGTATGCCGAGATCAACGCGAGCTGGTTCGACACCGTGACGCCGGGCGCTCCGCAGACGGTCACCCCGGGCCCGCGGCCAGACCGGCCGACCTTCCATGACTGGGGCCGCCCCCGGTTCGACCGCGTGCTCCCGGCGGACTTCCCACTCCTGCGGGTCGCCGTCGTCGGCAGCGGGCCCTCCGGCATGTATGCGGTGGAGGACCTGCTGCTTCACACCGACGCCGAGATCACGCTGATCGAGCGGCTTCCGGTGCCCGACGGGCTGGTCCGCTTCGGCGTCGCGCCCGACCACCCCGCGACGAAGCAGGTGGCCCACAACTTCGCTCGGTTGCGCAAGCATCCGCGGGTCACGGTCCAGCACGGGATCGAGGTCGGACGCGATGTCAGCCATGCCGACCTGGCGGCGGGTCATGATGCGGTGATCTACGCCGTCGGCGCGCACGCCGAGAAGCACCTCCAGGTGCCCGGCGAGGAGCTACCGGGAAGCATCTCCGCCACCCGGTTCGTCGCCTGGTACAACGGCCATCCCGACGTGCCGGCCGACGCCTTCCATCTCGACGCGGAGCGGGTCGTGGTGGTCGGCAACGGCAACGTGGCCCTCGATGTGGCGCGCATCCTGGTCAGCGACCCGGACGCACTGGCGAGCACCACCATCGCGCCCCACGCCCTCGACGCCCTCCGCACCTCGAAGGTGCGCGAGGTCGTGGTGCTGGGTCGACGTGGACCCGAGCATGCGGCGTACACCCGGCCGGAGCTGCTGGCGCTCACCCACCTCGCCTCCGCCGAGCTGGTCGTCGACGACCACGACCCCCGCATCGGAGCGGCGATCGATGCCGCCGGCCCGCGTGCGCATCCGGCCGCCCTGCGCGGCGTACGTCGGGAGCGGGTCGACTGGTCGCTGCCGCCGGACGCGGGGCGACGGATCGTGCTGCGCTTCCATTCGGCGCCAGTGGCGCTGATCGGCGAGACCGCGGTCTCGGGCGTGCGCGTCACCGGCTCGACCGGCGAGGTGGAGATCCCCGCTGGGGTCGTGATGCGCGCGATCGGATACCGCGGCAGCGCCCAGCCCGACCTGCCCTTCGACGAGGCCAGCGGCACCGTGCCCCATGCGGCCGGCCGGGTGGCCGGCGTCCCCGGTGCCTACGTCGTCGGATGGATCAAGCGCGGCCCGTCCGGCGGCATCGGCACCAACCGGCGCTGCTCGGCCGAGACCGTCGCCACCCTGCTCGACGACGTCGTCACCGGCCGGCTCCGCGTCGCCGCGCTCTCCTCCCGCCGCCGCACCATCCCCCTCCGTCGAGGCGCCAAGAACTGAGCGTCGAGTCGCCAAGAACTTGCGGTTCAGTCGCCAAGAACTTGGGGTTGAGTGGTCAGGTTCTCCGCGAGCACGGCGAAAGTTGGCGTCTCGACCCCAAGTTTCTGGCGTCTCGACCCCAAGTTCTTGGCAGTTCGGCGGGTCAGGCGAGGTGGGGGTGGTCGCGGCGGAACTCCTGCTGGGCGATCGTACGGCGGTGCACCGCGTCAGGGCCGTCGACGATGCGGAGTACCCGGGCCCAGGCGTAGAAGTAGGCCAGCGGGGTGTCGTCGGAGACACCGGCGCCGCCGAAGACCTCGATCGCCCGGTCGATCACGGCGCAGGCGACCTGCGGCGCGGCGACCTTGATCGCGGCGATCTCGGTGCGAGCGCCCTTGGCGCCGTGATGGTCGATGAGCCAGGCGGCCTTCTGCACCAGCAGCCGGGCCTGGTCGATCTCGATCCGGGAGTTGGCGATCAGCTCGCGGACCACGCCCTGCTCGGCGAGCGGACGCCCGAAGGCGACCCGCTCCTTCGACCGCGCCACCATGAGCGCAAGTGCGCGCTCGGCCATGCCGATCGCGCGCATCGCGTGGTGGATGCGGCCGGGGCCGAGCCGGGCCTGGGCGATGCGGAAGCCGTCGCCCTCCCCCGCCAGCAGGTTGGCCGCCGGCACCCGCACCTCGTCGAAGAGCAGCTCGGAGTGGCCATGCTGGTCCTGGTAGCCGAAGACCGGCAGGTGGCGCTTGATCGTGAGCCCCGGAGTATCGCGCGGCACCAGGATCATCGACTGCTGCCGGTGCGGCTCGGCGGTGGGGTCGCTCTTGCCCATCACGATGAAGATCTCGCACCGCTCGTCGGCGACGCCGGTGATCCACCACTTCCGGCCGTTGATGACGTAGCTGTCGCCGTCCCGGGTGATGGAGGTGGAGATGTTGGTGGCGTCCGACGAGGCCACGTCGGGCTCGGTCATCGCGAAGGCGGAGCGGATCCGGCCCTCGAGCAGCGGCTCGAGCCAGCGCTCCCGTTGCTCGGGGGTGGCGAAGAGCTCGAGCGTCTCCATGTTGCCGGTGTCGGGCGCCTGGCAGTTGATCGCCTCAGGCGCGATCACCGGCGACCACCCGGTGACCTCGGCCACCGACGCGTATTCGAGGTTCGACAGCCCCGACAGCTTGGGCAGGAAGAGGTTCCACAGGCCGCGCCGCCGCGCCTCTGCCTTCAGCTCCTCCATCACCGGCGGATAGGCGTGGTCGCCGTGCTCGCGTAGGTAGGCCGACCACACCGGCTCGGCGGGGAAGACATGCTCACGCATGAACTCCCACATCTTCTCGGTGTGCTCGGCGGCCCGGGCAGAGGGGGCGAAGTCCATGGCGGTCTCCTGTCGTGGGGCGAGATGGTTCAGACGAGCGCGAGGCCCTCGGCGGCGAGCCGGCGGATCTCGGCGTCGAGGTTGCCGAAGTCCTGCCCGCCCATGGCGCCGGCGGCCGATCGGGCGGCAACGCCCTGGGCGATGACGGCGAACTTGAAGTGGGCGAAGGCGATATAGGGATCGAGCACCGAGAGGTCGGCACCGGAGCGGGCGGCGTAGCGCTCCAGCAGCTCGGCGCGGGTCGGGAAGCCAGGGAGGTTGGTCACGCCGGGGATCAGCGGCGGAAAGCTCTCCCCCGGCTCGCGCCAGAAGAGCATGAGCATCCCGACGTCGGCAAGCGGATCGCCGATGGTCGACAGCTCCCAGTCGAGCACCGCGCCGATCCGACCGGGATCGTCGGCGTCGAAGACCACGTTGTCGAAGCGATAGTCGCCGTGGGCGATGGTGCTGCGCTGCTGCGCGGGCACCGCGGCAGCCAACCGACGGGCGAGCTCGTCGACCTCGGGTACGTCGTGGGTGCGGCTCCGCTCCCACTGCCCGGTCCAGCGGCGCACCTGGCGCTCCAGGAAGCCGTCGGGACGACCGTAGTCGCCCAGGCCGACGGCGTGATGATCTACCGCGTGCAGGTCGGCGAGCACGTCGACGAACGCCTCGGCCATGGCGCGCCGCCGAGCCGCGGTGTCGGCGTAGCCGTCGGGAAGATCGCCACGCACGACGTGACCGGGCACCTTCTCCATGACGTAGCAGGGCCGGCCGAGAAGCTCGCCGTCGTCGACCAGCAGGATCCGGGCGGTCGGCACGTCGGTGTCGGCGAGCGCCCGCTGCACCCGCGCCTCGCGGGCCATGTCGTGGGCGCTGGGCAGCAGGTCCCCCGTGGGCGGTCGGCGCAGCACGAGCTCGCCGGCCGGCGAGGTGAGGAGGAAGGTCAGGTTGGACTTGCCGCCGCTGATGAGCGCTGCCTCGGCCTCCGCCCATGCCGCCTCGCCGGTGACCTCGACGAGACGGGGACGCAGCGCGTCCAGGTTGACCAGCTCGGCCGCGCTCGCGGGCATGCGTCCTCCTGTGTTGTCCGGTGTCGCCGATTGCCTGATCAATCTTGTTCAGCGATTCCCGAGCGATCGTACGGTACTGTTCAGTCCATGGGCAAGAGGCTCGACGCGACCGGAACGACCGCGGATCCGGAACTGGCACAGGCGGTGCGGGCCGCCCGACACGCGCGCGGCCTGTCCCTGCGCGCCCTGGCCGGGCGGATCGGGGTGAGCGCGGCGACACTGAGCGGCATCGAGAACGGCAAGGTGACACTCTCCACAAGCCGGCTCACCGCGCTTGCCGATGCCCTCGGCACCTCCCCCAGCGCCTTGCGCGCACCGGTGGTCGCACCGCCTGTCGCACAGCCGGGCGCGCGCGCCGACTGGCGCCACTTCGAGCCGCTCGACATCGACCCCGTGCTGGCAGCCGCGGTACGCCTCGTGGTGCGCAAGGGCTATGCCGCCACCAGCATGCGCGAGATCGCCGAGGAGGCCGGGCTCAGCGTGGCCGGCGTCTACCACCACTATCCGCGCAAGCGCGACCTCCTGGTCGCGGCGATGGAGCTCACGATGAGCGAGCTGCGCGAGCGCGTCGAGGCCGCGCGCGACGAGGGGGGCACGTCGGCCGAGCGCTTCGCACTCATGGTGG
>Ga0164243_10010781_pt1 | contig 13100 bp, 12 predicted proteins | sample OricompcompostOP_FD_108781 | JGI IMG/M metagenome (GOLD analysis project Ga0164243, IMG submission 108781) | Organic Plus compost microbial communities from Emeryville, California, USA - Original compost - Organic plus compost (OP) | ecosystem: Engineered > Solid waste > Mixed feedstock >... | reverse complement strand
TCGCGGGCCTTCCGGGCACGATCTCCGAGATCAAGCCCGAGTCGGGCAAGCTCACCGTGCTCGTCTCGCTCTTCGAGCGCGAGACGCCTGTCGAGCTCTCGTTCGATCAGGTCACGAAGCTCTGACGCGCTCGCGGTCGACTCGCTGACGGCGGTCGCGCGGCGGGTCAGGATGCGACGAGCACCTTCATCGCCGTACCCGCGCGCGTGGCAGCAAGGGCATCGGCGATCCCCTCGAGGGGATGGATGGTGCTCACGAAGCGGTCGAGGAAGTCCGCGCGCGCGATGAGAGAGGCCGCCGCCTCCACATCGACCGCCTCGTAGACGCGCGCGCCGATGACCGCGACCTCGCGCCAGAACACGCGATGCAGGTCGAACAGCCGCGGCTCGGCGTGCACTCCGACGATGACGATGCGCCCGCGCACCCCCACAAGGCGCGTGGTCACCGCGGCGCCCGCCGCGGAGCCCGACACCTCGAACACGACGTCGGCACCGCGGCCGGCGCTGGCGGCGGCGACGGCATCCTCGATCTCGTCGGGGCTCAGCGCCGTGAGCCCCTCGGACTCGAGGTGCGCCCGACGCCACGCGCTCGGCTCGGAGACGATCACCTCGACGCCGTCCCGGCGGGCGAGGGTCGCGATGAGCGCCCCGATCGGACCCCCGCCGATGACGACGGCGAGCTCGCCCGCCCGCACCCCCGACCGGCGCACGTCGTGCAGCGCCACCGCGAGCGGCTCGAGGAGAGCCGCCCGCGTCATGGGTGTGCCAGCCGGGACCCTCACGAGCTTGCTCGCGGGCACCGACCAGTGCTCGCGGAGCGAGCCGTCGACGTCGATGCCGAGGGAGCGCATGTTCGGGCAGACGTGCAGGTACCCCGCGAGGCACTCCGCGCAGGTGCCGTCCCAGACGAGCGGTACGACCGAGACCGGCTCACCCTCCGCCCAGCTCTCGACGCCGGCCCCGAGACGCGAGACCGTGCCCGAGGTCTCGTGACCGAAGACGAGGGGACGCGGGACGCGCGCGTTCATGTGCCCGTCGACGATGTGCAGGTCGGTGCCGCACAGGCCCGTATAGGCGATGCGCACCTCGACCTCGCCCTCGGCCGGGTCGTGGCGTTCGACGTCGACGACCCGGATACCGTGCTCTGGGTGGTACTGGACCGCGCGCATCCGTCGTCTCCCGCGTCGCCTCAGGCGACGGGCGTCGTCGTGAGAGCGTCGACGACCGGCAGCTTCGAGATCGCAAGCCGGATGAGGTCGTGGTCGATCGGCAGCCCCGTGATGTGCGCGAGCGCGCCCGCCTCGCCCTTCTCGGCGATGAGCTCCGCGAGCCGGACGGCCGAGGGGTCGGCGGGATTGCGGTGGCGCAGCGCCGCCGCGATGCCGATCGCGATCGCGTCGGGGGTGATCCCGGCCTCGATCGCAGCGAGCGCTGCGCCCACGAGGCGGTCGTCGCGCCCGAGCTTGCGGATCGGGTCTGCGAGCTGTCGCGTCAGGGGGTCGACGATCGAGGCATCCTTGAACTTGTCGAGCGACTGCTGCGCGTAGGCGCGCTGCTCCTCGGGGTCGTATCCGTGGCGGATCACCATGGTCTCACTGGTCTCGCGGTACACCTCGGCGATGATGTCCTGCAGCGCCGGGTCGTTGGCCGCTTGCGACAGGTACTCGTGTCCTCGCAGCCAGCCGAGGAACGAGATCGTGGCGTTGCCGCAGTTGTAGGTGAAGAGCTTGCGCTCGAGCGCCGTCGAGAAGCCCGCTACCGGCTCGATCCCCGTGACAGCGGGAAGCTCCCCGACGAGCGCGTCGCCGTCCACCGGCAGCGTCCAGTAGTCCTGTGCCTGGACGGCGAGCGGATCCGCGGCCGCTTGCTCGGGCGTCGGCGCGATGCCGGAGCGCATGATCGTCGATTCCGCGACGCCCACCGTGCGCTCGAAGGTCTCGAGGTCGGCGCCGTCGAGTTCTGCGGCGATCGCCTCACGCAGGGTTCGTCCCGCGGCCTGCCAGTTCTCACAGACGATGAGGTTGAGCGGTGCATCGTTCACCGCGAAGCGGTGCCGCAGAGCGGGCGCAATCGTGCGGGCGACGCTCGGCAGGTTCTTGCCGCCGACGCTCACGAAGGCGATCACGGCATCGTCGAGAACCGACTCCGCGGCGTCGTCGTCGCTCATGATCGCCGAGACGCCCGTGACGATGGTGTCCTTCTCGGGCGCGCCGAGGATGTGCACCGTGTAGCGGCCGCGCGCGTTCAGCAGCTCGACGACGGTGCGGTCGACGTCGACGAACGTCATGTCGAAGCCCGACATGCCGAGCAGGCAGCCGACGAAGCCGCGGGCGATCTTGCCGGCGCCGTAGACGACGGCGGTGGGTGCGGTCATTTCAGATCCTTCTCAATCGGTGGGTTGTCTCCGCCAGCGCGGGATGCAGCCGGCAGAAGTCGAGATAGAGCTCGTCGTAGCGGCCCGCGGATGCCGGGACCGGTTCGAAGGTGCGGGCCTCGTGCACCATCGCCGACACCGCCGCCCCGACGTCGGAGAACACCCCGACCCCGACAGCGGCCGTGATCGCGGCCCCGAGCGAGGAGCTGTCCGACTCGACGGTCGTGAGCAGCGGGCGGCGCAGGATGTCGGCCTTCAGCTGATTCCACGCCGCCGAGCTCGCGGTTCCGCCCGTGGAGCGGATCGCCGCGAGCTCCGGATGCACGGGCAGGCCGTCGAGGATCTGGCGCAGGTTGAAGGAGATGCCCTCGAGCACGGCGCGACCGAGCTCGAGCGGCCCGTGCCCCGCGCGGAGCCCGACGAACGCGCCCGCGGCGTCGGCATCCCAGATGGGAGCGCGCTCGCCGTAGAGATACGGCAGGAACAGGAGCGAGCCCGCCGAGTCGTGCGTCGCCTCGAGGATGGTCTCCGCGTCGCGCGCCTCGGGGAGCACGCGCCGCATCCACTCGACCGCCGAGCCGGCGTTCGAGGTGACCCCGTAGACGGTGTAGCGATCGATCGTCACGCCGTGCTGCGGCACGGTCACGGCGCGGAAGCCGTCGCCGCGGTCGCGTGAGACGACCCCGATGTGCTCGGAGGTGCCGCCGACATCGAAGCCGTCGGACTCGTCGATCGCGCCGACTCCGATGAGGCCGGCGTTGAGGTCGTTCCAGCCGACGAACACCGGGATGCCGGGGTCGAGGCCCACGCGCGCCGCGACCCCGGGCAACAGCCCGCCGGCTTCCGCGGTGCCCGGCAGGATGTCGGGTGTGAGGTCGGGCAAGCCGAGTTGCTCGAGGGCATGCGTCAGCACGACGCCTCGCGGATCGACGAGTCCCCGCCAGCTCGACGGATCGCTCGCGAGTCGGCCGGTGAGCGCCGCGAGCAGGAGGTCCTTGGGCTGGGCGAGCCGTGCCGCCGCCGCGAACTGCCGCGGGAGGGCCTGCGCGAGCCAGCGCATGCGCACGAGCGGCCAGGCGGCGCCGGACGGCAGCCACGTATCCAGTTCCCGTGCGGTCTGCTCGCGATCGAGTACCGACCACAGCCCGTCGGCGGCGGAGGCCGAGCGCCCGTCCTGCCAAGTGATGGCGTCGTGCAAGGGCGCGCCGGCCGCGTCGAGCAGCACGTGTGTGCCGATCTGACCGCTCAGCCCGATGCCGATGACCGAGAGCGGGCGCGGAGAGGTGTGGACGAGGGTCGCGAGCGCGGCGATACCTCCGTCGATCCACTCGCCGGGGCGCTGCGTGGCCGACCCGTCGCTCGCCGTGCGCGTGCTGTAGCGCACCGATGCGCGCGAGATCACGCGACCCGTCAGGTCGAACGCCGTGGCCTTGCACGACGACGTGCCGAGATCGATGCCGATGACGGCGTTGCCCATCCTCCACCTCCTGGTCCAAATGTTATACCACTCGCATCGACGCGTGATCTACCGTGGACGCGGAGGTCGTCATGGTCGCGAGAAGCAAGCTGCGGGATGCGGTCGTGCACGCCGTGCTCGAGCGGATCAAGACCGAACAGCTCGTCGCCGGGGACGCGCTTCCGCCCGAGCGCATGCTCGCGGAGCAGCTCGGCGTCAGCCGCACCGTCGTGCGCGAAGGTCTCACCTCGCTCGAGATGCAGGGCGTCCTCGAACTCGTCCCGGGTCGGCGGCCCGTGCTCGTGCGGCGCTTCGAGCGGGCGTTCGCGGAGACGCTCGGGCATGCCGTCGGCGAGGATGGCACGCGGTTGCGCGAATTGCTCGAGGTGCGTCGCATCGTCGAGCCCGAAGCGGCTGCACTCGCCGCTCATCGCGCGTCGGCCGACGAGCTCGATGCCATGGAGCGCGCGGTCGGGGAGATGGGCGACCACCTCGATGCCCCCGAGGGCTACGTGGATGCCGATGTGGCGTTCCACGAAGCGCTCCTGTCGGCCTCGGGCAACGAACTGCTCGCGGAGATGATGCGGCCGGCGGCGAGCCTCGCCGTCGCGAGCCGCCGCACCTCGGTCGGTGCGCGCCGCCCGCCCGTGGCGGCCCTCGAGGAGCATCGGCGCATCCTGGAGGCCATCCGCGCGGGAGACGAGGAGGCCGCTCGCGCGGCCGCCGCGCGGCACCTCGATGCGACGGCGCTCGACATCGCGGCTGCGGAGTCCGGCCGACCGTAGTTCGTGCGACACGCGCCCTCACCCGCGCACAAGAACGGGTTAAGCCGTGGCTCGTGTGGCGTGATTCAGATGATTTCCCGCATTCAGATTGACTAAGTCATATCTAACGATCTACGCTGCCCAATTGAGACGATGTAAAGACGCATCGGGAATGCTGCTAGTTGGCATGCGATCACAAGCCAAAGGAGGCAACGTGAACAGGAAGGTAATCCGCGCGGGCGGTGCGTTGATCGCATCCGCGGTGCTCGCGACCGGGCTCGCTGCGTGCAGCAGCGGCGACGGCGGAGGTGCTGACGGAGAGATCGACACGAGCCGCACGCTCAACCTCACCCTTGCAAACCACTCGTGGACGACGGCGATGCAGGAGCTGGTCGGGGAGTTCACCGACGAGACCGGCATCAAGGTCGACGTCAACGTCTACGACGACGAGCAGCTCGCTCAGCTGTACAACGTGAAGCTCAACGCGGCGAGCGACGAGATCGACGTCATGATGTACCGTCCGCTGCAGGACGCACAGCTCTTCAGCAAGAACAACTGGCTCGAGGACCTCACGCCGTACATCGACGAGAACCCGGAATGGAACTGGGAGGACTTCTGGCAGTCCTCGCGTGACTCGCTCACGATCGACGGCCAGATCGTCGGCGTCCCGCTCGCGAGCGAGACCGCCATGATGCTCTACCGCACCGACCTGCTCGCGGAGACCGGCATGGAGTACCCGAAGACGTTCGACGACCTCACGGCGGTCGTGGAGAAGATCCACGAACTGCACCCCGACATCTTCGCCTTCGCCGGACGCGGTGAGCGCAGCGCGGCCGTGACCCAGTTCTCGAGCTTCCTCTACGGCTTCGGCGGCGACTGGTTCGATGACGAGGGCAAGGCCACGATCGACACGCCCGAGGCGAAGGCGGCGTACAAGTACTACGGCGGCCTCATCCGCGACTACGGCCCTCCGGGAGCCACCGACATGAACTGGCCGCAGGTCATGGGTCTCCTGCAGCAGGGACTCGTCGCCTTCTACCCCGAGGGCAGCTCGAACTACGCGGCCGCCGTCGATCCCGAGAACTCGACGGTCAAGGATGTCATCGGCGTCGGCCCGATCCCGGCGGGTGAGGCCGGCTCGAAGCCGTACAACATCACCTCGATGGCGATCGGCGTCAGCAGCTCCTCGACCAACAAGGCGGCCGCGTGGGAGTTCATCAAGTGGGTCACCTCCGAGAAGACCGTGCTCGCGATCCAGCAGGCGGATGTGCCCGGAGCCCGCACCTCGGTGTGGGACAACCCCGAGGGCACCGCGAGCCTCCCGGCGGACCTGCTCGCGACCATCCAGGGCAATGCCGAGATCGGCGTGGGCTACGACCGTCCCTACGTGATCAACGTCGCGGAGGCGCGTCAGTACGTCGGTGACCCGATCGTCACGGCGATCCAGGGCGGCGACGTGGATGCCGCGGCCGATAAGGCGGCTCAGGACTTCCAGGCGATCCTGGACCGCGAAGCCGAGTGAGTCAGGCGGAGTGGGCCGCGGCGCTGAGACCGCCGCGGCCCGCTCCGCGCACGTGATCAACAGGATTCGGAACCGATGTCAACCCAGACCTTCCCGATCAGTCGCCGCGAGGCCCTCAGCAGGTGGGCGAACCGGCACCGCAAGTGGATCCTCAGCGGACCCGCCCTCGTCTTCATCGTTCTGCTGCTCGCGATCCCCGTCGTCTACACCGCGTACCTGAGCCTCACTGACGCGGAGAGCTCGCTGCGCGCCGACTTCGATATCGTCGGATTCGAGAACTACGTCGAGGTGCTCACGGACACCGAGCGCTTCTGGCCCGCCGTGCTGCGCACCGTGGTCTTCACGGTCGGGGTCGTGGCCGTCGAGATGGTGGCGGGGATCGCCATCGCCGTGCTGCTGCGCCGCGAGTTCCGCGGTCAGAGCATCGTGCGCACGATCATCATCACGCCCCTCGTCGCGACGCCCGTCGCGATCGCCATGCTGTGGCGGCTCATCTTCGAGCCGACGATCGGCTTCGCGAACCAGCTGCTCGCCTTCTTCGGGCTCCCGCCGGCGGGCTGGCTCTCCGATCCGGCCGCGGCGCTGCCGACGCTCATGTTCATCGACATCTGGCAGTGGACGCCGATGGTCGTGCTCATCGTGCTCGCGGGGCTCACGACGGTGCCCGAGGAGCCGGAGGAGGCGGCACTCGTCGACGGCACGAACTCCTTCCAGCGGTTCTGGTACGTGACCCTGCCGCTGCTGCGCCCGACGATCTTGGCCGCCCTCATGCTGCGTTCGATCGAGGCGTTCAAGACGTTCGACATCCTCTACGCCACGAAGGGGGCGGGAGGCGGCTCGGCGCACGAGGCCGAGACCATCAACATCTACGCCTACGGCACCAACTTCGTCGACAACCGCTACGGGCTGGCATCCGCCGCTCTCATCATCTTCTTCGTCATGGTGCTGATCCTCGTCGTGATCCAGCTCCGGCTCCGTGGGAGGAACAAATGACCACCGTCACCTCGACTCGTCCGGCGGCGCAGCGCGCCGACCGGCGCCGAGCCCTCGCGCGCCGACGCGGCTACTCGGTGTTCCGGTTCGTGGCGATCGTCGCCGTCTGCGTGATCTTCGCGTTCCCGATCATCTGGCTGTTCCTGGCGGCGTTCAAGCACGGCGTCGACATCTACAGCGCCGACAAGACATTCATCTTCGAGCCGACGCTCGACAACTTCGGCTCGGTGTTCGGGGAGCAGAACTTCCTTCCGTTCTTCGTGAACAGCTTCATCGTCGGAGTCGTCTCGACGCTCCTGTCGCTCCTTATCGGCCTGCCGGCGGCGTATGCGATGTCCCGGTTCCGCATGGGCAGGTACGCCGCGGTCGTGCTTCTCGCGCGCGTCGTGCCGAGCATCAGCCTCATCGTGCCCTGGTACTTCATCTTCGTGAAGCTCGGGTTCACGGGCGGCTACGCCCCGCTGATCCTCTCCCACATGTTCCTGTCGGTGCCGCTCATCATCTGGATCCTCATCTCGTTCTTCGACGGGCTCCCCGAGGATCTCGAGGAGTCGGCCCAGGTCGACGGCCTCACGCCGATCGGCGCCTTCCTGCGGATCAGCCTTCCGCTCTCGGTTCCCGGGATCGCGACGGCCGGCATCCTCGCGTTGATCTTCTCGTGGAACACGTTCCTCTTCTCGCTCATCCTCTCGGGCTCGGCGACGAAGACCCTGCCGGTCGCGATCTTCAACTTCATCGGCTACGCGAGCATCGACTGGGGCGGCCTCATGGCGGCGAGCGCCGCGATCACCGTGCCGATCATCGTGATCGCGATCATCTTCCAGCGCTACGTCGTCTCGGGTCTCACGGCGGGCGCGACGAAGGGCTAACCGCCCGCGCATTCTCATCTCCCCCTCACCTCACGCACATCTCACAAGGAGTACATACATGTCCGTCGACTTCAGCCTCGAGGGAAAGGTCGCTCTCGTCATCGGCGGCGCCACCGGCATCGGATACGCCTCCGCGGCGGCGCTCACGCAATTCGGCGCGACGGTCTACATCGGCGGACGCCGCGAGGACGTCGGCGCCCAGGCCTCGTCGGAGCTCGGCGTCACCTTCATGCCCATCGACGTGACCGACAGCGCCTCGGTCGATTCCGCCTACGCTCGCATCCTCGACGAGCAGGGTCGCATCGACGTCGCCGTCAACAGCTCCGGCGCACGGCTCAACAAGCCGGCCGAGGAGACCACGGACGAGGAGTGGCAGACCGTCTTCGACACCAACATCACGGGCGTCTTCCGCTCATGCCGTGCGGCTGGCCGCATCATGCTCGCACAGGGTGGCGGTTCGATCGTCAACATCGCCTCGATGTCGGCGCACGCGGTCAACCGACCCCAGCGGCAGGCTGCATACAACGCGACGAAGGCCGCGGTCGTGCAGTACACGAAGTCGCTCGCGGGCGAGTGGGGCCCGGCGGGCATCCGCGTCAACTCGGTCTCGCCCGGCTACACCGAGACGGCGATGACCGCGCTCAGCCGCTCGAAGCCCGAGATGGTCGAGGCCTGGCTTTCGAAGACCCCGCTCAACCGCTTCGCGAAGCCGGATGAGATCGCCGGCATCGTCGTCTACCTCGCATCCGACTCGAGCGCGTTCGTGACGGGCAGCGACTTCGTGCTCGACGGCGGATACACGGTGTGGTGATCCGATGACGATCCGCGTCGGCATCATCGGCTACGGCGTCTCGGGGCAGATCTTCCACGCCTCGGCCCTCGCCGCGGATCCCGCCTTCGAGATCGCGGGCATCGTGACCTCCGACGCCGGGCGGGCGCGCCTCGCCACCGAGCGCGGTCTCCGCGTCCTGTCGACAGCCGAGCAGCTGTTCGTCGACGCCGAGCTCGACCTCGCGGTCGTCGCGACGCCGCCGCATACCCACGCTCGTCATGTGCTCGCAGCGCTCGAGCGCGGCATCCCGGTCGTGACCGACAAGCCGTTCGCGACGAGCGTCGCCGAGGCGGAGCAGCTGATCGAGGTGTCGCGGCGCGTGGGCGTCCCGCTCTTCGTCTATCAGAACCGTCGATGGGATGCGGAGTTCCTGACGGCTCGCCGGCTGATCCGGGATGGGGTGCTCGGCGAGGTCTATCGCTTCGAGTCGACGATGGAGAAGTTCAGCGGCGAGTCGTTGCGCACCGACTGGCAGGGCGCACTCGATCGGGCGAGCGGCGGAGGCGTGCTCTTCGACCTCGGCGCGCATCTCATCGACCAGGCTCTCGAGCTCTTCGGCCCGGCAACCGTCGAGGCCGCGCAGACGCTCTCGGTGTTCGCGGGGCGCGCGAGCGACGACGAGGCGTTCGTCTGGCTGCGCCACGAGAGCGGTGTGCGTTCGCACCTCGCGATGAGCCGAAGCGCACGCCGTCCATCTCCGCGGATGCGTGTGCTCGGCACGGCGGGCGGCTGGAGCATCGAGGCGTCGGATCGCCAGGAGGATCACCTCAAGGCCGGCGGAAGCGTGCTCGACGACGACTACGGGGTGACGCCCGAGAGGGAGTGGGGCGTGCTCTCGACGGCCGCGGGCGACGCGCTCGTCCCGTCGGAGCGTGGCGACCATCCGGCGTTCTACCGCGGTGTCGCGGCGACCCTCACCGGGGGCGCGCCCAACCCCGTCGATCCCACGGGTCCGCTCGCGGCGCTGCGTCTCATCGAGACGGCGCACCGGCTCGCCGATCAGGCGAAATAGCTCGCGGCCCACCGCCGCTGCGCGGCGAGCGACTCTCGCGGAGACGACGTCGGCACGTCGACCTCGATGACGAACTCGCCCTCGAAGTCGGCCGGCAGGGCCGCGAACACCTCGTCGAAGTCGATGACACCCGTGCCGGGCTCGGTCCAGATCGCACGCGAGCCCGTGCGCGTCGCATAGTCACCCGCGACGCGATCGAAGGCCGACGCTTTGATGTCCTTGAGGTGGAGCGCTCCGACCCGCTCGGCGTGGCGGGCGATCATGACGGCGGGGTCCATGCCGGCCCATGCCAGGTGGCCGGTGTCCGGGCCGAAGCCCAGAACGCCCGGCGGGATGCTCTCGAGGGCGCGCTCGGTCTCGTACTCCGTCTCGATCCAGCCCGAGACGTGCGGGTGCAGCAGGGGGCGCACGCCCTCCGCCGTGAGCACCTCGGCGATCGCGCCGAGGTCGTCGATGACCTGCGCGAGCCGATCGGCGCGGAACTCGGCCCCGATCGCCGGATGCGGCGTGCGCTCCGGCACGAAGATCGCGCTGATCATCGTGGCGTGCGCACCGAGCGCCGACTGCTCCGCCGCGTAGCGGCGGGCGCGCTCGAGATCGTCGGCGAGCGGGACCGCACGGTCGAGGGTCGAGAGGAACATGCTGAGAGCGGGGCGGAGGCCGAGCCCCTCAAGCCATCGCGCGTACTGCTCGGGGCTGCTGCCCTCGAGCACGTCCGCCTTGACGCGCTCGAAGCCGACGGCGGCGGCGTCGGCGAACGCACGCTCGACGACCTCGCGCGTGCGCCGGGTGGCGGTTCCCGTCATCCAGTAGGCCAGCGGGTTGACCGCGAGCCGGTCGGACGGGAACCGCCGAGACGCCGTCATCCCAGGGGCGTGTCGAGCAGACCCGCGGCGAGCGCGGGAGCCAGCACGGGCCTCAGCGGAAGTCGTGGCACGAGCACCGCGTGCATGATGTGGTAGATATCGGGCTTGCCGTCCCACACCGTGCTCGACGGGTTGCTGTCGACGTCGAGCTCCTGCCACCAGGAGCCGTTGACGTAGTCCATCATGCGGGTGCGCGAGTAGTCCCAGAAGCGCTGGTACCACTCCTCGTACACCGCGTCGCCGGTCTCGGCGTAGAGCGCGTACGCGCCGCCGATGCCCTCGAGCACGACCCAGCGGATGCGTTCGCGCACGACGGGCTTGCCGTCCCAGTCGACCGTGTAGACGAAGCCTTCCTTGCCGTCCGGCTCCCAGGCGTCGCGGATGGCTGCATCGAAGACGCCCTTGGCATCCTCGAGCATCCATTCCGGCGCGGTCTCGCCGAGGGCCTCGAGCTCGGCCTTGCAGTGCAGCACGAGGCGCGCCCACTCCATCCAGTGGCCGGGAGTAGAACCGTAAGCCCGGAAGCGGTGGACAGGGTTCTCCTTGTTGTAGTCGGGCAGCGGATTCCAGTTCGAATCGAAGTGCTCGAACACGCGGTAGGAGTTGTTGCGGGCGAACTTGTGGATCATCGTCTCGGAGATCCGCACGGCCCGGTCGAGCAGCTCGCGATCGCCGAGGACGCCGTAGGCGGCGAGGTAGGCCTCGACGGCGTGCATGTTGACATTGCCGCCTCGGTAGTCCTCGAGTTCCGTGAAGTCGCGGTTCCACGACTCGCGCGACATGCCCTCGTCCTCGCTCCAGAAGTAGCGGTCGGTGATGTCGAGCGCTTCGCGCAGGAGCTCTGCCCCGCCCGGCCGCCCCGCGGCCGCGGCGCCGGCGGCGCCGAGGACGACGAAATAGGTGGGATACCCCGACTTGGTGTCGTCGACGGGGCCCGAGCCATCGACGGCCGTGTACCAGCCGCCGTTCTCGGCGTCGTGGAAGCGTGTCGTGAGCGCCTGGATCGCGTGATCCACGAGAGGGGCGGCGCCGGGACGCCCCATGAGCGCGGCGAGCGAGTAGACGTGCGCCATGCGCGCGTTGATCCAGAGATACTGCGGCACGTCGTCCTTGCGCGCACCGTAGTTGTCGAGCCAGCCGAAACCGCCATCCGGATTCGCGGCGGCGCGGGCGAACTCGAAGAGGCGATCCGTCTCCGTGTCCAGCCAACGCCGATGAGAAGCGGTCCCGATCCAACGCATATGAACATCCCCTTCCTGGCGTCTGTGCCAGACATATCATGTTTCAAGCGCGACTCTACACGAATACATATGACGTTATAGACCCATCTGACCCGATAATTTCGAGATGACGACCGATCATCTGATACGTTCGGGCCGTGACCGACGACGAGACGCTCAACGACTTGACTGCCGTGGCGCCCTCCCGCGGGCTGCATGGAAAGGTGCTCGACCGCATCGGCCTGGCGATCTGCTCGGGTGAGATCTCGCCCGGCACGGTCATCACGCTGCTCGAGTTCGAGAAGGACTACGGCGTCTCGCACTCCGTCATGCGCGAGGTCGTGCGCGTGCTCGAGGCCCTCGGTCTCGTCGCCTCGCGCCGGCGTATCGGCGTCGTCGCGCTGCCCCCGACCTCGTGGAACCTCTACGACTCGCAGATCATCAGGTGGCGTCTCGCGTCGCCGGCGCGTATCGCGCAGCTGCGCTCGCTCACCGAACTGCGACTCGCCGTCGAGCCCGAGGCCGCGCGGCTCGCCGCCGTCCGTGCTCCGCTCATCAACGCGGGCGACCTCATGGGGCTCGCAGGCAAGCTCTGGGTCGCGGGCGAGAGCGATGACCAGAGCGAGTTCGTGCAGCTCGACATCCAGTTCCATCGACTCGTGCTCGCGAGCTCGGGCAACGAGATGTTCGAACGGCTCAGCGCGGTCGTCGGCGAGATGCTCGCGGGGCGCTGGAACTACGGCCTCGCGCCCGCGCATACCCAGATCGAGGCGCTGCAGCTGCACGTCGATGTCGCGAGCGCGATCCAGCGCGGCCTGCCCGACGTGGCGCACGATGCGATGCTCGCCGTCATGCAGCGCACGATGATGGAGGTCAACTCGATCACCGACGGTCATGGCGGCGAGGCGGTGCCGGGCGCCAACTGAGCGCGGGCCGCACGGCAGGCGCCGATCGCGTATCATAGTGAGGTTGTGCCGCGCGCTCTGACGCGCCTGCACGACGTACCCCACCACATCCGGAAACCGTCCGGCTTGTGGGAGCGCGTCCTTCGGACGCACGACAAGGAAGAGGAACATGGCACCGAAGAAGAAGGTGACCGGCCTGATCAAGCTCCAGATCAACGCCGGCGCCGCGAACCCGGCCCCGCCCATCGGCCCGGCCCTGGGTCAGCACGGCGTGAACATCATGGAGTT
>Ga0164243_10010780_pt1 | contig 13102 bp, 13 predicted proteins | sample OricompcompostOP_FD_108781 | JGI IMG/M metagenome (GOLD analysis project Ga0164243, IMG submission 108781) | Organic Plus compost microbial communities from Emeryville, California, USA - Original compost - Organic plus compost (OP) | ecosystem: Engineered > Solid waste > Mixed feedstock >... | reverse complement strand
GCCGTCGCCGACGCCTGCGTCCGCGCGACCGCCCGCGCGCCCTGGCACCTCGGCGGCCTCGTGCGCCGCACCCAGAACGGCAATGCGCAGTCCTACCTCGGCGCGCTCGCGGTCGGCTCGGTCGTCCTCGCGGTGGCCGCCGTACTCGTCGCGACCGGAACGTCCCCAGGAGCCTGACGTGACCGCCCCCGTACTCCCCCTCGGCAGCACCGCGCCGCAGACGCTGCTCCTGTGCGCCGTCGCGCTGCCGCTGCTCGGCTCGCTCACCGCGCTGCTGCCGGCGCCGCCCGGACTGCGCGGACGGAGCCCCGGGCAGGCGGTGCTGCGGCACGGCGTCCTCGTCACCGGCGCGGTGCTCGCCCTCGCGGTCGTGCTCGCGCTCGGCTTCGACCACGGGCATCCGGAGCGGATGCAGGCGCGCACCGACCTGCCCTGGTCCTCGATCGGCATCAGCTTCGACTTCGGCGTCGACGGCGTCTCGCTGCCGCTGTTCGTGCTGACGGCGCTGCTCACCTTCCTGTGCGCCGTGTACGGCTACTTCACGCTGCCCCGCGGGTCCGCCTCCGCGGAGTCCGGCGGCGCTCCGGAGTCCGGCTCCGCTCCGGGCCCGACGCCGCGGGCCTTCGTCGCACTGCTGCTGCTTCTGGAGAGCGGCATGCTGGCCGCGTTCTCGACGCTCAACCTGCTGCTGTTCTTCGTGGCGTTCGAGATGGTGCTCATCCCGATGTACTTCCTGATCGCCTTCTGGGGCCGCCCCGAAGGCCCCGCACGCTGGGCCGCCGCCTGGAAGTTCGTCCTCTACACCCAGCTCGGCTCGATGCTGCTGCTGCTCGGCATCCTGCTGCTCGGCTCGAAGGGCTGCGGCTACGACGTCCTGGACCTCGCCGGCTCCGGGCAGGCCGGCGCGAGCGGCGGCACCGGGCACGGCGCGGGCGCGGCCGGCGGAGGCTGCGCGGCCCGTCCGCTCGGGCACGGCGTCCAGCTCCTCGCCGTCCTCGCCGCGGGCGCCGGGCTCGCCGTCAAGACTCCGATGTGGCCGCTGCACAGCTGGCTCCCGGACGCACACACGGCCGCCCCCACCGTCGGCTCGGTACTGCTCGCGGGCGTGCTGCTGAAGATGGGCACGTACGGCTTCGTCCGCATCCTGCTGCCTCTCGCCCCGCACGGAATGCACGTCGTCGCGCCGTACTTGGCGGCGCTCGCCGCGGTCGGCATCGTCTACGGCTCGCTGGCCTGCCTCGCGCTCGCGCGCCGTGGCGCCGCCGGCGACCTCAAGAGGCTCGTCGCCTACTCCTCCGTCGGGCACATGGGTTTCGTGCTGCTCGGCATCTCCACGCTGACGCGTACGGGCGTCAACGGCGCCCTGTTCGCCAACATCGCCCACGGGCTCGTCACCGGCCTGCTGTTCTTCCTCGTCGGCGCGCTGAAGGAGCGCACCGGCAGCACCGACCTCGACACCCTTGCGGGCAGCGCCGGTTCGGGCGCGGCGCTGTACGGGCGGGCGCCGCGGCTCGGCGGGCTGCTCGCCTTCGGCGCGGTCGCCTCCCTGGGCCTGCCCGGACTCGCCGGATTCTGGGGCGAGATGCTGGCGCTGCTCGGCGCCTACCACCCCGCGGACGGGCTCGGCCGCCCCGGCTACCTCGTCTTCATGGCGGTCGGCGGTCTGGGCACGCTGCTCACGGCCGGCTATCTGCTGGTCGTCGTACGCCGGGTGTGCATGGGCGATCCGGCGGAGCAACACCCGGCCGCGGAGGGGGAGTCGGCGGAGCGGAAGTCCGGCTCCGAACCGGAGTCTCCCGAGTCCACCAAACCGCCGGGACCGGCCGAACCGGCTGAACCGGCTGAACCGGCTGAACCGGCCGAACCGGCTCAACCCCGCGTCCCCGCGCCGCCGTTCGGCGCCGCGAAGGGCGCGCTGCCCGACGTACGCGGCTTCGAGTACGCCGCGTGGACACCGCTCGTCGCCCTCACCCTGGTCGCCGGGCTGTGGCCCGCGCTGCTGCTCGGGCTGTCCTCCCCGGCCGTACAGCAGCTGCTGCCGGGAGTGTCCAGATGACCGGTCTCGCCGGGCAGTTGACGGAGCTGGCCGGCGGCGCCCCGCACGCGCCGGCGCTGTCCATGGCGTCCGCGGCGTCCGCGACCGTCCAGTCCATCGCGTTGCGCCCGATGGCGCCGCCGCTCATCGCCGCGCTCGCCGGTCTCGCGGTCCTCGTGCTCGACCTCTTCCTGCCCGCGCACCGCAAGGGCCTGCTCGCCGCGGCCGCCGGCGCCGGGCTGCTGGCGGCGCTGCTGCCGCTGCCGTCGCTCGCCGCCCAGCACGGCGCGACGTTCTGCCTGCCCGCCTCCGCGCAGGGGCACGGTCACGGGCGGCCGCCGCTGTGCGGCTACGCCGCGGACGGCTTCACCGTCGCCGTCCAACTCCTCGTCCTCGGCGCCGCGTTCCTCACCGTGCTGCTGTCCTGCACGGCGGTACGCACCCAGCGGCTGCCCCCGGGCGAGTACTGGTTCCTGCTGCTGTCCGCCACCGCGGGCGCCGCCCTCGTGCCCGCCTGCCGCGACCTCGTCAGCCTCGTCATCGCGCTGGAGGTCGCGTCGCTGCCCGCGTTCGCGCTCGTCGGGCTGCGCCGCGGCAGCCGCCGCTCGGCCGAGGCCGCGCTGAAGTTCTTCCTCACCTCCGTCACCGCCACCGCCGTCACGCTGCTCGGCGCCGGCTTCCTGTACGCGGCCACCGGCACCCTCGAACTGCACGGCATCGCCCACGGGTTGGCCCACACCGATCCGCGGCTGCACCGGCTCGCGACGGCGGCGCTGGTGCTGACCTTCGCCGGGTTCGCGGTCAAGGCCGCGGTGGTGCCGTTCCACTTCTGGGTGCCGGACAGCTACGTAGGCGCGCCCGTGCCGGTCGCCGGCTTCCTCTCCGTCGTCGGCAAGACCGCGGGACTCTCCGGGCTGATCCTGCTCGCGGTGTACGCGTTCCCGACCCGGTCCGCGGTCTGGGGCCCGCTGATCGCCGTACTGGCCGCCGTCACGATGACCGCCGGCAACACCGCCGCACTCCGCCAGCGCGCCCGACTGCCGTACGGCGCAGTGCGGTTGCTGTCCTGGTCCTCGGTCGGGCAGGCGGGCTACCTGCTGGTGCCGCTGGCCGCCGCCGCGGACGACGCCGGGCACGCGACCGGGCGGGCGCTGGCCTCGGTGGGCGCGACCGTCGCGTATCTGCTGATGTACGCCGCCGTGAACCTCGGCGCCTTCGCCGTCGTCGCGCACGTCGCATCCCGCGGCGGCGGCAACCGGCTCACCGACTACCGCGGCCTGTACGCCGAGCACCCGGCGGCCGCGCTCGCGCTCGCGTTCTTCCTGCTCTGCCTGGCCGGGCTGCCGCCGGGCTTCATCGGCCTGTTCGCCAAGCTGGCGATCTTCGACACCGCGGTGCGGCACGGGCTCGGCTGGCTCGCCGCGGTCATGGCCGCCAACGTCGTCGTGGCCCTCTACTACTACCTGCGCTGGACGGCGCTGCTGTTCCAGCCGGCGCCCCTCGCCACCGGCCGGCTCCGTACGGGCACCGCACACAACGGAGCGCCGCACGGCGGCACTTCGCACGCGGGCGCGGGCGAGGACGACGGCGGCGCGGGCGAGCGGCCGGCCGAGGCGCCGGGCGTACGGATCAGCCGCCCGCTCGCGGCCGCCATCGGCCTGTCCGCCGCAGCCGCGGTGGCTCTCTCCCTCGACCCCGATCTGGTGCTCACCTACACCACCGGCGGCCTGCGGTAACGGCCGCCGCCCGCCCCTCGCCCCGGTCGCGCCCGCGCCGCGGCCGGCCGGGAACTGACGTGCCCGCGGTCGCGTTGACCTTGGTGTGAGGATCCACCGGGCCGACCACCGGTCCCTCCCTCGGATCCCTTCCTGCACGACCTGGAGGGCGCTCTGTGCACCGGCACAACGGGCTGCGGACGGCCCTGCTCCTCGGGGGACTGTCCGCACTCATCATCGCCATCGGCGGTGTCTTCGGACGCGGCGGCTTGGCCGTGGCCCTGCTCGTGGCCCTGGCCACGAACGCGTACGCGTACTGGAACAGCGACAAGATCGCGCTGCGCGCCATGCGGGCCCGGCCGGTCAGCGAGTTCGAGGCGCCGGAGCTGCACCGCATGGTGCGCGAACTGTCCACGGCGGCCCGGCAGCCGATGCCGCGGCTCTACATCTCGCCGACCCGGGCGCCCAACGCGTTCGCCACCGGCCGCAATCCACGGAACGCCGCCGTCTGCTGCACCGACGGCATCCTGAGCCTGCTCGACGAGCGCGAGCTGCGCGGCGTTCTCGGCCACGAGCTGAGCCACGTCTACAACCGGGACATCCTCATCTCGTCCGTCGCCGGCGCCCTCGCCTCGGTGGTGATGTTCCTCGTCAACTTCGCCTGGCTGATCCCCGTCGGACGGTCCGACGACGACGAGGGGCCCGGCCTCGCCGGAATGCTGCTGATCATGCTGCTCGGGCCGCTCGCCGCGTCCCTGATCCAGCTCGCGGTCTCCCGCTCCCGCGAGTACGAGGCGGACTCCGCCGGCGCCCAACTCACCGGCGACCCGCTGGCGCTGGCCTCCGCGCTCCGCAAACTCGACGCCGGCACCCGGCAGTTGCCGCTGCCCCCCGAGCCCCGCCTGGAGACGGCGAGCCACATGATGATCGCGAACCCGTTCCGCCGCGGCGCGAGCATGGCCAAGCTGTTCTCCACACATCCCCCCATGGACGAGCGCATCGCCCGCCTGGAGCGGATGGCAGGCTGGCGGCCGTGAGAACACTGCTCAACATCCTCTGGTTCGTCCTCTCCGGCCTCTGGATGGCGCTCGGCTACGCCGTCGCCGGACTCGTCTGCTGTGTCCTGATCGTCACCATCCCCTGGGGCATCGCGTGCTTCCGTATCGCCGGCTACGCGCTGTGGCCCTTCGGGCGTACGGTCGTGCAGCGCGGCGACGCGGGCACGGCCTCCGACGCCGGGAACGTCATCTGGCTTGTCTTCGCCGGGGTGTGGCTCACGATCGGGCACATCCTCGCGGGCGTCGCCCTGTGCGTGACCGTCATCGGCATCCCGTTCGGGCTGGCCCACTTCAAAATGGTGCCGATCTCGCTGATGCCGCTGGGTCGCGAGGTCGTGCCGTCCGACGCGCCCGCCGCCCTCCCGCGCTACCGCTGGTGAACCGCCGCTGAACTACCGCTGGTGCGCCGCCTGTCGTTCGGCGACCGAGGGTTCCGCGTCCAGGCCGTGGATCATCCGCTCCGGGACGCGGCCGCGGTCGCCGCGGGAGAGCAGCGCGTACAGCACGGCGGGCAGCACGAGCCCGACGATCCACGACACGTCCGCGCCCCCGAGCCGGGCGACCATCGGGCCCGTGTAGAACTCGGTGGCCAGGAACGGCACTTGAGCCACGATCCCGGCCGCGTACGTCAGCAGGGCGCGCCACCGCCACGTGCCGTAGCGCCCGCGCGGATCGGACAGCGCCGGCACGTCGTACCGCTCCCTGGCCACGAGGTAGTAGTCCACGAGGTTGATCGCGCTCCACGGCGTGAAGAACGTGAGCAGGAACAGCAGGAACGTGGAGAACGACTGCAGGAAGTCGCCGCGCCCGGCCAGCGCGAGCGCGGTGCCGGCCGCCAGCACGCCCAGTACGTAGCCGAGCCGCCCGCGCCGTGACAGCGCCCGCTCGCCGCGGAAGCCGCTGACTCCGGTCACCAACGACATGAAGCCCCCGTACGTGTTGAGCACGTTGATCGTCAACTTGCCCAGCGCGATGACGAAGTAGAGCGCGGCGGACACCAGCCCTGTGCCGCCGAGCCCCACCACGTAGCCGACCTCGTTCCCGACGAACCGCCCGTGGGACGCCGCCGCGGCGAGCGCACCGAAGGCCATGGACCACTGCGCCCCGAGCACGGTGCCGCCCAGCGTCATCCAGAACGTCGCCCTCGGCGAGGTGTCCCGCGGCAGATAGCGCGAGTAGTCGGCGACGTACGGTCCGAACGCGAGCTGCCAGGACGCCGACAGCGACACCGCGAGCAGGAACAGCGGCAGCGAGAACCGGTGGTCCGACAGCAGTTCGCCGAGCGGCGCGCGCACGGCCAGCCGGACGCCGAGATAGCCGAACGCGAGCGCGCACACCACGCCCGCGATGCGCCCCAGCCGGTGGATCAGGCGGTAACCGACGGCCGCGGCCACTCCGGTGGCCAGCGCGAAAACGAGGATGCCCGGCACGTCGCCGAGGTGCGTGAGATGCCCGACGGCCTGCCCGGCGAGCACGGTCCCGCTGGCGAAGAAGCCGAAGTACATCACCACGACGAACGCCAGCGGCACCACCGCTCCGTACACCCCGAACTGGGCCCGGCTGGAGATCATTTGGGGCAGTCCGAGGCGCGGCCCCTGCGCGGAGTGCAGCGCCATGACCGCACCGCCCAGCAGATTGCCGGCCAGCAGCGCGACGACCGCCCAGAACGCGCCGGCGCCGGACACCACGGCGAGCGCACCCGTGACGACCGCGGTGATCTGCAGGTTCGCGCCGAACCACAGAGTGAACTGGCTGAACGGCCGGCCGTGCCGCTCGCCGTCCGGCACGACGTCGATCGACCGGCGTTCCACCAGAGTGCTCGGGGATGGCATGAAGGCTCCTGGCATACGGCGGAGTTCTGCATAGGAGCATTCAGGCTAGGTGGCGGTGAATCGACGTCAATGCCTCCGGCAGCCGACCGCAGCTCGGCGCCCGGCCCGCCAACCCCTGGGCGATCAGCGGTAGTTGACGAACTGCAGCGGGAACTCGAAGTCCTTCCCCTTCAACAGCCCGATGACCTCCTGGAGTTGGTCCCGGCTCTTCGACGTGACCCGCAGCTCGTCCCCCTGCACCTGGGCCTTCACGCCCTTGGGGCCCTCGTCCCGGATCACCTTCGAGATCTTCTTCGCCTCGTCCTGGGAGATGCCCTCCTTCAACGACGCCGAGATCCGGTACTCCTTGCCCGAGGACTGCGGCTCGCCCGCATCCAGGGCCTTCAGCGAGATACCGCGCTTGACCAGCTTGGACTGGAGAATGTCGAGGGCGGCGCGCACCCGCTCCTCGGAGTTGGCCCGCAGCTCGATCCGCTCGCCCGACCACGCGACCGAGGCGTCCACGCCACGGAAGTCGTAGCGCTGCGAGATCTCCTTGGCGGCCTGGTTGATGGCGTTGTCCACCTCCTGCCGCTCGACCTTCGAAACGATGTCGAAACTGGAGTCGGCCATGGTGAGTTGGCTCCTCGTACTAGATCCGATACGGACGCGGCCCACCCGTGCGAACCGCGCCGCAAGCCTACGGTCCGCCCGCCCCGGCGGCCCTGATCAACCGGGTGGCGAAGCCCCCCGGGTCATCGGGTATGGTTTACACCGCTGCCGAGGAGACCCGCCCAACGGGCGTCTCCCGGAGCGATCCCAAGGCGGTATGCCCGAGCGGCCAAAGGGAGCGGTCTGTAAAACCGCCGGCTCAGCCTTCCTAGGTTCGAATCCTAGTGCCGCCACACTTGAAAGAACCCCTTCCGACCTGCTGCGGAGCAGGAGCGGAAGGGGTTTTCTCGTGTTCGATCGCAGAGCCGCCGGCGAAGCCGAAACAGGGGGTTCATCCCGCTTTGTCTCACCGCTGTCCCGGGGCTGACCAGTGCATGTCCCCCATGCGTCCCCCGGGGAGAGCCCTACTCGGGCTCGTTCCACTCGCGCATGGCCTGGTCGATCCGGTCGTTTGCCCGTTCCTGGTTCTGCGCGAGGACCTTCGCGTACACGCGGAAGTCGCCTACTTCCACCGCGCTGAACTCGCAGTGGAGCTGCGGTAGGTGGAGCCTGGAGGATGGCCGAGTCTTGGGCGTCGAGGGGGCCAACTGATCGCTACTCAAGACCACGGAACCTTCGGGTACTTCGGGTCCGCCCCTCGATCCGCTCTTTCAACTCGCGCTCATGACAGTGCGATTGGCCGAGCCGTACTCAGAGTTGCTGGCAACCAGCTCTCACCTGCGAGTTCGGCCGAGTAACAGAAGTTTCCTGTTAACGCTGAGGAGTGAAGGGCAACTCTCTGATTACGCGAGAGGGCGTCTCACTTGCCGGGCGGCTAGCAAAGGACTGCACAGCACTTCAGCCTCGGTGGGTAGCGAATGAGCCTGCTGGCATCGCGCGTTTAAGCACTCTGAACCACACACGTTGAGCATGCGTGTGATTTGGAGCACCTGGGTCATTTGCCTGTTGGCACTCGATGCACTGGTTCTTGCTGCAGCCAGATCATCGCGCCTGATCTACGCGCATCGTACGTGTGGGTAGTACAAGCCCAATGCACCGAGTGCCATCAACCCTGGTACTTCGGCGCAAACTTGAGGCTCTGTCAGGCGACGCTGCGCTGTAGTGTGAGCGGCTATCGAACCAGCGTCTGACGGGTCATCGGCTCGCGGATCCCCGCGGGGTCCACGACCATCCGGGCCCCAGAAGGAGGTTCGAGATATGCCGAAGGTCGACCTCAACAAGGAAGACCGAGGTGCTTGGGCCAGGGTGCGCTTGACCCGCTACCTGTGCCTGCTGTACGCGATCCACCAGATCGTGAGCGAGATCCACTCGCTTCTGAGTGAAGTGGTCTCCTACCTGTAAGGAAAGGTCGCCTCGACCGAGCCACCGGCCGAGGCTTCCCGCGATGTCACAAGAGGGCCTCACTTCTGTTCACGAGACGGGGTGAGGCTCTCGTGTGTGCTCCTTGCCACTCAGCGAGGGATTACTCGTGTGAGCTTCGCCACGGAGCTTCAGCAGCCCCTCCATCTTGCACTCCTCTTGGCCTTCTGGCCAGTGCTGTCCGGCACTTGATATGTAACCGTCGGCTCAGAAGCCAGCGAGTCCGTGCAGATCAGAACGCCATTGCTGGCATGGAGTAACCCCGGCCTCCCGGGGCCGCCCGCGGGAGCAGCCAGAAGCGCTGCTTCTGAGAGGTGTCAGTGCCAGCGGGTACCATCCGCTGCCCCTCCTCTCGCCCGTATCTCCGTAACGAGCAGCGAGCCAAGTAGACCTGCAGACGCGTACGAGGGCTCGTCCGCCCGTTCTGACAGGAATCGGCTGCACGAAACCCAGCACTGGAGCACCCAGCACCAAGCGCCATCAAGCTAACAATCCCGGCTGAGATAAAGCTGCCTGAGGGATAAGTCCAGGTCGCGGCACGTTAGTTGGGTCCACTGCAAACCGCCGGCTCAGCCTTCCTAGGTTCGAATCCTAGTGCCGCCACAGTGAGAAAAAAGCCCCCTGACCTGCTGCGGAGCAAGTCAGGGGCTTCTTCGTGGGGGAGGCCGGAAGGCCACACCGTCTCACGTGTCCAGGCTCGGCCCGGCCCCCGCTACGCGGCTGAGGAGCGTCCTCAGACCCCGCTGCTGTTCCAGTCGTCTCCGCCGTTGTCTCCGTAGCGGACCCGGACCGAGGAGGTCCAGTCGTTGTGGATCGGCTGGTTGTTCTCGAAGCTGGCCCTGTGGCCGGGCCGGATGACGCCCGTCGGGCCGCGGAAGTCGTAGTCGCCGTAGAGCGTGGCCGTGTTCCTGCTCTTGTTCACCACCGAACTCGCCCAGTCGTTGGCGCTGTACCAACTCAGGTTCTCGATGTCGCCCTTGAACGCCAGCATCTTTCCGGTGTGATCTCGGTTCCCCTGATAGTGCTCGAAGATACAGATGTATCCCCTCGGGCAGGCATGGGTGCCGCTGACGTTCGTCCTCAACCACGCGTCGGCCGGGCGGACTTCGGCGCCGGCGACGCCCGTCGCCAGAGCCGTCAGAAAGGCCGTGCCGAGCGTTACGGCGGTGAGAGCACGCTTCATCTTTCCTCCTGAGATACAGCCGGAATCCGCGGTGAGCCTGTTCGGGAGTTCTCGCCGCGGCTGATGGTGCGACGTGTTCCTACCTTCGAAGATCGTGGACGATGCGCGTACGAGGGGTTGTGAGGGTGTGTGCAGCAGCTTCCGGAAAGCGCACTGAGCGGGACGGCGCGCCCTTGCGGACTCCGCTCGAACCGGTCCGACTCCGCTCCGGTTTCCGGCGGTTGCTCGCCGTCCACCGATTCGCGTCGAAGGGCCGCGCATTGCGTGCTGTACACACAGCCTGTGGATCGGCCATGCCCTTGGTGTCCGCCGCGCGTTAACGGCCGGCGTCACTGTGACCGGGCTTCGGCAAGTCCCTTGCGTGCAGGGGCCGTTGCATCCGCCTCATCCCGCTGTATCGCGGGGCTGTCAGTGGGAGGTGCGAGGGTTGCGCGTATGACTGATGCGTCTGCGATCGCCGACTACTGGGATGCGGCGGCGCCTTCGTTCGACGAGGAGCCCGATCACGGCCTTCGGGGCGAGGCGACCCGTCGGGCTTGGGCTGAGCTCCTCCGCAAGTGGGCGCCGTCTCCGCCGGGTGATGTCCTCGACGTCGGATGCGGCACCGGTTCGCTCTCCGCGCTGCTCGCTGCGGCCGGGCATCGAGTGACCGGGGTCGACTTGGCCCCGGCGATGGTCGAGTGCGCCCGGACCAAGATGGCCGCTGCCGGCCTCCGGGGAAGCTTTCTCGTCGGTGATGCGGCCGCGCCTCCGACCGAGGGCGGACAGTTCGACATGGTGCTGGCCCGGCACCTGCTGTGGACACTTCCCGATCCCCGGGCTGCGCTGCGCGAGTGGGTCGCCCGCCTGCGTCCCGGCGGCACTCTGCTTCTGGTGGAGGGTCGTTGGCGTCAGGCGAGACAGTCCCCGGGGGCGTACGTCGCGGGTTCGGAGTCGCTGCCGTGGGGTGGCGGGGTGCTCGCCGATGACTTGGCTGCCGCAGTCGGGCCACTGGTGTCCGACCAGCGGGTGGAGCCCCTCAGCGGCGATTCGGATCTGTGGGGGCGTCCGGTGGACGACATCCGGTATGCGCTGATCGCTCACGTCTGATCACGCTCACTGAAGGGACGAAGAGCGCCTGAACGGGGAGGAGTTGGTGTATGAGGCGGTGCGTTGCGGGTGCCGGCGGCCGGAGTGGTCGAGGACAGCGGCGGTGAGCCGATCGCGTCCGCGGCGGTCGTCGGAGCGACCGACGAGGCTGCGGCGCCCCGGCCGCCCCGGTGTGCTGTCCGTGCGCGGGGTCGGCCCCGTCGGTCAGGAGACCGCGTCGTCCGGACTCCATACGTCCGGGCCGCCTCCGCGCCATTCGACGAGGGCGGGATCGTCGAGGGCCTGCTCGTCCTCCAGGCCGGCGCGGCGCAGGAACTCGGCCACGTCTGCGCGGCTGTAGGCGATGCCGAGGATTTCCCCGTCGATCCGTACGCGACGGCCGCCGGTCGGCGCCGGCGGCTGCACGATCACCCGCAGATCCATGTTCCTACGGTGCCGTGGCCGGCCGGGGCGGGCCCGTCGGGCGGAGCGCACGCGTGACGAACAAGGGGCCGGGGCACGCGCTCCCCGTACGCCCGGGGGACCGGCGCACACCAGCGGGGCGCGCGTACTCCTCGGGTGCCGGCTCGAACTCCCGGGCGCAGCAGGGCGGATGGGCCGCGGGGCGGGCCGGGGAGGAGAGGCGGGCCGCCGCACGGCACGGTGCCGGCCGGGGTGTTCGACCGCGCGCCTCACCACGACGGGACAGCCGTCGGGACCGAGGCACCGGGCGCCTGACATCCTGGTCCGGCGCCCGTGCGTGCCGGCACGGGAGAACCGGCCGCCGGGAAGACGGCGGCACCCGGACGGGCAGCGCCCACGCTCGAACGAACAGGACCCGACGTGACCTTTGACCCCGCCTCGGCAGACCGCAGCGCGGAGCCGGCCGACTCCGGCGGTGCCTGCGGTGCCTGCGGTGCCGACGGTACCGGCGAGGCCGGCGGCTCCGGCGTCCTCCGCGGCGCGGGCGAGGCCGGGCGCGGCGGCAGCTCCCGTACGCGCGAGGGCGCCAACTCCCGTACGGGTGAGGGGGATCGAGCCGGCACGGAGCGCCCTGCGCTCGCCCGCAAGCGCGTCGAGTGGGGGCGTGCGCTGCGCCGTACGCCGGTCTCCGTGTGGGACGACGACGTCACCGACTGGGCGGCGGCGCTCACTTACTACGCGATGCTGGCGCTGCTGCCCGCCCTGCTCGTCACGGTGTCGGCGGTCGGCCTCGCCGGCAGGGCCGCGATCGACTCGCTGATCAGGAACGTCACCGCGCTGCTGCCCGCGCAGTCCGGGGGGTTGATGGAGGGCGTGCTGCGGGACATGGCGGCCCGCGACGAGCGCTCGACGGCCTGGCTGCTGGCGGCGTTCGGCACGGCGGGCGCGCTGTGGTTCTCGTCCAGCTACCTCAGTGTCTTCCGGCGGGCCCTGCACTCGATGCTCGGCGTGAAGGACAGGCGCCCGGTGTGGCGCACCGTGCCCGCGACCGTACTGACCGCCGTGATCCTGCTGGCCACGCTCGTCGCGACCGTGTTCGTGCTGATGCTCAGCGGCGAACTCGCCCGCAAACTCGGCCAGTTCCTCGGCGTCGGCGGCGCGCTCACGGACGCGTGGAACACGCTGCGCTGGCCGATGCTGCTGTGCCTGAGCGCGGTGCTGGCGCTGCTGCTCTTCCGCACCGGGCCGAGGGAGCTGCGCGGGGTGCGCAACGGCGGACCGGGCGGAGCGCTCGGAGTGCTGCTGTGGCTCGTCGCCTCCGGCGGTTTCGCGCTGTACGCCTCACACGTCCCCACGTACCACCGCTTGTACGGCTCGCTCGCGGGCATCGTCGTCTTCCTGGTGTGGCTGTGGTTCTCCAACCTCGCGCTGCTGTGCGGCGCGCAGTTCAACGCGGAGCTGGCGAAGCAGCGCCGCGCCCGCCGCGCGTTGGGGCCCGACGAGCCCGACGAACACCAAGAACACGACGAGCACGGAGAAGCAGAGGGGCCGAAGGAAGCCGGGCCCTGACCGGTGGGCGCCGCGGGGGCGCGCACGCCGTGCACCGCCCGCCCCGGCCCTCGCCCTCAGCCCCGCGCGTACGCCGTGACCGCTTTCGCCACCGGCGTCTCCCCGCCCACCAACTCCAGCGTGCGGCCCGCCGTTTGCGGCTCGTCCAGCAGCGCGGCCAGCACCGCCGCGACATCGTCCCGCGTCACCTCGGTCGTGCGGGGTCGCTC
>Ga0164243_10010779_pt1 | contig 13102 bp, 12 predicted proteins | sample OricompcompostOP_FD_108781 | JGI IMG/M metagenome (GOLD analysis project Ga0164243, IMG submission 108781) | Organic Plus compost microbial communities from Emeryville, California, USA - Original compost - Organic plus compost (OP) | ecosystem: Engineered > Solid waste > Mixed feedstock >... | reverse complement strand
GAGACGAGGACCGGGACGACTGATGAAATCTCCCGAAAGGTTGTACACCCTGCCCTGCTGAACGGCGGGGAGGGCGTCCCACGTAGGGTGGAGTGCCAGCAGCCGATCGACATCGTATGCTTCACCCCAGGTGCCGATCAGAATATCCGGCGCGGCTTTCAGAACGAACTCCTCGCTCAGTACCGGGCTGTTTCCAAGATCCTTCGTCAGACTGCGTCCTCCGGCCAGCTCGATCAGGTCGTGGACATGGCTCTCTCTGCCGAATGCATTGAGCGTCTCAGCTCCAATCAATACGATCACGCTCGGCTTGTTGCTCACCTGCTCTGTCAATGTTCGAAGCGAATCGAGCTCGGCTTCGAGGCTGTCGGCCGTTGCGGTTGCCTCATGGACAGTGCCCATGATCTCGCCAGCCTTTCGTATCCCCGCAATGACATCTTCCAGCGAGGAGAAACGGAAGAAGAATGTGGGCATGCCGAGCGATTCGAACGTGCCGGCATCACGCGGACTATTGACCTGATCCGTCGCCAGCACGACATCCGGTTTGAGCGACAGCACCTTCTCGAAATCAACGGGTAGCGCCGAGAAGCGCGGCAGCGTATCGACGGAAGGCGGGTAGTCGTCCGCTGTCGTTACACCAACGAGTTTGTCTCCCCCACCCGCCGCATACACGATCTCGGTCAGGTTGGGTGCGAGCGTAACGACGCGCTTCACCGGACCGCGCAGTGCTACAGAACGTCCAAGATCGTCCGTATACTGGGTTGCCCATTGCTCAGAACGCTCTTCTCGCTCCGTACAGGCCGTCAACGTCCCCGTGAACAAGAGTCCCAAGCACAGGAGGACTCGAATCAAAACGGGTACACGTGAACCGGATCTGCGCATGAGTACGTACTGAAGCAAGTGGTATGGAAACAGGACTGCCTGTGCGCCGCAACGCATTGCTCTAGGAGCAAAATACAACCTCTGTCCGCCCGGTGTATGAGAAGAGCCGATGGCGTACGTTGCGCGGCACCTCACGAAACCATACGCTACCCTTCTCTATCACGTGTGTACGCGGTATGCCTTCATTCTGAATCCGGCAGCAGGACATGGACGGGCTGGCCGGAAGCGCGCCTTGCTGGAGCGCCGCCTGAGCCGCATGGGGATGGAGTACGAGCTATATGTCACGCAGGGTCCTGACCATGCCATGAAACTGGCCGAACAACTGGCCGGATCAGTGGACGCCGTCGTAGCCGTCGGTGGGGATGGGACAATCCGGGAGGTCGGCGGAGGACTGATTGCGAGCCGTGCGCCGGTCCCCTTTGGCATCGTTCCACTAGGAACGGGTAACGACCTCGCCCGGAGCCTGAAAATCCCTCGTTCCATCAACGGCGCCCTGCAGCTGCTACGCAGGGCGCGTCCCATGCCCATCGACTACGGGACCTTGCACTGGACCGGGGAAGGCGGAGCAGGCCAGACGATCTTTATTAATGCTGTGGGGACAGGTTTTGACGCGGCTGTAGCGCTTGCTTCGGAACGATTTAAACGGCTGCCGGGCAAAGCGGCCTACCTTTGCGCCGTGCCGCAGGTTCTAAGGCACTGGACGACACCGTCTGTTCGAGTCACGCTAAACCGGGAAGGCACTCCATCCGAAGCGCTTTCTGTGGAGCAGCTATTCATGATGACAGTGGCTAACGGGACCTCTTCCGGCGGAGGCATCCGTCTCACGCCGGATGCCTCCGTATCCGACGGCTTGCTCGACGTATGCCTCGTGCGAAAGCCGTCCGCCTGGCGCCTGGTTCGACTCTTTCCCCGAGCACTACGAGGAACGCACGTCAACGCTCCCGAGGTGTATATACGCACCCTTACCAGTCTCGCGTTCGAGACCGAGACGCCCCTTCCCGTACATGCCGATGGCGAGGTGATTACGCAAACCATGCAGCAGATGGAGGTCCGCGTCGTTACAGGCGGCCTGTCCATACTTGGTCCGCAGTAACTTTTCGAAATGGAATGAGGGGCATTTAATCCCAACCCGGACCATCCGATACCTGAGACACGCCTTGAGATTACGATTCTACCCCCTCCACCATTGCGTGTCTCCTCCGTGAAAAAGAAGATTTACATCGTCGACGACGAGCCCAAACTCGGTGAACTCTTCGCGACCGTTCTGCGCCGTGACGGGTTCGATGCTCAGTCCTTCGTGAGCTCGATTCCGATGCTGGAGCAGATCGATGAAGGTCAACTGCCGGACGTCATCCTGACCGACCTGATGATGCCCGGGCTGAATGGCATCGAGTTGATCGAGGCCCTGAAGGAGCGCAAGCTGCACGTTCCGGTCATCATCATGACGGCGCATTCGTCCGTGCAGACGGCCGTGGAAGCCATGCGGCTGGGGGCATTCCACTACCTCCAGAAGCCGGTGAACCTGGAGGAGATGCGCACGCTCCTGAACAAGGCGCTCGAACTCTACGATGTGAAGCAGGAGCTGGAGGAGATCAAAAGCACGCAGCGTGCATCCTTCCCGATTAGCGGTATCCTCGGCGAAAGTGACGCAGTGGAGCGTGTACGCGAGACGATCCGTACTCTTCGCGACGTGCCAAACACCATCGTGCTGATCCGGGGTGAGACGGGCACCGGTAAAAACCTCGTCGCAAAGACGATTCACTACAACTCGGTGTACAATGCCGGGCGGTTCATGGAGATCAACTGCGCGGCCCTGCCCGACAACCTTCTCGAAGCTGAACTGTTCGGATATGAGAAGGGGGCCTTTACCGATGCGCGCGCCTCAAAACCCGGCCTTCTCGAAGTAGCCGATGGCGGCACGGTGTTTCTGGATGAGATCGACTCGATGAGTATCTCGCTGCAGGCGAAACTGCTCTCTTTCCTGGAAAGCCGGACGTTCCGTCGCCTGGGCGGCGTGGAGGACCTCCGCGTAACCACGCGCATTCTCTGCGCCACGAACGCCAACCTGGAAGAGAACGTCGCCGCCAAGAAATTCAGGAAAGACCTCTTCTTCCGCATCAACGTCGTCAACGTATACCTTCCTCCCCTCCGGCAGATGGGGCGGGATATGCTTTTAATCGCTTCCGAGATCGTCAAGACGTTCAACAAAGAACTCGGACGAGACGTACGAGGGTTCACGCCTGCAGCGGAGGAGCGGCTCGTTGAGCATTCCTGGCCCGGCAACGTCCGTGAGCTTCGGAATGTGCTGGAGCGTGCCATGATCTTCACTCGCGGTCCCTACATCGACGCGAATGACCTTGTCTTGACGCCCATTGACCGCATCGAGGAGGTCGAAGAATCTGGCGACATGTTCCGTTTCCCCAGCGGGGCGACGCTCGAAGAGCTCGAATGCGCGTACATCAAGCATACCCTCCAGCGTTCCCGCTCCAGCTACGGTGACGTGGCACAAACCCTGGGAATCTCGAAAAAGACGCTGTGGGACAAGCGTAAGCGATACAACCTGGACGAAATAACGGAACGGGTTTGATGCGGCGGTATGGTGCTCACGTCGGGATTGAGCTGATACCAGCCCCTTTGCGGACCTGAACCGGAGGAGGTTTAGAATTCTCCGAGGTCTGTAGGGAAGGGTGGGGCGCGTCCCTACATTCATGGGTGACGCTATCCAAACCTTGTATGCCGTGAGCACCCTTCCCCCGTCGCTACCCCACATTCCGGCAGGTGAACTTGCCCGCATGATCGACCATACCCTGCTCAAGCCGGATGCAACCGAGCAGGAGATCCGCCACCTCTGCACCGAAGCCAGGCAATACGGCTTCGCCACTGTCTGCATCAATCCTTGCTATGTCTCGCTCTGCGCCGACCTCCTGAACGACGCACGTTCCGGTATATGCACCGTCATCGGCTTTCCACTCGGCGCGAACGTCACGGCCATCAAAGCTGCGGAAACGGTCCAGGCGATTCGGGATGGCGCGACGGAGGTCGACATGGTCATCAACATCGGCAAGCTTAAGAGTGGCCGGTATGAATACGTGAAGGCGGATATCCGCGGCGTGGTAGAGGCGGCTCGTTCCGTGACAGCATCGAACAGCGCCCGTGCAGAGGACCACGTCGCCGTCAAAGTCATTATCGAGACGGCACTGCTTACGAACGATGAAAAGGTGATAGCCTGCGAGCTGGCGCGAGAGGCCGGCGCGGACTTCGTCAAGACCTCTACCGGATTCGCCGCCTCCGGCGCAACAGCCGAAGATGTCGCGCTCATGCGCAAGGTCGTTGGCAACCAGCTGGGGATCAAGGCTTCCGGCGGTATCCGTACCTACGAAGCCGCACTGCGCATGATTGCCAGCGGCGCCAGCCGGATCGGTGCCAGTGCATCGGTCGCCATCCTCACCGGTGGCGCGGGTTCAGGCCCCTACTGACACCGGCAGATTCAGGTCGGCGCCCCGATCCGGTGCGCCTGGATGAAGGCGATGGCATACTGATTGAAACGCTCGGGAGCCTCTACGTTGCACACGTGACCGGCGTGCTCGATGATTTTCAACACGCTACTCCGGTGCCGTTCCACGCTGCGGCGCACCTCTGGGAGGAACATATGGTCATGCTCTCCCATGAGGTAAAGAACCGGTACGGGTGGTTCGTGTGCTTCGAACCTGCGGAGAAGCGGATTCACGCCCCACGCTAGCTGAAACCAGCGTACGAACTCGGCTTGCTTGAGCTTGCGCGCTTCACGTATGAAGACAGCACGGGCCTCCCGATTTTGCCGCCGGGGCATGAGAATCCACGCGGCAAGCCGGTAGATCCAGAGGTATGGCAATACCCGTTTAAACACATTCCCGAGTGCGATCAACACCCTGGACCGCAGATTGAGCCGTATCACGGCTCCGCCCAGTACCATGCTGGCCACTCGCTCGGGTGCCAATTCATAGAGCGAACGAATGATGACGGACCCTAGCGAAATACCGACAAAATGTGCACGTTCGATCCCCAGGTGGTCGAGCACATTCAACACATCGCGACTGATCTCCTCAAACGTGTAGACCGAATGTTTCGCCGGTTCGGCTTTCAAGCGTGAGTCGCCGTGCCCACGGAGATCAATGAGCAGAACATTGAAGTACTTCTGGAACGCACGGATCTGCTTGAACCAGATCGCAGAACTCCCCCCTGCACCGTGGATGAACACGACCCAATCCGCCTCAGGCGCGCACTCATACGTCCGGTAATGTAGCAGAACGGGTTCCACGTAGGACGGAGATCAGGACGTGCTACACATAGCCAACGCAACCGCTACGCGATACTTCCATCACATCACAGCGGTTTCTCAGCCAGACGTACACCTCAGCTTCTCTCCAGTAAAGTGGCCCAATTTCTGTGGCCGACGGTGTAGTATCCGGACACGATAGGTCTCATGCATGCCCCTCGATGCATGAACGCGTCGGCATCTGAAGAGCCAGACGCTTGAGCACACCATGCCTCGGCCCGAAGTCAACACTGGATAGGCTGATCGGCTGGAACAAAAGGGCGCACAGGGGCTAGACTCGAATCGCACAAGTAACTAGAACCTCCATGCGTAAGCTCGGCTTATTCTTCCTCTTCTCCTTCTTGCTCACGGCCTGTAGTACCACCGGTCCCATCCGGGATACGGATCGAGGGTCCCAGGACACGATCGAACCCGCTCCTGAGCAGCCCATCGATTATGCGGCGTTCGAAGACTTCGATCCCACTCCGTATGCCGACGAACCTCTCGGCGAAAGCGTCCTCCAACACGACGTTCCTGCAGAACTCATGGAAAACCGTGCTGCAGCGAGTGTTGCACGTACGGGCCGGGGATACCGCATCCAGATTACCCAGACGCAGGATAAATCCGCCGCCGACGCCATGCTGGCGGAAGCCGTGGCATGGTGGCGTGAACAAGCGGCCAAGCCTGACTCTCCCTCATTCTTCGATCAGGGTGAGTCTCCTGTCTATATCCTCTACCGGCAGCCCTACTACCGTGTGCGCCTCGGCAACTTTGTTTCACAAGCCGACGCCCTGAGCGCCCTGAGCCACGTCAGTGCTCGTTTCCCTGGCGCCGCCGTCGTGCCGGATACGGTCACGCTGCCGCGCTGATCAGCAATAAGGCTGAGAAGCCGAGCGCCTACATCATCGCAGCTCGCCTCCTCAGCCTTTGGTTCTTGTCCGGACGCTCTTACCGCAATGCCGACTCGAGTGTGGTCGCGGCATCCGTCCGTTCATCCCGGTATTTCACGATCATGGGCGCATAAAGTGAGATCCCGTGCTCTTTAGCGAAAGCACTGGATACCGCTCGCGAGCCTGGCACGACCACAGCCCCCTCGGGAATCTCAAGCGGACCATTCTCGGTCCTGGAAAGCACGCGCTCATTCACGAGATCGTACACACGCATGGACCCGGTCAGAATGACACCGGAGGCCAGCACCGCACGTGCACGGACGATGCAGCCCTCGTAGACCCCGCACCCGCCCCCGACAAACACGTCATCTTCGATGATGACCGGTACTGCACCGACCGGTTCCAGAACGCCTCCTATCTGGGCCGCAGCCGAAAGGTGCACCCGCTTGCCGATCTGTGCGCAGCTCCCGACGAGCGCATGCGAGTCCACCATCGTGCCCTCGTCTACATACGCCCCCACGTTGATGTACATGGGCGGCATGCAGACGACACCCGGCGCCACATACGCCCCGCTCCGGATCGTGGAGCCCCCCGGAACCACTCGCACGCCGTTCTCCAGGCTCAACGGCTTGGTCGGATAGGTGTGTTTATCGAAGAAAGAAAAAGGCGGATTCGAGAAGTCACGCATTTCGCCAAGCCGGAAGCCGAGCAAAATGCCCTGTTTCACCCAGGCATGTGCCGTCCAGGTGCCATCCGCATTGCGCGACGCAGATCGGATGGTGCCACTATTGAGTGCTTCGAGAAACTCTTGAAAAACCGACTCTGCCTCCTTTCGATCCAGCGTATCCGCCGTTTGTGCTGCCAGCGATTCGATGCGTGTACGTAACTCTTGCACGTCGTCTCCAGAATTGATGGGTAAGAGTGATTGGCTCACGTGTTGAAAATAGCACCGGCTTGCATGCAGGTGAGACTCGCGGCTCCGTAATACACCCGGGTGCCGCGTGTATTACCCTGTTTTTGCCGGTATTTCATCCGGCAGCCAGAGGGAACACAGCGCGCCGATCTCCTGGTGATCCGGAATCCGAAACCGGCATCACACCCGCATGAATCCTCCCACGATAGGATCAGACCGCAACGCCTCGATATCGCTTTCGCTCGGACGAATCGGACGATCACGGTCGCAGGCTACCAGGCACAGGAAACCGAGCGGCTCCGATTCGTGCGCGTGGAACTGGTGCCAGGTCATCGGAGGGATATACACCAGATCGAAAGCCGAGATGTCGGTGATCGTGCCCCCGACGAGCACGCGGCCGCGTCCCCGGAGAATGAGCACCGCATGGACGTGCTGATGCTTCTCGAATGTAGAGTGACCTCCGGGCGCTACCTCGAAATACCGCAGTTCCGTCGGCAGGCCAGCCTCCTCGCCAAAAAGCACCTGCCGCGTGATATCCTTGAAGTGCGTCCCGGTCTGCTTGTATGCCAGGAGATCGACGTCATCCCAGCGGTACCCTTCCGGCGTACGCCGAAACTTGCGCACTCCTGGTTGCATGGGGGCCACGTCCTGACCAGAAGCCGGTACGTTTTCGTGTGTCTTGCTATTCATTACAGCAGCGATTCCAGGGAAATCCGGTTGGCACCGAAAGCTAACGAGCCGGATGCCGGAAAGTCCCCCCGTGTATATGATCTTTGTTATGCTTTCGCCTGCTCGAGCGCGGCCTGTTCGACGCTGAGCATGAAATCGCGCGTGCGCTCCGTAAGCGCCTCGCCCGCCTCCAGCAGACTGCCGCCAACGAGCAGCATCGTATCGATCCCAAAGAACGCGGTCAGTTCGGCTGACCGCTGCGCACTCATACCGCCCGCAGGCACCGGCATGGCAGGCCGAACCGCTCCCCATTCGGCCCGGAGCGTTGTTGCGATGCCGGCGCATGTCTCCTGCGACGAACTGAACCGTCCGCCGTAGTTGGCAAAGATGACGGCGTCCGCTCCGTAGAGCCGAAAGATCTTGCCGAGCAATGTACGCTCCGCGACCCGCGTGGCCCCGGCAAAACTCGGGTGAGCCAGTACCGGTACGTCCAGATGATCCCGCACGAGCTGATAAAAGAACGGCAGACCGAGCAGCATCGGAGCAGCCATCACCGCACCCACTCCTTCATTCTGGGCAAATGCGGCCTGGCGAAACACCTCGTCCGGCGTGCCCGAAAGGTTCGGCACGTACACGGCGCGGTGACCGGTCCGCTCCGCCACATCGTTCACCGCCTGCTGGCACGCCCGCACTCGCTCTTCAAAGGGACAGAACGGGTGATCGCCCAGATAGTGATCATCTTTGATGAAGTCGATCCCCCCTTCCGCGAACCGGCGGCACAGATCGGCCAGTTCCGTAACCGTGAGCCCCACCGGTTTCAGCGCCGTGCACGTGAGCGGGCGGTCGTACGCACCGGTCAGGCGACGAAGGCCCTCGATGCCGAACCGGGGACCGCTGAATCTGTCTCGTACCGAGGCCGGCAGTTCGAAATCCAGGAATACGACCTCTTCGTGCAGCGATGCGTTGCCGTATAGCACATTCAGAAACTGCGCTGCATCCACGGAGGCGGTAATTGTGGGCAGTGCGATTACCGCCCGGTACCCCCCCTCCCCATCCGGAGTAAGGCTACGGATCTGTCCCAGCATGTGCTCCCGGACGAATGGGTACCGCTGCGCAACCGTCAGTGGCGTCTCGATGCTCTGTTCCACCATGACGGACTCAGCAAATGCCGAGACCTCTCCTTCAGGTGTCCGGATTTGATAGACGATCTCGATGTATTCCATCAGGTGTAGATGCTTTACAGAAACGTACAGCCCCGTAGCCCGCCCTACCTTGTAGCAGACCAACCAATATCGTAGATAGAGAAGCCAAATTGGATGTCCAAGTGGCAAGCGCGTGCCAATTCCCTTTCCATTCACGTGGCATGGTCGACGTGCCTCTTGAAACAGATACGATGAGCGCACATGTCCTTACAGAACCGTAAAGTTGTTATCATTGGCGGTAGCGCAGGGATCGGCCTGGCTACGGCGGTAGCCGCCGCTGCTGCCGGCGCGCACGTCGTAGTCGGCGCCCGAGATGCGCGGGAACTCAGTAAAATGTCGAGCGAAGCCAGGGCCAGCATCGACTTCTGTAAACTGGACGTGCGCGACGTGCGCGGGGTGGACTACTGCATCGACCAGATCGGTCCTTTCGACCATCTGGTCTACACGGCCGTGGAGCCTCACAACGCGCCATTTCTCGAGATGGAAATCGAGGAGGCCCATAAGGTATTCGACGTGAAGTTCTGGGGAGCGATGGCCGCCATCCAGAGCGCTGCGCCATCCATCTTAGAAGGGGGGTCCGTCACCCTGTTCTCCGGCGTATCTGCCCACAAACCGATCCGTGGTCTATCCCTGCTTGCGGCTGCGAATGGCGCTATCGAAGCCCTCGTTCGCTCACTTGCCGTCGAACTGAGTCCAATCCGGGTAAATGCCGTCTCACCGGGGCTCGTGGATACACATGGCATGCGTGACGAGCAGCGAGAAGCGCTTGCCTCCACCCTTCCCACCCGGCGCGTCGGGACGGCCGCCGATGTCGCTCAGGCTGCTCTTTTCGCAATGCAAAACACGTTCATGACGGGCACCGTGATCCACGTAGACGGCGGCGACAAGCTGGTGTAAACACGTATACCGTATGGATCCAAACACCGATGAACCGGCGAAACAGAAGCCGCGCAGGTAGCCCTTGAACGGCTAACACCTCATTACAAATTACTTTCAATTGAAAGCCCGTAATTCCCAAACCTTCGTCGATCTGGAAAGGTCATACTAGCAACCAACATCGATAGCACAGACGAAACGACGATGCCAAATACTTCAGAAGCGCTCAACTGGTCACCCGTACACGACCTTGCGCTCATCTATCTAGCTCTGACACATGGAGCTGATGCCGAGATCGATCCGAACGAAATGTCCGTCATGTCGCAGAAGCTGCGCCAGTGGACTCCAGAGGATTCGATCCGCAAACTAAACGACGTCCTGGAGGAGGTCATGCTCGTCTACGTCGGCGAATCCAGAGCCCAGATGCTGGATACGTCCGTCGCTTCACTCCGGGAGACCATTCCCAGAAAGCAACGCATCGCGATCCTCAACGACCTGGCCGATATCGCCTCGGCAGACGGCATGATCGTGCCCGGAGAGGTGGGCTTCATTCAGCACCTCGCCCAGCAGTGGGAGGTCGACAAGGATATCAACTAGCGGCGGAAACGATCGGATTGAGCGGCGTGGCCGTATTCGTACGTGCGATCACACTGTAGGCCGCACCTACGATACCTGCGTGGTTCTGCAACTCCGCGGGGACGAGCTCGGCTTGTGTTTTCAGCAGGTCGAAAAATTTGGCGCGTTTCTTCGGCTTGCTGGCGCCTCCACCAAAGATGATCAGGTCTGGCGCGAGGAGGAATTCGATGCGGTCCAGGTATTCCTGTACCCGCTTAGCCCAGCGTTTCCAGCCCAACTTTTTATCACGACGGGCCCGGTCGGAAGCATAGTGCTCGGCCACCATACCGTGTAGCGCGATGTGCCCCAACTCCGTGTTTGGAACCAGCGTCTTGTTCACGAATAGCGCCGAGCCGATCCCCGTTCCAAACGTCAGGAGCAAGACGACATCCAGCCGATCGCGACCCGCTCCGAAGCCCATCTCGGCCATTCCCGCCGCGTCTGCATCGTTGATGACGGTGGCCGTAAGCCCGGTCTTCCGGTACAGGATCTCCTCCACGTTCGTCCCGATCCACGACGAGTCGATGTTCGCTGCCGTGAGGGCCGTACCCTGCTTGATGCGCGCCGGGAAGGCACACCCGAAGGGCCCTTTCCAATCGAAGTGCTGTACGATCTCGACTACGACGTCCGTGACGGCGTCCGGAGTTGCCGGCTTCGGTGTCGGCACTCTGAACCGTTCGGCTGTAAGCGTACCGGTCGTGACGTCCACGGTCGCGCCCTTGATGCCTGAGCCTCCGATATCAATGCCCAGTATCTCCACGATATTGAGGGGAAGGATGAGTAGGTGATGCCGTTCGCATGTTAACCAGAAATCCTGGCTTCAATCAATGCCGCGGTGTGAAGCAAACGCAAAGTCCAGCATACCGTATGCTGCGGTTCGTCCCCTCCTGCCCTGTTCGGAGCCGTTGAAGACTGCAGGAAATCCCCCGCTGCATCGACATAAGTGCCTTGCCGGCGCATAACGTACGCCACGAAACGTCATTCGACGACGCCAGAATTGCACTCACCTCCACTCTGACGCACTATCGCATGGTTAGTTTGTTTATTTTGCGACGCCTTACTACGGACTCGTGTCCTGGTCTTACGAGCCAGGGGTGCATTGCGTAAAACTTCTCCCCGATGGACGCGTACCATCCCCGGAGCAATTTTCATTTTTTTCTGAAAGCATAGTCATGCTCGATAGCACACAGGTGAATGCTGGGGGAGATGGCTACGGTGTGATCACGTCCGCGCCGGTCCGCCCGATGGCCTTGAGCGAGCTACGGCGTCCGGTCGAACAGGAGCTAGCGGCGTTCAAGACGTACTTCCGTGAAGCCATGCGCTCACCTGTGGGACTGCTGGATAAAGTGACGCAGTATGTCTTGAGGCAGAAAGGCAAGCGCGTCCGCCCCCTCCTCGTCCTGCTGTCGGCCAAGACCTGCGGTGAGATCACAGAGTCGAGTTACCGGGCTGCCGCACTCGTCGAACTGCTCCATACTGCTACGCTCGTCCATGATGACGTCGTGGATGAAGCCGACCGGCGCAGGGGGATGTTCTCGATCAATGCCCTGTGGAAGAACAAGATCGCCGTACTGTTCGGCGACTTCCTGTTGAGCCGCGGATTGTTGCTTGCACTGGATTACCGCGAGTACGACCTCCTGCATACGGTGTCCGATGCCGTGCGCCGCATGAGCGAGGGTGAACTGCTCCAGATCGAGAAGTCCCGTCTCCTCGACATCGACGAAGAAACCTATTTCCGCATCATTTCGGACAAAACGGCGTCCCTCATTTCCGCCTGTACGGCCTCCGGTGCCATCAGCGTCACCTCGGACGAAGAGGTCATACAGTGCATGCGGACGGTCGGCGAAAAGTTGGGGCTGGCATTCCAGATCCGGGACGACCTGTTCGACTTCGGTGTCGCAGACGTGGGCAAACCGCTCGGCATCGATCTGAAAGAAAAGAAAATGACGCTTCCGCTCATCTACGCGTTGCGCGAATCACCGCGAAGCGAGCAGCAACGTATCATGAAGATCATAAAGCAGAAGCGGAAGAACAGCGCTGACGTGCGCGAGGTCGCGGCCTTCGTAGAGCAGGCGGGCGGTATAGCCTATGCACGGACCATGATGAAGACCCTCGCGCAGGAAGCCCGCTCGCTACTCCATCAGTTTCCCGACAGCGAAGCACGCCAGGCCTTGATCGGACTGGTGGATTACACCGTCACACGAACCAAGTGATTCGGGGTTTTGAATGTTAGATTTTGGATTCCCATTCCGGGCATTCACTTTATCCTGATCCAGAATCCGCAGTTTAAAATCCAAAATTGACGCATGCCCACCCTCCACCTGCTCGGAACCGGAGCCGCCGTCAGTGATCCGCACCGTACGACGACGATGCTGGCCCTGGCACACGAAGCATCCACGATCGTGGTGGACTGCGGCGGTGATGTGATCCAGCGGCTACAGGCGACTGGCATCGACCCGGATACCATCACCGGCCTGATTGTCACGCATGAACACCCGGACCACGTCAGTGGCTTTCCGCTTTTCATGGAGAAGATCTGGCTGAGCGGGCGGCGCAGGCCCATCCCCGTGTACGGGATCCACGCAGCAATCGACCAGGCACGGCGCTGCTTCGAAACATTCAACACAAAGGGCTGGGCGGGGATGCCCGAAATCGAATGGAATGAAGTCCCGCTCGACGAGGACGTAACCGTACTGGAGGATGCCGTCTGGCGCGTGACGGCTACGCCGGGCGATCACGGTGTACCGGTCATCGCCCTTCGCTT
>Ga0164243_10010778_pt1 | contig 13102 bp, 10 predicted proteins | sample OricompcompostOP_FD_108781 | JGI IMG/M metagenome (GOLD analysis project Ga0164243, IMG submission 108781) | Organic Plus compost microbial communities from Emeryville, California, USA - Original compost - Organic plus compost (OP) | ecosystem: Engineered > Solid waste > Mixed feedstock >... | reverse complement strand
GCCGTCGCCGGTCATCGCGACGATGTGCCCGCGCTTCTGCAAAGCCTTGACCAGCCGGAGTTTCTGGCCGGGAGAAACCCGGGCGAACACGTCCGCGTCGGTGGCTGCCGCCAGCTGTTCGTCGTCGAACCGGTCGAGTTCGGCGCCGGTCACCACGGTAGCGGACTCGGCTAGCGCGACCGACTCCGCGATCGCACGGGCAGTGTCCGCATGGTCCCCAGTGATCATCTTGACCGCGATACCGGCGCTGCGGCAGGCGGCGACGGCCTTGAGTGCTTCCGGGCGCGGCGGGTCGTGCATCGCCTGAAAGCCCAGCAGCGTCCAGCCACCCCGGTCCACCTGACCGCTCAGCGAATCGCCGTTCGGCGTGAAGCGGGCGAACGCGAGCACCCGCAGGCCCTGGCCCGCGAAGGTCCTTTGCAGACGGTGCGCCTCGGCGAGATCCACCGGCCGGGTCGTCCCGTCGCCGGTGAGCTCGTCGCGGCATCGCGCCACGACCTCCTCGACCGCACCTTTCGCGTAGCCGACTACGCCACCGTCCGCACTGCGATGGATAGTGGCCATGAGCCGACGCTTCGACTCGAAGGGCAGCACATCCACGCGCGGCGAACGCTCACGAGCGGCTCCCGGGTCCAGCCCTGCCCGCTCGGCGACCGCGATCAGCGCGGTCTCAGTCGGATCGCCCTGCCCTGCCCAATGACCCTCCACGAACGACAGTTCTGCCTCGTTGCACAGCACTCCAGCCAGCAGGCATTCCCGCACCGCGGCGTCCTCGTCTCCGGCCAGCGCGTCGGCGTCGACGGTGTGGCCGCCCGCGGACACCGTGGTCACGGTCATCCGGTTCTGGGTCAGCGTGCCGGTCTTGTCGGTGCAGATCACCGTGGTGCTGCCCAGCGTCTCCACCGCGGGCAGGTGGCGGACCACGGAGCGCCGCCGCGACATGCGCACCACGCCGATGGCAAGCACGATCGACACCGCAGCCGGGAGCCCCTCAGGGATCGCGCCTACGGCCAGCGCTACGGCCGCGATGAACATGTCCGGGATCGGCGTGCCCCGGATGACGCCGAGTACGAAGGCCAGCGCGGCGATGACCACGATCACGATGGACAGCTGACGCGAGAACCCGGCCAGCTTGCGGGTGAGCGGGGTGACCACGACCCCGGCGGTGGCCACCATCCGGCCGATCGCGCCGAGCTGGGTCTCGTTGCCCGTCGCGGTGACCAGCGCCCGGCCCGCCCCTCGGGTGACCATCGTCCCGGAGTAGGCCATGTTCACCCGGTCCGCCAACACGGTGTCCTCGGACACCTCCGGTGTCGACTTGCCCACCGGAACCGATTCCCCGGTCAGCGCCGACTCATCGACCTCGAACGAGTGGGTGTCGGCGAGGCGCAGGTCCGCCGGCACCCGGTCCCCCGCAGTGAGCTGCACCACATCGCCGGGCACCAGTTCCTCCGCGGGCACTCGCCGTGTCACCCCATCCCGGACGACGGTCGCCTCCGTGCGCACCATGCGCGCCAGCGCGTCCAATGCGCGCTGCGCCCGCGACTCCTGCACATAGCCGATGACCGCGTTGAGGATCACCACACCCGCGATGACCCCGGCATCGACGTAGCCGCCGAAGGCGAAAGTCACCACCGCTGCGGCCAACAGCACGTAGATCAACGGGTCGTGGATCTGTGATAGCAGCCGGCGTAACCGGCCAGGCCCCGACGGCGCGACCAGCGTGTTCGCCCCGAACTCGACGCGTCTGGCAAGCACATCTGTTGTGGGCAGACCCTGGCTCAGCTCGGTGCCCAGGCGTTGCGCCGCCCGCTCGACCGGCTCCGCGTGAAAACCAGCAACTCTGTCCGTGGTGTGTCCGCCTTCTGTTCGCACCGCTTAAGAAAACCGGTCCGACCTGCTCCGACGGTGTGGCCGGATTGCCCGAATCGTGGTGACCAAGGGCCTTTTCGCCACCACCCTCGCCAAGCGCACACTGCGCCTATGGAAGGGTTCCCACGGACTGTCCGGCTGCGCGACGGACGCGAGGTCACCATCTGGCCCCTCACCCCGGCCTACGCCGGGCAACTGGGAGACGCGTTACGCCACGAGGACCGCGAAACCCTCTATCGGAGGTTCTGCGGTGCCCCGCCGCGGGTCACCCCGCAGCTGCTGCGGCACCTCACCGAGCTCGACTATGTGCGCCGGTTCGCCTTGGTGGCCTGCGATCGGAACAGACGTGGCGTGGCCGTCGCGCGGTATGAAGCCACCAGTGAACCCGGCGTGGCCGAGGTGGCGGTCGTTGTCGATCCGGGTTGGCGGCGGGTGGGCGTGGCGTCGGCGTTGCTGCGCATGCTCGCCGTGGCGGCGAGCGCCCGCGGCTTCACCCATTTCACCGCGACCTATCTCGCCGACAACCGCCCGGTGGCGGACCTGCTCGACAACGCGCACGGGCAACAGACGATCGCGCAAGGAATGGCCGACGCGGTCGTCGACCTGCACGCGTCATCGGGCCCGCTTCCGGCGCGCCCGGACGGCCTTGTGCGCGGTGTCGGCGAGCCACACCGCGGGAATCGCCAGCGCGGCGAGCGTCCAGCCCAGCGCGGTCGGCACCGTGCCACCGAGTAACTCGGGAAGCGGTGGCACAGCAAGGAAAACGGCGAGCATTACGAGTTCGAAGCCGACCGCAAACAGCAGCAGCGAGTTGCCCAGGAAACCCACCTGGCCGATCCAGCGTGACTCGCTGCGGCAGGCGAACGCGTTGGCGAGCTGTGCCAGCACGATCGTCGTGAACGCGGTGCCCGAGGCGGTGGCCAGCAAGGCGGGGCTGGGGGTGGCGCCCCATGTCCAGCCGCCGGCGAGCAGGACCAGCACGAACGCCGCCATCGTCGCCACTGCTTCGACCGGCCCCAGCACACCGAAGGCGCGGCGCAGAACGCGCCCGCCGATCAGCCCGCCGGTGCGAGCCGGCCCGCTCATGGTCCTGGGGTTCGGTTTCTCGGCGCCCAGGGCCAGGGCGGGCAGCAGGTCGGTGCCGATGTCCAGCGCGAGGATCTGCAGTACGCCGATAGCCAGGGGGATGGATCCGCCGAACAGTGCCCAGACGACGAACGGCGCCAGCTCGGCCACGTTGTCGGTGAGATGGTAGGTCAGGAACCGGCGGATATTGGCGAAGGTGGCGCGGCCCAGTTCCACCGCGGACACGATGGTCCCGAAATGATCGTCCAGCAGCACCAGATCCGCAGCCTCCCGTGCGACGTCGGTGCCGGATGCGCCCATCGCGACCCCGATGTCCGCGGTCCGCAGCGCCGGCCCGTCGTTCACGCCGTCGCCGGTCATCGCCACCACGTGGCCGCGCGCCTGCAGCACCTTCGCGATGCGCAGCTTCTCCTCCGGCGCGACCCGCGCGACGACCACGCCGTCCCGGTCGAGCAACTGGCCGAGCGCATCGTCGTCGGCGGGCAGATCCTTGCCCTCGACGACGATCCCAGGTTCACTGAGCAGGCCGACCTCGGTGGCGATCGCGGCTGCCGTGCCTGGATGGTCCCCGGTCACCATCGCCAGGCGGATCCCCGCGGTCCGGCAGGACGCGATCGCCTCGGCGACGTCGGGCCGCGGCGGGTCCTCCAACCCGACCAGCCCCAGCAGTTCCAGATCCCGCTCCACCTCGTCTCCTTCGTCCACTGTGGACGTTGAAGGCCGGTGGGCCACGGCGAGTACCCGCAGGCCACGTTCACTCATCCGTGCCACGATTCCGGCGGCCTCCGGGGACACAGCCAGGCATCGTGTCAGCACCGAGTCTGGCGCACCGGTGACGTGGACCCCGGCGGCGTCGACCACCGACGACCGGCGGCGGTGTGGATCGAACGGATGCCGCCACCGCGGTGCCGGCGGCGGCGCGACACCGGCCCGCGCGGCCAGTACGTGCAGCGCCACCTCCATCGGATCACCCACCGGATGCCAGTGCGAATCCTTGTACACCGCCCGGGAATCCGGCGAGCAGCGCGCGGCACTGTCCGCGAGCGCGCGCGCCGCCCGCACGGCGGCCTCGTCGCCGGTCAACTCCCCCGACGGCGCGTAGCCCTCGCCCGCCACGGTGACCACACCGGCGGGTGTCCACACCTGCACCACCGACATCTCGTTGCGGGTCAGGGTGCCGGTCTTGTCGGTGCAGATGAACGTGGTGGCGCCGAGTGTCTCCACCGATTCCAGTCTGCGCACCAGCGCGTTGCGGGCCGCCATCCGCTGCGCGGCCCGCGCCAGGGACAGGGTGACAGTAGGCAACAGTCCTTCCGGCACCAGCGCCACGGTCACCCCGATCGCGAACAACGCGCTCTCCCCGCCCGCCCGGCCCAGGCCCATCGAGACCGCGAAGAACGCCACCCCGACCGCGACCGCCGTGACGGCGATGATCTTGACCACCCGATGCAGCTGCACGGCCAGCGGGCTACGCGGCCGGCTGGCCCGCTCGGTGACGGCCGCGATACCCGCCAAGCGCGAATGCGCTCCGGTCGCGGTCACGATCGCGGTCGCGTGCCCCTCGACCACGTAGGTACCCGCGTAGATCCCGCCACCGGTGTCCGGGCGTACCGGCACGCTTTCCCCGGTCAGCATTGATTCGTCTACCGACAGTCGTCCATTCGCGACAGTCGAATCGGCGCACACCCGGTCGCCCGCCTCCAGCAGCAGCACGTCACCGACGACCAGCTCACCGGCGCCCACCTCGATCGGATGGCCGTCGCGGCGCACGATCGCGCGCACCGGCAGCAGATCCCGCAGCCGCTCGGCGGCACGATCGGCGCGGTATTCCTGGGCGAAGGAGAACACGCCGTTGAGCACGACCACCACGGCGATCGCCACCGCCAGCACGGGCATGCCCGCCAGCAACGCCAACCCTGCCGCGACCCACAGCATGAGCGCGAAGAAATGCACCAGCTGGGCACCCAGCACCAGCAAGGGGTTCCGCCGATGCGGGGCGGGCAAGGCATTGGGGCCGTCCCGGCGCAACCTCGCCTCGGCCTCGGCCGTGGTCAAGCCGCTGGTGTCAATGGGCGCGGTCGCGGTGGCCACGTGAGTTCTCCCTTCGACGTCCCGCCTCAGTGTTCGGGTGAGCCGCACGAGTGATCGAGAGTCCGAAGTCCCTGCCCGGGGTGCCGAAGTCCCTCGCGGCCCCCAACTCATCGAGCGCCTCGCACAGACCGTCTCCGAACGGCGCGGCGTCGACGTCGGCGTCGCTGACGATGTCGACGTTGAGCTGTCCCGCGTAGGAAAGCACGCCGACGGCGACGGGAATGTTTCCCTGCAGGACGCCGACTCCGAACACCTCCCGGACTCGGGCGCCCGCGAAATAGAGGTGTTCGGGTGGGCCGGGGACGTTGCTCACGAGCAGGTTGACCAGTCGCTGGTGCGACATCGCGTACGCCACCCAGCGGCGCGGCATCCGAGTGCTGGGCAGGTACGGGGGCTGCTGTTTGGCCTCCGCGGTCGCGCGCGCAATCTGCTCGAGCCGGTGCACGGGGTCGGGCTCGCCGACCGGAAGCGGCGCGACCATAGCGGCGACCCGGTTCCCGGTCACCGGCTCGCCGGACCCGCGTACCGACATCGCCACCGAGGCTTTGAGAACCATGCCCGGCTTCAGCTCCCCGCGTGCGTCGAGTAGCCGCCGGGCGCCGCCGGCGACCGCCGCGAGCACCACGTCGTTCACCGTTGCCCCATGGGCATGGGCAATGGCTTTCGCCCAGGCGAGATCGCCACGAACGAGCCGCAGGCGGCGGTGCGGTCCCACCGGGCGATTCAGCGACACCCGCGGTGTGAACCCCTCCCGGGCGACATGGCGAAGTTGCCGTACAAACGCGCAGAACCGACCGGGCCGAAGCCCGGACAGTGCCGCGCTTTTCCGATACACGTTGTCCGCGAACAGCTGCCAGGCGCCCGGCCTGGGTCGCGGTTCCCACGGCATGGGACTCGGCGGTGGCGTAACCGGGGCCGTGTCGAACAAGGCACCGAGCAGGGCGAGCGCCGCGATCCCGTCGGCCGCCGCGTGATGCAGCCGGATCAGCAACCCGACCGTGCCGTCGGCGAGCCCGGTCAGCAGCCACATCTCCCATAGCGGCCGCGACCGATCCAGCGGCGGTTCGTTCAACCGCGCGCACAGCGCCACCGTCGCGGCCTCGTCCCCCGGCGCGGGAACCGCGCACGACCGCACGTGGCGCCGAAGATCGAAACCAGGATCGTCCACCCAGACCGGTGGCCCGAGACCGACGCGAGGCCGGTAGAGCACTTGCCGCAGACGCGGCGCCACATGCAGACGCCGCGCCACGTCCTCCCGCACGGTGTCAGACCCAAGCTGCCCATTCTCGAGGATGGCGAGCGCCGCGATGTGCATCGGCGCGCCGCAGTCCTCGACCCGCAGATTGCTCACGTCGAGCGGACTCAACCGGGACATACACATCCCAGCAGTGTCCGGGCGCGGGCGGCTCTTGTCTGGAGCCCTTTGGTCCTGCAGGTGTGGTCTTCCGGCCATCGCCGCGGGGCCGTCACACAACCTTGACTGCCGGGAGCAGGCAAAGCGGCCCAGTTGAAAGTCTTCAGCAACCGGCGACGAATCTGGGCGACGCTCGCCGTCGCCGAGCGCGGCGCGGGCTACCTCTCGCTCGTCAGCCCGGCGACCGCGGACATGCAGATCAGTCTCCGGGTGGCAGGCGCACGCCGACTTCCGCCGGATCATCCCGGACACGGGCTCCAGCTTCGGCAGCTGACCGTCGTGGCAACCGGGCCGGGCGGACGCACGGCACTGCTCCGGCTCAACGTCTACCACGACTGAGATGTCGCAAAGACCCGGCTGATGAGGAACTTCGACCCTGGGCCGGGGTTGCGTGCCGTGCCCACGATCGAGGAGCACATCGAGAGGAGAAACAATGTCGGTAAGGCTTGGTATCAACGGATTCGGCAGGATCGGGCGGGACATTCTGCGCTGCGTGCTCGACCGGCCCGACAGCCAGGTCGAGGTGGTCGCGGTCAACGACATCACCGCGCCGGAAACCCTGGCACACTTGCTGGAGTACGACTCCACCTACGGGCCGTTGAAGCAGCCGGTCGGAGTCCATGACGGCAAGCACGGCGCCACGATCGCGGTGGGCGAGCAGCGCATCCACATGACCAACATCCCCGACCCCGCGCGGTTGCCCTGGGATGCGCTGGAGGTGGACGTGGTGATCGAGTCCACCGGCCGGTTCCGTACCCGGGAAGCCGCCGCGGCCCACCTCGAGGCGGGCGCCCGCAAGGTCATCATCTCCGCGCCGGGCAAGAACGTCGACGCGACGATCGTGATGGGCATCAACGACGACAGCTACGACCCGCACGCTCATCACGTGATCTCCAACGCCTCCTGCACCACCAACTGCGTCGCGCCGATGGTGAGCGTGTTGCACCGGGCGTTCGGCATCCGCCGCGGTGTGATGACCACGATTCACAGCTACACCAACGACCAGGCGCTGCTCGACAGCCCGCACAAGGATCTGCGGCGAGCCCGCTCGGCCGCGGTCAACCTGATCCCCACCAGCACCGGCGCCGCCCGCGCGATCGGCGAGGTCATACCCGAACTGGCCGGCAAACTCGACGGCGTCGCCATCCGCGTCCCGGTCGAGAACGGCTCCCTCACCGACCTCTCCGTCGAACTCGACATGCCGGTCACCGTCGGGCAGGTCAACCGAGCCTTCGCCGACGCCGCCGCAAGTGACCTGAAGCCATACCTGCGCTACACCACGGCACCCATCGTCTCCCGCGACATCATCGGCGACCCAGCCTCCTGCATCTTCGACGCCGGCCTCACCACAACCGAAGACACCCTCGTCAAGGTCTTCGGCTGGTACGACAACGAGTGGGGCTACACCAACCGCACCCTCGACCTCGTCGAACTCCTCGCCCGCACTCTGTAAGGACGACTCGAAGATGCACGCCGGGTTCCGGTTCGAGGTCTACGACGTTCTGATGTACATCGGCGCGCCCGCCCGCTACGTCGTGCACGGCGTCGAATCCAAGATCCTGACCGAACAAGCCGCCGCGACCCCCACCCAGCGGCTCTCGCTGATCGCCGGCAAGTACGTCCGGCAAGGACGACCCGGTGATGATCGTGCGCTGCCAGTCCGGGCTGCCCGCCGACGGCGAAGTCCTCGAACCCTTCGCCTTCCCCCACGCCGTGGCTGGCTGCATGCGCGGCTCGCACCACGCGCCGATCATGCCCGTGTCCCTCGGACAGGCCCACGCGGCCCACTTCGACGGGCCGCCTCGCGTGGCATCGACCTGGTGGAGCGCGACCACCCCCGTCGTGGCGCTGGTGGCACTGGCCCTCGGCCTGCCCGCCATACGCCCGGTCATCCAGCCCCACCTGCCCGGCTCCCGATCCGGGTCTGCCGTTCACGAGGTATCCGATGGCAGCACCCACCGACGCCAACGATACGGCCCGGCATCCCCGACGAAAGGCCCGGCGGTCTGGGCCCGACGGCCCTGCGGAGTTGACCCGGCAGGCGACGATCATCGACGCCATGAGGAAGAACAAGATCGCCCGGTGGATCGCGGGTGGTGCTGCCGCGTTGATCAGCGGTGCCGTCACGATGTATCCGATCCTGTGGCGCAAACGGTGCCTGACGTGGGGAGCCACGGCCGACGAGGCCAACGGCTCGATGCCTGGCGACGACCTACTGCCCGACCCTGATCTGCTGTCCACGCGCGCGATCACCATCGCGGCCCCGCCGAGCCGGATCTGGCCGTGGCTGGTCCAGATGGGCAGTGGCCGCGGCGGCGCCTACACCTACGACTGGGTGGAAAACCTGCTCGGCCTGGACATGCACAGTGCCAAGGAAATCCTGCCCCAGTTCCAGGACCTCACCGTCGGTGACGTCCTGCCGATCGGGTCTCGCGGTCCCCGGCTCCACGTTGAGGTACTCCAACCAGAACACGCGTTGGTGCTGCGCTCGGAGGACGGGAACTGGGTCTGGGCGTTCGTCCTCAACCCAGTCGACGGGGCGAGCCGCCTGTTCAGCCGCAACCGCATCGCGACGCCCGACGCGTCCCCGCTCACCCGGTCGGTCGGCGACATAGTGATGGTACCCGGAAGCTTAATCATGGAACGCAAAATGCTGCTGGGGATCCAGGACCGCGCGCAGCGTCCCCCAACGCCGCATCACCACCGCGCTATCGACGACCCAACGGCCACCACGGCGCCGTGAACCGCCCAACGCAGGCCTACCCGGCAACCCCACGAGTGAAGAGTTCGGGTTGTGTATCGCTAGGTCCCCTCGAAGACCTCGAGTACACCACCATGAACGCGCTCGAAGAGCGCATGGCCGACCAGTGGCGACCGACGCCCGAGCTCCCCCTTCCCTCGCAACCGGTGACGCCAGTGCGGCACGATGCCGACATCGTGCCGCACCACCCAGGAACATCATTTACGACGTGCCCTCCGTGGCGCGCCGGGCCGAGGTATCAGCCATGATGCGGAAGACCGGGAACTGTGCCGCGATCCGGTCGAATGCCGCCAGGGGGCTCGCCGGTCCACCGGCAGGTGAGCGCGAGCACCGGGCGCGACAGCCAAGTAGCGACGCAGGATGGGCCCACGGGCACCGGGATCGACCTCGACCAGACGCACCGTCTCGCGGCGTCCGTGCCGCAGCACTGCCCGCCCGCCGGCGGCGCGGACGTTGCGCACCCAGTTCGCGTCCGGACCGAGCATCGCCGCCAGGTACCGGTCGCCCTCGTAGTCCGCGACGACCATCGGCAACGAAATGGGGCGACCGGTGCGCCGCCCGGCGACCTCAAGCGTCACCAGGCGGTCCGGCAGAACCAGCCCGGTCGACTGCAGGAGGGCCGAGAACTGGTCTTCAACCGCGCCAACCGGTTCGGGCCGCCACCGGCATACAACCAGCGATCAAATCGATGCGGCCCTCGACTCTTCACTTATTCTCGCGCACTTCCTGGGTTTCCTCGTCCTCGTTCGGTTCCGGCGCTTCGCGGTAGCTTTCGGCTGCGAGGTATTGCTTGATCGCGCGCTCGGCGAGTTCGGCTGTTGTGTGCGATGACGAAACGCGGGATCCCACGGCCCCGCGCGCTTCCCGTGCCGCCCTGGCGCCGTCGATGTCATTCATGTCGCGTCTCCTTCCTCCGATGTTCTCCACACTCGGCCAGGACCGCGCTGAGCCGCTAGTGACCTATGTCGCCGAAACGAAGGAACCCGAAGGGACGTTCTGCCCTTTCCCGAACAGCGCCGGCAAGCGAACGCTGGGCACATGCTTCCCAACAATGAGAGGAGGCCGCCACCGTGACCACCAAGACACAACCTTCGCCACCCGGCACAAACCTTGAGCTGCTGGCCGACAAGTTCGCGCCCCGTCATGAGGTCATGCAGACTCAGCATCTCGTCGCCGTGGCGCCGATCGAGGCGACCTACACGGCCTTGCGCGGGCTCGATTTCACCGACATCGGCGGCGCCATCGTCGACGCCGCGTTCTGGGTGCGGGGATTGCCGGAACGGTGGAAGAACCGCCACCACAAGACCACACGCGTACCGACCCGGCTCACCTTCGATGACATGGCCGCCGGATCGGAGTGGGTGATCCTCGGCGAGCGGCCCGGCGAGGAGATCGCCGCCGGGGCCGTCGGCCGATTCTGGAAACCGGTCATCGAATGGCGTCACGTCGACGCGGATGCCTTCACCGAATTCGCCGAGCCGGGCTACGGAAAAATCGTCATGTCGCTGTCCGTGCGCCCGTACGGCGGCGAGCGTTCGCTGCTCACCTACGACATCCGGGTCATCCTCAACGACAGCGCGAGCCGCGCCAAGTTCCGGCCGTACTGGGCCGTTGTCGCGCCTTTCGTCAAGGTCGTGCAGGCCACGACCCTGCGCACCATCGCCCGTACCGCCGAGCAGAGGGACGTGCAATGACCGCTGGGACACTACACACGAGTGGCCGAGAGCCGATGCTGCTCGACGAACTTGCGTCACGCTTCGATTTCGTCATGCGGGAACACCTGGTGATCGACGTACTGCCGGACGCCGCCTACGACGCGATCGAGCAGCACCGGCCCCCCGACCTGCCGTGGGGCGGCGGCGCATGGCAGCGACTGGGCGCGCGGCCGGGCCAGGAGGTCGTCTTCGATGCGACAGCGCGGTTCGGGATCCCGCTCCGGCACTGGCACGAGATCACTGTCGAGGGCTTGACCACGGTATGGGAACCCCATCTGAGCCATGTCGCGATGGCCGTCTCGGTGCGGCCGTACGGCGCCGATCGCAGCCTGCTGTCCTGCGAGGCTCGAATCACGCTCGAAGATCCCGCGAGTGAGCGCTGGTTCCGGGTGTACTGGCGTCTGATCACACCGGTAGCGAAGGTGCTGACCCGGGGCATGCTCCGGGCCATCGGGGCAGCGGCTCACACCATCGGGCCAGGTAAGTAGCTGACATCGGCCAGCGAAGGCCCGGACTTGCGGTGCGCGGAGGTCCGGGCGGGAATGATCGCCACCGGGCAGGTCGCGTGGCGCAGGCACTGCGCGCTCACCGAGCCCACCAAGGCCCGCAGCCGTGACCATGACCGCCCAGCACGAGCAGGGCCGCCTGTCGCGCGGCATCGAGCAGGACCTTGGTGGCGTCGCCCTCGATGACCTGGCACCGGACCGCGACATCAGGCTGTGCGTCCACCGCGGCGCGCACGAGCTTGTTCAACGCCTGGCGATGGCCGGCCGCCACGTCCTCGACCGAGTTCGCCCTCGCGGCTGGATCGAGCGCAAGAGTGTCGTTCCATGCGGTGAACGCCTCGACCTCCCGGCCGGTGGCCTCGGCCTAGCGCAGCGCGGCGGCGCTCGCGGCCGATCCGTCCACACCAACAACAATCGGACCCCTTACGTCTGCGGTGTTCATGTCGTGTCCTCTTCCGAGCACGTGTCACCGTTCAGAAATCACTCGGATGCGCCCGCCGGTGAAGGGCCGTTCGTCGCCGACCCTCGGATGTCGCGGGCGGCCAGCGCCGCCTGCACCGCAGCGAAGCGGGCCCGCTCGAGTTCGTCCGCCGCCGCCACCTCGTCCGGGGTGAGCACGATGGCGTCGGATCCGGGAAAGTAGGTCGAGACGTGGTCGTCGGCAAGCCACCGCACGACATACGGCGGTGAGCCATCGGCGGACCGCGCCTCCAGGATCAGCCCCCGCTGTTCGGGTGTGCCTGTCTTGCGGCTCTTGACCACAATCCAATCCCCTGTGCGTGCTCGCATCGCTGCTCGTTCCCTTCGGCTGGCTGGGACCGTTCACCCGCCAATCCACCGTGCGCCCGCGAACGTGGGGGCAGTCAGGGCCCTCGGCCACCGGCTGCGAAGTCTTTCGTCCCTACCCGGGCGGGCCTCGCGCAGGGTTGCCTGAAGGCGCACGAGCTGACCGGAGGTGCCGTTGTGCTGCAGACCGTCGATGTGGGCGAGTTGTCGATCTCGGCGTACCGCACAGTGGTTCCCGACGAGATCATGGATCCGTTGCTGGACGTCGCGAAACGGCTGCGGGGCGCGAAAATGCTCCACCTCAGCGCCACGCCGTACGGCGGCGGGGTGTCCGAGTTGCTACGCTCCGCCATGCCGCTCTACCAGGATCTCGGGCTCGGGGCGACCTGGAAGATTATCAGTGGCCATCCGCCGTTCTTCGCCGTGACGAAGAAGATCCACAATGGCTCGCAGGGCGCCCCGCACCCGCTCACCACGCAAGACCGTGCCCTCTACGAGCAGACGGCCCAGCGCAATGCGGCCGAGCTGACCGCGGACCCGGAGTTCCGCAATGTCGATTTCGTGTTTGTGCACGACCCGCAACCTTCCGCCATACTGTCCTATGTAGAGGGTGGCCGGGCGTCGTGGGTGTGGCGCTGCCATATCGACACCTCCGAACCGGATCCCGAAACCTGGGCCTACCTCCGGGGTTTCGTCGACCGCTACGACGCGATGGTGTTCACCATGGCCGAGTTCGTGCCGCCCAGGCTGGACGGGCAACGGATCGGCATCATCCCACCCGCGATCGACCCGTTGAGCCCGAAGAACATGTCCCTGGATGACCGAACCGCCCGCGCGGTGCTGAACTGGATCGGCCTCGAACCGGGCCCTC